>FSTL01000115.1_pt1 | contig 9839 bp, 8 predicted proteins | sample 1637241 | NCBI WGS metagenome assembly FSTL01 (sample SAMEA3914819, study PRJEB12502) | metagenome | biome: forest; material: soil | place: Canada | collected 2010-06-26 | depth 0.3 m | reverse complement strand
TATGAAATGGGATCACGTTGGAATCGTAGTGCTTGGCGCGGTTGGATACTTGTTTTGCCAATCGGCCCTCAGCGGCTGCGCCACCACTGGAAGTAGACTGCCGAGTGCGGTCGCCAGCTCAACCCCGTCCCCAAGCGGTGGCGGCGTGGGCAATACGGACGGGCCACACCCACCCGGATTCGAAAACTATACTCAAATTCAACGGCCCAAGGTCACGCGCCCTGCTTTGAGCAGACGCAGTGCAATCGCAGGATACACGGACACCTTGACCGCATCCGAGGCTTGGCAGGGGCCGGACAACCAGCTGCTCTTGATCTATCCCTACGAGATCGACCACAAAACCTTGTTCCAAAAGAATTCGAACAAGAGACGAATCTGCGAAGCCTTTGGAAAGAAACGCGCGGTCACGGTCGAGTACGAAAAGCTCGAAGCCGAGACGATTCGCTACGGCAGTAACTTCTTTGGTGGCTTCCAGATCGACTGCATCTTTGACCCGGCGATGTGCCATGGCGACCTGGCTACGATCGGCGAACAGAAAGTCATCTCGCTTCTCGAGTGCGAATAATCGCAGTCTCCAAAAACAGAATCGCCGGCGGCCTTCTTGGCCACCGGCGATTCTTCTCTACCCCTAACTTGACGAACTAGGACTTAAGATCAGTTAGCGATCGTCGAAAGCTTCGTGCGAGCTTTCGTCTGATTGGCGACGATCTCACGAACCACGTAGGCTTCGTCTTCAACCTGGTTGCTGTAAGAGCGAGCCAGACCGAAGTAAGTGTACAAGTTCTGAAGTTCAGTTTTGCTGGTCGAAGTATCAACAACCGTGGACCAGAAACGAATGACCGAGAGGCGCTGAGCCTGGGTCGGCAATTCTTTGTAGTAAGTGACCAGGTCAGCAGCCGAGAGGCTACGGTTCTTGGTCAAAAGATCTACAGTCTGAGCAATCAGGTTTTTGTTGTCGGAAGCGATCGAAGCCTGGTCAGGACCAGCAGCGTCGAGAACCGGAGTGATGGCTTTCGCGAACTTGAAGATGCTGATCAGCGCAGCACCGTCGGTGCTGGTTGCGTAGTCAGCTGCGAGCTTCGTGATGAGCAAAGAGCGCTCATACTGCATCATGTTCTTGAAAGTAGCGACGGCGGTGTCCGTTACAATCGGCATCGTGATGACCGAAGCCGAAGCCAAGGTGACCAGTTTTGCGTTCAATGCTGCTTCGAGGCGGGCTGCTTCGCGAGAAACATACTCGTCGTCTTGAAGCGAGATGGAAGTGGTCTTGGCGAGGCCGAAGAAAACAACCAGTTTGCGAAGAGCGGCAAGGTCAGTCATCGTCGCGGTCTTTTCGTTCCAGAATGAAAGAGCTGCGAAGCGAGTCGCACCGTTGACGAGCTGGCTGTAGTAGGTTGCCATCTCTTGAGCAGTGACGTCGTTGTTACGAACGATCTGCTCGAGCGACTGAGAAACCAACAGAGTAGCCTGGGTGACTTGATTCACTTCAGAAGAAGCATCCGTTTTGAGAGCTTCGAGAACCGCGCGTCCGAAGGCGACGAGGCTCATGAGCTTTTTGCTCTCAGGGCTGCCCTGATAAGTGGTGGTCAACGACTTGAGCATCAGGAAGCGGGTCGGGATATCGAGACCCTGGTACTGCTTCACAGCAGCTGCCATGTCGACGACTGGAAGCGCGAGCTGTGGAGCAGCTGGCGAAACCGCGACGATGCGATCGTTAACGAGGAGGATGCCGAGGCTAGACTCACGAATGACGTACTCTTCATCTTTTGCTGCGGTCGAAACTTCGCCAGCAACCGAGTAGAAGTCGCGAAGTTTGCGGAGAGCCGCAACGTCGGTCATCGATGGGATCTGAGCTTCCCAGGCGCGGATCACGCGGAAACGCGGGGCCTGCGTCTGAAGAGCGCGGAAAGAAGGAACCAATTTACCAGCTGCGATCGGCGCGTAGGTCGCGATCTGTTCATTCGACTGGTCGAGAAGGTTTGAAGCGATACCGATGACGCTGTCCTGCTTAGGAGTTTCAGCATTCAGGATGGCTTTTGCTTTCATCGTGAATTCGACAAGGTTTTCAGAGGCGGCGACGTCGGCGTTGATCGCGTAATCCTGCTGATACTGCTCGATGAACGAGTAGCGGCGGTCTTCGCGAAGCGCTTTGAACTCGTCGAGCGTGCTCTGCATTTCACAGACTGGAAGCATACAGAAGTCATCTGCGAACGCAGGAGCTGAGTGTGCAGCCCCGCTAAGCGCGAGAAGGGTAATGAAAGAACGTACAAAGCCACTCGAAGTCATAGAGTCCTCTTACTGAAAAGTCAGTGGTTGCAGGATTTACGTGGTGCGTCATAACAGGATGACGCACCACGTTCAACCCTAAATTTTTAACGGCTCTCGATAATATCTGCGAGCTTGGCGCGCGCAGCTTCCCATTCGTCTGGGTTCGTCGACCAACCGATGTCTGTGTGCTTGTAAGTCGGGTCATTGACGTCAGTAACGTCGTTTTCCCAAAGTACGGAAGGCACAAGACCCGCGACAATCTGCTGGGTCTTCACTGGGTCGATGGCATTGGCCAGGGTCACGTAGTCGATGTCCTGGATGCCACGGCGCCAGTGCTTCATTCTCAAGCTCGCAATCGGGCCGTCGACTTCATACGAGTCTTCCGGAAACTGTTTGTCAGTTCCTGGATAGAAGAGCACGCCGTCTCCGTTCGAATACTGATAGCCCGTTTTACCGGAAGCGTAGGATTTGACGTTCGTGATCGGGTCTCTGCCCGTCACGTCGTCGCGCTTCTGATAAGAACCCAGCGTCTGTGCTTTCTGCCAGACGTTGGTCGTTCCACCACCGGCCTGGTAGTCGTTGTAATAAGTCGACTCCCAGAAGAACCAGCGGCCAATTCCTTTTTTGAACTGAGCCCATGGAATCATGCGAAGCGCAGTTCCATCATCTTCGGTTGCAAACGAACCCGTGCCAGGACGGTGACCGTTGTACATCCAAGTATCTTGGTGATTGCCGATCATCTGATCGTGCGCCTTCTGCCATGCGTCCTTGATGCCGACGTCCATCGTCGCCACCGAGATGTCGATCGAAGGAACGTTGAGAGCATCTGCGTACGAAGGGAAAGTCGCGAGCGAAGGAAGCTTGCGGCCCGGGCCTGTGCCCGACTTGATCCACGAAGCCCAACGTTCCGTCTCAGGATAGTTTCTCGACTCGTCGATCAGGTACAAGAAACGCTCGACGTTTGGCATGTACCGCTGGAACCAGCCTTCCCAGTTATCGGTATGCGAGTGCATTTCTTCTTCGCTGTCGAGATCGCGCCAGCCCCAAGTGCTGTACGTTCCGATCGAGAAGATTCCGTTACTGGTGTAAATACCAGGACCGTCATAGCCGTTCTGTGGCGAGAACAACGTTCCATCCAAAATCGGCATCCAGTCAGGGCGCGGACGATCATAACCCCAGGCTTCAGAGCCCATGTTGTTATCGATCATGGCGAGCTTGTGGCGATGAGCCATCTGGAAGTGGCGATTACGAACTCTGCGAGAAACATCCAATCCACGGCTTCCCAAGCTTGGAAGTGGGCGACCGATGTATCGGCCGTTCACGTTCAGCATGTCGATGTAGATCATCGCCTTGGAAGATGGCTCCTCTGGAAGCTTGAACTTGCGGACAGTCAGCTTCACTGGAACCTGTTTGGTCACGACGCCGTCTTCGCTGACAGAAACCGTGCCTTTATAAAGGCCGGCCATCGCGTAGCGAGGAACGTAAACGTCAACCCAAACGCTCTGGTTGTTGCCGGCGACGATGTTGAACTTCGGATTCAATTCCATCGGAAGAGCGATCTCGGGGAAGAACTTATCTGCACCTGGACGATCCGACCATTTACCGATACCGCCGTCGTCAGCACCGACCACCGGAAGGCGCATGGCTTTAGGTACATGGCGCTCGTCATAGCTCTGGTAAGAAACGGCGCTCAGGCCTTCGATCTTCAGATAGCGAACGAAGAAGAGCTCGATCGGGCGTTTCGTCCAATCAAAGATTCCGTCAGTCGTTGCTGCCGGCTGAGTCACGATCGAACTGCCCGAAGGGCCGTCCAAGCGCGAGAAAGAAAACGTAACGTTCTTGGCAGGCGCTAAACCACCGGCTTCGAGAACGACGTTGAATGAAACCACTTCGTTCCTTGCGGCGAAGAGTTTGATTTCAGTTCCGTTCCAAACCGAGTTTTGAACCGCGCGCGGACTCGTCGTGCCACGATGTTCATGCTGCATGACCTTATCGCCACCATCATTGGCCCAAACCGAGCTGATGTTGGTGCGGACCGCGTCTGCGAATGCGGACGCTGGTATCGAACCCAGCGCCACGACCATTAAAACGATCGAAGCTTGGATTCTCATTGTTGCGTCCTCATCTCAATCTGGCTCTGAGCGCCACTTGAGTTCGAGTAGTTCGTTCCGGAAACCGCGACTGCGTTCGAACCGGCCTGCACCTTGATGGCGAGGGTCATTTTCGAAGTCGCACCGAGCTTGTCAGCAGCAAGAACCAGGATTCCCGTTTTCGGGAAGAAGCGGCCGCTCTGATACTGAATGCGGTACTGATAGTTATTTCCGATGAAGAGGGTCGCGCCGACGACATCATCTTCAAAGATATCGATTTTCATCTTCGCAGGAATGCCGTCGTAGGTGCCGAAGAGAGTCGAATCAAAGAGTGACTTAGACACGAGAGTCGCTGGAGGGGCTGCACGCTGTGCGTTCATCAAATCGATCGGCGATTTGCCGGCGGCAGGTTTTGCAGTCCAACGAATCAAGAACTCAGGGGTATCAATGGTTCCGCTCGCGATGCGAGTGTCGACATTGTAGGCCATCTGAAGACGGGTCAGAGCAGCCAAACCGGTGAAGCGAGAAACCGCTACCAACGTCGTGCCGCTGTCCTGAACCGCTGTGTTGTTGAAAGCAAAGAGGGCAAGGCCCAGGCGAGAGTTCGCGAACGTGACCTGGATTTTAGCGTCGGTGAGGCTGTCGGCAATCACCATCTTGTCGACCGCGAAGGCGGCGCAACGAGAAGACCCTTCACAGGTCGAGGTGATTTCGTAAACACCTTCATACAAAGGTTGCAGGCGGAAGGTACGGTCGGTCAGTTCGTTCTCGGCTTTGGTGATCAGCTGAAGAACGTATTCGCCGTCTTCGAGGTCCGTACTGAAAGTACGAGCGGCACCGAAGTAACGGGTCAGCTCGACGAGCTCGTTGCGAGTTTCCATTTCTTTGACCCGGTCGGCCCAGAACTGAAGAATCGCGTAACGAGTCTCTTCATAAGGAAGCTCTTTGAAGAAACCAAACAGAGTGGCCGAATCAATCGGCGAGTAGAGCGCGAGATTATAGGTACAGCTGCGATCGATGTTGCGAACCGATTCAATCAGCCAGTTCTCTTCGACGACGCTGATGAGCATCGGAACCGCAGCGCGAGCGAAGTCGCGAAGATTCAAAAGTTCGGCAGGCTTCTGCGAGCGACTCGCAATGGACTGAAGTCCGCGGATCGTAATGTCACGGGCCTGCTGGCCCTTGGCTTTCAGATCGGCCAGGGCAGCGGCCTGGTCACAGATCGGAAGGCTACATGCGACCGGGGCCGGAGCAGGCGGGGCAGCAAGGGTGAAACCTGTCATCGCGACGCCAATGGCGGCTGCCATCAAAAGGGGCGAGACGGAAAAGCGATTGCTCGGCACGATCATGAAAGACTCCTTGGGTCGTGACCGAGCCATAGGCCGGGTCACACGTAGTAAGCGCAGGTGCCGGTGTTTTACATGTACGCGGTGCGTTAGTCCATGTTATTTGTGCACTGCGTTGTAAAATGGTGCGCTTTGTCACCACTTCTGATGCGGCGCGTTGAATTTCGTTGACGGGATCCCCCATTTCCCCTAAAACCGCCCCAGCCTGCACAAAGAGGAAATCCGCGTCATGAGTCTGTTAATGCGCTCAATTCAACGCTCTCTGCTGCCTACCGCCCTGATCATTAGGGTACTTGGGGGGGCGTTTGGGATTGCTGCGACCGCGCTGATGAGCCCTGCAGCCTACGCCCAGATGGATGTCTGCAGCCTCCCGGTTTGCGATATTCCTTCACGAGTTCAAGAGTTTAGAGACGCCCCCCAAGGCCTTCGCTGGCAGTGGATCCTGGCCTATACGGACCAGGCCAGCAATTCAAGCGACGCCCGGGTTCTTAAGAACCTCAGCGCCATCGCAGCCGCCATTCGCCCTGCCCTCGTTCAGGCGAATGAAGAAGACTGGGTCATCCGCGGCGTCGACAACATCGCTTCCACCGCCCTCCAGAAGCTTGCGACCGCCGAAGGCACCTCGATTGACGAGCTGATGGGCTACTTTAAAGACCTCACCTCGGATGGCGTTCGCCTGCTCGTCCTTCAGTACTGGCGGGGTAAGATCGCCGCGGCGACCACCCAGGCCGCCCTGGTCGAGCTCAACCGGTTCTTTGTATTCGCAATCACGGCCACGGCCTCAAACGAGAGCTGGGTTCATGAACAAGCCACCGGCGGCGCGGACGATATCTCGGCCCGTATGCTGACCCAGTTTCTTGAGACGCTCTCGCGCGCCGACAAGATCGCCTACATGAAGTCGATTCAGAACCCACAGATTCGCTACAACATCACCGATGCGTGGCAAAGAGGCGCAACCGCCTGGGTTGGAAAGAACGACCTGCTTCTCGACCTCAATGCCGTTCTTCTCGCCGCAGTCGTCGACGCTCAGGGTCGTCCGGACTGGGTTGGAAACAGCGCTCAGTACGCTTTGAATGCAGTCAACCAGATCCTTCTCCAGCGCGACCTGAACGATCCCGAAGGATTTGCAAAACTCTTCGGCCAGATCACCGCAAACGATACTCGCTACAACGTGCTGAACTACTGGCGCGCGAAAATCGGAACGATGTCGGCTTCTCCTGACCAAGCTCGCCGCTTGAATCAGTTCCTGCAGCTCGCATTGATGCTCACCGCTTCGAACGAGTCTTGGGTTCAAGCCGCAGCGACTGCTGGCATTGATGACCTGGCGGTTGCCGTCATCAACACACAGGCCGCCCTTCCGGAAGCGGACTTGATCGCAGCCTACAATCGCATTCAAGATCACACCAAGAAGTACAATCTTCTCGGAACTTTCCAGAATGCTGCTCAAGCCTACATTGGCGATGACGCCTGGCTGGTTCGCATGAACCACTTCCTCGACTACGCGATCGCGCACCAAGGAAGCCTCGAAGACTACGTCATCGGCCGCGCGAGCCAGACTCTCGAAACCGTGAACATCAAGCTCATCAAGAGCCCTACCGTTCTGACGGATGACCGCATCCGCTATTTCAACGAACTGAATACAGAGAACGCGCGCGCTCAGATTTTCGGATTCTTCAGCACCCGCATCAAGAACTACAACGACAAGGCGTCTTTGCTCGGCCTGGTGAAGTTTCTCTGGGCCGCCTATCAAGCCACTTGGAACGCCGGCAGCCCTGGCTACATCTTGGCATCGGCCAAGAACGCTGAAACTTCCGCGACCGCTCGGTTGATTCAACTCTTCCCGGTTCATGAAGGCATTTATCAGATCACCACGGGTTGCTCCGCGACACCCAACGGTCCGGCGATTTCGTCGTCGCGCTGCGGTTCGGGATTGATCGACCGAGTGGTTTTGATGAATGCGTCTTCCAACGAAGGTTGGCAGCTCTCCGTTCTGAGCTCGAGCGGCGACATCCTCACTTATTGGTTCAGCGACGTTTCCGTCACTGAAGGCGCAACACTGCTTTCCGGTAAGAGCGTTTCCTCGGGATCACTTGCAGAAGTTCAGTTCCGCTTTGATCCAGTCACTCGCGCGATCAAAGGCTGGCTCAGAACTCCCGATGCCGAAGGGTACATTCTCGTCACCGGCAAACAGACCATGGCGATGGATTCGATCTACGACAAACAGATCGGAAACTATGTTGCGAACTCGGTTCCACAATCCGCGATTCTCGGTGTCGACTTCAAAGGCAAGTATGGCGACAGCCAGACCACCGTGCGCCTTCGTCAGATGCAGGTCTCCAATACCGAGACCACTCTTGCAGGCACGTTGCGAGTCGACGGCCCCGCGGGTGTCGTCATGAATATTCACACCGGAACTTACAATCCGACGAACGGGATTCTGACCTTGTTCAGCTTTGACCCAACCGGGCACCGCACCAAGCTCACCATGGCCGTAAAACGGACCGGAACCACGGGCCCAATCACGCTCACGGGCTCGGCAATCAAGACCAACGTCACTCGTACTCAGACCATTCTTCTGAACAGCGCTCGGTAACGCGTCGAGTCTTTATTATTGGTCGGAATTCCAAAATTAATGCCCCGGGCTGAGCCAGACGGCTTAGCGCCGGGGATTTTTCCTTTTGGCTTCATAGACTTATCAAGTCCATTGACGCGGACTGAATATATATTTAAAGTGTTAATTAATATAAACACTGTCTTCAAATCAACGTACTTACTGCTTCGTGTCAAAAACTCTGATTCGTAGAGCACCTCAAGATTAGGCCGCCCGCAACCGATCTACCTGACTGTATTGATCAGGTAATAAACTGGGAGCAAACTGTTTATGCAGCTAAGAACCAAACACGCCTTTCGGGTCTACCTTACTGGCTTCACGCTAGCCGCGACCCTTTCGAGCGCTTGTAATCTCCCAGGCGTAACGGTCAATAACAACTCGACCACACCGACAGCTACGGCAGAGCCCCTTCGTGTCGAGGCCAGCCCTTCACCGACAGCTTCGGCTTCGGCATCGCCGACCCCAAGCCCATCGGCCTCAGCTTCGGCTTCGCCATCAGCACTTCCTAGCCCGAGCCCATCGGTTACGGCTTCTCCTTCACCGTCACCGTCACCCTCAGTGGTGGTCACCGCTTCGCCAAGCCCTTCACCGACTCCGACCACGGGCTCGACAAACAACTCGGCCAACCTAGTTGCTGACGGAAGCTTTGAAACCTCGGCTTCCGGTTTCTACGCTCAGACCGCGACTGACTCTGCAGTTCGCGACACCGCGAGCCCGCTCGCAGGCGTAGGCAGCTTGAAGATCAGCCTCGGCGCCTGGGGCAACAACGTCTGGTGGACAAAATCGGTCGCAAGCAGCGCGACCCTTTCGAAAGCCACCGCTTTCACTGTCACCGGTAAACTTCGTGCAGACACAGCGAGCACCAGCTCGAACGTCAACCTTTGCGCAGACGTCCTTTACTCGGGCGCTTCAGCAATGGTCGAAAAATGCGTCACCGCAACTAAAACTGCGGGCGCTACTTCGGCTCTCACTGCGACCGTCGCACTCGACCCGACGAAAACCATCAGCACGGTCAACATTCGCGTGACCTTGGATGGCTCGAAAGCCATCGTCTATACACTCGATGATGTGAATGCGGTTTTGACGACGGTCACAACGACGGCTTCGCCTTCGCCAAGTCCGTCACCAAGCCCTAGTCCTTCGCCAAGCCCACGCGTAAGCGCTTCGCCGAGCCCTTCTCCAAGCCCGAGCCCATCGCCGAGCCCTCGAGTAAGCGTTTCTCCAAGCCCTTCGCCAAGTCCGACAGTAGTCGTGACATCTTCTCCTTCTCCGTCCCCAAGTCCGTCTCCTACGGTCGTGGTGACGAGCAGTCCTTCGCCAAGTCCTACGACTCCGACGCTGGGATCACTCTCTGCGGTCTGGGCTAACGACGGCGGCGACAAAGTCACCCGCGAAGATCTCCGTGGATCCAAATCCTCTAGCGCGGTCGTGAACTCTGTTTGGGACGGAACGAAGATTAAGCTCTTCGCCGCTCGCAACGAAATCGTCGCGTTCAACCTGGTTCTTGAAGCTGCTACTGAAGAC
>FSTL01000260.1_pt1 | contig 9877 bp, 5 predicted proteins | sample 1637241 | NCBI WGS metagenome assembly FSTL01 (sample SAMEA3914819, study PRJEB12502) | metagenome | biome: forest; material: soil | place: Canada | collected 2010-06-26 | depth 0.3 m | reverse complement strand
GGCAAACACCGTGATCGCGCGCTCACGATTCAACCGAGCAACGGCTTGGACTGTCGCCTTGTTCTCGACCTTAACGAGTTCGGCTAGGGCGATCAATTCACCACGATTGTTGCGAACATACAGCCCTTTGATTCGGTCAAGCTGACTTCGCCCGTCGTCTTCGAGCTTGATGCGAACATCGTAGCGGTGACCATGAAACGGATACTGCCCAATCTTCTGGCCGCCGATCATGGCGTTCACTGCTTCGCCGACGACTTTCAAAACCACGCCACGGGCGGAAGCGCGATCGCGATCAGGAACAATTTGAATCTCAGGCATCCCGACTTTGTAGTCGCTATCGATGTCCGTCATCAGACCGTTCTTACCCATCTCGTCAGTCATCTGGTCAACGTACTGAGCGAGCTTCTCCCAGTCACGACCGAGAACCGTGAACTCCACCGGGAATCCACGAGACGTGGTGAGACCACGCATCGAGAGATCCTGCACGACGATCTTCAGATCTTTGATCTTTTTACGAAGCTCGTTACGAGCCAGGCCCATTAAATCCTGCTGCCTGAGCTCGCGCTTGGCGACCGGGTCGATTCCGCGGTGACCTGGGTCTTTCAACGTCACGACGACGCGTCCCGAGTTCAAGTCTCCATTCCCGCCCGAGCTTCCCAAAATAGCGAAGTAGCGTTCGACCTCCGGGCGCTTAACCACCCACGCTTCGACTTCCTTCACCTTCTCACTCGTGAACGCGATCGAAGAGCCGACCGGAGTTTGAATGTTGATAATGAAGCGGCTCTGGTCTTCTGTAGGCAAGAACTCCTGGCGGATCTTTTTCACCAACATGAAACTCGCGACGCAAAGAAGGGTGGCCGAAATAATGACCGACCATTTGTACCGAAGCGCGAGATCGAGAGACTTCGCGTAGCCGCGAGTAATCCAATCGATTCCAGATTCAAACATGCGGCCGATTTTTGTGGGTCTTCCGTGGACGATTTCGCCGCCCATGCTGGCTGCGCGCATCGGGCTCAAGGTCAACGCCTCGAGCAATGAAATCAGAACGGCGATCGTCATCGTGACGCCGAACTGGAAGAAGAATTTTCCGATGATGCCGCTCATGAAGGCGACCGGTAGGAAAATCGCGATGACCGAAATACTGGCGGCCGCGGCCGCAAACGTGATTTCTTTCGAGCCATCGAGCGCGGCCTTCACTCGGCCCTTACCCATCTCCTGGTGGCGCACGATATTCTCAAGCACCATGATCGCGTCGTCGACGACGATCCCGATGGCAAGCGAGAGCGCGAGCAGCGTGAAGGTGTTCAGCGTGAAGCCAAACCAATAGAGAATACTGAACGCCCCGATGATCGACGTCGGAATGGCGAGCAGGACGTTGAGCGTCGAGGACCACGAGCCCAGGAACATCCAGCAAACAACGCCCGTTAGGAGCGCCGAAAGCAGCAGCGTGAAGTTCAGATCGCTGACCGCTTCTTCGACGTATTTAGACGAATCGAAGTTGATCCCGATCTTCATCCCCGTAGGCATGATCTTCTCGAGCTCTTTCACTTTCGCACGCACGCCACGCGCTACCGCAACGGCGTTTGAACCGCGTTGCTTGAGCACTGCGACGCTGATCGCTGGGTTGCCCATCGCGCGCGCCATCGTGGTGACGTCGGCAGTGCTCTCTTCAATTCGAGCGACTTGACCGAGTTTGATCGGATTGTAATTGGGCTGTCCGCCCCGGTAATTCAGGCGAATTTTTGCAAATTGCTCGGGGCTTGAGGCCTCGCCATAGAAGCGAAGGTTGTACTCCTCGCGCCCTTGGTCGACCTGGCCCGTCGGTGGATCGACGTGCTCGTTTGTGAGGTTCGAGATCAGGTCGCTGACCGCAAGCTGGAAGCGATTCAGCTCCTTATCCTTCACCCAGATTCGCATATTGGGTTCGAGATAGCCGCCCAAGTTGATGTCGCCCACTCCGGGAACGGTCGCGAACTTGTTTTTCAACTCGTCGCGAACGTACATCATTAAATCTTGCGGTTTGTAGCCGGGAGCCTCGACCGACAGATAGATGATGGGCATGTCATCTGGATTGGTCTTGCTGATCGTCGGAGCGTCGATCTCGGTCGGCAGGAGCTTCTGCGCCTGCGAGATTTTGGCCTGAACGTCTTGAAGGGCGATGTCGATGTTTCGGCTCAGGTCGAATTCGACTTTTACGGTGGCGTAGCTGTTACGAGCCGAAGACGAAACGGTCTTCACGCCCTCGATGCTCATCACCTTGTCTTCCAAGATGTCGACGACGTCTTGTTCCATGACCTCGGGTGGCGCGCCATCGAGGTGAACCTGCACAGTGATCACGGGAAAGTCGACGTCCGGCAGCTGGCTCACTCCGAGTCGCGTGAACGCCAAACCGCCAAACACGATCAAACCCACCATCAACATCCAGGCGAAAACGGGACGACGAATCGATAGATCAGAAAGCGCCATGATTACTCTTCAGAGGTCGCGACCAGGTCGGAGTCGACGCCTTCGAGACGTAGCGGGCGAACGCGCATCATTTCGGCGAGAACGGCTAGACCCTTCACAAGGTCCATCTTTTGAGCGTCGGTGATGAGGGCCATGCCCGACATCACGCGATCACGCGCGACGGACCGGGTTCTGAGAAAGCGAGAGCGACCCTTTGGGCTCAGCTTCAAGACGATCTGCTTCCGATTTCCAGGGTGCTCTTCGCGGGTCAAAAAGCCGCGGGCGACTAGAAGGTCGACCATTTTCGAGATCGCGGGAAGACTCACACCGAGGATCTCTGCCAACTCGGTAGGAGAACTCAAACCGCCGTAAACGTTTGCCATCAGGCGAATCTGGGGAACCGTAAAGCTTCCACGCGCAGCGAAACGAATTTCGTCGCGAAGGAGTTGCATGACCGGCGGAACGAAATCCAGAACAGCGTCGGCGGCCTGAAGATCGGTGATGCTTCCCGGTAGAGAAGCGAGCGTTTTCTCAAGACCAGACACTTTATGCGCTAAGGCCATAAATCAGTTAACCTCCACAATGGTTAACTTAGTTAATTATACCTGACCCGCAGCGCTGGCAATTGAAAAGGACCCTAGTTACTTTTTGTTACAGATCGCGTCACACGCCTCGAGGATGATTCGCCACATACTCTAAGGCATTGGAACCGCAGGCAAATAAGTGCCTTCGCCATTTCGAGGCCGGTACGAACCGGGTGAAATAACGCGCATCTCAACAGAAAGTAGCCGGATACCTTTTAAAGCGAAGCGGCTTTGCGCAGGCGCGGCTCGACAACGTCCCACGGCATGACCGCGAGAAGTTCAAAGAGCCCGGCGCTGACAAGACGGCCCGTCACGCACAGGCGCATCGGCTGCGCGAGATCGCCAAGCTTCACGCCGTGGCGCTCACCCACTTGGCGAAGAAACGCGTCGATATCATGCGGGCCCATGCCCACGTCCGAGAGCGAAGGCTTCGTGCCCCAAACCGCATCGGCGCCTTCGCGCTTCACGGCCAGCATCGCACCGACTTTGGTCGCAAGCTCATCGGTTGCGTGCGCGATTGCGGCCTGGGTCGCGGTTTTCAGATTCGCGTCCTTGTTCCATTTCAATCCGCTCGCATCGACTTCAACTGCGTCTGGAGTGCAGAGCGGAACGAGCTGCTCGGCGATCTCTTTCACGAGTTTCACTTTCGGCTGAATGAAGCTCACCATCTCCATGCCGATTTTCGTCTTCACGCGTTCCATCTGGGCTTTGCCCGGAGCACCGGCAGCATTGAGCGCGAAGAAATCCGCGTAGTCATCGCAAACGATTCCAGCCAAGCGCTCAGACGACGCTTTTTTCAAATGCTCGCCGTTGACCCAGAGCAGCTTCTCGCTGTTGAAAACGCCCGAAGCCTTCTGAACGGTGTCGAAGGTGAAGAATTGAATCATCTCGGCCGGAGTGAAAATCTCCTGGTCGCCGTGACTCCAACCGATGCGCGCCAAGAAGTTCAGCATCGCCTCTGGAAGGAAACCGTCCGCACGGTAGGCATTCGCCGAAACCGCGCCGTGGCGCTTCGAGAGCTTCTTCTTATCCGCGCCCAAGATCATCGGAAGGTGCGCGAACAGCGGCACTGGATACTTGAAAAACTGATACAGGTGCAGCTGTTTTGGCGTGTTGTTGATATGGTCGTCGCCGCGAATGATGTGAGTCATGCGCGACCCGACGTCGTCGACAACAACGGAAAGATTGTAAGTCGGCGCGCCGCTCGAGCGAATCAGAACGAAGTCATCGAGCTCTTCGTTGGAAACGCGAATCGGTCCGCGAATCAAGTCGGTGAATTCGACTACCCCATCGAGTGGCAGCTTCGCGCGAATGACAAAAGGCTTACCGACGCCGGCCGGAGTTTTCTTCTCGCGGCAGGAGCCGTCGTACTTAGGTTTTTTGCCTGCAGCCTGCGCCTTTTCGCGCATCGCATCGACTTCGGCTTCGGTGCAAGTGCAACGATAGGCCTGGCCGCCTGCAATCAGCTCTTCGGCTTTGGCGCGGTAGAGCTCCAAGTGCTTGCTCTGAAAAATCGGCTCTTCGTCCCAAGTCAGGCCGAGCCACTTCATCGAAGTCAGAATGTCCTGCGTGTAGCGCTCTTCCGAACGCTCAAGGTCCGTATCTTCAATACGCAGAATGAACTGGCCGCCGAAGTGACGGGCGTAGAGCCAGTTGAAAAGCGCCGCGCGGACGCCTCCGATGTGGAGAAATCCGGTAGGTGAAGGTGCGAAGCGAACGCGAACAGGTTGGGACATGATCCGCTTTTACAGCACTTAGCGGCCCGAAACCAGAGTACTCGCAGGGGCAACCGAAACGCCTTCGGCATGCCCGGATGTAGATGCGCCGCCCTGAGGAGGAGCTCCGACGCCGCTCTCGGCACGAAACGCATCGAAATAAGACGAGAGCGACCGGATCTCACGGTCCGAAAGCTTGCTCATTCCCGGAACGGTCGGATGCCCAACCGAGCCCAGCTTCTGAACTTCAGCCGGAGCCGCCAGGCGATCGAGGGCCGCGCTCACCGAATTGTCCGGAGCCGGAGCTCCCGCCGCCGATGTCAGGGTAACGCCCGGAGCGCCGATGGTACTTCCCGCCGCATGGCAAGTCGCGCAGCTCTGAACGAAGAGCTTTTCGCCGCGGATGGCGGCTGGATCGGAACGGCGTTTCAGGTAGTAGCGGCCGAAACGTTCTTTATAATTCGCAAACTCGATCTGCTGCAGGCCCGGAACAAAGAAGCTCTCGAGCGGCACCGCTTCTTTGGAAATCTTCGAAACGCTCGTCCATGGGACGACCGAGTAAAGGGGGCCCTGCTCGCCTAGCGTCTTATGGTCGCGCGAGGTCGCAACCAACACCGGGTACTTCTGGATGAACCAACGGGGAACCAATGCCCGACCGCCCTTGTCGCCTTTTAGGACCACGAGATCGATCTGCGCGCGCTGGTCGGCGGTCAACGTTTTAAGCGCCTCATCCACCAAAACCGAAAGCTGAATACCCTGGAAGCCGACCACTTTGCCAGATACTGGGTCCTTCTCGTGACGGGTCATCTCCTTGCGAGCCTTGTGGTCCTGAAGGTCGCTCAAACTCCAGCTCTTCAGCTCCTGTGGCCCGCCTACAGTGTTCACAGCCTTCAACGTCGGCGTGGAATCCGCGAAAGAAACCAGCGTGGCAAACGAGACAAGCGACAGCGCAGAGAGAATTCCCATACCCTTAGGATTGCGAAGAAAAGCGGCTTTTTCCAGTCCCGAATCAAGCCGACCGAACTCTGGGCTCCGATTCCTTTCTGTCCTCGGGCCACAGAGCTGGTTCTGGGGTTGTGTGCCGCGACAGGACTATGCTAAGAAACGTCGCAATCCCGGGTATTAATATTGATGCAAACTGAAACCGAACAGAAAACTTCTACCTCTACGTCTCTCACCGAGCGCCTGATCTCATTGATCAGCTCGGTAATTGAGCCCATGGGTTTTGAAGTCGTCTATTTGGAAGTTCAGAACCAGCGTCAACGTCTTCTGCGTCTTTACATCGACCGACAAGATCTGAAGGCACAGTCAGCCGACGACAAGCGTGGCGGGATCACCGTCGATCATTGCGCCGATGTTTCGCGCGCACTCGACGAGCCACTCGAGAAGTTCTCCGAGATCGATTCTCTTTTCAAAGGGACCTACGAACTCGAAGTTTCATCACCTGGCGTCGATCGCCCACTTCGTCTTGAAAAAGACTACGTCCGCTTCGTCGGTCGCGAAGCCCGCATTCACGTCTTCCGCCCACTGTCGGCTGAAGAGATCGCGAACGCCGACTATCAGAGTAAGAATCCACGACAGAAAAATTTTCTCGGAACCTTGAAGGGTTTCGAAAACGGTAAGGTGCTTTTGTCCGTTAGCACCGGCGGAGATACGGGCTCTGCAGGCAAGTCTGCCAAAGGCAAAAAAACGGGTCACAGTAAAACTAAAACAAACAGTGCGGAAGGCCCGAACGGCGACACCAGACCTGATCTGGTCGTAGCCATCCCCCTTCCCCTCATATCAAAGGCTAATCTCGAGCCGAAGTTTGACTTCGACTCAGACGAAGACGCCGTGGAGATTGAACTATGAATGCTTCAGAACTCAGCCGTGTTATCGAATCCGTCAGCAAAGACCGCAGCATTAAGCGCGAAATCATCATCAGCGCACTCGAACAAGCGCTTCTGATGGCTGCTCAGAAAAAGTACGGCCCGAACGCCGTTCTCGAAGCTCATTACAACATCGACACGGGCGACATCGACCTGTTCCAGTTCAAAAAAGTCGTCGAATCTGAACCAGAAATGCTCGAAGAGAGCGAAGAAATCGACATCCATGACGCGAACAAGCTCGATCCAGAAGCGCAGCTTGGCGACGAGATCGGCATCAAAGTCGACGCTCCAGAGTTCGGCCGCATCGATGCTCAGACCGCTAAACAGGTTATTTTCCAGAAAGTCCGCGACGCTGAGCGCGAGATCATCTTCAACGAATACATCCACCGCAAAGGCGAGATCATCACTGGTATCGCCCGCCGCATCGAACGGGGAAACCTGGTCATCGACTTGGGTAAAACCGACGCGCTTCTGCCACGCCAGGAAATCATTCCAGGCGAACAGTTTAAACCCGGCGATCGCGTTCAGGCTTACCTCTCGGATGTCGGCCTGACTCCACGCGGCCCTCAGCTTTACCTGACCCGCACTTCGCCAAAGTATCTGATGAAACTTTTCGAAGTCGAAGTTCCAGAGATTCGCGAACAGATCGTCGAAATCAAGCTCTGCGCACGTGAGCCAGGAGCTCGTTCGAAAATCGCCGTCGTCTCGAAAGACCGCGACGTGGATCCAGTCGGCGCCTGCGTCGGCATGAAAGGGATTCGCGTTCAGAACGTCATTCAGGAACTCAAAGGCGAGAAAATCGACATCATCCCATGGTCGGACAACCCAGTGATCTTTGTACGCAGCGCATTGGCGCCTGCTGAGATCTCCTCGGTCCGCATGGACGAGCGTAACCGCACCATGGAAATCATGGTGGAAGACGACCAGCTCTCGCTGGCGATCGGCCGCAAAGGTCAAAACGTTCGTCTTGCTGCTCAGTTGACGGGATGGCGTCTCGACATCATCTCTAAGTCTAAGCTCGCAAAACGTCAGTCTGACGCATTGTTCAGCCTGCAGCATATCGAAGGAATCACCGACACGATGGCAACCGCCATCTTCCAGTCAGGTCTGTTGAATTCCCGCCAGGTTTCGGAAGCGCCTCTCGAGGCAATTCAGAAAATCCCAGGCTATGATTCTCCAGAAGCGGCCCAGAGCTTGAAAGAGCGAGCAACGGCCGCAGCAGCCAAAGTGGCTGATCAGCCCCCATCGGCTCCCGCTGATGACCGCCCTGTGTTTGCAGGTGGACCGGCAAAAGACGCGAAAACACTCGCTGAAGAACGCCTTCGCGAAATGATGCGTCAGGCTGGCAGCGACAAAAAAGACGGAAACGAGTAACGGTGGATACAGCAGTTCAATCAGGGACCCCAAATCGAATGAAAGTCTACGAACTAGCGAAAGAGCTCGGCCTCGACTCGATCTCTCTCCTCGATAAACTCAGTCAGCTCAATATCAAGGTGAAGAACCATATGAGCGACCTGGGCGAGGAAGAGGTCCGCAACGCTCGCGCGTCTCTCGGCAAAAAAGCCGAAGCTGCGCCGGCGAAGAAGCCTGCCGCTCGAGTGAAAAAGAAAGTCACGACGGAAGCTCCGGCGACTGCTCAAGCAACCGCGGCTGCCGCGGCGGCTACAGCAGCAGCTGCTGCCCCAGTCGGTGGTAAAGCCGCCTCTTCAGTTATCCGTCGCCGAGTGAAATCGGACGGCGAGATTGAAACGGTTCTTCCTCCTGCTCAGGCAAGAGCACTGGCAGAAGCCCACGCGGCTGCTGAACAGGCCCGCGCTGAAGAAGCAGCAGCTGAAGAAGCTTACCAAGCAGAAGTCGCTCAGCAGCAGGCGGAAGCCGGCGGCGAAGAGATGGAAGCTCAGGGCGGCGAAGCTCAGCAGATGACGGAAGAAGAGCAAGTCGCTCAGCAGTCGCAAGAAGCCGCACCGGCTTCGAACGACATGGGCGCTGCCGCTTCTGCCACTTCTGATGCGACTCAGAGTGCTCCTCCGAAAAGAGCGCCAATCATTCTCCCTCCACGCCCGACGGCACCACGTCGTAGCATCTTGAAAGTGGTCGAGCTCTCCGCTCCTCCACCACGCCCAATGATCAAGCCGGCCCCAGGGACGGCGACGACAACAATCGTCGGCGGACGCCCTACGATCAAAGGCACCACGACCCAGGACAAAGACGGATTCCGCATCGTCAAAATGACGAAGGAAAACCTCGATGCGATGGTCGAGGAAGAAGCAGCCAAAAAACGTGGCACCGGTCGCGAAGCCGAGATTCGTCCTGAAGACGTTCGTTTCGCCGATTACAGAAAGAAGGAAATGGTTTTCCTTCCGAAGCGTAAGAAAATCCCGGTCGGAAAAGAAGTCAAAAGAACTGAGAAGACCGTGATGAAAGCGCAGAAGCGCGTGATCCACATGCAGGAAACGATCACCGTCGCCGACCTAGCTGACCAGCTGGGCGTAAAAGGCGTCGATGTGGTTCGTAAACTCATGGGCATGGGCACGATGGCGACCATCAACCAGACCATCGATTTCGACACCGCCACCGTAGTGGGCGCCGAATATCAGTACGAAGTGAAGAACGTCGCGTTCAAAGAGGCTGACCTCATTGAAGCGAAGACCGATGCTGATGAACAGCTCATCTCTCGTCCTCCAGTCGTCACCATCATGGGTCACGTCGACCATGGTAAGACTTCGTTGCTCGACGCGATTCGTGAAGCCAACGTCGCAGGCGGCGAAGCCGGCGGGATCACTCAGCACATCGGTGCTTACTCGGTCACCAAAGACGGCAAAGTCATCACCTTCATCGATACTCCTGGTCACGAAGCGTTCTCGGTCATGCGTGCTCGCGGCGCGAACGTCACGGACATCGTTGTTCTCGTGGTTGCCGCCGACGATGGCGTTATGCCTCAGACCCGCGAGGCTCTCAGCCACGCGAAAGCTGCCGGCGTACCGATCATTGTTGCCGTGAACAAAATCGACAAAGCCAATGCGAACCCTGAAAAGGTGAAGCAGGGCTTGGCCGAGCTCGATCTTCTTGCCGAAGATTGGGGCGGACAGACGATGTTCATTCCGGTTTCCGCGATCAAGAAAACCAACCTCGACAAGCTTCTTGAAGGCATCCTTCTCGTGGCCGAAGTCGCCGACCTCAAAGCCAACCCAGCCGCCCGCGCAAGCGGAACCGTCTTGGAAGCGCGCCTTGAAAAAGGCCGTGGCCCAGTCGTCAGCGTTCTCGT
>FSTL01000177.1_pt1 | contig 10032 bp, 8 predicted proteins | sample 1637241 | NCBI WGS metagenome assembly FSTL01 (sample SAMEA3914819, study PRJEB12502) | metagenome | biome: forest; material: soil | place: Canada | collected 2010-06-26 | depth 0.3 m | reverse complement strand
CAAACTCGCACACTGGTGTCCGAGGAACGAAAGCTCACGACTCGAATTCTTTTGCACCTTCGTGAAATCGAAGATCGTCGCCTGTTCGCACAACGTGGCTATCCTTCCCTCTTTGAAATGTGCGTTCGAGAGTTGGGCTATTCGGAAGCCACAGCTCAGCGCCGAATCTCAGCGATGCGTCTGCTTCGCGAGCTACCTGAAATTGAAAAGAAGCTCGAATCGGGTGAATTGAAAATCGGTCAGGTCAGCCTGGTTCAAGGATTCTTACGAGCCGAAAAACGAGAGCAAGGAAGAGCGTATTCACTTCAGGAAAAAAGAGAGCTCATCAGCCGCATTGAAGGAAAGTCGACTCGTGAAACGGAACGAGCGCTCGCAGTTATTTCTCCTCAATCGGCGGGCATCAAAGAGCGAGAACGCGCCGTCTCGGCGACCGAAACTGAAATTCGGTTCATCGCGGACGAGAGACTTCTCGCAAAACTAAAGCGACTTCAGGAACTGGGAGCGCATCGCCTCGCACCGGGCTCTCGGTATAGCGATCTCATCGACTGGCTCGCCGACCTTGGGCTCGCGAAGCTCGAACCTGCAAATCGAGGCCCGGCACGAAACCAAAGTCTGGTTTCGGTAAATCCAGGTCTGGCTCCAGTGAGTCCAAGGCTAGCTGCAGTAAATCCAAGTTCGCCACGATCGAACCCAAGCCCCGCTATAGACCATCACGTGAAACCGACTGTTTCAGTAAACAAAAACGACCGAGAAGACCTTGCTCCCAAGCGCGCGATCAAAGCAGCTTCCCACTCCCGCTACATTCCGATCGGCGTTAAGCGGCAAGTCTGGGCGCGGGACCGAGGGTGCTGCACCTTTAGCGACGCTCAGACAGGGCGACGTTGCGATTCACGAACCCTGATTCAGATCGACCATATCGAGCCCTTCGCGTTGGGCGGAAGATCGGACGACCCAGCGAATCTTCGGCTCCTCTGTTTTCATCACAACCAGCTCGAAGCGGACCGCTGGTTCCAGGCGGGATGAAGCCAGAAAAGGGGCATGCGGGCCTTAGTCCCCCGCCGGTCGGGAGCGCGCTTTCGCCTTCGAAGCCGCGATCGTTTGCACCTGCGAAACCCCGCCCATTCACACCTGCAAACGCTCCTCTCCAGGACCCGGACAACCGCGCGTGCAGCCGGGATTCGGGCTGAAGCGTCCCGACACCCCCATTTCGGCACCGACCCCAGCAATTCAGCCTTGACGCCGAGCGCTAAGACCGTTAGTCGAAATGGAACGCGAACACTATCCTGACGCCATTTTAACTGACGCCACCTCCGGGACCGAACTTGCTATTCGCCCCGTGTTCTCCGTGTACCCCGTGTACCGTGTACAAAGGATCTACCGTGACCACTACGACCGCTGCCGCCATCCCTTCCGTTCCTTCATCCGCTGCAAAATCAGGAACTTCGATGTTCGCCACTCTCCAACGAGTCGGTCAGTCGCTGATGGTCCCTGTCTCGGTCCTTCCCGCCGCCGGACTTCTGGTGGCCCTGGGCCGCATGATCCACAAAACGAGCGAAGACGCTGCCGGTAAAATCACGAACGTCGGCGTTCACGCTGTGGGCGAGGTTTTCTACTCGGGCGGTCTTTCGATCTTTGAACAGCTTCCGGTCATCTTCGCAGTCGGCGTCGCAATCGGCTTCACCGGTGGCGCAGGTATCGCGGGCCTCGCGGCCGTCGTCGGTTACTTCACTTTGGCCAGCGTTCTCAAAGTCATCGGCACCGTTCGCGGTCTCGAGATGGCGATCAACACCGGCGTCTTCGGCGGCATCATCATCGGCTTGATGACGGCCTCCTTATATAAGCGTTTTTATCAGACCCGCTTGAACCCGATCCTGGGCTTCTTCGCAGGCAAGCGCCTCGTTCCGATCGTCACGGCTGCTGCCTCGATCTTCCTCGGAATTCTGCTCGGCTTCATCTGGCCTCCAATCCAGACCGGCATCAACCACTTCGGCACCTGGTCGATGAACTCGGAATTCGGCCCGGCCTTCTTCGCTGCGGTTAAACGCGCGTTGATTCCAGTTGGCCTTCACCACGTTTACTACCCACCGTTCCTCTATCAGTTCGGTGAATTCGTCACTTCGGGCGGCAAAGTCGTTCACGGTGAAACGGCCCGCTACTTCGCAGGCGACCCGACTGCTGGAAAATTCATGGGCTCGGAATACGCCTTCATGCTTTTCGGCCTGCCGGCTGCCGCATTCGCAATCTTCCTTCGCGCGAAGAAAGAAAAACGCAAAGCTGTCGGCGGCATGATGCTCGCTGCTGCATTGACCGCGATCATCACCGGCATTTCCGAGCCGATTGAATTCGCGTTCATCTTCGTTGCTCCGGTTCTGTACATCTTCCACATCCTGGCGGCTTTCGCGTCGGGCTGGCTGTCGAGTTCACTCGATATCCACATGGGCTACACGTTCTCGGCATCGCTGATCGATTGCTTCTTGGGCTTCTTCAACGCCAAGAACTCGCACCTCCTCTTCTTGGTTGTCGGCCCGATCACCGCTGCGATCTATTTCGTCGCGTTCTACTTCACGATCGGCTTCATGAACCTGAAAACTCCAGGCCGTGAAGATGCGACTGCTGACGACGCCGAAGCCGGCCCAGTCCACGCTTCCGACAAAGCCAAAGAAGTTCTCAAAGCTCTGGGCGGCGCTGCCAACATCGTCAGCCTCGATGCATGCATCACTCGCCTTCGCCTCAGCGTAAAAAACGCAGCAGGCGTCGACATTCCACGCCTCAAAGCCCTCGGCTCGGCTGGCGTGATGAACGCAGGCGGCGGCAACTTCCAGGTTGTCTTCGGAACTGAATCAGACCTCTTGAAAGAAGAAATCAAAGCCGTGATGGCTCGTGGCGATGTCGCCCCAGCTAGTACCCAGCTTAAGTCGCCACTCAAAGGCAAAATCGTCCTGCTGAGCGCAGTACCTGACGAGACTTTCTCCCAAGGAATTTTGGGCGAAGGCGTTGCCATCGATCCGACTGAAGGCCTGGTTACCTCTCCTTGCGACGCGACTGTGGCCCAAGTGTTTCGCACCCAGCATGCCATCGGACTCGTCTCGAATGACGGCGCCGAAATTCTGATTCACGTCGGAATCGACACCGTGAAAATGAACGGCCGTGGCTTCGAAGCTCTTGTGAAACAGGGCGACCACGTCAAAGCTGGCCAGAAGCTTCTGAAGTTTGATCTCGAGCTCGTTCGCAAAGAAGCGAAGTCGACGATCACTCCGGTTGTCATCACCAACACCGCCGATCTCAAGTCGGTCAAAGTGGCTGTGAAATCAGGCTCCGTCAGCGCAAGCGACGTGCTCATCGAAATCCAGAAGTAAGCACAACGGCACAGCAAACCGAAAGCCCGTAAGGCGGAAGGTTTGCGAAGCCTTTTTGAGGAACGTTCGTGGAAAAACTCGTAAAAATTCTGAACGAAGAAGGAATGCATGCACGCCCGGCGGGAAACTTCGCCAAGGTGGCTGCAACCTTTAAATCGGCGGTCGAAATTCGTGCAAACGGACAGACCAAGAACGGCAAGTCGATCATGGGCATCATGAGCCTGGGACTTGCGCGAGACACCGAGTTTGCCATCGTCACTAAAGGCGACGATGAGGCTCAGGCCCTCGACGCATTAGTCGCGCTCGTGAATAACAAGTTCGCCCTCTGAGCCCATCTGAATCATGAGCATCGAATCAGGAATCATTCACGGTAAAGGCGCCTCACCGGGCATCGCTCTCGGCAAGGCTCTTCTGGTTCGACCAGACTCGGCCTATTTGGATCAAATCGGAAAACTCACGGCCTTTCGGACAACGGACGAAGAGATCACGCGCCTTCATGCGGCGATTGCGACCTCGAAGGCCGAACTCGAAATCATTCGCACCAAAGCGATCAAAGAGATCGGCGAAGAGGGCGGAGCGATTTTCGACGCGCATCTGATGATGATCGAAGACCCGGAAATGATTTCCTCGAGCGAGGAACTGCTCCGGTCTGAAAAAATTACGGCCGAAGTCGCGCTCGAGCGAGTAGCTCAGACCTTCATCGCCACTTTCCAGGCGATGGATGACGAGTACCTCCGCGAACGTGCGACCGATGTACGCGATGTTTCGGCACGCATCATTCGCCATCTCATGGACGTGAAGACGCTGGATCTCGCGACTCTTGATCAAGACGTCATTCTGGTGGCTCACGATTTGACTCCGTCCCAAACCGCGACGATGAACAAGAAGCGCGTTCTTGGAATTTTGACCAATATCGGCGGCAAGACCTCGCACACGGCCATTCTCGCTCGAACCCTCGAGATTCCAGCGGTTCTGGGCCTGCGTACAATCACCGAAGTTATTAAAGACGGCGACTCACTCGTCTTGAACGGCGAGACCGGCGAAGTCATCCTGCATCCAGAGCCGAAGACTATCGAGGCTTTCCGCGAGAAAAAGCGCGAAGACGACCGTCTGAAGGCTGAGCTGAAATCATTTATTGGTAAAGAGACCGTCACTCGCGACGGCCGCAAGCTGCGCCTCGAAGGCAATATCGCCTCGCCTTCCGATACCGACATCCTCCTTAAGAATGATGGCGAAGGCGTCGGCCTGTTCCGCACTGAGTTCCTGTACATGGACCATGCGCAGGAACCGAGCGAAGAGGAACAGTTCGAAGCGTACAAATCCGTTCTCAAGGCCATGAATGGAAAGCCCACGATCATCCGCACCCTGGATGTGGGCGGCGACAAGAACATCCCGTATCTGAAGATCGAAAAAGAAGAGAACCCGTTCTTGGGCTGCCGCGCGATTCGTTACTGCCTGAAGGAACCGAAGATCTTTCGCACTCAGCTTCGCGCCCTTCTCCGTGCCAGCGTGCATGCGGGCCCAGGCGGAGAGCTCGGAATCATGTTCCCGATGATCTCTTCGCTCGAAGAGGTCAAAGCCGCGCGCAAGATTTACGACGAAACCCGCGCCGAGCTGAAAGCCCAGGGCGTCGCCGTTTCCGATCACGTCAAAGTCGGAATCATGATCGAGATTCCTTCCGCCGCCGTGATCGCTGACCTGCTCGCAAAGCACGTCGACTTCTTTTCGATCGGCACGAACGACCTGATTCAGTACGTCTGCGCCGTCGATCGCATGAACGAGAATGTCGTCGACCTCTACGATCAGTTTCATCCAGCCGTCTTGCGCCTCATCAAGATCGTCATCGACGCGGGCCATCGCAACGGAATCTCAGTCGGCATGTGCGGCGAGATGGCCGGAACACCCGAGCTGACCGAAGTTCTCCTCGGAATGGGACTGATCGAATTCAGCATGAGCCCATCGCTCATTCTGCGTACTCGAAAGATCGTTCGCGAACTGAGCTACAAAGAGGCTCAGGCCATTTCTGAGCGCGTCCTACAAATGGGCAGCGGCGAAGAAATTCGCGAATTTCTTTCAAAACGCTGAGCGCATTCCTCGCAAAATGTGCGCAAAACCTGCTCAAGATATGCTATGTCGCATACCGCCGCAGGCTTGAACCACCCGTCGCGAAGCGCTTTGTCAGCCACTTTTCCGTAAGGAGTGCCCCATGTTCGCCACTTTAATTCTTACCTTAATGACGTCCGCAATGACGTCCGCGTCCTTCGCGGGCGATGTCACTCCCCAGAACTGGGAAGGCCATTACGAGGCCCATTGTCGTTCGAAATACGCCGAATCGAACCGAGAGCTGCATGCGGTCTATGTCGCTGCAACGAACAGTCTCTATATTCGCGAAGTTCGTCATGTCGACGGTACCCAGTTCGAAATCAGTTTCGAGAAATTCGAAGCCATCAATCAAGGTAAGAAAGTCCATAGCAGCCGCACGGAAGATGGATGCAATACCGAAACGATTGAGAACAAATGGGATGGCGAGACTTTGAAACAAAAGAACGTCTATCTCGGAAGTATCCTCTGCCTTCCGGTCAGCACGAGCCGCATGACATCACGCATGACTCTGCGTGAAATTTCGGCAGGCCACTTGGAACTCGTCAACAAAGACGCAGATCTTGATCGCGTCTGCGATTTGACCTCGCAGAAGAACTAAGCGCTTCGAAAAACTAAGCCGCAGTTTTCAGTTCGCCCATGCGCAAGTATCCGCCCAATAGGTAAAGGGCGTCGGTATCGGTAAATATGCCGACCACAATCTTGCTATCGGGGTCTTGAATCAGAGCACAGCCATACTTATGTTTGGCCATCGTCATCACGATTTCGTCGAGCGGCGTGTCTTCTGTCGCGACATAGGGGTCTGGAGTCATCGCTTCGCCCACCAAAAGCTCGCCTGGCCCTCGGAACGATTCCGCCGACCGAACATCTCGATCGCTTAAGATTCCGACCAGACGTCCAGCCTCAAGCACTGGAAGGTGTCGGATATTATCTCGGCGCATGAGCTCTCTGGCTGTGCTGATGGATAGATCAATACCGATCGTCCGCGGAGCGGGCGTCATCTTTTCCCTAACTTTCGGAACACTCATGAACCTAGAGGGATGCAATGGCCGGGCTCGCCACAGCAAACCGCTCGATGTACTGGCAGCGTCGGCAGAGATCCTCAACCAGGTGACGTTCGCGAAATCCCTTCAAAATGGCCTGCGAACGCGGCGAATTCAAGATCTCTTGAACTGGCGTTTCCTGGATCCTTCCAAGAGGAATCGCTCCCTCTTTGTCGAGACAACAAGGCACGACCGTTCCATCGACGAGAATTCCAAAATGAGTTGAAAGACCATGGCATCGGCCACTTTCACCGAGCACCGGAAGATCAAGAGACGGCCAAACGAACTCCGTATCGAAATGAAGATAAAGCCGGTTCTTGAGACGGTGGCTCTTCTGCACCCGAACATCGATGTCGGGACTGACGGCTACTCCAAAATGCTCTTCGATCCGCTTCAGCATTCCGCGGTTATGGGCACCCGTGCCGCGAGTCTCGGCCAAATTCCAGAGCCGGTAATTGATGTACAGATCAGGCCGCTGCTCGAAAACGCGTTCCGTGTACTCAAAGATTCTTTTCAAATAGGGACCCGGATCCCGATCCCCGAAATTGTCATGAAAGCTATGAAGCGAGAAATTGACCTGGCGGAAAGCCGGGTCGAGAAGGAGCTCGGCCTGCTTTTCGCGAAGCAGAACACCGTTGGTGACAAAGAAAATCCGAACCCCATGTTCGCGACAAATCGCGATGAGGTCAGATAGGCCCGGATGAACGAGCGGATCGCCCATCAAATGGAAACAGACCTGGTCCGTGATCGGGGCCACCTGGCGAATGATCGTCCGAAAGAGCTCAACATCCATGACCCGTTTTGCCCGAATCACTTCAGGGCAGAAACTGCATTGGAGATTACAGATATTACTGATCTCGATGTTGACCTTCTGGTACTTCCGCACGGCCCCTTTTCCAATGATTCGAGGGGGATGTCTATGGCAGAATCAGGGTATGCAATCATCGAAGACGATAGCGGCCCCCCTCCTCGCCCTCACGCTTTCCCTCGTTTTTTCGCTGTCCTCGACGACAGCGTTCGCGACTGATGACGGGAACTTCGATGTTCTAAACCCTCGCACTGGCGTCAAGTTGAAGGCCAAAGTCGCCGTAGACTCCGAGATTACGGGATTAGGTTTTGTTTCTCTTAAGCTTGAAAAGCGCCCGAACGGCGCCAAAGCGGGCTCGCCTGAGTTCTATGCGCTCCTGGACGGTAAATACGTCCGTGAATCGACCTGGGCGCTGGTGCAGGATAAAAAGCTCGTCTTGAATGCTCAAAAGCAGTTCGAGGTGTCCATTCCTATGGATTCCGAAAGGAGCGAAGTCGAGCTCGTGGCCGTCGGCCCCATGGGGCTCGTTGAACGGACCCGACTTTCGATCCAAGTTCCCGGCCTCTATTGGAAGCCAGAGCCTGTACGTCGCATCCTGGTCGGTGTGGGCACCGGTCTGACTCGAAGCGATTACACTGAGACGGGATTTCCAAATCGCAGCCAGTTTGCCATTACGGGCAAAGTCTCCGCCTCGACCTCGATCACCGAGAACTGGGACGCCGGCCTCATGAGCTTCATGACGCTCTTGCCGTTTGCGGCTAACACCGACGTCACTCAACGCTTTCTCGGCATCAACCTACGCGGCGGCTACGTCATTAAAAGCCTGCTCGAACCTTGGCGCCTCAGCCTTCAAGTAGGCTGGTACTATCTCACGATGCTTGGCGCCCCAGACGGCACGGGCGGATTCTTCAACGCCCAGGGGCCGCAGATCTATCCCAACATCCGACTTCGCCTTCCGGGCAATCGGTCGCTTTCCGGCTACTTCAAATTCTCGCCGGTCAGCGATCGTCTGAACTTCCAGAACCTCGGTAACCGAGAAATCGCCATCGGTGGTGCCTACATGTTCCCTGACAAAAAAGGCAACACTTGGGGCGCAACCTTTGACGTCTCGACTTTGCGCCTCGCCTTTGGTGGCGACGATGCCCCGATCTCCACCCTGTTCACCATCACAGCTGGCGTCAGCTACACGTTCTGCGCTTCAGGCTGCACGATACAGGCTCAGCAGTAAGAACGCCGTCAGTTCAATCACCCAGTTTGAAAGTAAACACCTGCGAGTAAGGGCTCTTAATCTCACGAGCCAGACTTCTTACGCGCCAGTAGTAAACTGCGTTCGCAGGGTACTGCGTGAATACGATGAAGTTCTCCTTCACCTTCTGACGCCTGAAGATGCGCTCAAAGCCAGGGTCAGTGGCGACGTCGAGATCGTACTCATTGGCGAAGCGGTTACGCTGCCAGGTAAGCAGCAAGCTTCTCCGCTTCAGGAGGTACTCTTTGCGACTGAGGACGCTCTGATTCTGAGGGAGCGCCGGAATGGGCGCCGGGAACTTCAGAAGCAAAGTCTGAACAGGAGATACTGCTCGGAAGCCATCGCCGACTGGAGATGCGACTCGGTACCAGACCTTCTTCACAGACACTTCAGACGGGTCAAGATTGAGTACTTCCGTGTCCGTCGCCTTGGTCCGCTCGATATGTGAAAAGCTCGCTGAATCGGCGAAGGTGACGTTGTAGTTCACTGCCCGGAAGAATGGCTTCTGCCACTTCAACCCAACCGCGAACTCGTCGATTTGATCGTCCTCGCCCACCTTTTTGGAGCGAGCGCGTCCTTCGATCTGAGGTTCCTGCGCAACGATCGCCTCGAACTCCGGCTCGAGCGTGAATCGTGAACGAAGCTGATCGCCCCCGCCGCCCGGCAGTAGTTCACCGAACATTGAATAGACCGACCACTCGTAAGTGCCTGGCTTGAGGAGCGTTGCAGTCGTCGCACCTTCACCCTTGGGCGAAGTCGTCACACGGCGGAACATCTCCGTCGGCGGTTCAAGCGCTTCACGCCCTGGTTCAGGCAGTTTCAAAAGTCGAATCTCGAGCGGAGCATCGACTACGTCGACTTTCCACTCCAGGCGAACGACGCGATGAATCGGCTCAGACTTTTCTTCCACTCGAAGTCGATCACCGACCTTGGGCGAAATCATGTGAACCTGGCTCGCGAGAGGAATGAGCGGCGGAGGCGCCTTTGCGGTTTCCGCAGCGTCTTCTTCGCCTTCCTTCAAGTCGCGCTCGCCGTTCTTGGATTTGAGAATCAAGCCCGTTTTTCCGCCTTTGGCCTTCACTGCTCCCACCACCAGCTCGATGCGCGGCTTGGCTGCGAGTCCGTCCGCGAAATCGAGACGAATGAGAGTTTCAGGTCCGAGCACGAGCTCGCCATGATCGGTGTCGAAAACCACCTGAGTACCCGGCAAAGTGCTGGTCATGATGGTGTCACCGTTGAAGAGCGTCGCTCCTTCGGAAACCTTTTCAAACTCGCCGCCGCCTGGGGTCTGGCGAAGAACGCTGCCTTTTTTCAACTTCATCTGGCCGACTGTTTTGCCCGAGTCTTCATCGGACCAACCGAACAGAAGCCTTCGAATCGAGTAACCACTGAAATAGGTGCCCGATGACATCAAAAGCAAAAGCAGGAAGAGAACCAAAAGGCGACGTTCCCATGGGTTGAACCCACGAACAAACCCTT
>FSTL01000335.1_pt1 | contig 10190 bp, 11 predicted proteins | sample 1637241 | NCBI WGS metagenome assembly FSTL01 (sample SAMEA3914819, study PRJEB12502) | metagenome | biome: forest; material: soil | place: Canada | collected 2010-06-26 | depth 0.3 m | reverse complement strand
GCTTCAGCGCGCCCCAGGGTCTCAGCAAGCTCCGCTTTCGAAATCAGCGCTCGAGCTTCGCGGGCCTCGCCCGATCTCTGGCAGCCCGAAATGGACAGGGCTGTGAGGGTGCTCAGGATGGCAACTGCTAGGAGTGTCTGGGTCTCATGTCTCATCTCCCTTCTTTTCGGAAAAAAGGGGCTTCAGGTTGAGCGTCAAATCAATGTCAGTTGAGTGGATGCCCGCACCCTGGCACCCTTGAAGTCCAATGGCAGCTGTTCAAAAGCAATTCAAAGCAGGTCAGTATTTATTCAAAGAAGGTCAGGCGTCGAATTCGATGTTTCTGATCCGACGCGGTTCAGTAGGTGTGCGAAAGATGAAGGGAAATACCTTCGTCGAAATCGCGCGCATCTATCCCAACCAAGTACTGGGCGAGCTCTCGTTCTTTGATCGTCAACCCCGAAGTGCTGCCGCTGTTGCGCTGACCGATGTCGAAGCGCTCGAAATTCCTTTCGATTCCTTGGATAAAACCTGGAATGGAATTCCAGAATATTTTCGAGCCATCATGGGCTCTGTTGCCGACCGTTTGCGCCGCGCAAATGATACGATTCGCCGCTTGAAACCGAATCAAACGGACGAAACATTTACGAGTGAAGCTGAGCCAGACGATTCCGTCACGCTTTCGCCTGTCGCAGGCGAGGAAATTCAAAAAGTCGTTGGTGGCGATGGGTCTTCTTCGACCTAAAAAGTAGACGGACACCTTTCAGAGAGCGGAATCGCGTCGACCGCCTTGGCTTCTGACCTGAGAATTCCGATACGACTCCATGAAAGTGCGAGTGTTGGGCGGTTCTGCGTCCACGGCAATCATCACTGCGGCTTTAGCAGTCGTATTCACAGGGTCGGCGCATGCCGAGCCGAAGCCGTTTACGATCGATTCCGATCGCTATCTGAATGGCGAAATTCTTGCCGATCACATCACCCACAGCATTCTTAAGCAGGGCTATTCGAAACCACTCGCTAGAAATTCGAGTGTCGCGGGTTTGGCCCTCAGGTTGATGGCGGGAGTTTCGGTCGCCGTTCATCCCACTGAGATTTGGGGTGCACTCGATCGTTGGCTGACTGCACAGCCCTTCGGCAGCACGACGCCCGAAGCATTCTTCAGCGAGTGCCTGCGCATATCGTCGGGAAACGTTCAAGACGCGCTGATGCTCGCGTGGGATTTTCTTTCAGTTCGTTGGGACCGTTCGGTTCCAGATCGCAACTCTCGCTACGAGATTCTCAAACTTCTCGACATCACGGGCGAGCTTCCGCTTTCCGCAGGCGCGACACAACCCGATCCGACCAAAGTTTCAAATCGCGGCGACAACTACAGTGCCTGGTACCACCTCTTCGGAACGGCCCTGCATTCATTCATCGCGGTCAATACGATGGTTCCAGGTCTGCAGTGGCGCGTATCGACGGAAGTGAATATTCGCCTCGAAGAAAAGCTCTTTGGTTCCCGCTTTATCGATCCGTTGAAACGAAATGAGATTGATCATGCAGGGGCGCAGTTCGGCCGAAAGCTTGCGGAAAATCTGAATCAGTTCAAAACGCTTCCGGCGTTTGAGGGCAGCGGCGCCCGTTGGAAAGACGAGTATCTCTATTCCGACTCGGAAGTATACGGCGAGAAATGGCGCCTTCAGCCTTATCAGCGCGCAGAGGACTTTCTAAAACCAAACAGTGCCGGCGCGACTGAGCCTCGTCGCGCTTTCGATACCACTCTACTCTTCGTTCAAAAGCGAACCACGCTTTCAGATTCAGATTTCTTGGATTGGGTTTCTAAGCGACCGGAAATCGCAGAAGGTGAGGCGAGAGATTACTATCTGCAGCGCCTGACTCATCATATTCTGAAAGACATTCAGGTCGATGCGCTCTCGTCGCAGTCTCGCGCGACGTATGATCAGGTTTGGGCCGCGCTGGGTTCTCCCAGTTACTACTATCCGACTCAGTACTTGCACGCGATGGAGCAGATCCATCAATCGCTTTGCGACGCTGTTCTGCGGCGAATTGAGTAAGCGAAAGACGCCACCCTTTTGATTTGGACCAGCGTCAAACGCCGAGCTGGCGAATCGCTTCGTAGACCGCGATACTGACCGCGTTTGAAAGGTTCAGCGAGCGAATGCGTGCGTCGTACATCGGAATACGAAACGTCTCGGCGGCGTAACGGTTCATCACCCAATCGGGCACACCGGAAGTTTCGCGACCAAAGATCAGATAGGTCTCCGGTGTGAACTTATGGTCGTAGAGTGTGTTGCCGGCTTTTTCTTCGATCACGGCCAAAGATGCATTTGCTGGAAGCGACTCAAAGAACGCGTCCAAGTTTTTATGCATGACGACTTTCACGTGTTCCCAGTAATCGAGACCGGCGCGCTTCACGGCTTTGTCCGTGATTTGAAAGCTCATCGGCTCGACCAGGTGAAGCGTCGCCCCCACGGCGAGACAGAGCCTTCCGATAGAACCGGTGTTCTGCGGAATCTCTGGCTCGATAAGGACGACGTTCAAATTATGCGGCATCGAAAATCCAGGCTAGGTATCCCGTACCTTTTTGGGTCAGAAGTGTGGGCACACCTTTACGGGCGAAGCGTGTTCAGCATACGTGGGAACGGAATGGTCTCGCGGACGTGCTCGACGCCGGTGAGCCAAGCCACGGTGCGCTCGACACCCAAGCCGAAGCCCGAGTGTGGGACCGAGCCGAAGCGGCGCAGATCGAGGTACCACGAGTAGTCTTTCTCGTTCAGGCCGTGCTCAGCGATGCGACGCTGCAGAACTTCCGCGCTCTCTTCGCGCTGTCCGCCGCCGATGACTTCGCCGTAACCGTCTGGCGCGATCAGATCGCAACCGAGCGCGTACTTGCCGGTGCCGGTGACACCCGGGCCGCCGACCGTGTCGCTCTGTTTGAAGTAGAACGCTTTGATCTGTGAAGGCATGTGGTGAACATAGACGGGTTTGCCGAACTCTTCGCCGAGTGCGGTTTCGTGGGGCGCGCCGAAGTCTTCGCCCCAAGGAATCGAAACGCCGCGCTTTTCGAGAATTTTCAGCGCTTCGTCGTACGACATGCGTGGGAACGGACCTTTGATCGCTTCGAGCTTGGTCAGGTCGCGCTCGAGAATTTTGAGCTCAGGTGCCCGGTTCGCGAGAACAGTTTGAACAATGTGTTCGAGGAAGCGCTCGCCGAGCGACATCGTCTCGTTCAAGTCCATGTAGGCGACTTCTGGCTCGACCATCCAGAACTCGGTGAGGTGTTTGCGGGTCTTGGATTTTTCAGCGCGGAAGGTCGGGCCGAAAACGTAGACTTTGCCGAACGCCATGGCGCCGACTTCGCCGTAGAGCTGACCCGACTGAGTCAGGTAGGCTTTTTCGTCGAAGTAGTTGATGCCGAAAAGGGTCGACGTTCCTTCCGCCGAAGACGGAGTGAGAATTGGAGCGTCGAAACGAATGAAGCCGTTCTTGTCGAAGAAATCGCCAATCGCTTTGAAGATTTCACTGCGAACGCGGATCGCGGCCCACTGCTTCTGCGAGCGCAGCCAGAGGTGGCGGTTTTCCATCAGGAACTCGACGCCGTGATCTTTTGGCGAGATCGGGTACGCTTCCGCGACACTGACGATCTTGAGCGAACGAACGCCCATTTCGAATCCGCCGGGAGCACGAGGCTCTTTGCGAAGAACGCCGGTCACTTCGACCGAACTCTCCTGGGTGAGCTTTTCGAAGTCGTTAAACGCTTCTTCAGAGCATTCTCCTTTGAAGAGAATTCCCTGCATGAGTCCGGTTCCGTCACGCATGCTGAGGAACTTAACTTTCCCCGAGCTGCGCTTGTTGTAGACCCAACCTTTTACGGTGACGGTCTGGGCGTCGTGTTTCGATGCGTCCTGAATGAAAAAACGAGTATCGCTCATTTAATGCCTCGGTAGTTCGTAGAGAGTAGTTGATCTGATCCGCGTGCGATCAAAAATCCGCGCAGAGGCGGGCCAGGCTGCGAACGAATGCTCCGCTCGCGCCGCGTTTAGGGAAGTAAGAAAGATGTGAAACGTTGTAACCGGTGCCTGCAATGTCGAGGTGCGCCCAGGCGACGTCCTTTTTAATGAATTGCTTCAAGAACATCGCGCCGCGGATGGTTCCGCCGTTGCCGTCGTTCACGGAATTTTTCATGTCGGCGGTTTCCGACTTCATGTCGTCGAAGTACTCGTCAAACATCGGAAGCTGCCACATTCGCTCGCCGCATGCGTCGCCCGCGCGTTTCACGGCTTCGATCAAAGTCTCGTTATTGCCGAGCAAGCCGCAGGCATGTTTGCCCAGTGCTACGACGACTGCGCCAGTCAGAGTTGCCACGTCGATGATCGCGTCAGGTTTGAAGTCTTGCGCGTAATCCAAAGCATCGCCCAAAACCAAGCGCCCTTCGGCGTCGGTGTTGAAGATCTCGACCGTCTTGCCGGAACGGGAAGTAATCACGTTACCTGGCTGAACGGCGTTACCGTTTGGCATATTCTCGGTGAAAGCCATGATGCCGACGATTCGGTTTTGAACGCCGGTTTTCGCAGCCAAGTACAGTGCGCCCATGACGGTCGCAGCACCGGTCATGTCGTGCTTCATTTCTTCCATGCGCATGGCAGGTTTGATCGAAATGCCGCCGCTATCAAAGGTCACGCCTTTGCCGACAAGCGCGACCGTTTTGGCTCCTTTGGCCGCCTTCGGAGTGTACTCGACGACGACGATGCGCCCTTCGCGTTCGGAACCTTGTCCGACCGCCAAGAAGAGCCCCATCTTTTCGCGTTCGGCATCTTTTTCAGTCAGAACTTTGCATTTCAAACCGGTGGCGCGGGCGATCTTCATCGCTTCTGCGGCGTAATACTCAGGAGTGCCAATGTTCGAAGGCTGGTTGGACCAGTTGCGAGTAATTGTCACGGCTTCGCCCACGGCCATCACGCGCGCGATTTCTTCTGCGAGGCTTGCGTGGTGAGCTTTGTCCGAGCTTTCGACGATCACGCGAAGGCGCGTGGATTCTTTCTCATCAGCCTTTTTCGATTTATGTTCGGTGAACTGATAGGCGGGAAGGGTCAGGCCTTCCAAAAACGCGACGAGCTGGGCCTGCGTGATGCTGTCGGCCTGGATGCGGAGCGAAGGGATCTTTTCTGCCAGCGACTTGGCCCAGACGAGCCCGCCTGCGGAGCGGATTTTCTCTTCAGTCAAATCAGCAGATTGGCCGAGCCCGAGAAGAAGTGCGTTTTCCGCATCTTTCTTTCCAGCGAAGCGAACGAGCTGCATCGAACCGAGGCGAGCCTGGAAGGCCAAGCCTTTGCGAAATTTCTCGACCAGTGCCGAGTAAGGGCCCTTCGGGGGTGCTGCTTTTTTGCCGGCGTCCTGGGCGACAAATACCAGGTCGGTATCGGCGGCCGCGCGCTTGGCCTTTTTAGAGGCACCGAGATCTGCCAATTCAATGATAGGCAGAATAGAGCTAGCTGAAGTTTTGCTGGAGACGGCGCCTCGTTTGGCGGTTGGCTTGGACATAAAGGCGAATTAGCATAGGGCTTTGGTATGTTGAAGAGGTATCACCACATCGTTGGGGGCGTCTTTCGGATCGTAGACGCCTGCGTGATCGCGGCAGCTTGGCTGGCCGCCTATTGGCTGCGCTTTGACCTGCGGGTCTTTGAGGTCACCAAGGGTCTTCCCGAATTCAGTACCTACGCGGCGCTGACTCCATTGGTCGTGATTCTATGGATGGCCGTTTTCACGTCCATGAAAGTGTACCAATCAAGGCGGATGCTTCGCCGGACCCATGAGGCGCACCTGATTCTGCGTTCTCATTGCGTCGCGATGCTGTTTTTCATCGCCTTGGCCTACCTGTTCTCGGAATACCGCTATTCGCGACTCGTGATGATCTCCTTTGGCATCATGGGGGCCTTCTTTCTCGTCGTGTTCCGCTTGTCGCTTCGAAACGCTCTTCGGCAGATTCGTCGTCGTGGCTACAACCTCAGGCACGTGCTCGCAGTCGGCGAGGGTGGATCGCTCGAAACGTTGATCTACCGAATGGACCGTTTTCCAGAGCTGGGCCTTCGGGTCGTGGGTGCGGTGATTCACGAGCAATCGACGGCCACCGAAGTGCAGGGCAAGCCAGTGATCGGTCGGTTTGCCGATATCGCGGACCTGGTTCGGCGCTTCAAAGTGGATCAGGTTCTGATTGCGCTCCCGAGACGCCAGGCGGGTGAGCTCGACCGCATTCTTTCCACGCTTCGTGACGAAACGGTCGACTTGCAGCTCGTGCCCGACGTTCACGAGTATGTGACACTCGGTTGTGAGGTGGAAGATTTCGACGGCCTTCCGATCGTCAATCTGAACGATTCGCCTCTGGATGGATGGGGCGCGCTCGCGAAGCGACTGACCGATATGGTTCTTTCGGGGATCGCGATTGCGCTGCTCTCGCCAGTCCTGGCTCTGATTGCGATCGCGGTCAAACTGACCTCGCGCGGACCGGTTTTCTATCGTCAAGAACGCATGGGCCTCGATGGCCGTACTTTTGACATGTTTAAGTTCCGTTCGATGCGCACGGATGCTGAGAGTAAGACGGGCGCTGTCTGGGCTCAGAAAGGCGATGATCGCCGCACGCCAATTGGAACGTTCCTACGAGCGACGAGTCTCGACGAGCTTCCGCAGTTCTGGAATGTACTCAAGGGTGAAATGGCGCTGGTCGGTCCGCGGCCCGAACGTCCAGTCTTTGTGACCCGTTTCCGCAGTGAGGTTCCGCACTACATGCTTCGCCACAAGGTGAAGTCGGGGATCACCGGCTGGGCGCAGGTGAACGGCTGGCGTGGCGATACGTCGCTCGATCGCCGAATCGAATGTGACCTTTATTACATCCGCAACTGGTCTTATTTTCTCGATTGGAAGATTCTGTTCCTGACTCTTTGGAAAGGGTTTGTGAACAAGAATGCGTACTGAGTTTTTCGCCCGCTCGTGGGTCAGACATTTTCGCCCGCTTCGACTCGACTACTACGTCTTGGGTGAAGTCGGATTTCCGCTCCTGGGCGCGACGGTCTTTCTTTCGTTCGTGTTTCTGATGTTCCAAGTGCTTCGCTTGGCCGAGTTTTTCATCATTCACGGCGTATCGCTTGCCATGCTGAGCGAGATCGCTTCGCTGATGCTGCTTTCGTTTCTGCCTTTTTCGCTCCCTGTGGCGTTCCTGATCGCTGTTTTGAGCTCGTTCGGGCGTCTGTCCTCAGATAGCGAGCTCGTGGCAATGAAGGCCAATGGCGTGAGTGTCTGGCGTCTTTCCATTCCGGTGCTTGTCGTCGGCGCGTTGGTCGGATCGCTGTCCCTGGGGCTCAACATGAGCTGGGTTCCGTGGTCGGAGCAGGCTTACCGCGAGCTGATCGTGAAGATCGGCAACACGAAAGCAACGAGCTCCATTAAGGAAGGCACCTTTACGACCGGGTTCTTCGACCTGCTGATCTTTACAGACAAGATCGATCGTTCGACTGGAAAGATGCAGAAAGTTTTTATCTACGACGAGCGCGAACCTCGTAATCCGGTGACTGTGGTCGCGCAGGAAGGTGAGATTCTTTCCGTTAAAACAGGAGGCGATCTCTCGTCTTCCATTCTACTCAAGCTCAACACTGGCAATATTCATCGCAACAGCATCCGAGAGAACAGTTACTCGAAGATCGATTTCGACGAGTACAAGCTCTACTTGAGTATTCCAGAAGGCGGCGGCGGACTTTCGTTTCGTCCGAGGATCGTTCCACAGCGCGAGCTGATTAAGAGAATCAGCGAAAACGACCCGTATCATCAGTCAGGTCGTGAGCTGCGAACCGAGTACTGGCGCCGCTACGCGACGGCACTAACGCCGCTGCTTTTCGTGTTCCTAGGCATCGGCTTTGGCACCGTTCGCACACGCGCAGTGCGGGCGAGTGCGGCATTGGTAGGCTTGGGCGTCGTGCTCGTTTATTGGGCGCTTCAGGCGGTCATGACGAGCGCTGGATACGATGGTTGGGTTCCACCGTTCCTGGCGATGCTGATTCCAAACATCGTGATTGCGGTTCTGGCAGCGATTGGGTTCCGATCTGCACTTTGGTGAACGTGTATTTGGTCCGTCGAATGCGCTGCTGGGAGCGGCAACTTCCTGACGTTTCCCTAACAAATGTGTGAAGACCCGCTCCGGTAGCGGTTTTGGGGATAAGTTGGCCCGCAAGCGTCCAGCTAAGCCCATCTAAGACTAAATATCTAATCTTTTCATGCAGATAAGCCGTGTGGATAACTCGGCATATACGTGTGGATAGAATTCAGGGAGTTTCGGGGGCTGCAGGGGTCTTAGGAAGCGGCTTTTCTGCGGAGAAGATTTCTCCAATAGAATCAAGTGCTTCGGATGGATAGCCAAGTGTGGCTGTGTCCTGGACGTTCTTCAAGGTTGTGTCAGCAGAAGCGAGCTTTGTGCCTCGGGTATTGCTGGTGAGCTGGGCTGCATCCGGATTCGAGAACTGAACAACGATCGATTTCTCGGCGCGCAATACAAGCAGGCGATCTTTACGAAGCATGAACTTCATCTTCGGGCGGTCATCGCAGCGATAGCGAACCCAGATGTCAGCCAGAGCTTTTACGATGAGCTTCTGTTTGATGCTTTTATTCGGGATATTTACGCCTGAATTGAGCGGATCTGGCTTCTCGGGCTTTGAGCTCGGCGAGACGCTAGGCGAAGGCAGAGGACTTGCGCTCGATGCGGGAGTAGGCGACGTGACTGGAACGGCCGGAGCTACTGGTGCTACAGGAGCTGCAGGAGCTGCAGGAGCTGCAGGAGCTGCAGGAGCTGCAGGAGCTGCAGGAGCTGCAGCCGCCGGCGGTGTTGCCGGTTTTGCAACAGCACTCGGCGATGGCTTTGGTTTCGGAGATGGCTTTGGCGCTGCAGAAGGGCTTGCTGCCGGACTCATGCTCGGGCTAGGTGATGGCGCCGGGCTCGGTGAGACTGTAGGCGAAGCAGACGCCAGTGGAGACGCCGAGGCCATCGGTGAAGGGCTGCTTTCAGGCATCGAACCTTGGAGCTTTTCATGGCGGTTTTTGTGACCGCGAAGCGATGGTTTGAAGATCGCGCCCACGACGCCCATGACCATGAACACGCCCATGACGGTCCAAAGGGTGCGGCGGCTCTGATCGCCTTCGCGCTTTTCGAAAACATAGCCGCTGTGGCCGCCTTCTTTGCTTGGGCGGTCGAGGGCCTTTTCGTCGATGAAGCGGCCGAAGCGCGTCAGGATTTCTTTTGGGTCGAGTCCGATGAAACGTGCGTAGGCAGTGACGAAACCACGAATGAACGGTTTGGCCGGAAGGTCGGCGAAATGATCCCCTTCAATGGAATGAAGAAGTCTGACGCTGATTTTGGTCGCCGAGGCGACCTGTTCAATGGTGATGCCCCGACGCTCGCGTTCCTGTCTGAGGAACTCTCCCAGGCTATTCGTGTGGTCAGCCATTTATGGAATGTCCCGGAGCCGATCCATGGCTTTGTCGGCCATCTGACTGCGTGGAAAGGTGGAACGAATGCTGAGATAAACTTTTCTCGCTTCGTCAAAACGATGACTGCGTTCGAAAGCAATACCGAGTGCGAAGTGTGCGTCGGCGAAGCGAGCGCAAAAACGCTGGGTCGCGCGTTCGTACTCGCGGATCGACTGGTCGAACTCACCTTTGCGAAGGTGAATGTGCCCTAAATAGTAGTGCGCGTGGCAGGACTGAATCGGCGACGCCTGAACGGCGCGATCCAAATTCTGTGCGGACTTCACGTAGTCGCCCTGGCGATAGTAGAGGATGCCCAGGTTGGTGAACGGCTTGTAGGATTCGGAGTAGTAAGGGTCGTGAGCTGCACGAGTCAGTGGGGGAATGGCTTCGGCGGTGCGGCCGGAATCAAGCAGCAGTTTGCCCATCGTATTTTGTACGGTGGATGAGTTTGGAGCCATCGCCGCGGCTTTCTTGGCTTCGATCAAAGCGGTCGGAAGGTCTTTCTTTGCTTCGAAGGCTAGTGCGCGAGAGTGATAAATTTCAGGAAGGCTCGGATCGATCTCTTCCGCAGTACGAAGCGCTTTCAGCGCGCCCGTTGGATCGCCTTCGACCAGTGCGCCGTTTGCGAGCTCGACAAAGAGCGTAGCGCGCTCGTGTTTGCTGAGTTGTTTTTTAGGAGGAGCGCTCGAGCACGCACTCAAGGT
>FSTL01000380.1_pt1 | contig 10347 bp, 7 predicted proteins | sample 1637241 | NCBI WGS metagenome assembly FSTL01 (sample SAMEA3914819, study PRJEB12502) | metagenome | biome: forest; material: soil | place: Canada | collected 2010-06-26 | depth 0.3 m | reverse complement strand
TGAGTATCGAGACGGACCATTTCCGAATCGCGTTTACGCCTGAGCTCGAACCCGTTGCGCGAAAGTCGGCGCAGTATTTAGAAGAAGCCTACGGCTTCATGACTCGTGAGTTGCGATGGACGCCTTGGTACAAGGCTCAAGTCGTACTCGTCGATAACGCCGACTCCGCCAATGGTTTCTCGGCAGCAACTCTTCGTATCGGCCTCGTACTTTACGTCACCCCGCCCGATAACTGGAGCAGTCTCTATAATTACGACGACTGGCTCAGACTTCTGATTTTTCACGAGTACACCCACTTCGTGAACATGGACACGACCAACAGCTGGCTCTACAAGCTGATCCGAATTGGTTCTGGAGACGGCTTTCTACCGAACGCGCTTTGGGCACCTTGGATGCTCGAGGGCCTGGCCGTTTACATGGAGACACGGACCAGTACGGCTGGCCGTGGACGAAGCTCCTACCTCGAGATGATTCTGCGCGCCGCGGTCGAGGAAAACGCACTCGACCAAGCGAAGTTCATCACTCTCGATAAAATCACGGCAGACAACCCTTACTTTCCTGCAGGCGAGATTCCGTATCTTTTTGGCTATGGAATGATGAACCAAGTCGCCCAAGACAGCCTCGGACCTAGAACCGCCGACGGCGAGTCTTCGATCGAAAACGGCGAAGAAGCCTTAGGCGAGATCTCGCTACGCTCCGCCGGACGAGTCCCCTATTTCATCAATGGCAACCAAGAGAATATCACTGGCAAAAGCTGGTACGACTACTGGGACATCTGGGTTGGAGAAACTCGTGAACGTCAGAACAAGAGCCTGAAAAAGATTCACGCTCAGGCTGTCACTCCTGTCGAACACCTGACATCGCGCGCTTTTGGGGTCTTGGGCAACGCCGTTTCACCCGATGGCAAATGGGTCGCCTACACGCAAGAGTCACTCGATCGCAGGATAGGCGTCTACGTCCGTGACACTGCTTCAGGCGCCACGCGCCGCCTCGACGACAAGCTGCTGGGAGTGGGCATGGCCTTCACTCCCGATTCGCGAACGCTCGTGATGAGTGCGCTTCGTCGGCGCTCGCCATTTTTTCTCTACAGCGATCTCGCCGCCTATAACCTAGAGACGGACCATTGGCAGTGGCTCAGCACTCACCTTCGCCTCCGCGACCCTGATATCTCGCGTGACGGAAAGCAGATCGTCTTCACTCAAACCGAAACCGCGACGACCGGCCTTTCCATGGCTTCGCTCGAAGGTGCCGGTGACGAGCTCAAAATCGGTCCGATTCGAAAGCTCTACTTCCCTCCGATGTATGACCGAGTATCGAATCCGAAGTTTACGGCCGATGCATCATCGATCGTCCTGACACTGCATCGAAACGGCAGCAGCGAAGAAGAGCTTGCACGATTCGATATCGCTTCCGGCGAGCTCACCACTCTGGTGAGAAACGGCCACTACAATCGCTTCCCAAGCCTGGATCACGCCGGAAACATTTACATCGTTTCGGATCTGACAGGTGTCGACAACATGTACCGCGTGATCAAGAACGACGGAGAATCGTCGATCGAACAGGTCACCAACGTCACCACTGGTTTCTGGCTTCCCACTTTCGCGCCCAATGGAACGGTTTACGGAAGCGTCCTGAGCAGCACCGGCTGGGACCTTGCTCGTCTCCAAGTCGCATCGAAGCCCTATCGTTCCGCAGAGCTCACGATCCTTCCACCTGTCGCTCCGAAACTCGATGCGCTTTCACTTCCGAAAAGCCCGGGTACAGCTGGCATTCCGGCTCCGGCAAGTGTCTCGGTGGAGAACTATTCTCCTTGGCACAGCCTCCTGCCTCGACTCTGGGTACCGAGACTTTACCTCCAGAACAACGGGCTCTACTTCGGTGAAACTCTCCTTGGCTTTGATGCTGTCGATCGCCATCGCTACCTCCTCGATATCGCCTACGATACGTTGGTTCAAAAGCCCGACTGGCTTGCCGTTTATAACAATCGTTCTCTCGGACCGACTCTGAGTGTTCTTGCTCAGAACCTTACGTCGGCATCGACGACCTATTTGAATGGCTCGCTTGCAAGCTACATTCGGACCACCGAATTTTCGGCCCAGGCGTCGTATAATTTTCGTCGCACGTTTGCCGTACTCACTCCGATCATCACGGTCAACGCCAGTCGCGCAGAGTTGTTCAAGCAAGGACTTGTCGTCGACACCAGCTACTATGTCCCAAGCGCCGACATCCGCTTAGGATTCTCAAACGTCGAAACGACCTCGCTCGGAATCAGTCCCGAAAGCGGCTTTCAATCGGTAGCCGCATTTAGAACCTACTTTGACCACGGGTCACCGCTCTACAAAGGGCTGCTCAACTATCGCCGCTACGATCGCTTAGCGCCTCATACGATTCTCGTTCCGTCGATCCAGGCCACAAGCGTTTCACATACCAGTCCCTACTTCGCGGGAGGCAATGTTGAGCTCGACGGACGAGTTCAGAGATTTTTGCGTGATGTTCCAGGCACGAATCTCGACGGCATGGGAATTCGCGGCTACCCAGGCCAGAGCTACTTTGTCAAACAAGCAGCCACCGGCGCCCTCGATCTTCGCTTCCCTCTTGCCCGAATCTTCCGGGGCTGGGGAACGAACCCAGCTTTCCTCGACAACCTCTCCGGATTTGTTTTTGGCGAAAGCACCTGGTTTCCGTTCCAAGAATTGGGAACATCATTTCTATCCTCCGCCGGCGGCGGTCTGAAACTAGGAAGCACGCTCTTTCACCGCGTGCCGCTCGATATCTCCGTTCAGTATCAATACGGTTTCAATCTGAGCCTCGGCGGCGGCAGCGAAGTCTTCGCGACGGTGAATCTCGGGGCGCTGCCTTTCTAAGGCTGCCCAAAGTACCCAAACTTTTAAGCCCTGCAGCAGCGCGACCGAAGAGTGAGCATGAGCTCTCTCCTTACTCATAAGAGTCAAAGATTTGGCGCACTCCTTCTGGCCTTGTCTCTGCTCGGGTTCGTTACCCCGACGCAGTCCACGATCGTTTTTGCCGGAACTCGCTGCGACAGCGCCGTTCAAGCAGGCCTCCCTCAGCCCAAGTTTCTCAAAGGGCTGACGATCCCTGACAACATGAAGACCAAGGCCACTGTGCTCGCCAAGGAGTTCGGTGTCGACTTCAGCGGCAGTGACTACTTCAAGCTCATCAATTCTGTTTATGTAAAAATCTCCAAAGCTCGCTCGACCGATCTCAAAAAAGGAAACGCCATGGCGACCTTCGGCTTGGGCGTGGACAAGCTTCTCAAAGATGCGGACTCCGAACTTCGACGCGCGGTTTGGTTTACCGTTGGCTACGCGGTGACCGATCTCGAGTCCTTTAAGGAATCCGAGTATTTGAAAGCTCCACAAACTCATCCGGTGATCTCGGAGCGAAAGGGTCTCGTTCACTTCGACCAGTTCGGGGATTATGCGAAGGGCTTTATCGATGGCAAAGCCCCTTACAGTAATCACAAAGGCTGGGGTGAAGGCAGTGTCATCGGGGTCAAAGAATACCGCGACATCGTCATGTACAACATCTGGCCCGTTTGGATGAAAGGTCACGACATCTTTCACGTCTACTTTTCCTACGGTCACTCTAAAGGCACTTCGCTCGTCTTCAAATCCGCCCGTGGAAAAAACACGCGTCGGTTTGTCATGATGGCGGGAATCTTCGAGGCCGTTGACGACGTTCAATATCGACACGAGCAGAGGCTCGCCGGTTACTTCGAGAAAAAGAAAATCGGCCTCCACGATGCGCTTCTCTGGGTCGCCAAGGCGCCTCAAGCAGAACTCGACGCGATCGTTGCCGAACTCGGGCTCGACACCCTAGAACAGGGTGAATTTGAAGCGGCCCTTGAGGGATGGATCCCCTCCACCAATAAAGACTATAAACATGGGCTGACAGGAATCGGCCTCAATGAAGAAACCATCGACTATGTCGCGACGACTGACCGGCTCTCAAAGAAACCGGCCGAGCAACACTACATGAATTATCATCGTCGCGCTGACGACACGAATGGGTCAGTCTGGGACAAAGACTATATGCACAGTCTCGACATGACCCTAAACATCGGACCAGAGACCGCGCCCTCAGTCAGGCGTCAGCCGGGGCTTCGTCAGCACATCAACCTAAACAACCTTCGCCTTAGCGAATAGGCCACGGACTCTCTCTGAACGCGCCGATCGCAAAGCCAGTTGCGGCGTCTTCCATCAGAGAGTGATTGAATCGGTTTTCGCGATTCAGTGAAACCGCGTCCCAGCTTCCGTCCGCGGTCTGTGCCGAAACGAGCCACTTCATTCCTTTGAGGAATCGGTCTTTATAAACCTGGCCCAAGCCATTTCGCTGTTTCAAAACACGAGCGACGACGAACGAGGCAAAAGCGGTCGCGTGTCCATCGGTCACGTCGGCGCCCGCCATCGCGGATGCTCCCTGCTTTTCCCAGTTCCCCAGATCATTCATCGACCAGCCACCGTCGGCGTTCTGATGCGAGAAAAGCTTATCGAGTAGATTCTCTTCAGAGACCCCACCGTTCTCATCAGTCAGCACGCCTTTGATTTCGACTTCAGCCCAGAGCGCGCTGAGTTTTTCCCATAGGAAAGCCGAACGGCTATTTGCGGTGGCTCGCAGAAACTTTCTTAGACCTTCGAGCATTGGCTGAAACTCAGCCTTGTTCAAATTTCCGGTCTTCGCCATGACCATCGCTACCAGCGCTGCACCGTAGGCGCGCCCCCGTTTCGATTCATATGGCTCGAGATCGAAACTCAGCCAGTCCCATCCGCCATCGGCTTTCTGATACTGCATAAGCTGACGCAGAAACTTTGGATCGACGGTGCCGTCCGATTTCGACTTGATCACGAGATTGATAATCAGCTCAGTCGAAAGCGAAGCAGCTGCTCGCTCTGGATACCAAAGCTCGTTGCGGCCCCAGTTTTCAAGGCGCGAATTTACTCCCGTGAGCAAATCACGATGGGGCACTTCCACACCCACCGCGTAGGTCAGAACCGTATGACACGAGAGACACTGATTTTCGCGCTGCCATTTCAGAGCTTTTTTCTCTGAATACTTTACGGCACGCGTCTCGACTTGGCTCGCGCTCCGAAAGAGTCCGTTACAGAACGAAACTACCGCGTCGATTGGGCCGGCGGCACGAGCAGAAGAATGCAGAGTTACGATGCCCAAAAGCGACATCGCGATCACACTAGATTTCCGGTTCATAAGCGCTTCTTCCCTGCCCTTAACTAAAGGTACAGGAGCTGAAAGTGCTGTAAAGAGTCAGGGCTTTGACAATAGGCCGGAAACAGCTTTATTCGAGCTCAAACCCGCGGTGTAGCGTCTGAACCGCACGCTGCATTTCACGTCCATCGATGAGACACGAAATCTTGATCTCAGACGTCGTGATCAGTTTGATATTCACTCCCGCATCGGCCAGAAGCTGAAACATCTGCGCAGCCACGCCAGGGTGATGCTGCATTCCCACTCCGACAACGCTGACCTTGGCCAGGTCGGGTTCTTCGACCACTCGCATCTGTGAGTAGGTCGCTACACGCAAGTCTTCGAGCACCTGCTTGGCTTTGAGAAAGTCGGCTTTTCCAACTGTGAAACTGACTGTGAGCGTTCCGTTTGATGGAACATCCTGAACAATGATGTCCACCACGATGGAGGCCCTCGAAAGCGCTCCGAAAACTTTCGCAGCTACGCCGGGACTGTCGGGAAGATTCTGAAGTGTCAGCTTAACCTGACCCGCGTCCGCTGCAACGCCCGCAACAACCACCTGCTCCATGACTTTATCTTGGGGTACCACTCGCGTTCCCTCCACGGGATCAAAACTCGACCGCACATGCAGCGGCACTTTGTATTTTGCTGCAAGCTCGACCGAGCGAATCTGCAAAACCTTCGCCCCCAAGCTCGCAAGCTCCATCATTTCTTCGTACGAAATCCGGCTTATTTTCCGCGCTTTTGGGCAAACCCGCGGATCAGTCGTGTAGACGCCGTCGACATCCGTATAGATTTCGCAATCATCGGCGCCCAGCGCGGCGGCAATGGCCACCGCACTCGTATCCGACCCACCACGACCTAAAGTCGTGATGTTGTTTTCCGGATCCACTCCCTGAAATCCTGCGATCACGGGGATCCGCCCGGCACCGAGCTCGCGCTTCAGCAAAGACGTATCGATCGCCTGAATGCGCGCTTTGGAATACACACTGTCTGTTAAAATACCGAGCTGATGCCCGAGCAGGGGTATGGAAATTCCCGCCTTCGCTCCCGAGTCGGGCCCGCGTTTGAGCAATCCGCGCCTTTCGGCCTCAGTATTAATCGCCAAGCTCACCAGTCCGACCGCCACCTGCTCACCGCTGGCGATCAGCATGTCGTATTCGCGTGAGTAGGGAATCGGGTTGATCTGGGTCGCCAGCTCCACCAGGCGATTGGTTTCGCCGGACATCGCTGAAACCACGACCACTACCTGGTTTCCCCTGGCCTGCGTGTCGAGTGCCCAGGCTGCCACATGGCGGATTCGCTCAATCGAACCGACTGAGGTTCCGCCGAATTTTTGAACCAGTAGCGCCATTGGACCCCCAGTAGGACACCCACCGACCGGCAATGCAAGTTCCGGCACGGCCGGGCGCCCCAGACGAGGAAGAGAAGTTGACAAAAACCGTATGGTCGGATAAGTTCGGCTTCCTGGTGAGGGGTCCTCGGATTCATGAAAAACACCCTAGTTTCAACTACTTGCATCGCTACTCTGGCACTACTCACCTCTCCTGCCATTTGGGCCATGGGGAGGTCTCTGGGCAGCCATTCGGACGTTCACGTCCATTCAACGGTCACCCATCGCCAGTTCCAGCTCATGCGCACCGATATCAGCCGTCTCAATGGGAGCAAATTCCCGGATAGCCCACAGCAGACCGAGACTGCCCGCCTGATGGGGCTTGCTCATTTCAATGGTACCGAGCTTTTGAACTGGGCCCACGATCGCGTTCAACAAGTCGTTGGCGAAAGCTTTCCTTCAGAAAGCCACGCTGCCACTGCAACTAAAGCCGACTGGGTCTACCCGAACGGCAATCTCCTTCCATTTATTGAGCCGAGTTCTCGCACCGCAAATTCCGGTCAGATCGCGATGTCCAATATTGGCGCCGGAATTTATCTACGAGGCAAAAGAGAATCGACGCTCTATTCCGTCGAACTGAGCTTCCTGCACCACCTACGCATCACTTCACCTCGCGCGGGAATTTTGCAAATCGGCGACGGTCTTTTCGCAGCTCGCTATAGCCCAAACATCGAACGTGATGATGCTATTTCAAACAGCGTACATCGCCTAGCCACTCTGTTTCACGAAGCTCGTCACAGTGACGGCAACGGACAAAGCTTATCGTTTTTCCATGCAGTTTGTTCCGCCGGTCCTTATCAAGGAATCGCGGCATGTGACCGCAATTTGAATGGCCCTTACACGATTCAGGCTCGCACGACTCAAGCCATGGCCGAGCTCTGTAAATCGGAATCTCACTGCACGGATGCCGAATTGGAATCTCTGAGACTTGAGTATTTAGACGCCTATAGCAGGGTTATTTCAACGACTCCGATCAGCGACGATAATAGCGCGCAAGATCTCGCCACTTCGACAGAGACGCTTCGCGCCTGTGAAGCGATGACTCCTGAAATCCGCGCCACCATGACCAACCTGTGCGGAGATCTCCCTGCCCTGGAACGCAGAATTGCGCAGCTTCGTGAAGCACTCGGACGCGGTATCCCTTCCACCGAATGGGACGCAACACCCGAAGACGCCTCACGCCGTAAGGCTTCAAAATGAAGAGGGGCCTAGCCCTCGCTGCCGCCGTCGTGGCCACCTTGGCTGCCCTGACGACCTACGTTCGCCGATCCGACCAGCTGCCTCCCGAAAAAGGCACTCCGCAAGTAATCGCGACTCTGCCGAGCGCTTTGCCTTCGGCCACCAGCCCCTCCTCGAAATCGACTCAGGCAAACACAGCGCCGGGCGCCGCTCCTTCGTCCCAGAACACACCCAGCACTCCATCGTTTTCACAGCTCACAGAAAAGGTTCAGGCTGAGCTTCCCCGCACTGAAGAACTGCGGCGCCTATCCGCCGAGGATGCGCACGGAATGCCCCTACAGCTGCGCGAGGCGGGACGTCGCCTAGGTGAGGTGAGCCAAGCCCTCCACGCTAACCCTGCTCTCGTTGACGAAGGTCTGAAGTTCTACCGCCAGTGCGCCCAAAGGAGCGAAATTCCGGACAGCCTACGGGCCCTTTGTTTTGCCAATCTCCGCAATCTCAGCCAGGCGTCCGGAAAACCCGAGTTCTTTCAAGCGGGGGACTATCCCGAGGGCGTGCGAAAGCTCGGCGACCACATTCCGCCCGGCTGGTAATTAGCCGAAAACTATGCGAAATGTTTCGACCACTCGGAGCGTGAACATTCATGTCGAACGACCTAGCTCAATTCTACACATCTCCTTTCCGCGGCAAGAAAGCCCTCATCGTCGGCGTCGCCAATGAACGCAGTCTTGCCTGGGCGATTGCGCAGCATCTTCATCAGGGTGGCGCGGAACTCGGATTCACTTTTCAAGGCGAAGCGCTGGAACGCCGCGTGCGCCCGCTGGCCGAAAGCGTCGGGTCGGAATTCGTTCAGCCGTTAAACGTCACCGACGACGCGCAGATCGCAGACACTTTTGAAAAATTGAAAGCGCTGTGGGGAGACTTCGATATCCTCATTCATTCCGTCGCATTCGCAAATCGCGAAGACCTCGAAGGTCGCTTCGTCAACACGTCGCGCGCCGGCTTCTCAATGGCACTCGACATCAGCGCTTATTCGCTCGTCGCTTTGGCTCGCGCCGCCGAACCGATGATGAGCGCCGGTGGAACGATCCTCACTCTCAGCTACTACGGCGCCGAGAAAGTCGTCCCGAACTACAACGTCATGGGCGTTGCGAAAGCTGCGCTCGAAGCATCGGTTCGCTATCTGGCTTACGACATGGGCCCTAAAAAAATCCGCGTGAACGCGATATCAGCCGGACCGGTGAAAACCCTCGCCGCAGCCGGAATTCGCGACTTCCGCACCATGCTTTCTGCAGCGGCTGAGAAAACTCCGCTTCGTGAAAACATCAATCAGGACGACGTCGGCGCACTCGGCGCGTTTCTCTGTGGACCCGGCGGAACACACATCACCGGCGCCACCATGTACGTCGATAGCGGCGCACACATTCTCGCCGGATAATCATGATTCAAACTGAGCTTCACCGACATCTTGACGTCTCGCTTAGACCCGAGACTCTGCTCGAACTTCTGAAGGAACGTGGACTCGAAGCCCAGAGCACGAGCCCGGAAGCTTTTCGAGACAAGCTAATTTTGAAAGCACCGATGAGCGATCTCGGTGCCGTGCTTCGTTCATTCGGACTCTTCCAACAAGTTTTCGATCGTCCCGATGTCATGGAACGCGTGGCGTTTGAAGTCGTAGAAGATTGCTGGCGCGAAGGCACTCGCCAAGTCGAGCTGCGCTTCTCGCCCGGCTTTGCTTGCGAGCTTTCAAAACTTCCGTGGCGTGATGCGCTCGACGGTTTTGAAACCGGAATGAATCGCGCCATCTCGAAATATCCGCAGATGAAAGCAGGCCTGATCTGCATTTCGTCACGCGAGTACGGAACCGAAGGCGCCTGGGAAACGGTTGAGTTCTTCCTCGCCAATCGCGAACGCTTCTTGGGCCTCGATTTGGCCGGCGACGAAGCCCGCTATCCAGCCCGCGCCTTCAGCGATCCGTTTAAGAAGGCTAAAAAAGAAGGCGCCCGTATTACCGTCCACGCCGGCGAAGCCAGTGGCGCCGAAACCGTCTGGGAAGCCATCGAAGACCTCGGTGCCGAACGCATCGGCCACGGCGTCGCCAGCATCAACGACGCTAAGTTGATGGAATATCTTAAGAAAAACGACATCTGCTTGGAAATCTGCCCGACCAGTAACTGGCTCACGCAGGCCGTTCCGAGCTTTGAGGCCCACCCCCTTCCTCTCCTTCTCAGGGCAGGAGTGCCGGTCTCGATCAATACCGACGACCCCGGAATGTTCGGAGCAACGCTCCAGGACGAGATCCGTATCTGTCGGGAAAGATTGGGAATGTCGCAGGCCGAGATCAATCGCTGCTTTGAACACGCCCAGCGCTGCAGTTTTTTTGAAAAAAAGGGTTGAAGCGCCAACCGGCCTTCGCTATATCCAGATTCAGGTTTTACACGGGTACCCCACTTCCCCCCCACACACTGAAGCGGTTCCCGTGTCGATAAAGGACTCAGAGGCTCAATCCTCTGGGTCCTTTATAGTTTCTGGGGTTTGAAAACTCAGAAGCT
>FSTL01000230.1_pt1 | contig 10368 bp, 11 predicted proteins | sample 1637241 | NCBI WGS metagenome assembly FSTL01 (sample SAMEA3914819, study PRJEB12502) | metagenome | biome: forest; material: soil | place: Canada | collected 2010-06-26 | depth 0.3 m | reverse complement strand
GGGACCTTCTGTCTGAGTATGACTTCGACTGCCGTGATTTCTGCGCCGAGAGAAACTGCGCCCCCGGTAGCGGACGGATTCAGCGCTGGTCTCAGGCGATCGCGAAGCGAAACGAGTGCCTCCCAAAGAGGGTGCTGGGGTGATTTTTCGAGAATGGCTGCTACGGTGTCCGCGAAATAGGCTGGAATGCCTGGAATCGGCTGAAGAGAGCGTGTGATTTTCTCACACGAATCGAAGTCGTCGGAATGATCCCGAAGGTAATCAATCACCAGTCGACGAGGACGAAGACCAGGAAGTGCGCAAAGTGAATCGAGCGCGCGCCCAGCGAGTGAGCGGTCAGTCGATGTCAGCAGTGGGCTTAGGACTTCCGCGCTGGCTTCTTGGGTATAGGCTTTCACCGCAACCACGCCCAGAAGTTTGAGGCGTGGCGAACCGGTTTTAATCTTCGTGTGAACGGCTTCAAGCAGTGACGGAAACGGATAGCGCGCAAGAAGTCTCAGAATCTGGGACTGGGTCTCTTCGGAAGCATCTTTTGCTCCGAAAGAAGATTCGAGCACTGCTGCGGCCTTGGGCCATTCTTGCATGAGCTTTTCCTGGGCTGCGAGAGCGCGAAAAACGGCGCTTCCAAAAGTCTTTCGGACTTCTTCGCTCTTCGGACCACTCAAGAGCGCTTCGATCGCCTGAAGTCCAGGCCGGCTCGGGTTCGCTTCCAGATAGGCCAGGCACGAGGCCGTGAGCGCGGGTTTTTCGAGGTGGGCTTTCACGAACGAAAGACTTCCTTGATCGCTCCAGCGAAGGCGGGCCAAGGCACGCAGGACTCGGGCCTGGAGTTTCTCGTCGCTCTCCGCGGGCAGTCGTTCGACTAGAAGCTGCGCGGCCTGGGTTCGTGCTGTCGCGAAAGGTTGGACGCAAAGGGCATGATCGGTGGCCGCGTTCAAGACCGTCATCTTGGCTTCGGCACCGAGCTTGAGATACGCATCCGATTTGAAAAGTGCGCGAAATGCGGCCGATCCGTCAGAATGAAGAAGCGCGAGTGTTTGGAGGTATTGCGGAAAAACAGCGTGGGCAGGATTTGAGAAAGCGACGGCCTCGAACTTTGCTGCGGTCGCCGCAAGTTTTGCGCCCTGTTTTGGGTCGCGGTGGTGCGAAACACTTTCAAGCCAGATTCGAGCCATTTCCGGGTCTGCGACCGCTTCGCCTGCGAGCGAGTCATAAGTTTTTGAGAGTTCAGCACCCGCAAGACGAGAGAGTGCGAAGCAAGCGCGCGCAAAGAACAGGGGCTTTACTTTGGGTTCGTCACGAAAGAGCTCAAAACCGTCGAGTACGTCTTTCATTGGAAATGTAAGAAGCTCGAGTGGGAGTGCTGGATGGGGTTCCGCCTCTGCAAAGAGCCGCTTGAGATAGTCTTCGAGCGTCCATTGCGCACGGCCCTGAACCTGAGCGCGAACCGACTGAAAGATCTGTCCTTCGAGCGCGTCGTTTGAAAATCCGGATTCCCAACGTGAAAAGTCTGAAAGGTCTCGGGAGATTTTTCCGTACGCGAGGAGCGCGCCGAGAAGAAGTCCGGGCTGTGACCTTCGGGCGATTTCAGAATCGATGAGGCTTCTTAGCTTTGGAAGTGCGGCATTCCATTTGAGCTCGCCTAGCGCGAGGATCTGATTTCGAACCAGTTTTCCATTCTGAGCGCCTTGGGATTTTTCTAGATCCTGCTGAATTTCCGGCGCGAAAGAAGCATCAGGAATCGTCGCGAGAGCACTGGCCGCTGCTGCTTTAAGTGATTCGTCTGAGTGTCGGTAGACGTTTCCAAGGAAAGCGGCCGCCAAAGGCGAATGGGTTCTGCCGAGCGCGAGTGTCGCATCTTCAGAAAGAACGATGTCTTTGGTTTCGAGCGCGATCTGAAAGAGAAACTCGACCGTACGTTGAGAAGCGCATTGGGGAATGAGGCGAAGAATTTCTCTTCGCGTGGAACGCCATTCGCAATCGAAGTAAATTTGAATCAGTTCGCGGGCGGCCTCGACACTACGAGTGGCAGCAAGTTCGCGAATCGCGCCGACACGTTCGGCTTCGTTCAGAGAGAAAAAGGGAAGGGGAGCAGAGGCTTGGTTTCGGGTCACGAATCCAGGATAACTCGTCCCTTACTTCGAGTCGCTCCCTAGATGATCGATTCCCTGGGTTTCTGTTCCGCTCGAGCCGTCGGAAACGTCATCAGCAGTCGCTGCGAGTCGTGAGCCGACTCGAATCATTTGAGGCAAGGCGCCGATAGTGCCCGTCTGAGCCTGCGCTGGAAAGAGCGGCAGAACGGTCGTGAGACAAAGGGCGGCCGCGACAGACTGTCTAAAATTTTCATGTCTACCGAGCCATAGAGCAAGCCAGGTGCCACGAAGGGTCATGTCTATCTATTTGAAATTAAACAGAAAAACGGCTTAATTTGAGTGCAGGACTGCTCACCCGATGTCGGGCTGTCTAGAGTCTAGACAGTTCAGGAATCAAAGCCTGTACTTCGGAGATCTTGGTGATGTCTTCGCCACGGCAAGTCTCCGTCGCGCTTGACGAGTTGCAGACGTACGAGCGTGAGCAACCGCTGTTCCAGTCGACTTGAAAGTCTTTCCCGCCGCGAACCAAGATTCCTTCGATCAGTCCGGTGGTCGCATTGAGAACCGGGCTTCCCGAGTTTCCGCCGTAGGTGTCGGCGTCCGAGGTGAAGTAGCCGTTCTGATTTGGATCCCAGACATGGGCGCCTACGGTGATTTTCGTCGGAAGCCCCATCGGGTGTCCGATGATTACAAGCGAGGTTCCGCGCGCAATCAGATCTTTGGAACGATTCAGTTTGAGTGGCTTATGGCCGACGACTGGGCGATCCAGTTGAACGAGCGCAAAGTCAGCGCCTCTTGCTTCCTGAGTGCGAGTGATCAGGCGCTTGCAGCCGTAAACTTCACTTTTAGCGATGTTTTTAGGTGTTTTTGCGCCTTTTTCTTTGATCGAAAAACCGAAAACGAATTCCGTTCCCGCGCAGCTCGTCTCATCCGTTACGCAGTGGCCAGCCGTAAGAATGAGATCCGGTCCGACCAGAGAGCCCGAGCAAAAAGCCGACATCTTCTGCTTGTAGAAACGTTCTTCTTTGCAGAGCTCGGCCTGTCTGCCGTAAGTTTTTCCGCGCAGATGGGTGCGGGGGGCCGCGAGTCCGAGCCAGTTGAATGCATCGCGTGTGTCGCTTTTTTCGATCAACGCGACGCTGCTGTCCGCGAGTGCTTGCAGCTTGGGTGCTGCTTCAAAATAATCCTGACGACCATCCTCGCCATAAATTCCCTTCGCGTCTTCATCTTGAGCGAATGAGAGGGCTCCATTCAGAAGGAGTGTGCCGAGTGTGATGCAGACTGGAAGAATCAGGGCGTTTCTTGATTTCAGGCGCATTTCAAAGGGCTCCATAAGGTGAACGGAAGGGGCGCTGCTTCGTAACAACGCGGGGCGTTGCGGTCAAGCGAAGTGCATCTATTTTTGGACAATTTTGAACAGCTGTCTTAGCGTGCTGTCTGAATGAAAAAAGCCACTCTGATTGTCCATTTGGGTCAAATCGCTTTCGTTATCTTGGGTCTCGCAGGCCTTGCCTTGGCAGCGGTTCCAACCGTCGATCCTGGATTTCAGGGAACGGTTGACCAGGCCGTTGGCAGCTATGCAAAAGGGACGCTCATTCATGACAGCACCCTGGCCCTTCAGGGCGAAGGCTTTGTGAAGCTCTTCGTACCGCGAAGTCGTTGGTATGCGACTTCAGACTTGGTCGGGGTGATTGGTTACATTGCTTCTGAAATGACGACCCGGTTTCCAAACCATGAGCGCCTTCAGATCGGTGATGTGAGCCAGCACGGTGGAGGCCCGATCAGCGGTCACGCCAGTCATATGATCGGGCTGGATGCCGATTTCGCTTATTTCAACGTTTCCCAGCGTGAGCAGGATCCTCAGGACGTTTCTGGATTCAAAACCAGCTATGTTCAGAATGGCAAAATCACCAAAGATTTCGATATCGCCCGCAACTTCACCGCCATGCGAGTCTTGGTAGGAACCGGTCGCGTGAATCGTATCTTCGTAAACGAAGTGGTTAAGAAGGCGATCTGTGACTATTCCAAGACCTTGGGCCCAGATCCGACTCCGGTAGATCCAAAGCTCGCTTCGATTCCTGTGACATTGCGCAGACTTCGTCCTTGGGAAGGGCATGATGATCACATGCACTTGCGACTGACTTGCCCGAAGGCCAGCCCTCGGTGCGTACCCCAGGAAGAGCCCCCGGTCGGAGACGGCTGCGCCGATGTTCTCAATCAGAACGTGGATTGGGATCAGCTTTCAATCATCGAGCTGCATTCAAAAGAATAGTTGTTGACCGCAACGGTCAAGTATTGTAAACCTTCCGCCGGCCCTAGTATTAACCGGCGGAGGTTTGAATCATCGTGACTAAGTTCAATCGTGTTGTTCAGAGTGGAAAGAGACTGCTGGCCCGTTGCGGAGCATTGTTTCTTGGAATGTTGCTTGGAACGGTCGTCGGTGCGATTGCGCACGCTCAGACCCCTCCGGGCGATGCATCGGTAGCTGAAGAGATGGCTCGCTGGGACCGGATTGCTTCCGAAGCTCCAGAAGTCACCGACGAGGCCACACCTCGTCTCTCCCTTAAGGACCGCCTTTCGGATCGCCTCGAGGACTTGTTTCCTCGGGATTCATTGACCGAGTCGGGCAACGTCAGCACTCGCATGCTGGTCGAAGTCTTCAAGCGCCCAGTCGGTCTGGGGATCTCAAAAGAATTTATGATCATCAGCGTGGATGATCAGGTGGTGGCTGCCCACGTGGTTTCGACCGCGATGAACGGCAAGATTACGATCGAAGGGTCCTATCCTTTGACCGCGATGAAGCTCACCGGATACGGCACCCGCCTTCATCCTGAGCGTAAAGTAGCGAAGCCTTATCCATTCGTGACGTCCGCGACCTACGGTAATTCCCCGATGTACTGGGGCGTTCAGATCCGTGGTGGCTATTGGATGCACTCGACCCCTCACTACGGCCAGCTCGGTGGCCCGGCTTCGATGGGTTGCGTTCGTACCAGCTATCCAACAGCGATGGAGATGTTTGATCTCGTCGTGAACCAGGTCGATGGCAGCGCACGAGTGATCATTTACGGCAGCGATACCGCCGCGAAGCGAACTTTGCAGAAATCGGCTCTGGATCGCTCTTTGAAGCAGGTTAACTTGCAGTGGATTATTGAGCAGGTCGATTCCGATCTTGCTGATGCTCATGCGATCACGAAGCGCGACTACGTCGGTTACGGCCATGCTCGCCGCGGAAAAGCCCTCGATTTCCCGAAATGCGCTGATGTCGACTGCTTCGACTACTTCGGAGTGAAGAAACCTCTGTAAGTCCTGAAAGCAAAATCTGAAGCTAAACGCCCTGGGGTTCCGCCGGACCCTGGGGCGTTTTTTTTTGGATCTTCTTTTGGACCTTCTTGGAAAATTCGCTATCCTATCTATGTGAAACTTAAGAACCAAGCCTGCTTCCTTCTGTCCGTACTTGGTTTTACTTCTTCTGCTTTTGCGCAAAGCACACCGGGCTCAAGCGCGGAAGTGCCAGCCGCTACGGCGACTCAAGCTGCGGCTCCTGCCGCCGAGCCGTCCGCTTCTCCAAGCGACGCTCCTCCCAATCCGATGGCGAATCTGCCAGTTCAGAAAGTCTGGATTCGTTCAGAAGAACATGGAAACCGTTTTCTCAAAGTCGGACGCGATATCGTTCCAGTCGATCAGCTGGCGGCGATTCTTCGCAGCGACCGAGACCCCGAAGTTCAAAAGCGAATGAGAAGCTATTCTCTTTGGTCCAATGTCAGCGTTGGTGCGACGGTGGTCACGATTGGCGCTGGAGCTTTGGCTTTCGCCGGCTGGGGTAGCTCGGTTTCCAATCACGAGTCGGCCTCGGGTGCGACGCCTCTTCTGTTTCTGCTCGCGATTGCATCAGGCGGACTGCAAGTTCTGAGTGATCACAATGCTGAACAGGCACTCTACCGAGCGCAGGCGATTCATAATGATCGTATTCTTAAACGTGAGCCCGTGACGCCGCCTCCGGGACAGAGCCTTTCGATGGAGATTCACTTTTGAAAAAGGCATTACACGGGCTTTTGGCTTGCTACGCCGCTTTGATTTCCAGTGGCTGCGCCGGCACAGCATTTTTGCTTCAGCCTGGCCCGAGTAAGTCGCGTGAGGCGGCGCCGATTGTAACGGGTGGGGGAAGTGCGCTTCTCTATGATCGCACCGATCGTGTGCTTTATGAAAACGTTCAGGAAGATGGTTCGGTTTGGCTGCACTATGCGGTCGTTCTGAAAAATACCAATCGCTTTGCCATTCAGATCCAGGCTTCCGATGTTCAGCTTCAGGCCGAAAAAGTTCCGACCTTGGTTCCACTGAGCCAGGTTTCGCCGACGCCAACCGCGCTTCGCGAAGACCGGGTCAGCACGTCGCAAGCGCAGGCGACCGAAACAGTTATAAAAGAAGAGCCTGCACTGAAACCGGCTCCAGCAAAGCCCACGGTAGAAATGACGACGGTGCTTCAGCCGAAGAAATTCTCAGTTCGCTGGGAAAAACCAGAGGCTGATGTAAAGGTCGAAAGCGATGACGAAGAGGCCGACTCGGAATGGCCACCTAAGCGTCTTTCGGTACCAGCCGATGGATACGCGCGCTTTCCGTTTTCGGTCCGCATCACAAAAGAGGTCGCCAAAGCCTACGCTGGTTCGGCCGAGCCGGTGCAGCTGACCGTGAGCTTGACGGGTTCAGGTGCGACTCAGTTAAAACTTCCGCTCTGGATCTGGAGGCGTAAATGAAACGCATTCTGATCGTCTTGAGTCTGATCACGCTGAATCTACTTTCGTCCAGCTGCGGCCTTCTGAAGCTTAAATCCGAGCCACCGCAGATCAACGACCGTATTCACATTCTTGGGCCCGAAGTCGCGCCGTTCTGTAACGGCTGGGTTGAAGTCTGGGCACGCGTTGATACGACTGCTTGGAAAAGGGAAGTTCAGGTTTATTTGAAGGCTTCTCCGGCAAATGGAGCAGGCTGGACGATTACCAACGATCATTTGTTGATCGAGCTTCCAAAAGAGCAGGCGTCCAAGCGACGCCGGTTGCGCGACATCAAGCAGATCGAGTTTGATCGCAGCACGAAAATGGAAGTGCCGTCCGATCCGAGCAACGTGGGTGAGTGGCGCCTCTCGGTGGAGGGGCTTGATCCAAGTCTTGGGCTCAAGGTTTTCCTGAAGCCGTTTGATGGATGCCCGAAAGATCAGAAGAACGTCCTGAGTTTTGTGATTCGGGATCGCGAGCTGGATTGAAACCATGAATGGATTTCCATTTCGGGCGGATCGAAAGCTCACTGATGTTTTGCGTGAGCGCGATTTCACTTATTCAGCCGAAGTGATTCCGCCGCGAAATGGCGTCGAGCAGATGAAAGTCCTCACTCAGATTCAAACTCTGGTGCGAGCGGGGGCCGAGTTTATCGCGGTCACTAAAGGCGCCGGCGGAAGTCTGCGGGGTGGCAGTCTTCCAATCGCTCAGGTGGTCAAGGAGCAGTTTCAGCGCCCCTGCATCGCCCATTTCACGTGTCGCGACTTGACTGCGCTCGATGTCGAGAATCAGCTGATGGATCACCATTATTTCGGCATCAGAAATATTCTCGCTCTCAGAGGCGATCCGCCGGATGGTCAGCCCGAGTATCAGACCCGCGAAGGCGGCTATCGTTACGCCTATGAGCTGATCCAGCAGATTCGTGGCTTGAATGAAGGCGCCTATCTGAATCGAGCGGGTGGCCCTGAAATCGGAGATCGCGAAAAGACAGATTTTTGTATCGGTGCGGCGGCCTATCCCGAGCATCCTGACCCGGCGCAGAGGCTGGACTACTTCAAATTGAAAGTAGATGCAGGTGCACAGTACGGAATCACTGACATGCTTTTTGATGCAGAGGTTTACGCACGCTATCTTGAGCTATTGGCTAAGGGCGGCGTATCCATTCCGATTTTACCGGGCTCACGCGTGCTGAAGTCTCGCGGACAAGCCGAGCGGATGATGAAGAAGTTTAGAGTTCGGGTGCCCGCGTCGGTTCTTGCGCGACTTCCTGAAGAAGACTTAGGTGAAGAGTCCATGAAACGGGGCGTGGAGCTCTTTACCGAGCTTGTGGATTCGCTCAAGCGCATGGGAGCGCCGGGCATTCATCTTTTTGTCATTGCTGACACGGGGTCTGCCTGTGCGGCTCTAGACAAGCTGGGCGCTGCTCATTTACAGGGCGCATAAAAAAAGGCCTCCGACCGAAGTGCGGTCGAAGGCCCGAGTCTGCGTCTGAGCTTTAATTAGCCCAAGAACTGAGCAGCTTTTTCTTCGATTTTTTTCTCGAAGGCTTTGCAGGAGTTCGAAAGGCTGTCCTCTTTTTTGCCCAAGCACTCGAGCAAGCGGCCCTTGCCGGATGGAACGCTCGAACAGAACTTCTGCACGTCCGAACCGCAGTTCTTGCGGAAAGCGACATCGGCTTTATCCATTTTTTTGGAAATCATGGCGTTCAAGTCACCGCGAGCAGTGCGGCAGCCCGGCGAAATGGAATCACCTTTGGAGTCCAAGCATGCGGCAATGCGGCCTTCGCCTTCCTGAATGTCTTTACAGTATTTATCGACGTCCGGCATACAAGCGGCTTTCGTTTTTGCGACGCTCTGTTTGAATGTAGCACCGCTTGCGGACGGATCAGAGCTCGAACGGCTCTGATTGGCGAACGCGAGGCCGCTCGAGCCCGACATCATTACAAGCATCAAAAGTCCGTTCAAAAGTTTCTTGCTGTTCATCCTTGTTGCTCCTTGGTTCGGTCTTTGTTGAACTGAGCTGCCAACTTCTGCGCAGCAACCTGGATATTTTCTCGGTTGTGTGACGAGTCGTCGACAGTTCCCGACGCGGATCCGCGCCAGAAGTTTTCGTGATTGCCGGGGTGGACGAAATCGACAATCAATGTCCCTTGTTGATATTCGGTGACGGTCGGAGCCGAGTAGCCGACCCAGCCAGGTCCGCCGAAACCCATGCCCATGGACATGCCTCCGTTACTCGTGAGTCGATTCTGAATACTCGCGTAGTAGACGACGAGAAAGTCAGGATTTTCATTAGGGCTCACTTGCGTCAGTCCGATCTTCTGAAACTGAAGGTCCAGATTGCCGCGGATGTTTTTATCGAGAATTGAGTTTTTTCCCGGGCCGGGCGTTGTATCGCTCCGCACGGGAGCCCACGCGTAAGTCCGGTATGTCTTGAGATTAGTTTGCGGATCTACTTGGCTCTTCACGTCAACCGACGAGCAGGCAAGCGGAAGCAGCATCAATGGTGCGATGAGAAAACTTCGTATGTTCATCTTCCCCGGCAGAGCTGCAAGTGGTTAGCCACTTCGCACCAGTAAATGCCGCTTGCCGAACGAGTGCCTGGGCGATAATTTTTAAAAATGAAAACGCTACTTCTCGCGGCCCTTTTTTCTTCGTTCAGCTTCGGCGCGCACTCAGCGCGCGCTCTTGCCAATGATTCGTTTGATCCGAATCGCTACGAGTTCAACGCGAAGTCGAGTGAAGGTCCGCTCGTCACGGTCATCTACCGCAAAGTCGAGAGCGTGGATTCGCGCGCGCGATTCGAATCCGCCCACACCGTCATTCTTCGGGTGTCGTACGAGAAGTTCAATACGATGGAGCGAGTGGAGACGGCGCTTTACAACGACTGTCAGGATCAGTCGAACGGAGTCGTCGCGACGACTCTCATCGGAAAGAGCGAGCTTCAGTACAGCACCATGGAAGACCTCTTCTTTCTGACGTTTCCGGGGCGCGTGTTGACGAAGAAGGAACCCGTCGACGCGAGTGAGTCTCAAATGGTCTGCTCGCAGCGGATTTCAGTTTCCGTGAACGGAACTGTGCTGACGAACCCTGAAAGCCAGGGGCATGAGTTTGGGTTTGAGATGTAACTGATTGGATTAATTGGTTTTTATTACAAGGTTTCCGGGAATTAATTCCTGACTAAAATGGTTGGTTAAAGGTTTTTAGTGTGCTATTGAATAGCCACTATGAAGTTCCTCAGACTCTCGTTTGTCGTGGCTCTGGTTCTATCGAGCACTGGGTGTATGCCAGGTGGCTTTCAGTTCGATTATTACTGGAACCCAGTCAACGTGACGGCCAAGGCGTTGGAAGCCCTCGAAACGGGCGACACTTCGGATTGGATGGATCTGTTTACGTCGCAGGCGCTGTGCGTTTACGGAAACGAGAAAGGGTATCTCGCTCTTCGGAAGACACTCGGTCCAAACACGGATCGTTATCGTAGTGACTACACGGTTTCTGATTCGCGCT
>FSTL01000302.1_pt1 | contig 10408 bp, 8 predicted proteins | sample 1637241 | NCBI WGS metagenome assembly FSTL01 (sample SAMEA3914819, study PRJEB12502) | metagenome | biome: forest; material: soil | place: Canada | collected 2010-06-26 | depth 0.3 m | reverse complement strand
CGAGTGCCGCTCGAGGATTCAACAACAAATCCAGTGTAAGTTCCCGCGGCTTTGCGGAGCATGCCGATCGCGGTCGGATCGCATCCACTGCCTAAAAGCAGGGTCGAAAACGACATTACTGAAACCAGTACAGACGCGTTGACTCGAGTTCCGATCATGGTGCGGGGATAGCAAAGCTTCCGATAGTTAGCAAACACAACGATTGCCAAACGCAACGATTCTGTCTAAAAGTCCGTTGTGCCCCGAAATCAGAACCTGCAGCTGCTCATGCCCCAGAAATTTATGAACGTGATTCCTCGTTGTATGGGGGCAATTCGCACGGAAATGCGTGCTGCCGCACAAGAGCGACTCGACGGCGTTTCGGTGGTGCAGTTCAGAGTTTTAGCGGGGCTCTGGCAAAAGCCGATGAACAATCGCGAACTCGCGGAGCATATTGGAATCGGCGTGCCGGCGACCTCACGTCTCGTGGACGGGCTTGTGAAACGGGGCTCGGTTCAGCGCAAGGTGAGTGAGCACGATCGCCGCCAAGTTTATATTGAGCTCACGCCCGCGGGCAGTGCTTGTTTCGAAACTCTCAGCAGCGTCGCAGGCGGAAAGATCGCGCAGAGATTTGAAAGTCTCTCGGAAGAAAAGCGGACCAAGCTTTTAGCGGGACTTGAAGTTCTGGGTGAAGTGATGCTGAGCGGAGTGCTCGCGCTCTGTATCGGATTCGCGGCTTTCGGTTCGAGTAGACGTGCGTACGCTGAAGATAAAACCCCGATTACTTTACGCGAAGCCGTCGAGCGCGCACTCGCAAAAAACCCGACCGTTCTCAAAGCGCGCGAGCACGTACAGGAAGTCGATGCGGTTTCGAGAACCGCGATTTCGCAGCTCTTTCCTACGATTTCTGGCACGTTGCTAGCGCAGCACCGTAAGGACACGCTGAACTCAGCGGCTCCGCTTTTTGATGGCACGCCTTACAATCTTTATAACTTCGGTTTCATTCTGAATCAGCCTCTGCTCCAAGGGGGCGCGCTCTGGGCGAGTGTTAAAGGCGCGAAGAAAGATCGCGATATCAGCCACATTGATCTTGAGATCGCCGAGCGCGATATGACTCAGCAAGTGCTCGTCTCGTTCTACGGCATCGTGCTTGCGCAAGAAAAGCTCGAGTCGCTTGAAAACTCTGAAAAGGTCGAGCGCGAATCTGTCGACGAAGCGAAGCGTCGGAACAAAGTGGGAAGAAGCAGTCCCCTCGATGTGCTGCAGGCTCGCACTCAGCTCGCACTTCTGACTCCGCAGCTTGCCACGGCTAGAAATCAGCGCCGAATTGCCGCGACTCAGCTTGCGACTTTAATTGGTCTTGCCGGCGCGCGTGAGCTTCACATTAAAGGTTCGCTGCGTACGCCCGACTGGAATGGAATTCAAAAACGTCTGGGCGACAGCAAAGCGCGCCGTCTTGAGATTGAGAAAATCGATCGGCAGCTCGACCGATTTGATGACAGCCGGACGATTGCGCTCGCAAAGCACTGGCCGACAGTCGCGCTCGTTGGAACTTATAACCGCCAGGCGTTCGTAAAAAACGATCTTTTTGATCCAGACTCGGCGGCATGGTCGTTTAGTCTTCAGGCGACGATTCCACTTTTCAGCGGCCTTTCGTCAGTTCAAGAACGCAGCGTGCTTCTATCGCTCGAGCGCCAGCTCGAAGACGACAAGATGCGCACGTCGGATATCGTGGCACTCGATAAAGTGACTGCGCAGCAGCAGCTCGATGTCGCGATTGAAACGATTTCTTCTTCTAAGCAGGCACTCGATCTCGCTAACGAATCACTGACCGAGGCGCGGCGTGAATATCGCCTGGGTACGATCGACTATCAGCAGCTCTTGGGTAACCAGCAGAGCCAGCTTGCGGCCGACATTTCGTGCGCGCAGTCTCGCTACGACTATCTACAAAATCTTGCTCACTACTATGTGGCCTTCGGGTACGACCTGGGCCGTCTTGTTCAGGAAATGGGGGAATCGGTTCCATGAAAACACAAACATTGATTTCGGTAGGTCTGATCGCGGCGTTTTTGACAATCGCATCGGGTTGCGGAAAAGACCGAACTGTAGAGGATTATCAGCGTGATCGCGTCGCCGAGCAAAAGGCGATGATTCGTGCAGTCGCGGGGACCTATACCGGAACGCTCAGCCTGGCCGATGGTACGAGTGGCGACATCCAGATTCACTTGGCCGAAGACACACAGATCAACAATACAAGAAGCAGTATTTCCACGACCGCTCAAGCAAGCATACAGGGATCGGTGGAGTTCGTTTCGCAGGGCACGCTTCGCGTGCTGAGCTTCCGAAATGGTTTCTTCGATTCTGGAAGCGGCGACTTCCAGGCCGAAGTGTCCATTGATCAGCGCAGCGGAAAGTCGACCACCATCGAAATCAGCGGAACGATTTCGGGCGATTCCGTCGACGGCTCATTGGCTGCCACAACCTATTTAAAGCAGGCCGGGAGCTTTCATGCGGTTCGTGGTGACTCGATTTCGAGCGGTTTGAGTACCGGTCGGAGCACTGCGCCACCACCCGCGTATGGTAGCCGATACACCGCCGACGTGCAGTTCTCGGATGGATCGAAAAGACATATGGCGCTTGTCGTTACAAACACTAACAGCAGCTCGGAGCAGGCATTTTACGATGCTTTTTCACCCATTAAGTATGTGGACGCTCAATTTCAGGATCTCGGAGACGCGAATTCGACCGCTTCCAGCGAGAGCCCTCTTTGTTCCGCTCCGTTTAACAATTCGACCTGGGATCAGCGAAACGGCCAGCTCTATGGTAGGTTGAGTCAGGCTGGAGGGGGGCCGGACAGCGCTAGTTTGACCCTTCAGTGCCAACAAGAAATGCATGGAAGCGCGATGGCGTGGAATTGTTCCTATTACAGTTTCGCATCGCTCATCTTCCGCGCACTCTTCACTCAATAAACCATCCTGAGGGGGATAGTCATGAGTCACTCCATTCGTTTCGGTGCCGCGTTAGCTGTGATTGCGCTTTTCGCAAGTCCGCTCGCTCGCGCTTCTGACAAGAACATTGAAGTCGATTTGCCGAACTTCGAATCGGGCAATGACCTGAGTGACGTCGCCTCTGAAGATATTGGCCCGTTTGATCGAGTCTCGCGTCCGAACCAAGTGGAAGTCAGTGCTTCAACCTGGGTGCCGGTCGGACTGAATCTTCCGAGCCGAGTTGAAGGTGTGTCGAGTTTCCGAAGCGCTGGACTGCCGATGTTTGGAGCCGCGATTCTTTCACCCGTAGGCGAGCCAGGACGTGCGGTCGAGTTGCTGTTCCGTTCTGGAATCTCGGCCCTTCGCGTGGAGCGCGATGGACTTTCGAGCTTTACCGGAACGTTTCAGCGCACGACGCAGAATCTTTTTCTGGTTCCGATTCAGTTGGGCCTGGAAGCCCGCCCGAAGAAACTTCATTGGAAGGCCATTGGATTCTTCGGTTCGGCATCGGCTCTTCCGGTGCTAGCGCTCACACAGCGCTCTGCATTTGACGAAGGAAAGACTTACTTTGGTCTCGGCGGCGAAATGGCTCTCGGTGCTGAGAGCTCGCTGAAATGGATGGGCCTCAGTGCTTCAAGTTTGCTTTTGGAAGCGCACAGCAGCCTGGGCATCTTGAATAGCGAAATTTTGAAGGCTACCGGAATTCGTGCCGGCCTTCGAGTTCAGCTCTAATCAAGGCAGCAATTTAAAGATGCGAACCCTTTTCACTGGTTTCAGCCTTATTCTTTCCGTTTCTGCAAGCATCGGTCTTTCAGGATGCTCCAAGCCCCAGGCGCTCGTCGAATCGCCGAGTGGAAACACGCTCATTCCGACTCGTGACCTCGGCGAGTCCGTTTCGCTTTTAAATCAGACTCGCGCGGTTTGCGGTTCTCATTCGGGATGCCAGCCTGCGGTCGCATTCATGACGGCCGCCAACGCGGGGGGAGTAGGGCTTTGTACGGCCGTACTCGTGGCCTCTGACCTCATGCTGACGAACAGTCATTGCATTCCGGAAGATCTCAAGCAGCCGGGCTCTTCTTGCGTGAGTCGGATTAAATTCGCCTTCCCAGCGCAACCAGCGCAGGGGTTGGGTGAAGAGATTTTGGATTGTGACGAAGTGATTTCGGCCTCGGCCCTGGGCGATCCGTCTTTCATCGCGGTGCCGGATTACGCGGTTCTTCGATTAAGTCACGCTTCGCAAAGAAGACCTCTGAGTACGGGAGCGTCGGCGGGCATTGCTGATGCGGCGGAACTTTCCGTTCATCGCTCGACACCGATTTCAACCCAGAAGCCGGTCGCATCGATTGACTCTGGGCTCTGCCATACGGTGATGAATTCAGCAGTCCTTCCTTCATACGGAATTCCAAATTCCCCGATTATTCTTTTGGGTGATTGCCCGATGGATTCCGGAAACTCGGGCGCGGCGGTGATCGATTCAGAAGGAAAGCTCGCGGCGATTTTGCAATCGACGCTCACCGAATCGCGGCGTCGGCAGTTCGCTGCGGCAGTTGCTCCGCGTCCAGGCCCAGGGATGAGACCCGCTTTTGAGGATTCTCCCATTTCTCTCACGACGCTTCCCCAATTCAGCTTCGCGACTTGGGTAGGATGCATTCGATCTGCGGAAATAGTCGATGGCTCCGAGCCTAGTTTCGATTCTGCAGCGTGCGCGAACCTGCCGACCAGCCACCCGGTTCCGGATTTGATCCAGGCAGCTTACGTTCATGCCGATGTCGAGTCAGTGACTTCACAGATCGGCAAAGCCGTCGTGGATTGGGATGTTTCCGATGTCGCCGTGCCTAAGGCCATTGAGTGGAAAGCGCGGGCACTCTCCGATGTGGAAGCGCATCGCCTTGCCGTTTTGGGCGGCGCACTCAGCGCACGCGATACGGTCTATCTTCCGGTACCCAAATGTATCCGCCCGCTCGAAGAGTGGCGCGACGAGCGAAGATATCGCGGTTCGCTTTCTGTTGGACTCTCCAATTGGTACTCGGAGCCCGTTTCACTTCCGTTTTGGGTGACGCATCTGAGCTTGGACACCTACCTTCGTGGTGTCGTGCAAATCGTAGCCTCAGGCAATCAGAGAACAGTTTCGGCTAATTTTGGATTCAGCCCAAAGGACGTCAAACTGGATCTCGGAACGAGCGTGGCGCTCGTTGGCGCAGGTCCACAAGGAGCGGGCGTTTCGCTCGCATCCACGGAATTACTCGCCTGCGATTTGACTGAAGGCCAGGACCGGGCCGCGTACTCCCGATGACTGTCCTAGAACTCGGAAATGGTGCCTGACTTTCAGGTAGCGACCGCTTCGATCGTTCACGCGAATGACGATGCCGGACGGGCCGCCCGGCTCTGTCGTCGGATGATTGCGAGCGAGTTCTTTGAGGCGTTCTTGATCATCAGGATGCACGAGTCCCATGGCGTTCATGCCCAGGAGCTCGCTCTGTGACCAACCGAGAAGCTCGGCCCATCGGCGACTGACTTTTCGGATCACTCCCTCGGAATCGCAGAAAACCATCAGCTCTTCGGTGTGACCAAAGATCAGATCAGTCACGGCGTCGAGCCAAGTCGCACCGCTCGTACTGGCGGCAAGTGAAAGTTTTGGGAGTTCGGCGCTATCGGACCCAAAGCAAAGTTCCGTAAGGCCAATGCCCAGGGTGTCGGCAATCTTCTTCACCTGAGAAATATTTCTTGGGCGAACACCGGCAAGCCAATCGGAAATCGATTGTTTAGGAATGCCTGAACGCCGCGCGAGTTCGGCGCCTGTTAGACCGCGTTCACGGATCAGGCGTGCGAGTTGGCGTTTGAGCTGCAGTGGTGCCAAAGCAGCCGGGGAGGCAGGGGGAATCGGTGCGCTTGGTGCGCTTGCACCCAGGGAGAGAATCGAGTTGGAATCGAGGTTCGCCATAAAAACACCTCCGACCATAAACATGGTCTAAATTTGAGTATATCTGAATTAGACATTTCTGTCCAAAATGCGATAGTCGAAACTGATTAGAAGATGTTTAAGTGATAATGAAGTGATATCGGGCAGCTACAAGATGCCGCTGTCTTTAATGTGAGGGATGCCTATGCCGGCCGGCGACGACATTAACAGTTCAGATTCAGTCACGAAGGCTGCCCGCGACTCTAAATCGACCAGATCTACAAAGTCGACCAAGGGCACCCAGACTCGTCAAAGCATTCGAACGAAGGCGCTCACGCTCTTCAATGAGGCGGGAGCTTGCTTCAGCACCACTCACGATATCGCAGCGGCTGTGGGCATTAGCCCGGGCAATCTCTACTATCACTTTAGAAGTCGCGAAGAGATCATCCTCGAAATTTTTGACGAGTTTGTCGGTACGAGCCAAGGCTATCTTTCGACTCCTGCTAACTTCACTGGAAGAAGTCCGGTCGAAGCATTGATTCCTTGGTTTCATCTGATGTGGGATTATCGGTTTCTTTACCGCGAGCGAATTCTTCTGATCGACCGTGACCCGGTGCTTCGCGAACGATGGATGCAGTCTCAGGAGCGAAGCTTAAAGCTACTCATGCCGGTCGCGCGACTTTGCGAGGCGCAGGGAATCGTGAACCCTCTGGGTGACGACGCCCATGTCAGCCGAATTCTGACGAACTCCATCATCATCGGAAACAGCTTTATCTCGAACTTCGGTGACGGATCGCACGCGACCCGTGAAGCCATCGAATGGGGATTTCGTCAAATCGCTCAGTACTGGCTGACCTACCATACGGAAAAATGGAAGCCTGCCGTCCTGCGTTACCTCAATGCGGATTTGAGTGAATCATTCGTTTTTCGAAACGGCTGATTCCCGTTCGGTTCTGGGCTAGAGTCTCATTAGATGAAACGCACTCCTCGTCGACCTGGCTCCGCGCTCCTTCCTAGTTCGCTTCGAATGCTCGTTAAGAAATCCGTCGCTCTTTTAGGTGATGTGATTCGCGACGAGGCGGGTGAAGTAGCCTACGAGCGCATCGAGATGCTGCGCCGAGAAATGGCAGCTCTACGTGGGGTTTCTTCGGAATCCGCTCATCGCAGTTTGAATCGCGTTTACACCCGGATGGAAGGCCTGACCCCATCCGAGCGTATCAAAGTAGCCGAAGCCTTCACGCTGATGCTTGAAGTGATGAACGCCTGCGAAAATGCGTACCGCGATTTTCGACTGAGATCGGCTGAGCCTGCGAAACCACAGTCGGGTCCAGAGGCGATCGTCTACGTGTTTACGGCGCATCCAACCGAGTCGCGCTCAGCATCGAATTCGGCTATTTTCCGTCAGATTCAGGCGGTCATGGTGGATGCCTACCTGACTGATTTTGAAAAAATCCGCCCGGCGCTTGAGCACCTGCTCAGACTTGCGTGGCGCGTGCAAGTTGCCCCTGAGTCGCGCCCGACCGTGGGCGATGAGGCGAACTATCTTTACTCGATCGTCCTGCGCGAAGAGATCCTTCGTCACCTGACGGATGCCGAGCTTCAGAGCTTGCCCGTTTATTTTCGAAGCTGGGTGGGCGGCGACAAAGACGGACACCCGGGCGTTGACGCCCAGGCGTTTGCCGATAGTTTAACCAGCTCGCGCGGTAAGCTGATCGAGTTCGTGAAGAAACTCCTTGGGAGTGCTGGGGCGACGCTTGAATGGTTGAGTCGTCCTGAGCTCGACGCCCGTCGCGAGAAAGTTCTGAAGGCGCTAGCGAAGCTCGAGACCCTGAAGGCCGGAGACGGCGCGCGTGTGAAACTGCTTCGCCGCGAAGTGCGGGCGTTTTCGAACGCTTATCGAACCGTTGTCGGTACCGAGCACCCTGAGCTGGTTCGTATCGAGCGTTTGCTCAGGCTATTTCCCGGAATGGTCGTGCCGCTGGAATTCCGCGAGTCTTCCGATGTGCTGATGTCTTCGGTGAATGGCAACGGACTTGCGATCACTGAAATGTTGAAAGCACTCGAGCGCTTTTCGCGTGGCGGTGATCCTCGCTGGTACGTGCGCGGATTTGTGATCAGTATGGCGGGAATGGTGGCCCATCTGAAGCGCGCCGCGCGTTTCATGAAGCTCACTCTCGGTGGCGCGCGTGTGCCGATTGTTCCGCTGCTTGAACAAGGCGAGGCGCTGAAGGCCGGGCCATCGCTTGTTCGCGCGATGCTTCGTGACCCAGTGATCGCTGCGGCGATCGAGAAGTGGTGGGGCAATAAGATCGAAGTGATGGTGGGCTATTCGGATTCCGCCAAGGAGATGGGCGTACTGCCAAGCCGTGTGGCGATTGCTGATGGGCTCACGCACCTCGAGCGTGAAATGGAATCCAGCGGTGTGCAGCTCGTCTTCTTCCACGGTTCGGGCGGCAGCGTCGATCGTGGTGGTGGTTCGGTTCAAGAACAGATGTCTTGGTGGCCGAAGAGCTCGCTGAAACTGTATAAGGCGACCATTCAGGGCGAAATGGTGGACCGGTCGATGGCCAGCGCCGAGATCGCAAGCCGCCAATGGGAGCGTATCGCCGAGAGCGCCGCCGATCTCCTAAGACAGACTCATCCACTTGAGCGCGCGCCTGCGGTCCGCGCCCTTGCCGCGCGAGTCGAGCGCGAGTACCGACGCAAAGTCGCTTCACCCGGGTTTCTTGAGCTCATTGAACACGCGACGCCGTACCCTTATTTGAGCCTGCTTCGAATCGGCTCTCGTCCTTCCAAGCGTGCAGGGGGGCCGCCTTCGGTTTCGTCGCTGCGCGCGATTCCTTGGGTACTTTGCTGGACTCAGACACGAGTTCTATTTCCGACTTGGTGGGGCGTAGGCACGGCCTGGAAGAATGCCGATTCCAAACAGAAACGCCTACTCAAGCAGGAGTTTCGCCGAGACCCCTTGTTTTCAACCTACGTCCGCGCCCTGGGCTTTACGCTCGCCAAGGTCGAACTGCCTGTTTTCCGCCTCTACGTGGAACGAAGCGGGCTGTCCGCCGAACAGGTTCGCGCCGTGATGAAAGAGTTCGAGCAAGAGCTCACTCTATCGATTGCCTTCGTTCGTGGGCTGTCGGGCAAGCGCGACCTTTTATGGTTCCGCCCTTGGCTTGGCCAGAGCATCGCCCTTCGCTCTCCGATGATCCACCCGCTCAACGTCCTTCAGCGGATCGCTATCGAGAAAAAAGAAGACCGCCTGCTACGTGTCACTGTCACCGGCATCGCAAGTGGGCTAATGACTACTGGGTAAATGGACACCCAGATCGAATACCTCCACAGCTACCTCGTTGAAGAGTTTTCGGCCTACCCTCAGGTGAGGGTGCGGGTTCTTCAGCCGGCCGGCACTCAGCGAAGCCCTGACCTCAAGCAGGATTACGACGCTGAGAGCAATGATCTGCACCGCCGTCGTGGAGTTGACGTTCGGGTGGGGAGTCGCGAATTCTTCTTTCCGGTCGACTGGGTGATTCACGGTCGATTTAGCGAAGTGGCCAAGCTTGCCTCTGAAGTGCGCACTTATCTCGATTGAATATGATGGCCGGTTGCGAATTTCTGAACCGGTGGCTACTCTGTTAGCCATATGAGTCAGTCCGGTTCTCCACAGCTTGAAGCGCTCGGAAAAGTATTCAGCGATCTTCCGGACTCAGTTTTCCTTGTAGAAGCCGATGCGGGCAAGATTCTCTACGCCAATGTAAAAGCTCTCGATCAAACGGGGCTCAGCAAAGACGAAGTGAAGAGTCTAAGCTTTGAGGCATTGTTTTCGTCCGCCGACCCTCAGTCGGTCCGCACCCTGTTTGAAAAAGCGAGAAGCGGTGCGTCAGGTGTGGCGAGTTTCCAGCTCAAGCGCAAGAAGGGCGAGTCGCTTGCGGTTGAGCTTCATGCCTCGCGGATCGCGATCGGCGACTCATCTGCCATGTACTGCGCGCTTCGCGACGTCACTCAGCGCGTAGAGCTTGAAGAACGTGTGAAGGCGACCGCGGCGGAACTGGCGAACGCCGTAAAAGAGTTCGAAGACGTGATGAATAACATCGAGCAGGGCATTCTCACGATCGGCCCTGACCTTCGATTCAACTCGGAGTATTCTTCGGTCGCGCGCGAGCTTTTTGGAAAAGAAGAAATCGCGGGTGCGGATGTGCGCGGCTTTTTCTTTGGAGCGGATCCGGGCAAGCCCGGCGAGCGCATGACGGATTGGTTGAAGTATAACTTTCAGTCTCCTCAACATTGGGAGCTCAGCGGGCCTCTGGGTCTGAAAGATCTCGAGTACGTGCGGCCCGACGAAGCGAAGCGCATTATCGAGCTTTCTTGGAAGCCGATTTTCAGCGGTAAAGAAGACGGTCAGGGCGAAGAAGCGCTCAAGATGACCAAGATCATGGTGATCTGCGTCGATGTCACCGAGCAGCGCCGCATGGAACACGAACTGGCTGTGAACGAAGAAAAGCACCGCGAAGAACTTGAGCTGATCAGCAACATGATTTCGCTCTCGACT
>FSTL01000312.1_pt1 | contig 10446 bp, 9 predicted proteins | sample 1637241 | NCBI WGS metagenome assembly FSTL01 (sample SAMEA3914819, study PRJEB12502) | metagenome | biome: forest; material: soil | place: Canada | collected 2010-06-26 | depth 0.3 m | reverse complement strand
GTTTCGCAAAGCTTCGTTTCGCAAAGTTTCAGGGCGTGAAGGAATGCTTTTTTATCGAATGGTTTTTCGAGAAATTCTGTCGCGCCTAGACGAAGCGCCGTGATCGCGTCTTCTTTTTTGCCAAGTCCCGTAACAATAACAAACGGAATAGTCAGGCCTTGTTCGCGCGCCCATGCGAGAAGTTCAAGGCCCGAAAGAACAGGCATGTGCAGGTCGGTGATGACTGCCGAGAAAGTCTCGCGCTCGAGTGCGGTGCGAGCTTCGCCTCCGTGGGCGCAGGTCAGCACGTCCGCCCCGGTCTCCCGAGCCAGCTCACTCATTACATCGCGCATTTCCGGCTCATCGTCGACAATGAGAAGGCGGACGACTTTCACGGTCTTCATTTTCCGCCAAACAGCCGCTGGGTGCCATTTTTGAATTACGAAGAGCTTGTGAAGAATTCACGAATCATTTCATCGGCCCAGAACACACCGAATCCGGTGGTGTCGGAACTGACTAAGCCAAGTCCGCCTTTGTTCTCTGCGGGAACCAAATCCAGGTGCAGCCACGGGGTTTCTGCCCCAATGAAGTGTGAAAGGAATGTCGCGGCGTAAATATGATCGGCATTATTTGAGGCAGAACACTGCAGAATATCGGCGATTTTCGACTTTAGCTCGCGACGATAATCATCGCCGATCGGAAAGTTCCAGACGCGTTCGCCGGTACGATCTCCGCACGCGATCGCTCGCGCGGCGAGTTCAGGCTGGTTGGTAAAGACCGCGCCGCGACGCGTATCAAGTGAACGAATTGCAGCGCCAGTCAGGGTCGCAAAATCGATCGCAAGACTCGGCTTTTCCTTCCGGGCAATCGCGAGAGTATCGGAGAGCACCATCCGGCCTTCGGCATCGGTATCGACAACTTCGATTGCAGTACCGTCGCAAGCGACGACGACTTCATTGGGTTTGTAGGCCGTAGGCGAGATCAGGTTTTCGGCCAGAGCCAAGTAGGTATGAATCTCGAAGTCGACTTTGAGCTCGGCGTACATCGCGATCATCGAAAGTGCGATCGCAGATCCGGTCATATCGCCGTGCATGCCGAGCATATGGCTGGTTTTGATATTGTAGCCGCCGGTGTCGAAGCAGATGCCCTTGCCAATCAGAGCGAGCTTTTTCTTGTTCTTGCCTGCTTTGGACGGCTTGTAAGTAACGTGCAGAATTCCGGCACCATTCGTTCGGTCCGCGCGAGCGACAGCCAGGAACGCCCCTGCTTTTCTTTTCTCGAGTTCGGCGTAATCCAGAAACTCAGTTTCGAGCCCGAGCTCTTTGCAAAGCTCGACCGCCTTCTGACGGTAGCTCTTGGGGTTGAGCTCGTTGGCGGGAAGATCAGCCAAGGTGCGAACGCGGTTGTTTGCGTTTCCGAGTGCGGCGCCTCGCAGTGCGAGGGCTTGGGCTTCGGCTTTGTTCAGGCGGGTGAGTACTTCAACCGTGAGTGCTTCGGAGGCGGTTTTTTTACCCGAGCTGGCTTTGGCCTTTTTTCCGAACTGGCGTGGTTTCCAAGTCGAAGCGTTGCAGAGAAACGCGAAGCTCGGAAGGACCCTTCGGGCGTCGGCATCATCCAGATGTCTCAGATCAAGGCGCAGCGAAAGCGCCGGTTTGGATCCGCGCGCGGCTTGAATCAGTTCTTCGCCACATTTTCTGAGGGCGGTGTTGATTTCGAAAGTGCTCTGGCGCGAATCGATTCCAAGAAAAAGTGAAGTACCACCGGAGTTGAAATGAATTCGCAGGGCGGCAGGCTCGTCTGGAGAGAGTGCGTTCTCGATATCTCCGGAAAGCTGTTCGTCGAGTTCTTTTCGTTTACGCGTAAACTGCGCGACGGCGTCGGGCGTCCATCGTGCCGCGTCGGAGCTGAGTTCACGAGCTCCTGCCACTTTTTTTGAAAGAGGGAAGAGCACGAGCTCGGAAGCTTCGGGCGAGAAGTTTTTTGTAGACGGTGCAGCAGAGATGACAAAGCGCGTTTCAACAAGTTCGAGCATGATGCTTCGCAATCTATAGCTGCTTGGCGGCGTGTGCACGATTTTTTTGACAAGATTTCGTTTTGCCACTCCCTCGCTCAGGTTTTTTTCAGGTAGGTTTTTACATAGGTCGAGATGAATCCCGAAAAGGCATCCACTCTTAAGCTGCTTCGAGCCGGAATGGGTAATTCCGTTAGGCTGCTTGAGACCCGCAAATCTGACTTCACGATCGAACTTCGCGCCCATCTTCCTGGGCCGCGTCCCGCGCAGGTCCCTGTCCTTTTCCTGATCAGCAGCCTGGCTTTTCTGGAGGCTCGCCCATTCCGCGGTGACCAGGGCTCGGAAGACTTTGAAGATTCCGAGAACTCCGTGTTCTCCGAAACCCAGCCCCCCACACTTTTAATTGCCGGGACCCGCCTCTCTGGAAGTTCCCTGTCCACCCCGAGTCTCGGGAGTCCTGAAATTCTGACCGACGGGGCCGCCGAAATGCCCCCAGAATGGCTGATTTGCGACCCTCAGGAATACATTGAAACGGATGGATGGACCCCAGCCGACTTCCTGGAACATTTAAAGTTCGATGATGGCCAGCTGAGAATCAGCCTCGGGTGTATTCGGGGGAGGGCCGTCTTTACGGAAATCAGTCTCGACCCCCAGGGGCAGCTTAAAATTCGGACAATCGGACGCGGACATTCTGCCGATCGTTGGTTGAGTTTCGTTCGCGGCCGCTCGCATATGCAGCCCGTTTAGGATATGACGCAGGGGTGAGCTCCCAATACGACAAGTTGCGTGAACTTCTCATCGCCCAAGAGACTTTTCCTTTCGATTACACCCACAAGTTTATCGGAAAGAATACGGCCGCCTTCGCCCAGTCAGTGGCGGCGCTCGAAGCGCAGTTTCCGAAAGCCCGTCGCGTCACAGAGCGCCGGACGGCCGACGGAAAACACATCTCGTTTACGTATATTTTCAATGCGGCCTCCGCGGACGAAATCATCGCTCTGCTGCAAGCCACCAGTCTTTTGAACGATCTGCGCGTGCTTCTCTAGTGGGGGGCTCTCGGATGAGCGGGGTTCGCCGATGAGCGAAGTCCTCAGGCTCGCATTCCCCGTCGTGGTTTCTTACCTGGGCATTATGCTCATGGCTTTCGTCGATCTGCTTTTTGTCGGACGCGTGGGCGCCGTAGCGATCGGGGCCGTCGGTCTGGGAACCGCTGTTTTCAGCTGGGTTCTGATGTTTGGAGTCGGACTCTTAACCAGCCTCGACTATTTGGTTTCGCATGCCTATGGCGCGGGCAAGCGTGACGAAGGCGCACGCTACTTAGTTCAAGCCACATGGCTTTCAGTGGCGCTGGGTATTCCGCTCACCGCATTCCTGCTTTTGGTTGGCGCTCATCCGGCTTGGCTTGGAATCGAAGGCGAAGTCGGCGCGCAGACCGGCGCCTATCTTCAGATCCTTGCGCCGAGCACGATGTTTAGCTTTCTGTTCATCGCCTTTCGTCAGTACATGCAGGCGCACGGGTCGGCGCGGGCCGCGATGGTGATTATGATTCTGGCCAACGGAATCAACGTCGTCGCGAACTGGATTCTGGTTTTCGGGCATTTGGGTTTTCCGGCGCTCGGCGTTCGTGGAAGCGCGATAGCGACACTCGTCTCGCGCTTTTTCATGATGGCCGCCATGTGCGCTGTTCTTTGGGTCTGGGACTCGAAGAAGAATGAATCCAGGCTCCGGAATGTATCCTGGAGTTTCAATCGCGAGCTGACCCGGAAGATCGTGAAGCTGGGTTTGCCTTCGGCTTTTCAGATGTTGCTCGAAGTCGGAGTCTTTGCGGGCGCAACCGTCCTTGCCGCGCGATTTTCGGCCAATGATCTAGCCGCGCATCAGCTGGTTTTGAATCTAGCGAGTCTGACATTCATGGTTCCGCTTGGAATCGGCTCGGCAGCATCCGTACTCGTGGGGCAGGCGCTCGGGCGAGAAAACCGCGCTGCCGCACGCGAAGCCGGTTGGCGGTGCTTGAAGCTCGGTGTGGGTTTTATGGCCTGCTCCTGCGTCGCTCTACTCACGTTCCCTGATCTGATTTTGCGCGGCTACACCTCTGACGAGGGTGTCATCGAGGCGGCCAAGCGCCTGCTTTTTGTGGCGGCCCTTTTTCAACTCAGCGACGGCGCTCAAGCGGTTGCGACCGGTGTACTTCGCGGCACAGCCGACACGCGTACGCCGCTTTACGCGAACCTAGGCGGGCACTGGCTCGTGGGTTTGCCGCTGGGAATCGCGCTCGGTTTTGGGGTGGGCTGGGGCGTTCGCGGAATGTGGATCGGGCTTTCGGCTGGACTTACGGTCGTCGCGGTCGCACTGGTATGGCGCTGGGTGCGGACGACTCGTGGGTGGGTAAGCGCGGTTCCGCAGCGGAACTGATAGTGATCGATCCGCGACACTGACGCAAGAAGTGCTGAGCGGACTGCAAGAGACTCTGTGCGGACTGATTGCTTCAACGGAGCGATTGATTCAACAATTCGCACGAATTGTTGAACATATAAGTCGATTTACGAGTTAGGCGGAGTCGGTTGTCCAGCCCGGGACTCATTGAGTGATTACCGATGCGCCGCGCGAGTCGTGCGATCACGAAAGGCGGTTACGCGTTTTCTAAGCGCAGGAAATTCTGCGTTTAGGGTCGTACGAGATGCGCAGACAGGTCTAAACGCAGTTTTTCCTGCGCTTAGAAATCCAGACCTTCGAACCTCGCCCGCGAGTTCAAGGCATGCAGCGGTCGCTGTCACCTTGGTTCTGCGCTGGCGCGAGCCAAGCATGGATGGGGCGACGGCGAAAAGTTGACGCCTCAAATTCCGGTTGTGGTCGAATAGCGGCTAAGGGATCCTATTAACGAGGACTTCCGACCATGAGAAAACTGATCTGTGTAGCTCTGTCGATTGCATTTTTCTCGAGCTCGCTCGCCATGGCTCAATTGAGGCAGCTGAAGCTGGTGATGCAAGCTGTGGATAGAAGCGCCGGGACGACCTGGGCGATGGAAGAAACTTTCCTGCTCAAAGATTCGGCAGGCAAAGTGCTCCAGAAAATATCGGCGGTTGGAAACGGCGCAGACGATCTGACGAGCACGTTTTCCAAGCTGAGCGGAAGCGGGACGATCACCGAGATTATCACCGCAAAGGGCATGAGCCTACAGCTTCAGAAAGATGGCTACTACTTCGCTAAAAGCGCGAATCAGAACGAAATACAGAACCTGGCCGGCCGCCTGCCAATGCTGAAGCTGAAATGCACCTTTTCAGGGGGGAGCGCTTCCGAATGGATTCCCGTGAGCCCGCGGATGGGTTCGTTTTTGAAAAGCTCGTCGCTCACGAACGGACGATTTGTCCTCAATGTCCCGATCGGTGTTTCTGAAGCCGAGCTGGAAGCGGCCCTTCAACGGTTCGTGGGCAGCTCCGATGATCTCTTTTATGTGATGCAGGGCCGCGGCGTGTTTCCGGTCAAGGGCGGGCTTCCCAAGAGCATCGAAGGCTTTGAGACGATCGTCAAAGTGGCTGGTTATCGACCGATTCAGCTCGATCGCGGCTGGCTTCCCTCTGATGTCGATTTGCAAGGGATGTTGGTCCGTTTCAAGTATTGTGGGAAGAGTGGTCAGGTCGAGGAACTGTCCGGCAAAGTCACTCAGCAGTTTGGTTCACAATGGTTCACCGTCGTTCAAAGCACCGGGAAATCCCTGACGCTCCAGTCGAATCAGGTCACCCTTCTGGCTATAGGCACCAAGGCGGCGAAGCCCTAAGCCCTAAGCCCTAAGCCTTGAGGCGTGAGACTCGAAAAAACTTTTAGCGATGCGCCGCGCGAGTCATGCGATCACGAATGGCGTGCGCGAGCCCTTCAGTAGCCGGACAATGCTCGGCCCAGATTTCGCTGACGTCGCCTGAATCATCGAGCTCGCGCATTCTTGAAAACAGATTGCGTGCGCCTTCACGAATGCCGGCCTCAGCCAATGGATCTGTCGCCGCCGATACGAGCCAGCGCACGAGTGAAATCGTGACGCCGAGTTTCGAAAAACGTTCAAGGCATGCAGCCGCGTCGCGCTCACTCCAGATCAGTAATCCCATCAGGGGCGGCGCACTTTCCGGAAGCTTCGGAAGAACCGCAGCCTGACCGACGAGTAGAATCAGCGGTTTTTTCGGGCTGTAGTGCGAAGCCAGCATTCCCGGCGAAAGCTGCGCTTTTTTCGAGAGTGCCTCAATAGGCGATGTCGCTTTTTCAATGGTCACGGGGCGACCGAGTGTAGCGGTGAGCACTTTCTCGATTTCACTCACAGCGATTCCGCCGGGTCTGAGAACACGAAGGGGCTCGACCGAAATCACGGTCGACTCTAAGCCTACGTCGCAAGGGCCGCCGTCCAGGATCAGCTCAATGCGATCGCCGAGTTCGTTTTGAACATGTTTGGCGCTCGTTGGACTGATTCGTCCAAACCGATTCGCGCTCGGCGCTGCGAGCGGTTGGTTACTGATATCGATCAGCGCTTGTGCAACTGGATGAAGCGGCATGCGAAGCGCGACGCCGGGAAGGCCGCTGGTCGCGAGATCGGGCACGAAGGGCGTTTTCGGAAGAATCAAAGTCAGAGGGCCCGGCCAGAAGTTCGAGATCAGGGCGAGCGCGATTTTTCGAGATTCCGGACTCAGTTTGTCTGCATCCACCAGGCGCAGTGAACGAAGCTTGTCGATCGCGTCAGCGCCCTTGGCGCGTTCCATCAGGCCTGGTGAAACATGAATGATGAGCGGGTCAAACGTCGGGCGCGCCTTCACACCGAAGATTCGGGTCAGCGCCATTTCATCAAATGCGGCGCCGGCCAGGCCGTACACCGTTTCTGTGGGCATCGCGACGACTTCGCCTCGGCTCAAGATCGCTTGCGCGTCTTTCAAGCTTGCCGGAAGATTTTCGGGCGAAGTGGATGCGATGCGAGTGCGGGTCATGAAGTCGCCTGCACAATCTTCCAGACTTCTTCCATTCGCATTCCGCGCGATCCTTTGATCATGACCGCGTCCTCGGCTCCGAGCTTGGTCAATAGTTCCTGAGCCAATGCCGCGTGAGAATCGAAATGAGCGACGGTGCCGTTAAACTTTCCGCCACCGTTAGAAAGTTCCTGCTGAAGGGCTTTCATTCGTGGACCAAAAAGAAGCACATGCTCGATTCCAAGCTGCGCGATCTTGGCAGAAAGTCCGCGGTGGAGCTTCTCTTCGTCAGTTCCGAGCTCGAGCATATCGCCCAGGCAAGCCCAACGTGCGCGTGGGCTCGGGCGCCCTTTTTTGGAGAGCTGGGTCAGAACGTCGAGACCTGCTTCAACTGAAGTGGGATTGGCGTTGTAGTAATCGCAGAGCACGGGTGCTCCGGATTTCATCTGCTTTACTTCCGAACGTCCGTAAGCGCCCTTGAACTGACCAAGTCCGGCCTGTAGTTCTTGCTCGCCCAGGCCCAGCGAAGTCGCCACCGCAATCGCGGCAAGCAAGTTCTGAGCGTTGTGAGCTCCTGGCAGCGGCATCGCGAAACTCACGTTTTCCAAGCCCTGGCCTTTGACCGTGAGCCATTCGCCGTCTTCTGAAAGTTTTCCGACCAAGGAGGCGCCGGTATCGCCTGCGCCGGCAAGTGCATAGGTCACCTTGCGGCCCGTGCCTAGGTCCGGGAGCATCGGCGAAATCCAAGGGTCGCTGAGATTGACGATCACCGTGCCACCACGAACAGCGACCGAGGTCAGTGCAATCGCTTCTTCGCTTGCGACGGTTTCAACGTTGATGAGTTTCTCTAAGTGCTCGGGGCCGATCGCGGTCAGAACCGAAGAGTCCGGGCGAACCAGGTCCATGTGCTGTTGCATGGCGCCGATTTCGTCGATGCCGATCTCAATCACTGCAGCACCGTGTTCGGCGGTGAGATCGAGCAGAGTCATCGGAATGCCGATGTAGCCGTTCTGGCTGCCCTCGGTTTTTAGCACCTTTGCGAATCGTCCCTGAAGAAGTGCGTAAAGAAGTTCTTTGGTCGTGGTTTTGCCGACGCTGCCGGCAACGCCAATCACCGGCGTTTCATGAAACTGATCGCGCCACGCGGCGGCGAGTTTTCGGTAGGCAGTGAGCGTGTCTTCCACGGCGAAAACCTTCACCGATTTGAAAACCGAGGCATGGCGATCAGAGCGGCACATCACGCCCGTGGCTCCGCCCTGAACGGCGGTTTCCATGTAGTCGTGCCCATCAAACTTTTCGCCCTTGAGGGCGACGAATAGACAACCCGGTTTGACCTTGCGCGAATCGCTCGTCACGAAGGTGAACGGAGTGAGAAGCTCGGCTGACTCTTCCGAGTTGGACGAGCTCGAGTCATCGTAGAGCCCATGGAGGTAAGTGCCCAGGGTTTGTGCGACGAATTTTGGAGTGAGCTGGGGTGTGAGTCTTGGGGTGGGTTTTACAGGTTTTTCGCTCATGGTACTTCCAAGGTAGCACAAAGCTGGGCTGTCTGGCATGCTCGAGCGCAATGCTCAGACTGGGGATCATCGGTGGCGGACAGCTCGCGCGGATGTTGGCCGAGGCGGCTTTTCGTCTAGGCTACCGGCCGATCGTTTTGGCGGGGGGATCGGCTACTTCGGCCCCTTCAGACGACCCTGCCGCTCAGGTTTGTCCAGGATCTGTCTTTGGAAGCTGGGAAGATCCGGTCGCCCTGCGACGGTTTCTGGCCCAAGTCGATACCGTCGTGTTTGAAAACGAGTTCGTGCCTCGCGAAAGCTTTGAGGCTGCAGGAGTTACCGAGGACGACGCTCGGTTTTTCCCCAAACCCCGGGTTTTGTACCGTCTTCAAGATAAGCTCGAGCAGAAGCAGGTCTTGGCGGAACTCGGAATTCCGACGGCTGACTTCCGGGTGGTTGCCGATGGGAATCCGATCGAGCTCGAGCAGTTCGCCAAGCGGTGGCCTCAGGGCTTTGTCTTGAAATGGGCGCGACTGGGCTACGACGGGAAGGGGACCTGGCTGTCTCCGGAGCCTTCTTCGAAGTCGAGCATCCCGGATCTCACCGGTGCGATTGAGTTCTGCAAACAGGCCAAGAAAAAGGGCGTTCAAGTCTACGCGGAAGAGAAAATCGCATTTCGTCGCGAGCTTGCGGTCATCGGCTGTTACTCGGTGGCCAAGCAGTTCACGGCCTATCCGCTGGTGATCTCTGAGCAAGAAAAAGGGATCTGCCGAAAAGTAAAAGGTCCCGCGGCGCTTTTCGGCGTCTCGCCATCCCTCGAAAAACAGGCACAGGAAATGGCCGGACGTCTTGCGAAGAAGCTCGATCTCTTCGGGAGTTTCGGCGTCGAATTTTTTGAGACTGAGAATGGCGAGCTTAAGGTAAACGAGATCGCCCCTCGCGTTCACAATACGGGTCACTACACTCAGGACGCCGCAGAATGCAGTCAGTTTGAAAATCACTGGCGCGCGGTTCTTGGGCTTCCTCTCGGCTCGACGCTCACTGCGCCCGCATTTGCGATGCTCAATCTGATTGGCGGGCCTGAAGGCAGCACGGCACTACCCGAGCCTTCGACTTACGCGCGCCTGCACTGGTACGGAAAGTCAGAGTTCCGTCCGGGCCGAAAACTCGGGCATCTCAACACTCGCGCCACCTCGGCTGCGGAGCTTGAAATTCGAATGAAAGAACTCGCGGCAGTAGAGGCGCGCTGGATGGCGCCCGATGCGAAAACGAAGGGGAAGAGCCATGGCTAAGACTCAGAAGAAATCTGCACCTCGTGCAAAAACTGCAAAAACTGCAAAAACAGCAAACACTGCAAAAACTTCAAAATCTGCAAAAACGGCTTCCAAGAAAACTCCGCCCATTCAAGTCGCCATCATCATGGGAAGTGATTCCGATCACGCCACCATGCGAGAAGCGGCGTTGGCACTCAAATCCGTCGAAGTCGGCTACGAGATGTCGGTCATTTCCGCTCATCGCACGCCTGAGCTCATGGTGGAATTTGCGCAGGCCGCACGCGCTCGTGGAATTCGCGTCATCATTGCGGGCGCAGGTGGCGCGGCCCATTTACCCGGAATGGTCGCAGCTTTGACCGAGCTTCCCGTCATTGGCGTTCCCGTGGCCGTAGGTCCTCTTCAGGGTGAAGACGCGCTTCTCTCGATTGTGCAAATGCCTAAGGGCGTGCCGGTCGCGACCGTCGCGATCGGAAACGCTTTCAACGCCGGACTGCTTGCCGCCCAGATTCTCGGCGCCGGTGGAAACGACCGAGTGCTCGACCGCGTTCGTAAATACAAAGACGGCCTTCGCGAGTTCGTGCTCTCAAAACGACTTCCGGAAGAATGAGCGCAAGTGAGTAGCCGCAAGCCGGGCCGAAGTACCTTTCGCTCGTGGCATTGCCGACCTTGGAGGAAAATATTCTCTCCCCGTGTCGTGGGCTTTTTGCGGACTTTGAGTGGATATCGGGCTGCGAGTCGTTTCGGGCGGACGG
>FSTL01000120.1_pt1 | contig 10508 bp, 9 predicted proteins | sample 1637241 | NCBI WGS metagenome assembly FSTL01 (sample SAMEA3914819, study PRJEB12502) | metagenome | biome: forest; material: soil | place: Canada | collected 2010-06-26 | depth 0.3 m | reverse complement strand
CTCTTGCTGCGCTTCTACTATCAGACCAGCATCCTCACGATGGTCTTCGTGCCCTGCGTTCAGGTCGTGCTGATGAATCCACTGCTCTTCCATGCGTCACGCATGGTGTGGCTGTACATCGATCACGCGGCCGACCCGAAAGATCGCTGGCAGTAAAACAACCCCGGGTACTTTTGGCTATGCGCTGCAGCACCAAGTGCTGCGCCGCATAGCCAAAAGTACCCGGGGTTGTTTTATTTTTTCGGATCAAAAGCGTTACGCACGCCGTCGCCGACGATCGCAAGCAAGACGAGCGTGAGGAAGAGCGCGGCCGATGGAAACACGGCCAACCACCACGCCGTGGTGAAGTTCTTTTGCGCCTGATTCAAGAGCTCGCCCCAGCTTGGGGTCGGCGCCTTTAATCCGAATCCAAGGTAGTCCAGGCTCGCCAGACCCAAGATATGGGACGCGATGATGAACGGCGAAAACGTGATGACCGGCACGAGCGAGTTCGGCAGGATGTGCATGAAAATCAAGCGACGATGTCCGGCGCCCACGGCGCGCGCACTCTCGACATACTCGCGGCGGCGATTTCTTAAAAACTCGCCACGAACGTAATAGCTGAGCCCGATCCAGCTAAAGAGACTGGTCAGAATCACCAGCATGGTGAGTGTCGGATTGAAAATGCTCACCAAGATGATCAGCAAGAAGAAGATCGGCACGGTGTTCAGGATTTCGACGACGCGTTGACCCACGAGGTCAACCCAGCCACCGAAATAACCCATCGTTCCACCGGCGACGACGGCTACCAGAATGGTCAAAACCCAAACCAAGAATGCGTAGGCGATGCTGTAACGAAAGCCATAGAGCAGGCGCGCGAAAATATCGCGACCACGGTCGTCGGTTCCAAACCAGTTGTCGCGCGACGGGCCGGCGGGATATCGCTCGACCTTCTTGTTACTCTCGTACGGATCCCAGCGATTGATCGGCCAGACCGCCCAGTCTTCTGCCGTCATCGGAAGCTCGCGGTAATCAGTAACCATTCGATCGGTAATGCCGAATTCCGAAGGGTGATGATCCGCGAGAACCGGAAAAACCGTGACGCCGTGGTGATGCAAGACGAGCGGCTTGCTATTGGACCAGAGCTCGCCGGTGAAGCTGAAAAAGGTAATCAGCAGAAACAGAACAGCAGACGCGACAACCCGCTTCTCCGAGGTCAGTTTCTTCCAGCGTCGCTTGTTGACGTCGTTCACGAGAAATTTCATGAGAAATCAATCCTCGGGTCGACAGCCACGTAGATCATATCGCTGATCAGATTTCCCAGAAGGAACGCAAAACTCTGAATCGTGATCTCGCCCATGATCAGATTGTAGTCGCGCTGAAGAACTGCGTTGTAGCCGAGCAGACCGATCCCATCGAGCTGGAAGATGGTTTCGATCAAAAGAGAACCGGCAAAGAAAACGCTGACGAATGCACCGAGGCCTGTAGCGATCGGAATGAGTGCGTTGCGAAGCGCATGACGTAGATAGACCTGCTTTTCGTCCAAGCCCTTGGCGCGAGCGGTCCTGATGTAGTCTTTGCGAATCTCATCGAGAATCGAGTTCTTCATGAGCAGCGTGAGCGTCGTGAACGAGCCCATCGTATAGCAGATCAAAGGCAAGATGAAGTGATGAGCGCGGTCGCCAATCTTGGCGAAAAATGAAAGCGAGTCGTAGCTATCAGACGAGATGCCGCCGATCGGAAAGAGGTTCAAGAAACTTCCGCCGGCCAAAAACACGATCATCATGATGGCCAGCATGAAGGGCGGAACCGAATAGGCTACGAAAAGCAGGAACGACGACGCCAGATCGAATGCGCTCCCCTCTTTCATCGCCATCCGGATGCCCCAAGGAATCGAGATGAGATACGAGAGAATCAGCGAAATAACGCCGAACTGAAGTGAAACCGGAAACTTACTCGCGATCACATCAAGCACTGGCTCTTCGTAGGTAAAGCTCTTGCCGAAATCGAGGCGCACCAGATTCTTGAGCCAGATGATGTAACGCTCGTGAACCGGCTTATCGAAGCCGTACTGCTTCTTCAGAGCCTCGACCACTTCGTTCGAGACGCCCTGCTCGCTACTCGAATGGATACCGCCCGTGCCCCCACCGCCGCCTTGAGACTGAGCGCCGGAAAACCGCATCGCTTGGAGCTTCTGCTCGATCGGACTTCCAGGAGCGAGGTTGATAATCAGAAAAACGACAAGCGTGATTCCGAACAGCGTCGGAATCATCACTAAAAGGCGTCTAAGCAAGTACTGAATCACGCTCGTCTCCGTCTCGTCGCGTAGCCGTTAAGGCTTCGCCCACCAGTAGGTTGTACCGATCGAGTACTTGAAGGTGTCCTTCGTCTTCCCGATCTTGGCGGTGTATCCGTAGAGAGCGTACTTGTCGTTGAACAAAAATACGTAAGGCGCGTCAGCTGCGATCAGCTCATAGATTTTGCGAAGAATCGGAATGCGCTTCTTCTTGTCCATGGTGCCGCGGGCTTCATCGATCAGCTTGTCGACTTCCGGGTTCTTGTAACCGATGAAGTTCGAACCGCCAGAAACCGCGCTCGCCGAATGCCAGATCTGTTTTGGGTCGATGTCGACTGAACCGCCGCCCCAAGCCAGCGTCATGCCGTCAAACTTCTTGTCGTCCAAGAGCTTCACGAAGCTGTTCCACTCGAGGTACTTAGGCTCGATGTTCACGCCCACTTGCTTGGCGTCTTCTTTGAACATCGTGAGATACTTCATGGTGTCTGGGTTTGCAGTCATCACCGTGATGGTCATCGGAGTCTTCTGGCCGTCGATGACCTTATCGAGGACCCCGTCCTTGTCGCTATCGTCCCAGCCCGCTTCTTTCAGAAGCGCGAGCGCTTTCTTCGGGTCGAAATCGATAGGCTTCACCTTCTGCGATGCATACTCGCTCGAGATATGAACCGGGCCTGTCGCTGGATCAGACATTCCGAAACGGAACTTCTCGATCATCAGCTTACGATTCACCAAGTGCGCGAGCGCCAGGCGAACCTTCTTGTCCTGGAACATCGGCTTTGCCAAGTTCCAGGCGATAAATCCGTAGCTCTTAGGCGCCGAGTTGACAGCCTTCACTTTGAAAACTTTGGCTCCCCACTCGGGGCCTTTGGCTTTTTCGACATAGGTTTCAGGAGTGAAGCCTTCATAGTCGATGTCTGCTTTCTTAAGCATTTCGAGGGCCACGCTGTCTTCTTTCACGAAGCGCAGCACGAGCTGATCAAAGTTGTTCTGACCTTTGTTGAACGGAAGGTTCGTACCGTACCACTTGTCGTTGCGCTTCAGAACGATGCGCTTACCTTGCTCGTACTTGTCGAGAATGTAAGGGCCCGTGCCGATCAACGATTTATTAATCTTCGAACCGGATTCGGCATCGCCATAGATATGCTTCGGAATCACCGGCATCGTGGCCGCGGTCTCGAAGTTTGCGAAATATTTTTCTTTGGTTGTGAAGCGAACCGTCTGTGGATCGACGACCTCTACCTTTTCGATTCCTTCGTAATAAGGCCGTTTATGCGCGGTCTGATACTTAGGATCGAAGACGACGTCGAAGCTGAATTTCACGTCTTCAGCGGTCAAAGGCTTGCCGTCATGCCAGGCCACACCTGGGCGAAGTTTAAACGTGAAGACTTTTCCGTCTTTCGAAATATCCCACTTTTCCGCAAGCGCTGGCTCCCAGTCGTAGGTGTCGTCGTTGCGCGTGAGAAGACCTTCGAGAATGTAATTCTGAACGTTCGTCGAATACTGATCGGTGGAATTCAGCGGATTGAGCGTTGTTGGCTCGCCTCCGAGATTCAAAAGAAACGTTCCGCCCTTAGGGGCTTTATCGTTGCCTATACCAGCGATCGAGGGGTTCGAAAGGGACACACAGGTCAAAACGGACACGGCCAAAACGGCCACAGTGGCCTGACGGATGTTCAGCACGGAATCTCCACGTAATGGTTTCAAAAAAGGTCACTACCTGTATGAAAGTTTGACAGGCTAGCCCCGGTTTATTCCCAATCTCTGGATCGTCAGGATACGGCGATTCTTCAATCTGTACAACTCTTTAGAAGATTTTGGACGCGCCGCAATATATGGCCCGCCGCTTGCTCTACTTAGCCCTCATGAAACGCTCCCACGCCTTTCGCTATATGCTGATGACCCTTGCGGTTTCGACTGCTGCCGGACTCTTTCCAGGCACCGCCGCTGTGGCCAGAGGCGCCGTTAAATCCACCAAATCAGGACGCGCCAAGTCTGAGTCCAGCGCCTCCACAGAAGCTTCCAGCGAGATTAAGAAAGAACACGCCCTCATCGGAGGCACTCCGGACAACTCTCTGAGCGCGGGCGCCGCTCTCAGAAAGGCCAAAGAAATTCAGAACAGCGTTCTCGGCGAAGAAAACGCAGCTCGTCTTGCGCACGCCAAAGAACTGCTTGGAAAGTACTACGCCAAGAGCATCGTTAGAGTCGGTGGCGGCGTCGCTGACCTTAATACGTTCGTAAAAGAGCGAATTGAAGAAGTCTTCGAAGGTCCGAACGAGAAATACGCCAAGAAGATCTACGGCGCGATCCTCGAAGAAAGCCGCAAGCACGGCTTCGACCCGATCTTCTTGATGGCAGTCATCGAAAACGAGAGCAGCTTCAAAATCAAAGCGCGTGGCACTTCGGGCGAAATCGGCCTGATGCAGCTCATGCCTGATACCGGTAAATGGATCGCCCAGAAGATCGGTGTCGAATACCACGGAGCGAAGACTCTGGAAGACCCAGTCCTCAATATCCGAATCGGCGCAGCTTACATGGCTCACCTTCGTGAAAAATTCGATTCTCATAGCCAGCTTTACCTGGCCGCTTACAACATGGGCCAAGGCAACGTTCACCGCGCTCTCGCGAACCAGGTCTGGCCGAAAGACTATCCAATTCGCGTCATGCAGCGCTACGTGCGCTTCTACACAGAGCTAAGCGAAGAGCGCAGCGAGAAGAAGATCAACTGATCGCTCCGGAAAAACTAAGCCGCTCGATCGAACCGGCAATATTTGCCTAAACGTACTTAGTTTTAACGAATTAAATAATAGTTACATACCGGTTGCGGCCCCTGACCTCTTGCGCCACAATTTATACCAATGGCCAAAAGATTCTTAGGCGGACTGACCTGTCTTTTACTTGCTTCCCACACACTTCCAGCGCTTGCGCAGGATGCGCAAACTGCGACTGGAGCAGATGCTGCTTCGGCGCAGAGTTCGGCTACGACCGACTCCGCAGCCCCGCCTACAACGGAAGAAGCGCCACCCGCTGTCGAAGTGGCCGCACCCAAAGTAGAAATAAAAGCCGAGCCGAAAATAGAACCGGCCGCGACGCCTTCACCCGAACCTAGTGCCTCGCCGGTTCCAATCCCAAGTGCCTCACCTTCTCCGGTCGCAGAAGAAGCGGTCCCTCCGCCTTCCGCCGGCATGACCACCGATAGCGAAACCGGTAAACTGGTCGACGACCTGACGATTTCAGACTCCGCCAAAGTGATTCGTGGACAAGAAATGGTCCCGGGCGCGACGAACCTCGATCCTCGTCCGAAAGCCAAGATTCAGGGTACCTTCACCCGTAAAGACTGGACGATTCAGTGGAGTGAAGGCCCAGTCACTTTGGATAAAAAGGGTCGGTTCGAGATTACCGTTCCTATCGTCGGCCCAGAAACCACGGTCGAGTGGCTCTTGAAAGGTCCCGATGGATCCGAGCAGAAAGCGACTTCAATCATCCGCGTTCCGGGCTGGCACAAACTCAGTGGCGACCCAGATGTTCGCTTGAGTGACGGCAGTACTCCTGGCACATACGGCGCGCGAAAAAATGCGCTCTGGTTCGGCGCACGGTTCGGAAGCTACAGCTACACCGAAACCAAAAGCCCAACAGCAAGCGAACTCGCCCTATCACTCGACGTTCTCGCCAAGCACAAGTTCACTCCGAAGTGGGATGGCCGACTTCTATTGAACTTCACTGCGCTTCCGCTTGGCGGAACCCCTGAAGCCTTTAAGTTCTTCTCGGCTAGCATTCTAGGCGGCTACACGGCGCTTAAAGACAGTGTGAACGAGCTTCAGATCATCGGCGGACTTCGTTCGCTTCAGATGATGGTTTCAAGCGGCGACTTCGGATTTTCGGGCGCTTACGGCTTGAGACTCATTCCGCTTTATACTCGTAAACTCGCCAACGGCGCCGAAGCTTCGGGCTTTTTCAGCGTCTCACCGGTCAGCAACTACTTCGGCGTCATTCCATCGGGCAAGAACATGGAGCTCGTGATCGGTGGCGGTTACAAACTCCCACCTTCTGCGAAGCGGCGCCAGATCATCCTGAATCTTGAATTCAGCTCGTTGAACCTGGATATCGAAGGAATCGCGATCCAATCGTCCGCGATTACCGCCGGCGCTACTTACCCGATTTACTAACGGAACGAACTTCTACCGGCAGCAGAGCACAAGAGCAAACGTCACAGCCGCCGGGAGCGCCTGAATAAAAAGGATGCGCCGGCTGACGGTTGCTGCTCCAAACACACCTGCGACAATCACGCACCCCAGGAAGAAAACCTGAAAGCTGTGCGCGACGGTTTCATTTGAAGTCAAAAGGCTGAAGATCAAACCGGCAGCGAGAAAGCCATTGTAGAGCCCTTGATTGGCGGCCAGTGCAGCGCTGTCTTTCGCGACGGACTCAGTCGTCCGAAAAATCTTACGGCCCAGGGGCTTGGTCCAGAAGAACATCTCAAGTGCCAAGAAGCCCAGGTGCTGAAGCGCAACAAAAGCGACCAGAATCATAACAAGCGTGTTCATGCGAATTCTCCGACCACATCATTCGTGGATTTTAACTTCGTTTCATACTTCAGCGAACGAGCCAGTAAGAGCGCGATCAAAGTGAACGCGCAAGCCAGGTAGCCGACCCGGTTGTAGTGCTCGACACTTCCTGCCTGCGATCCGGCAATCATCCAACCTGCGATCAGGGTTGCCAATCCCGAGGCCGCCTGTTGAACGGACGAGTTCACGCTCATGAAACTACCGCGGTACTTCGGTTCGACCAAGCCCGTGATCATTGCCATCGAAGGAACCATTCTTCCGTTCATGCAGATCATGAAAAATGTCGAAACCAGGATCACCTCGAGCGAAGTCGCATGAGTGATGTGAGTGACGAGAATCAATGGAAGGAACGAAATCGTGCCGAAGATTCTAAACACGCGCAGTTTTCCGAGTCGATCCGAGAGAACACCAATGGCTCTCGAGGAGAACAAGGTCGCCCCTCCCCCGATCAGATACAGATAAGGAAGCGAAGTCTCCGGGTACCCCACCACGTTCACCACGTAGGTGCTGATATAAGGAATGATCGTGAACGACCCCATCATGAGGCAAACGGTGATCCCGAATGCCCGAATGTGATTCGGAACCGATATGACTTGAAGAAGCTGACGAGCCGAATTCAATCGCCCGGAACTCTTCTTGGCTTTGAGATGCCCCCGGAATGAAGGCAGCCAGAAAAAACCCAATACCCAGACCAGGGCAATGACACCGACCAACCCAACAAAGGGGGCATGCCAGCTCATTCGGTTGGCGAGTACTAGACCAAAAGGTACGCCAATAATCGAAGCGAGTGCGAAAGCGGACATGACCGTGCCGGTCGCCATCCCTCGGCGATTTTCCTCGAAGGCATCTCCGATGATCGAGAAGACCGTGGCCCCCATGATTCCCGCAAAGGCCCCTGCTACGACTCGAGCCCCGATAAAGAACACGTGCCCAGGTGCAAGGGCGCAAAGCAGCGTTCCTAAAGCGAAACCTGCATAGAGAGTCAGCAAAGTATTTCGCCGATCAAATCGGTCAATAAATAGAGCCCCCACCAAACCAAATAGGCCGGCGCTAAACGTATAGGCCGAAATCATCATCCCAAACTCGCGCGCGGTAATCTGGAAGGCCCGCATAAACTGAGGGCCCAAGGGCATCATGATGACGAAATCGACGACGCTGGTGAATTGGACGGCTGCCAGAACGAAGAGTAGTCGAAACTGCCTGGGGTCCGGTTTGTCTTGGGCCATGCGAGAATCCTAGACTTGAGTCCTCGGGAAAGCTACAGAACCGAGAACCCCAACTATGAGCACGCAAACATTTGGCCGATCGTCTCGTCGAACCCGAGCTTCCGGCAAAAGCCAAACTCACGGACATCTTCCGCTCACCGCGACCGCGATCGCCGCACTCGGCGTCGTCTTCGGTGACATTGGAACGTCTCCACTCTACGCCCTAAAAGAATGCTTCGGCGAGGCCCATGGCCTTGCTCATACAGAAGCCAATCTCATGGGCATTCTGTCTCTGATTTTTTGGTCGCTGATCTTAGTCGTCAGCATCAAATATCTGATCTTCATTCTTCGCGCGGATAACCGAGGCGAAGGTGGAATCATGGCCCTCTTGGCCCTGCTCCTCGGCAAAACGATGGGCGTGGAAAATTCCAACACCGGCGCCTCCTCTAAAGAAGATGCCAAAGCCTGCAATCATCGCCGCGGCTATCGCTCGACCATGATCGTGGTCATGGGCCTGGTCGGCGCGTCGTTGCTTTACGGCGACGGCCTCATTACACCTGCCATTTCGGTTCTCTCCGCGATCGAAGGTCTGAAGATCGCCACACCTGCATTCGATCCCTATGTCGTGCCTCTTACGGTCGCGATTCTGATCGGCTTGTTCATGGTTCAGAGTCGCGGAACTGCGAGCATCGGCGCGATCTTCGGCCCTGCCACTCTCGTCTGGTTTGTTGTCATCGCGGCCGCAGGACTTCCGTGGATCCTTAGAAATCCACGCGTTCTCGAAGCCACGAATCCAGCCTATGCGTTTCAGTTCTTTCGCATGAACGGCAGCACGGGCTTTTTCGTTCTGAGCTCGGTCGTTCTCTGTATCACCGGGGGCGAAGCCCTCTACGCCGACATGGGCCATTTCGGTCGCAGACCGATTCGGTACGCCTGGTCGCTGATCGTTTTCCCGAGCCTGGTCATTAACTACTTTGGCCAAGGCGCGCTGATTTTGCAAAAGGGCGAAAGCGCGATTCAAAATCCGTTCTACGGCCTCGTCGATGGTTGGGTTCTCTACCCGATGGTCGCCCTCGCGACCGCTGCAACCGTCATCGCGTCCCAAGCCTTGATCTCGGGCGCCTATTCGCTCACTCAGCAGGCCGTCCAGCTGGGTTACCTCCCGCGTTTGAACATCCGCTACACCTCGCGTTCAACCGAGGGGCAGATTTACGTCCCGCAAGTAAACAACTTCCTGATGATCGGCTGTATCGCTCTCGTTCTGAGCTTCGAAGAATCCTCGAAGCTTGCTGCGGCTTACGGCATCGCCGTCACCGGCACAATGATCACGACCACGGTGCTCTTTTACTTCGTGCTCCGTTACCTCTGGAATTGGAGCCGCTGGCTCGCACTTCCACTCACAGCATCCTTTCTGATCATCGACATCGCGTTCTTTAGCGCCAACATCGTGAAAGTTCTTCATGGCGGTTGGGTACCGCTCGTGATCGCTGCCGGCATCTTCATCATGATGACGACCTGGAAGCGCGGACGCGAAATGCTCGCCCAGAGCATGCTCGAAATCGCGCAGCCGATCGATGGCTTCTTTGAATACGTCGCGGTCAGAAACCCACCTCGCGTTCGCGGCACGGCGGTCTTCATGACGCTGACCCGTAACATCGCGCCATCGGTTCTGCTTCACCACTTCCGCCACAATCAGGTTCTTCACGAGCAGGTCATTCTGCTTTCCATCATCACGAAGAACGTTCCAGACATCGACCCGCTCGAGCGTGTTCGTGTGACCGAACTGACTCAGGGTTTCTTCAAAGTCGTCGCCTGGTACGGCTACATGGAAACACCGGACATGTCGGACATCCTCGCCCGCTGCGAGAGTTCCGGCTTGAAAATCGAGCCTCAGAAGCTCAGCTTCTACATGGGTCGCGAAACTTTCCTAACGACCGGCATGTCTGAAATGGCCAACTGGCGGAAAAAACTATTCGTGCTGATGTCGCGCAACGCGCGCACGGCGACCGAGTTCTTCCACATCCCACCTGACAAGGTGATCGAGATCGGCTCGCAGATTAGAATATGAATACTGACCAACCCACACTCCCCGTTCTTCTTCGCCGTATACAGCTCGACTGGGGCATGGACAGCGCGCAGATGGCATCGATCGCACATGTCGATGCCGCGACTTTTGAAAGCTGGGTCAGCGCAAAATCAGACGACGCTGTCGATGCTTCGGTGCCACAGCCTACCGTCCCCCCTGGGATGGACAATGCGGTTCCTCTGGTTTCGATCTACACCCGCTTGAGCGCAGTAATTCCGTCGCCGGAAGAACAAGTTCAGTGGCTAGTGAAACCCCATTCAGCATTCGATCAGAATAAACCGGTCGATGTGATGCGAAGCTCACTAGCCAACTTGAACTGGGTTGCTTACTTTTTGGCCTACGCGCCTACTTCTGCAGACTCGCTGAGCCTGAACTAAGCG
>FSTL01000367.1_pt1 | contig 10546 bp, 8 predicted proteins | sample 1637241 | NCBI WGS metagenome assembly FSTL01 (sample SAMEA3914819, study PRJEB12502) | metagenome | biome: forest; material: soil | place: Canada | collected 2010-06-26 | depth 0.3 m | reverse complement strand
GCCACCCACATTCCGAACAATCCGGGTGAAAATGGAGCTCTATACGGCGTAGCAAACGCGGAGCCGTCAGGCGGAGCTTTTGCGGAGCCAATAGAAAAGACGCAGGCCAACCGCAACTCGAAGGGGAAAACCTTCTCGTGGCGACGACCTGCGTCTCGTAAGATTTCATCGGATTTGCCGTTACAACCCCAGCAGTAACGACCCCACTTCAGAAACTAGAGATAGAATACGCTGACTTCGCCCTTATCTTTATGGGCGTGCTCAGAGTACAGGGCTAAGAACTTCACGAACTGTTGGTAGGCTGGATACGACGACATTGTTTTGTCGACCGTGCAACCATAGCGAACGTAACGCGTGCCACTTTCAATGGACGGACGCGAGTTCACTACTGTCAGCATCACCGGAATATAGGTGTCCTGACTGAAATAAAGGCGAATAGGTAGTTCGCGCGAATCAGCTGGCCAAGGCTTAGCTGCATCGAACGGGACCTGAAAGGAGCACCCGTCTTCGCTGACTTCAATCAGCTCGATTGGGCGCATTTGAGCATTTCCTGTGACGCTATAAACGCCGAGAAGATGCTGAAAGAAGATACGCTCCGTCTTACGACGTTTTTCGTCGAGACGCTGTGCGCGGGCTTCTCCGAAGTCCACTACCTGCTTGATATTACTCTCATCTCCCGTCCTGTGGGGCATTTCCGATTTCCTCCAAAGAGCGTATCGGTAGCAAGTTCAGGGCCCTGAACGGGAAAACTTTGCCGGGCGCTAGAAAACTGTCAGCTGCCCGCTGTGAGACGAGCGACTTCAGCAATACTATCGATCATTCCCACGAAAGAGTTGAGGGCTCGATTATAAGGGCTGTTCTGATCGGGGAACTCGGCTCCGACGCGGCGAACACCGTTCTTCTCTTCGATACGGGCGACACGCACTTGAAGCGGCAAATAAAGCGTCTGATTCAAATAGAACTGCACTTCGAAAGTCTCGCCGAGCTTCACAGGAACTTCAGTTCCCTCGCCTTCGAGATCGATATCAAAGCCCATTCCGAGCTCGCTGATATCGTGAACGGGTAGCTTAGCGCCGCCCTTTTTCGGAACCGCGACAAAGAGCGAGAACGAATCCAACAACGGACGGCGGGGCGCACGACGACGCTCGGGGCCTTTTGCAACCATGACTCAGAGTCCTTCTCTCCGCGGAAGCCCGCGGGGCGATGGCGGCATTTTTTCCGCCTGTTCGATCTTAGCCTTCAGCAAATTCAACGATGCCTGAGCCAGTGTCTGCGTCTGCAGCAATTCATTCTCAAACTGACCGGGAGTCGAAGTACCGGCAAAATAGCCATTCTGTAACGCATGCAGACTCGCGACTGCTTGCCCAGTTTCCTGCGTCAGCTGATACAGACGGAAATAGAAGTAGTCCTTCGAGATCGTGTCCGGACTCCACTTCTGGAAAGTCTGTGAGAGCTGCGAATCGAGCTGCGTCCAACGAGCGTGCAGATCATTCCAACCCTTGATCTGAGCCTTGGTGATCTTCTTCGGATTCTTTCCGCGAAACTTCGCGAACGCAGCGATCGTACTGTTGAGCTGCATTTCCAAAGTAGCCGAGAACTGTTTCACCTCAGCGAGTTCCGAAGCCGCCTTACCTTTCAAGCGCTCATGAAACTCTTTGAGGCGTTCCGTGTAGGTTGCGTCTTTAGCTCCGCCCAAGAAGTACTGCTTCTTGGTGTAGAGACGGCCTTTAGGCACGGCAGGCGCTTCGGTAGCTGGAGGCTGCACGGCTGGCGGAGTTCCAGCTGGTGGAGTGCCCGCGACTTGCGGCTGTTCTGGCTGGCCCGGAGGCGGCGCGACCGGTTGACCTGGCTGACTTGGTTGACCCGGCGGAGGTGCCACCGGCTGTCCTACTGGTGGTTGCGCAGGTGGCGCTGGCGGAGCCGCGACAAATTCATACACCGAGACAATGTACTCGCCGCGAGGAAGCGGTTTGCCGTCCGGGAAACGAATCGGTGCCGTCTTGCCCAGATGCTTTTCAAAGTTCACCACCGCGCTGTTTTCAAACGAAGTGTGATTCAAGAGAGTGTCGCCCACACCGGTAACGACAACGCGAACCTGTTTCGCATCGGCGGCACTCGTGGTGACGTAAAACACTGGCGTGAGTACATCGCCCGTACTGAGGGCGAGTGCGAACTTCTGAGTTCCGTCATGGCTATCGCGAGCGGCGGCCTTTAATTCTTCGAAATCTTCGGGCGTCACGTCTTCAAGACGTGGAATCGGCGAGATATAAGGTGCGAGCGCTGGAAACTTCTCGGCCAAGTTCATCATTTGCGGGTGTATCGCATCGGATGCGGCGTCGGCGGCGGCCTTCAGGCCCGGGTTTTTCATCAACGGTTCAAGCATTCCACCCATGTAGCCAATGGCCAACACAACAGGCACGACGATGAGAATCAGAAATGCGACGAGCAAAGAAGAAACTCTACTCTTACCCACTTTTCCTTCTTTCGCGCGAGCCTTGCTGGCTGCCTTTGCGGCCTTTTCGGCCTCTTTTGCAGCTTTTTTCGCTGCTTTTGGATCGAGCTTACCGGTGTCGCCTTCGGATTCCGCGGAAGGCGAAATCGAAACGGCGGCTTCAATCGGAATTTCAGCGGCCGGCTCGGACGACTGCAGCAGAGGCGCGAATTCCGATACTTCGGTCATCGCTTTCCAGTCTTGCATGCCTTCACACCAAACGAAGCTCGTTCGGCTGACCTGCCCTTGGGCCATTTTCCCCTGAATTTCATGAAGGGAGAACGGACCCTCGTGTTTTTCACCGACGTAGACAAACCATTTTTTCTCGTTGAAGGCGTCCATTTGTGTGAATGTTAAACTCAGCGTAAGTTTAAGTAAAACGGATAGATATGCCATCGACACCTCAACCGCTTCTCAGAAACCGCTGGGCCTTGATCGGAATCCCCGATCACGAGGCTGTTTTGAACGTCGGCGGAAGAGTGGGCGCCGCCCGCGGTCCCTTAAGCTTTCGCCAGGCATTCATGAAAATGCGCGGCCCTGACCCGGTTCAAGAGACTTTGGTCGATCTGGGTGATGTCGCCCCCCTGGGCGGAGACGTCGAAAAAAACCACGAGCTTGCGACCGTGAAGGTCACCCAGGCGCATGACGAATACCCCCTGAGCGTGGTCGTCGGCGGGGGGCATGACCATGGATTCTCTCACCTTCGCGGCCTCCTAGGCGCCGCCGCCAAACGAGCTCCGACTGCCCGAAAGCCCCGCCTGGGCTGCATCAACCTCGATGCGCACTTCGATGTTCGAAAGCCCAATCCCAAGATCACGAGCGGCTCGCCGTTCTACCTGGCCATTGAATCGGGAGTCCTCGATCCCCGCGGGCTGATTCAATTTGGAATTCAACGCCACTGTAACGCCACCGAACTCTGGGACTACATTGCGCAGAAAAAGATCGAGACCATCCCGTTTGAAACGCTTCGGGGCGGAAAAGCGGTCGCGGCCTTTGCCAAGGCACTGAAGAAACTGACTTCACAATGTGATGCGATCGCCATCAGCCTGGACCTCGACTGCGCGGCTCAAGCCTATGCGCCTGGAGTTTCGGCACCTCAGGCGGAAGGATTCACCCCTTCCGAGATCATCGAGATGATGGAAATCGCCGGGCGCGAGAAGAAAGTCATTTCGCTTGGAATCTTTGAGCTCAACCCAGAGCACGATATCGACATGCGAACCGCACGTTTGGGTGCGACCTCGGCCTATCATTTCATCGCTGCTGCGCTTAGCACCGATCAGGTCAAGCGACCTGGCGGGACCCTGCTTCGTCGTTAGTACGCTGAAGAAGCTTCGCAAGTTCGATCATGGCGGCTTTTACGGCCGGCAGCTGATCATCCATTCCTTTGGCTGCGTTTTCGACTTCTGTGAAGGTATGGAAAGCCAGATCCGCATCCGTTGCCCAAGGCTCGAGCTGAAGCTCGAGATCTCGCAGCGTGAGCTGTGAAGCACGAACGGACTGACGAAGCTGGCGGATCAATGGGTGAAGCTGTTCGGCGAGCTGACTCTTACCTTCGATGACAAGATTCAAAGAAATGACTTCGAGATGGTCGATGAACTGCTGCGATTCGGCCGAAAGGGCCTGAGACTCGCGCAATCGATCGATCTCGATATGAACACCATCACGAAGAACGGTGACGTGTTGATGAGTCTTTGCCGAAGCCACGGCAATCGAGCGCGCCAGATCAAAGGTCGATTTGAATCGAATTCCGACCTGTTTCAGCAACTCGCGCTGACGAGCTACCGTCCGCTCGTCGACTCCAGAGGTGACACCGGCCACTCCGCCGTAAACCGCAAACTGAGGCTCCGCTACGCCATCTGACGTAAGAGCCGTTGGCGCTGGCGCGATGCCGTGACGACGATCCCAATCCGCCTTAGCCAGGTACGCAAACGCCGTCATGAACGCGAAGAAAAACAGAACCGATAGATCACGAAAGAACAGCGAACGCGTCCCCAGGAATCCGGTGGGTGGAATCTGAACCTGAATCTTCACGCCCATTCCGTCCGTCGATAGAATCTTGCTGAGCTCATACAACCCCTCTGACCGAGTCTCAGAAACGACACTCGGCAGCGCAGTGTAGGGCCCTCGAATTTTGGACACGTGAATGACCCGAGGATCGAGACCCTGGGTCAGGTTTCTGACGACCGGATCGAGCGATGCCGCACGGCCCTCGCTGCGCTCAGCCAAAAGAAAAGCTTCCGCCTGGGATAGGACCTGGTGCGCCAAACGGGATGCCCAGTCATGGTCCGAGCTCCCCTGCCTGAGGGAATCAGCACCATAGACCAGCGCCGTAAAGGTCGCCGCGGCGATCAAAGCAAGTCTGAGGATAGATCGATCAATCTTCATTCACAGTCTCGACTGTACGCTTCGGTAGAACCGGGATAATTTTGGAGCGGAATGGACTACTTACTCGCAATTGATCAAGGAACGACCGGTACGACTGTCCTTTTGATGGACAGAAATTTGACACGGATTGCGGAAGCGTCGGTCGATTTCGAACAGTACTTCCCGCAACCGGGTTGGGTTGAACACGATCTGAACGAAATCTGGGCTACGGTCCTGACCGCAGTTCGTGAAGTCACTCAGGACATCGACACTCGTCGAATCGCCGCCATCGGCATCACCAACCAGCGCGAAACCTTGGGCTTCTGGGATCGCAAAACGGGCGAGCCCATCGCACGCGCGATCGTCTGGCAAGATCGCCGAACTGCTGATCTTTGCGAACAGCTGCGCTCCAAAGGGATGGAGCCCTTCTTTCAAGACAACACCGGCCTTTTGCTCGACCCCTATTTCTCTGGAACCAAGGCAGCCTGGGCACTGAAAAACTGGGGCGACGTTCGCACGGCTCACAAAGAAGGCCGCCTTGCCGTTGGAACGATCGACAGTTACCTGCTTGCGCGAATTTCTGGCGCGTCCGTTCACGTCACCGAGCCAAGCAATGCGTCCCGTACGCTCTGCTTCAACCTCACCAAACATTTCTGGGACCCAGAGCTCAACAACGCGCTCGGAGTCCCGATGGATATCTGGCCTGAAATCCGCCCTTCCACAGGCACTTTCGCTTTGACCCGTGGCTTCGCCGGTCTCCCCGACGGAATTCCAGTCACCGGAGTTCTCGGCGACCAGCAATCCGCATTGCTCGGGCAGGCCTGCATTCGCGAAGGTACCGCGAAGTGCACCTACGGAACCGGCACTTTCATGCTGCTCAACACGGGCCGAAAACCCGCCAAAAGTCGCCATCGCCTGATTTCGACTGTCGCTTGGGCCCGCAGCGAAAGCGATTACACATACGCACTAGAAGGCAGCGCCTTTATCGCCGGCGCCGCCGTTCAATGGTTCCGCGACGGTTTGAAAATGATTCGCGAAGCCTCTGAAATCGAAGCCTTGGCTGCAAGCGTTTCGAGCACCGACGGCGTCGTTTTCGTTCCCGCATTGACGGGGCTCGGAGCCCCTTATTGGGACCCGCAGGCTACCGGCCTCTTTACGGGAATCACTCGCGGAACAACACACGCCCACATGGCGCGCGCCGTTCTCGAGGGAATCGCCTTTCAAAACGCAGACATCCTACTCGCCATGCAGAAAGACCTCGGCCGTCCACTCGAACAGCTGAACGTCGATGGCGGAGCGTCTGCGAACAGTCTTTTGATGCAGTTTCAGTCGGATGTCCTGGGAGTCAAACTCAGAAGGCCCAAGTACATTGAAACCACGAGCCTCGGTGCGGTCTTTGCGGCCGGCCTAGGCGCCGGACTTTGGACGGATCTCTCGGAAATCGAGAAAACCTGGCAAGAAGACAGGTCTTTTGAACCCCAGATGACTTCCAAGGCACGCGAAGAAGCGCTCTCTCGCTGGCATGGTGCAGTCGCGCGAACGGTACTCAAGCCAGTTAAATAGCGTAGATTGATTATTCCTTTCGTATTCCTTCTTCCTTGTCTTTGACGCCCCGCTTCAGTATCAGTCCGGAATGCCTAAATGGGACGATATCTGCCCCCAGCCGATCCGTTGCCGCAGAGTTCTGCTCGCCATTTTTGCCGCCGTCGCATCTCCTCTCCTCATTGCTTATAAACTTCAGCTGCTCGCCCCGTTGATTCAATGGCCCCAGTCCTCGCTTCACGCCGCAATGGGCGCGGTCGATGCGACGATTGCCATCACGATGGGCGCCTTCCTCTTCTTTCGTCGAAGCGCGCTCGGATATCGAGATTGGCTCGTTGGAGAACTCGGCTCGATCATCGGGCTATTGATTCTAGGGATTCTTACCGCGTTTCACTCGATCAGCCAGAACCCCAGCGCCCTCGATCTCTCACTCGTTTTGGCCGGCTTCGGCTTTTCTCTCGTTTGGCTGCAACCCTATCCGATTCTTCCTCGCCGATTCGAAAAGCACGCGATCCTATTCGCGATCCTTGCTTCGGTAGTGGTCGGATTTCTTACGAACTTAAAACCCGAAGTCTTTGGCCTCTCCGATGGACGCTATCCCATCGCGATTCGTATCGGAGCTTCGCTTTTCTTTTCAGCGGCACTTCGAAACTCTTGGAAGTTTCGCAATAACGGACAGAGAGAGCGCTTCGTCCTACTGGTTTTTTGCTTCTTGCACGGAACCAGCGCATGGCTCGATGGGAACGCATTCGCCTTCAGTCCGATTTGGTGGCTCTCGCATTGCCTCAGACTCGTCGGCTCGATCTTTGGACTTTGGACCGTTTACGACATCTGCTCCCGAATTTTCGAAGGGCTGCAGGCCGATACTCGTCACCTCGAGAAACGTCTTCAACGAATGCTGAAAGGCAATCTGATCGGGGTCGTCTTCTTCGACGATTTCGGCATGATTACCGAAGCCAACGATGCCTTTTTGGAATCCGTCGGTTACTCCCGTGAAAACGTACTGAGACGAGAACTTCGTTGGCACAATCTAACGAAGGGCAGCTGGAGCCAGAGCGACTACCAGATCTTCAGGCAGATTCAGACCGATGGCGTGGTTCAACCATTCGAACGTTCCCTTCTCAAAAAAGACGGCAGCATGATGCCTTCGCTCATGGGGGCTGCTCGACTCGAAGGCGACAAGCCAGAAAACGTCGCCTATGTCTTAGACATTTCTGAACTTCGCCGAGCCATCCAGTCACGGGATGATCTCATGACGATTGCGTCGCACGAAATTCGCACGCCGATTACCGCGATGAAATTTCAGGCGCAACTCATGAAGCGCCTCCTAAAATTTCCAGACGCTCAAGTCAGTACGAAGATCAACACGCTGACTGACCAGCTCGATTCGCAGCTCTCGCGTCTTGCTCGCCTCGTAGATGATATGCTCGACGTCTCCAAGATTAACGGTGGAGCGTTCACGCTGAATCGCTTACGCCTCGATCTGACCGAACTCACTACTGAAGCGGTTGAACGCCTTCGCCCTCACATTCAAGACAAGCACTGTCAGCTGCAGATTATTTCGGACGGACCCGTTTGGGTCGACGCTGACCCAATGCGGGTCGAGCAGATGCTGGCCAATCTGGTCACAAACGCCGTTCGCTACGGGGGCGGATCACCGATCCATGTCAGCGTAGCTGCGACTCCATCCGGACTCGCCCGCCTTCAGGTGCGTGATCACGGGGCCGGAATTTCCAAGATCGACCAAGCTCGAATCTTTGAAAAATTCGAACGCGCCTCGGACGAAAGCTCAGGACTCGGAATTGGCCTCTATGTGGTCCGCGAAATCGCGAACGCCCATGGCGGAAGCGTTACGGTCGAGAGCGATCCGGGCCATGGTGCGGCCTTCAGCGTCGATCTTCCCTCGGCTTAAGGGCTCGTGCTACCATGACCAGACACGCGGAGGTCATTCGATGGTGCCAAGAGAAGACGAAGACGAAAAACGCAGAAGAGAACGCCGTGAACGTGAAGACGCTGACGACGAAGCTTCGGGCTCCATGGCCTCAAAGCGAGCCGGTCTCGCCCATGTTCCGACTGCGGTAGGCGACCAGAAACTCCTTCAGCTTCTCGACCAAGCTACGCCGATGATCGAGCAGCTGAACAATCTCTATAATCAGTTTTTCGCAGGAACTGAACGTGTCCCTCCGATTGAGCGTCGCAAACAGCTCGACCAGACGATGGCCACGATCATGATGACTCCAAAGATCACCGCGCCCCTTCAGTTTCGCGCCCAGACGCTCAATAGCTCGTACATCAGCGCGCGCGACCGTTGGGATCGCATGCTGAAAGACCTCGAGAGCGGCAAACTGAAGCGAATGCGCTGAGCTTACTGTCGGGGGCTACTGTCCGAGAAGTTTCAGAAGCCCGGCTTCGTCGAGAACGGTGACGCCTAGCTCGTTTGCCTTCTCGAGCTTGCTTCCCGCTTCTTCGCCCGCGACGACGTAGTCGGTTTTCTTCGAAACACTCGAAGAAACACGACCGCCATGGTCTTCAATCAGCTTGGTCGCGTCGGACCGACCCAGGGTCGGCATCGTTCCGGTGAGGACGAGTGTTTTTCCAGCAAGTTTGCCGGCGCCCGCCCCGCGCTTCGGAGCCTGTGGATCAACCAGCTTCAGCACGTCTTGAACTTCTTTGCGCTGTTCAGCGTCGCTGAAATACTCACTGATACTCTTGGCGACTTCAGGCCCGATTTCGTGAATCTGCTCGAGCTCATCCGCTGATGCCTTCAAAATGGGCTCGATAGCACCGTAGTGATTGGCCAGAATCTTAGCGGTGCGCTCGCCCACGTGGCGAATCCCAAGCGCGAAAATCAGGCGATACAGCTCGGGCTTACGAGCCGCTTCAATCGACTGTACCAGCTTCTCGCTCGATTTCTCAGCAAACCCTTCGAGCTCAAGAAAGCTTTTCGTCTCGAGTTTGAACACATCGGCAAAGTGTTTCACGAGCTTTTCATCGACTACTTGCTCGACAATACGCTCGCCCATTCCCTCAATATTGAGGGCGTCTTTCATAACGAAATGTCGAATTCGTTCCTTGAGCTGAGCCACGCACTTCTTGCTCGGACAACGCACGACCACTTCGCCTTCTTTGCGCTCAACCTTCGTTCCGCAAACCGGGCACTCGTTCGGAAGCTTGTACTTCTTTTCTTTTCCGGTGCGGACATCGAGAACGACGCTCACGACTTCGGGAATCACATCGCCCGCACGCTGGATCACCACGCGATCGCCGATGCGAATGTCTTTGCGGTCGATTTCGTCCTGGTTATGCAGAGTCGCGCGCCGAACAGTCGCCCCACCCAGATTCACCGGCGAAACAATCGCAACCGGAGTCAGCGCACCGGTACGTCCTACTTGAACGATGATGTCCTCGACCGTCGTCGTTTCCTGACGAGGCGGGTACTTGAACGCGATCATGCCGCGTGGACTTCGCGAAACATAGCCCGCGCGATCCACGTCAGCCAAGCGATTCAACTTCACGACCGTTCCATCGATTTCGTATGGGAGCTTCTCGCGAAGGGTTTCGACTTTGCGATAGAACTTCAAAACGTCATCGGTTCCGTGGCAAACGTGCCGATGGCTTCCGATGAGAAAACCCCAGGTTTTAAGCTGATTTTGAAACTCTTCGATCGTTTCGAAATCGATACCCTGAACCTCGCCCATCCCGTACCAAAAGGCGGTGAGCGGGCGAGCCGCTGCGATCTGTGGATCGAGCTGACGAATCGCGCCTGCGGCCGCGTTTCTAGGATTCGCAAAGAGCTTCTGACCACTTTTGGCCTGCTCTTTGTTCAACTTTTCGAACGCCGCAATCGGAAGAATCGCCTCGCCTCGAATCTCGATCAAGCTCGGTGGTTTCTTCCCTTCCAAGCGCAAAGGAACCGAACGAATCGTGCGAATGTTCTGAGTGACATCTTCGCCGGTCTCGCCATCGCCACGAGTCGAGGCGCTCACCAAAATACCTTTTTCGTAAGTCAGATTGATCGAAAGACCGTCGAACTTCAGCTCGGCGTAGTATTCGACTTTCTTTCCTTCCGAAACGTCGAGCAGGCGATGAACGCGCTCGTCAAAATCGATGAACTCTTTTTCAGTCAGTGCGTTCGCAAGCGAGAGCATC
>FSTL01000349.1_pt1 | contig 10605 bp, 13 predicted proteins | sample 1637241 | NCBI WGS metagenome assembly FSTL01 (sample SAMEA3914819, study PRJEB12502) | metagenome | biome: forest; material: soil | place: Canada | collected 2010-06-26 | depth 0.3 m | reverse complement strand
TCGAGAAACCGCGTAAGTACTTTTAGGTCGCGCTTTCCCGCTTCACGAAGCATCCATCCGGTTGCTTTGTGAATCAGGTCTTCTCGGTCTTTCTCTCAAACTGAGGAGGCTTCGCGACTCTCATAAATGCGAAGCTCGCCATGATCCCGATTCGTCGATCCCAAAGTGATTTTGATTTGGCGAGCTTTCTAAGAACCGCGCGGCTCTTCCCGGTTTCTAGCAGGTGAGTGCCGAGAATTTGAAAGGCGCTACTGTCGACTAAGTCCCAGTTGTTGACTCGTGTCCGATTATTTAAAAAGAACTCAGCGATTTCTTTTCGCAGTTCTGGGAGCTTTCGGGCCTTTTCGAACTGTCGAACAAGAATAATCAGCGCAAGCAGTCTCGCTTCATGAATCGGCGAGGCGAGTAGTTTTCGAATTTCCGTAAGCGGTAGCTCGTGGAATTCTTGGGCAATGTCTCTTGTCTGGGGGACGGACAGTCCGATGAAGACATCACCTTCGCCGTATTCACCGGGTCCTGTTTTGAAGAAGCCCTGAAAAAACGCAGCCTTTTGAGAGTTTGCTTTTGCCTGAAGGGCCGCGAGTGCCTGCTTGGCTTGGAACATTTTCGCCATAAAACGCAGCCTATCCCATGACGCCCCGGCCCCGCTGAAAAACGTTGGCATAGTGTAAAAAATAGAGAAGAGTGGGGGGCATGAAAAGAACTCTTCAAGGGTTGATGATCTTTCTGAGCTTGGTTTTGACTGGAGCGGCCTCGTCTCCAGCTTCTGAAAAGAACGTCATCCTCATCACCTTCGACGGACTTCGTCCGAAAGAGTTTTTTGATCACGATCTGCTTCCGCGCTTCTGGGACGAAATCGTTCCGACCGGTGTTCTCTACGGAAAAGAAGGAATCGTCTCCAACTACCGAATCGCCAGTCGAATCGCGATTAGCGAACCTTCCTATCAGGCGATCTACGTAGGTCACGCGACTGCATGTAAGAACAACGGTTGCCCTCGAGTCACCGACGAAACCTTTACAGAGCGCGCCGTGCGAGAGCTCGGCATTCCTCGCGAGAAGGTCGCCGTGATCGCTTCGTGGGACGGATTGGCCGCTGCCTCAGAACATGTGCCCGGTTCGATCTTCGTAAACGCAGGATTAGTTCCGCTTGAAGACGGAAGCGGTGATCCCGACCTCGCGGATCTCAATCAGCGCCAAGCGCTCGATCCACCTAAATGGGGAGCTCGTAAGGACCTCTATACGTTTGCCCAGGGAATGCGCTACCTCGACAAGTATCGCCCGCGTTACCTTGCGATGCATTTTGACGACACCGATGAATGGGGTCATCTCAAGGAATTCGATAATTATCGGGAAGCCACCCATCAGTACGACGCGATGCTGACGCAGCTTTTCGCGAAGCTCGATTCCATGGACGATTACGGTCGCCAGACCTATGTGTTCATCAGCACGGACCATAGTCGTGGCTGGGGGCCTTTCTGGTACACCCATGGATGGACGCAGTTCTCAGAAAAAGGCGTCTATCTCTTTGTTCGTCCTCCGCGCGCTGCAGGCATCGCGGGTCGCCACGTGAAGAAAGAAAAGCGTGACCATAGCTGGCTTCGCCCGACGATTGAAACATTGCTCGGACTTTCGGTGAGTGGCGACGCGGCTGAACGCATTCTTCCCGAGATTTTCTAAGCCGGGCTGTTAGCCTGACGATTGCTTAGGTGGGTATTCTTTCATTAGCTTCGTGACCGCGTCACGGACCTGTTTTTCCTTCACGCCCGCGTCGTCAAAGGCATGAGTTGCAACTCCGCGCCAAACCAGCTGATGGGTTTTTGCATCGATCAGATCGATGACGAGAGTTCCTTCCTTGTACTGGCGAATATCGACGGGCGCCCAGTAGCCGCCGATTCCGCCGTAAGGATAGTCCCAAGACGCTGCTGCGCCGACGCTGTTCGGCCCTAGATGGGTTTGCTGGCGAACGAAGTAGGCGACGAGTAGTCCCGGTTCGCCGCCGCCTTCGTGAGGACGTAGGCCGCGTCGTTCGAGCTCGGCTTTGAGTGACTCGCGAACGCGGCGATCAAAAAAGTTTGTGTCGACGGTCGGATCGGAAGGTGAGGAGAGGCTTGCTGGGGCCCATGCGTAGGTATGGTAGAGCGCGAAATCAATGGACGGGTCGTGATCCGAATCGACGCGCACCGACGAACATGCCGGCCCGAGCAGACTCGCAAGACCAAGACATAACGCAATGGGAGCGAATACAAACCGCATAGCGGCCCGTTTATTTGCAAATGCAGGCCCACCAAGCTCGGTGCCTTCATGTTAGCTTGAAGGTATGAAACGATGGGCTGGTCTGGCGATACTTTTGGGAGCGGTGGCACTGGGTGCGACCGAGGGTGCAAACGAGGGAGCGTGGGTTGAAGTCGCGCGATCTCCTGACGTCACGGTGTACCGAAAAGAAATTCCGGGCGATCCGCTCTTTGCCTATCGCGGTGACGCGACGATTTCTGCGCCACTCGATAAAGTCGTTTCTGTAGTCATCGATTCCAATCGGCGCGCCGAATGGGCAGAGCGAGTGAAAGAAGCCAGAATTCTCAAAGAGAACTCGCCCACGGACCGAATTGAATACCTGGTGACTCGAGTGCCTTGGCCGCTCAAGGATCGCGATTTTGTATTGCACACGCGAATCATTCCAGACCGCGCCGCGAAAACTCTGCGCATCTTGGTCGAGTCAACCGAGTATCCAGAAATGCCGGAAAGCTCGAAGTACATTCGCGGCTACGTCAAGCAGGCCGACTTTGTTTTGAGCTCCATCAAAAGTGGAAAGGCAACGCGTGTTCTTTCGGAGTCGCATGTCGATCCGAAGGGCTCCATTCCTTCATGGGTCATCAATATGATTCAGAAAAGTTTTCCGCGAAAAAGTGTCGCCAATCTCACTAAGCAGGTTTCGAGACCCGATATTGTTTCTTCGCCGCTGGTCGCCCAGTACGGCTTGATGCAGTGAAAGTGGCACGCTCGTTGAAGCCTCTTGAATGAGTGGCTACAGCGAGAATCGGTATTTCTGGTTGGAACTACGCTCCCTGGCGCGGGGTTTTCTTTCCTGAGGGGTTGGTTCAGTCGCGCGAGCTTGAGTTCGCCAGTCGGCAGGTCGACTCGATCGAGATCAACGGCTCGTTTTACGCGCTACAAAAGCCTGCGAGTTATGCCCGCTGGTACAGGCAGGCGCCTGACAGTTTTGTCTATTCCGTGAAGGCTCCCCGCTACATTTCCCATATTCGACGATTGAATGAGGTGAGTGGGCCTGTATCGAATTTCTTCGCGTCCGGTGTGCTCGGCCTTCGAGAGAAGCTCGGCCCCATTCTCTGGCAGTTTCCACCCAGCATGAAGTTCGACTACGAGAGATTCTCGCGATTCATCGATATGCTCCCGCACGACACGATTGCGGCAGCTCGGTCGGCACGCAAGCACGACGCGTGGATGGCGGAGCGAGCACTGACGTTTACGGATGAGCGTCGCCCGGTTCTTCACTGCATCGAGGTTCGAAATGAAACTTTTCGATCAGAGAAATTCTTTGAACTGCTCAAAGACCATGGAATCGCAAACGTCATCTCGCACTCAACTGATGCGTGGCCTCAGTTTGACGAAGTGACCTCTGATTTTGTTTACGCTCGCTTACATGGAGAAGGTGAAATTTATAGCGGCAGCTACGGCAGGCGAATTGTTTACTGGCAGAAACGCGTGGAGACTTGGCTTCAAGCGAAGCGAGATGTGTATCTTTACTTCGACAACGATCAGAAAGTTCGCGCACCGTTCGATGCGATGAAGCTGATGGCGCGCGTACACGGCGCTCAGACCGCATTTCAGAAAACTGCGTAAAAATACCTATTTTCAGGCCGTAACAAATCTGAACTAAAATAGTCTACTTTTACGAATAATGAAAATGTTCGCCCGCGCTCTCTACCAGCGCGCTTTAAGATTATCCAGAAATTGCCAAGAAACGCGGATAAGTGGACGAAACGTTACTCAATCGCTGATGCGGAATTAATTCTGTCCGTGCTGACGGATTGGACCTTTAGTGTGTCGGCTTTCGTGTTCACACTATGAATCGGAGCATGATAGCTTCAAATGCTACCAACTTTGGATTTACTCAACTAAGGACAAAACCTGTGACCCCCGAAGAACGAATCGCCGCCAAGCGAATCTCTAGAATCATGCGAGCTGCTCGCAAGCAGCTGGCCCTGACCCAGGAGGCAGTCGCGAATAGGCTCGGAATTTCTCAGAGCGCACTTTCGAAACTCGAACATGGATCGTTGATTCCATCTGCGCCGCAGTGGTTTGACTTTTGTAAGTTCACGCAGATCTCGACGGACAGTTTGGTTTCCGGCTTCATCGAGCGCAATACGCCAGCCGTGATTGAAGAAGGTCTGCGCAAAGGAACTTTCAAAATTCCTAAGCGCTATGCTTTTCACCGCGGAACCAAAGCGCGTGCGCTTCTTCCGTTCTTCACTTTCATGGAAGAGACCATGGGCGAGAAGAAGATGGCTGAATACTTCAAGCAAGTGAAAGTCGACGCCGATTTCTTTATCGACCTCGATAACCAGATCAACATCGAGTTCGCCCTCGATATCGCGCGCCACTTGTTCAAAGAGGGTCATTTGACTCCGACTACCGTGGGTAAACTCACTCAATCGGTGAGCCAGCCCCGCATGCATGGAAGCCTTCATGAGCGCTACGATCTGTTGAAAGATCGTACGCAGCGTCTGGAAAGTTTTGTCGGTAACTCCCGTCTCTATGACTGTAACTTCCGTTACAAAATCGAAGACAAGACTCTCAAGCACGTCGATGTCTCGGTGACCCCGGAACAGCATATGGAGATGGTCTCGTATAGAAACGACCCAGTGCTGGGCGATTTCGTCTGCGAGTACAACAAGAGCTTCCTCGAGAACTTCATGGTGTACGGCGTGAGCGACGCGCAATCGGCTAAGCCGAATGTCGAATCACTCGAGTGCATTCTTCAGGGCAAGTCCCGCTGCTTGTATCGCGTTCCGCTCGCGGGATAAGGTTCAGTCTTCGGTAATTTCGTTGGTCAGTTCGTCAGGGTTGGACGCCTCGAGCGCTGCTGGAAAAAAGCGCGCGAGAGTCAGTCCAATCGTGCGAACGGCCAGCGCGAGTGCATTCTCGAGATGTGTCGAGTGAAGATCGTCGCGAAGTGCGTTCGAGAGCTCTTGCCAGTAACGACCGCCGACGGCCTGGTGAATGCCTTCGTCGCCGATGATGGCGAATTTGCGTTTGCGAAGATTCACATAGAGGAGAACCGCATTCCGCTGGTTCGTACGGTACATGCCGAGCTGTGCGAAGATTTTCTGGGCGCGAGCAAATGGATCCGGATCCCAGCGTCGCTTGCTGAGGTGAACTCGGATTTCGCCTGTGGTGCCTCGTTCGGCAGCTGCGATCGCCGCGACGATCGGTGATTTACCAGCTTCCACTTGCGCCTCCTCCACCGGATCGACCACCGCCGCCACTAAAGCCGCCGCCGTCTCCACCGCCACCACCGCCCCCCAAACCACCGCTGCCACCCCAGCCACCAAAGCGGCCGCGCGTGCGAGGGCGATACCAGCCGCTGCCTGTATAATGAGCGTCGGGGTGACCGAGTCGATCGAGAACTGTGATCAAGAAAATCAGAGCGAGGATTCCGAGCAGGCGCCAGCTGTTGCTCAGACCTCCTGCATCGCCTTGGCTTCGGCGACGGCCGCCGTTTCCAAGAAGCGCTTTGGCTTTGCCGCTTGGAATGAGCGGGCTTTCAATGACGGTCAGGATCTCGTAGGCGGCTGCTTGAACTGCGAGATCGGGCTGCCCATCTTTGAGTCGCGGAATCAGCGCCTCATCGAGAATCTGCTTCGACTTAGCGTCGGTGAGCAGTGGCTCAAGCCCATAGCCCACTTCGATTCGCGCCCTGTGTTCGTTCCAGTAGAGCGCAAGGAGTGCGCCGTTGTCTTTGGGTTTTCGGCCGATCTTCCAGGCTTGGAAAACACGAGCCGTGTAATCGACGAGGTCTTCGTTATCGAGAGAGCGAAAGATGGCAAAGACGATTTGTTCGCCGGTGACTCGGTCGTGTTCCGCGAGCAGCCGGGCGAGACCGTTTTTGGTCCGCTCGCTCAGTGCGCCCGGCTCATCCAGGACATAGCTCGAAGGCGGGGGCGGAATCTCCTTCGCAGCTGTCTTGCTATCCGAAGGCCCGGCCCACGCCGCTGTTGAAGCGACGAGGCTGAGGAGTGGAATGAGAAGCGTGTTTTTCAGAAGTCCACCTTCGGTGCGACGTTCGACCCTGCCTGAGAAGTGAAGTACGGCTTCTGCTGAAATCCGCGCATGCCCGCGACCACGGATTGGGGGAAGCGGCGAGCGTAGACGTTGAACTCCTGGCAAGCTTCGTTGAAGCGCTGCCGTTCGATGGTGATTCGGTTTTCGGTTCCTTCGAGCTGTGATTGAAGGTCGCGGAAGCCTTGGTCGGCTTTCAAATCAGGATACTTCTCGACCACAACCATCAGGCGCGAAAGGGCGCTCGTCAGCTGGCCCTGGGCTTTTTCAAACTGGGCCATGTCTTGGGGACCATTCAATTTCACTTGGCCGACTTGAGCGCGGGCTTGGGCAACATCGATCAGGGTCTGGGATTCATGTTTGGCGTAGCCCTTGACCGTGGCCACTAGATTGGGAATCAGATCAGCGCGGCGCTGGTAAACGTTCTCGACCTGAGATTTCTTGGCGTTAACGCCCTCTTCCAGGGAGACCAGCGTGTTGTTCACTCCAACTCCCCAGAATATAGGAAGGATGAGGAGACCGGCTATGACGAGCAGGGGGATCAGCTTTTTCATGCTAATAAGGTGGGTTTTCCTCGGCCCGGTGTCAACTTTGGTATTGCACCACCCGTCTGACCTCGGTAAACACGGTGGCAACTACGCACACTTCTGACACGTGGTGCTGGCTCCGTCTTCCACCGTTTTCCCCCGTAAGGGGCTGCAAGACGACTGGGGACGAAAAGCTGGTCGCAGAAGTGGAGGGAAGAATTCCTCCGGCTAAACCCGGAGAGCCTGACTGGAACGTTCCAGATGGGTTGTCGATGAACGAATTCTTCAATAACCGCGGCAAGATCCGATCTCAGCGCCTAGCGCCGTCTCGACTTCCGCTTTTCAGTCCCCAGGAGATAATACCTATGCCTCAAGTGACAATGCGTGAGCTTCTCGAAGCTGGCGTTCACTTCGGTCACCAGACCCGTCGTTGGAACCCGAAAATGAAACAGTACGTTTTCGGCGCCCGTAACGGCATTTACATCATCGACCTCCAGAAAACCGTCGAGCACGCTCGCGCTGCTTGCACCTTTGCTGCGAAAATCACTGCAGAAGGTAAAAAAGTTCTCTTCGTCGGTACGAAGAAACAGGCCAAAGAAGTCGTGGAAGAAGAAGCGAAACGCGCTGGCATGTACTACGTCACCAACCGTTGGTTGGGCGGCATGCTCACGAACTACCAGACTGTTAAAGCCTCGATCGACCGCTTGAAAAAAATCGAAGCGCTCAAAAACTCGGCTGAGTGGAACGACACCCCGAAAAAAGAACAGTCACGCTTTGACCGCGAGCTCGACAAGCTGAAGAAGTCGCTCGGCGGCATCGAAGACATGAAAAAACTTCCGGGCGCGATCTTCGTGATCGACACCGAAAAAGAGCACATCGCTGTTAAAGAAGCGAAAAAACTCGGTATTCCAACGATCGCTGTCGTCGACACGAACTGCGATCCTTCGAACATCACTCACGTCATTCCAGGCAACGACGACGCGATCCGTTCGGTTCGTCTCTTCGCTCGCTTGATCGCTGACAGCTGCTTGGAAGGCGCTAGAACCTTCCAGGAAAAACTTCGCGCTCAGGACAATGCCGCCCTTTCGAAAGAAGAAACCGAAGAGAAAAAGGTTTCCCGTTTCGAAGGCGATATCGACCTTCAGGGCATCGACGAAGCCGACCTCGACGCAAGCGAAGCAGCTGCGGATGAAGCCGCTGTTGAAGCTGCTCCAGCCGGCGCTGCCGTCGCTCCAGCCGTGGTTGCTCCAGTCGCGAAAGTGGCTAAAGCTCCTGCGAAAAAGAAGAAGTAAGAACACGGGAGATCATCAGCAATGGAAATTACTGCAACCCTCGTAAAAGATCTGCGCGAGAAAACTGGCGCAGGAATGATGGACTGCAAGAGAGCGCTCTCGGAAACCGCGGGCGATTTCGAAAAAGCCATCGATTACCTTCGCAAGAAGGGCATTGCATCCGCCGCGAAAAAAGCCGGCCGCGCCACGAAAGAGGGCTCGGTTTCGTCTTACATTCACGGTGAAGGCAAAGTCGGTGTTCTGGTCGAAATCAATTGCGAAACCGACTTTGTGGCTCGTACGGACCAGTTCCGTCAGTTCACCAAGGACGTCTCGATGCACATCGCTGCTGCGATGCCTCTTTACGTTCGTCCGGAAGAAGTTCCGGCCGAAGTCGTCGCTAAAGAGAAAGAGATCGCAATCGCTCAGTTGGCTGCTTCCGGCAAGCCAGCTGCGATGCTCGAGAAGATCGCTGAAGGCAAGCTCAAGAAGTATTACGAAGATACTTGCCTCATGAACCAGGTGTTCGTGAAAGACCCAGGGAAGACGATCGACCAGCTTCTGAAGGAAACCATCGCCACTTTGGGCGAGAACATTTCCATCCGTCGCTTTGTTCGGTATGCTCTCGGCGAAGGCGCGAAAGACGCCCCGGCTGAGAGTTAATTCTCTTTGTTCCCTTTAGGGACGCCGGGTTGTGGCTTGCGCCCAACCCGGCGTTCTTTTATCTGCTGAACCTGAGACCACATAACTATCATGACTAGACGCAGCAAGCCGTATACCCGGGTTCTTCTTAAGCTCTCTGGCGAAGCTCTCGCAGGTGAAGCTGGATACGGGATTGATACAGACGTCCTGAAAGTCCTCGCCTCTGAAATCAGAGAGATCCACGAAAGTGGCGTCGAGATCGGAATCGTTCTCGGCGGCGGAAACATCTTTCGCGGAATCAAAGGCGCTACTCAAGGCATGGACCGAGCTTCGGCCGATTACATGGGTATGCTCGCCACCGTCCTTAACTGCTTGGCGCTACAAGACGCGCTTGAGCACGAAAAAGTTCATACTCGCGTTCAATCCGCGATCGAAATGCAGGAACTCGCCGAGCCGTACATTCGTCGGCGCGCGGTCCGCCATCTCGAGAAGAAACGCGTCGTCATCTTTGGCGGCGGAACCGGAAATCCCTACTTCACGACCGATACGACGGCTGCGCTTCGCGGCATGGAAATCGGCTCCGAAGTCGTGATCAAAGCGACCAAGGTCGACGGCGTTTATGATGCCGACCCGAAAAAGGTTCCGGACGCAAAACGTTTTACCGACCTGACTTATCTCGAAGTGCTTCAGCGCGGGCTGAAGGTGATGGATTCGACGGCGATTTCGCTCTGTATGGATAATAATTTGCCGATTATCGTTTGTGACTTGGCCGCACCGGGCGCGTTGAAGCGCGTTGTTGCAGGCGAAGCCATCGGCACGTTGGTACACTAAGCTTTTTGAACCTTGGGAGAAGATGATGTCTAAGGCGATTGTCGATGCAATGGGTCAGCACATGGATAAAACGATTCAATCGTTGAAAGCCGAGCTTGCGAAAGTACGCACCGGTCGCGCTTCGACGGCCTTGGTCGATACGGTTCACGCTGATTACTACGGTTCGGCCGTTCCCCTGAACCAGGTCGCGAACATCACGACTCCTGATGCTCGTACGATTCAGATCTCCCCTTGGGAAGGTCCGATGATCGGCGCGATCGAGAAAGCCATTCTCGCCGCGAACATCGGCCTCACCCCACAGAACGACGGAAAAGTGATCCGCATTTCGCTTCCACAGATGACCGAAGAGCGTCGTAAAGAGCTCGCGAAACTGGTGAAGAAAATGGGCGAAGAGTCGAAAGTGGCTCTCCGCAATCACCGCCGTGATTCGAACGAAGAAGTGAAGAAGCAGGAAAAGGCTAAGACGCTGTCGGAAGACGACGCGAAAAAAGCCATGGAAATGGTTCAGAAGAAGACCGACGAGAAGACTGCTGAAGTCGACAAGGTCGTCGCTGGTAAGGAAAAGGAGATCATGACCGTCTAGTCGGTTTCGACCGACGCGGTCTCTCCCTATGCGAGTTCCCAAGCACGTCGCGATTATCATGGATGGAAATGGTCGCTGGGCCCAGCGTAGGCACCATCCGCGCGTGTTTGGTCACGTCCGCGGCTCGTCTCGCGTTAAGTCGGTGGTCCGCGAAGCGGATCGAATCGGCATCAAGGCGCTGACGCTCTACGCATTCTCTACGGAGAACTGGGGTAGACCCCAGGGCGAGCTCAAAGTTCTTTGGAGTTTGCTGAAGAAGTACCTGATTCGTGAACAAGAAAACCTCATGGCAGAAAACGTGCGGCTGCGCGTTATCGGTGAAGTCGATCGTCTGGATCCTGACGTTCGCGCGGTCCTTGATCCCGTGGTCGAGAAACTTTCCGGCAACACTGGCCTCCAGCTGACCTTCGCCTTATCCTATGGTTCTCGCCGTGAAATGGTGCGGGCGGCTAGC
>FSTL01000228.1_pt1 | contig 10631 bp, 7 predicted proteins | sample 1637241 | NCBI WGS metagenome assembly FSTL01 (sample SAMEA3914819, study PRJEB12502) | metagenome | biome: forest; material: soil | place: Canada | collected 2010-06-26 | depth 0.3 m | reverse complement strand
TCAGAACTAAAGCTCTAAAAACTCAAAGGCCGCCCCCGCATACCACGGAGGCGGCCTTTCTGGTTTTAACGGACCTCAGCTACCGACTCAGGCTGTGACCTGTGCCGGCTGGGGATTCTGAGATCCTCCCAAACCCGGAACACTTTGCAGGGCTGCAGGTTCCGGTTTGATTCCGAGTGCGATCTCGAGAACCTGGGCTGCGTTCTCGACAAAGTGAAACTGCATCTGCGATTTCACTTCTTCAGGAACTTCACGCAGGTCTCGCTGATTGCGCCTAGACATGACGACTTGCTTGATTCCAGCACGATGAGCGGCGATCACTTTCTCTTTAATCCCGCCGACTGGCATGACCGCTCCTCGAAGGGTGATCTCGCCGGTCATCGCAAGCTCGTGGCTCGGTGCCCGCCCGGTTAAGAGCGACGCGATCGAAGTCATGAGCGTGATGCCCGCCGAAGGACCATCCTTAGGAATCGCGCCCGACGGAACGTGGATATGAATATCCTTCCGGTCGAACTCGAAGGTCGGAGCAAGCTCAGCCAGCTGAGACCGCACGATGCTCATCGCGATCTGAGCCGATTCCTTCATCACGTCGCCGAGCTGCCCAGTGAGCATCAGCCCGCCTTTTCCAGGCATCGACTTGGCTTCGATCAGAAGAATTTCGCCACCCTGAGGAGTCCAAGCAAGACCTGTGACAACTCCCGGCTGTGCGATCGCCTTATCGGTGACCTCGGAAGTGAAGCGCTCGAGACCGAACGCGTCTTCCAACCAGCTCGTGTCGATTTTCACAGGTCCCTCAGACGTCTTACGGATGACTTTCTCAGCCGCCGCCCTGAAGAGCGCGCCGATCCTTCGCTGAAGCTCACGCACGCCTGATTCACGAGTGTATTTCGTGATCACTTGCACGAGAGTTTCATCGTCGATCTCGACGTTGGCTTCTCCGAGGCCGTTCTCTTTGCGCTGCTTAGGAACCAGGTAGCGCTTCGCGATTCCGAGCTTCTCGGAAGTCGTGTAGCCCGACAGGTGAATCACTTCCATACGATCGAGCAACGGCGCCGGAATCGTATCGAGCGTGTTAGCCGTCGCGACGAACAGGACCTTCGATAGATCGAACGGAACGTCGAGGTAATGATCGTTGAACGCCTTGTTCTGCTCGGGGTCGAGCACCTCAAGGAGCGCCCCTGCGGGATCGCCGTAGAAGCTCTGCGAGAGTTTGTCGATTTCATCGAGCATGAAGACCGGGTCTTTTTCGCCCGCCCGCTTGATGCCTTGAATGATTCGGCCTGGAAGCGCACCGATGTACGTTCTTCTATGACCGCGAATCTCGGCGTCGTCTCTCATTCCCCCAAGCGAAGCCCTGACGAACTTGCGACCGAGCGCTTTGGCGATACTTTGCCCAAGGCTCGTTTTGCCGACACCCGGAGGCCCAACGAAAAGAAGAATCGAACCTTGGCCCGCTTTCTTGAGCTTCATCACCGCCAAGTTTTGGATGATCCTTTTTTTGATCTTATCCAAGCCGTAGTGATCCTCATCAAGCACCGCTTGCGCAGCATCGAGATCAAGATCAGCCACCCCCGCGCCGGACTCTTTGTCCCAAGGCATGGTGATCAACCAATCGAGATAAGTACGAATCACATTGGATTCAGGTGAAGACGATCCAATCGTTTCAAGACGCTTGAGCTCCTTCTCAGCGATCTTGCGAATGTCGTCCGGCATAGCAGCCCCTTGAATTTTCTTCGAGAGATCGCCACCGCCGTCTTCTTCCGATCCATCCCCGAGCTCTTCGTGAATCGCCTTTAGCTGTTCACGCAGAATCGATTCGCGCTGTTGCTTGCCGATTTTCTCGGACATGCGGTTGCGAATGTCATTCTGAAGTGAAATCGCCTCACGTCGTTCGCGCATCTGCTCGAGCAGGCCTAAAATACGGTCCTTCAGAGAAGCGGCCTCAATCAGCTGCTGCTGCTTCTCCATCGGAAGTTCGAGACGGAACGCACAGAGACTCGCCAGAAGTTCGGGGTCTTGAACTTCGTCCAAGGCCTGTTCGACTGGCTTTGTATTTCCTGGAAGCAGATCCAGGATCTCGTGCGCGAGATCTTTCACGCTCTTGAAAAGAACGTCGATCGTTTCCTGGTCAGCCCCCGGCACTTCGGCCCAAGCCTCGGCCCTAGCGTTCCAGTGATCGCCTGTTCTCACGAATTCATCGACTCGGTAACGAGCCAGCCCGCGAACCATGACCTGGTAGCCGCGGCTGTCACTGCCCGAGACCTTTTCGATTTTCAAAAGCGTACCGACCCGATGCATTTCACTCTCATCGGGTTCGTGTTCGAGATGATTTTTTTGTGCGACTGCCAAAAGCAGCCCGCCCTCGGCGCGAGCTTGTTTAAGTGCGGCGACGGCACCAGGTCGCCTCACCAGAAAGGGTACGGTCAAACCGGACCAAGCTACTGCATTTCGTAACGGAAGAACCGGAAGAAGTTTGTGAGCCATAGTGCTTAAGAAGCTGTGAACGAAATACGACTCGTCAAATCGTACTTCGTATCTATTTTACAGGTGTCCGATCTTACGGACGAATTCCGATCGCTTCAGACTGCTGCGATCAGCTTGACGCACGTGCACCCATCAGGCTAATCCCTCCGCTCCCCACATGAACCACTTTCCCTCTCATTTGATCTGGCCGCTGGCCGCATCGCTCGTGCTTTGCCTATTTTCTTGGGGCAAGTACGCGCTCTACCCGTTCAGGCTTTTCACGACCTGGGTTCACGAGTGCAGCCATGCGACTTCAGCCAGCCTACTCGGTGGTCAGGTTCAGAAAATCACACTGGCGCCCGACACGAGCGGACTCACCGTTTATCAGCTTCCGAAGAGCCGGGCTCGCCAGGCGATCGTCGCAAGTTCCGGATATCTGGGCTCAAGTCTCGCGGGATGTGCGCTCTATTTGGCGAGCGTCTCGAATCTCGACTCCCAAATACTCGTGATCGCCGTCGGGATCACGCTCGCACTCAGTCTACTTTTTTGGGTTCGCGGGGCCTTTGGCATGATTACCGTCACGGCACTTGCAGCAGCGTTTCTAGCTCTTGGCCATTATGGAAATCATGCCATTACGCGGCCAGTCTTCGCATTTTTAGCCGTACAAACGGCACTCGGCGCGCTCTTAGATATTCGTACGCTTTTTAGTCTTGGGCATCGCACCCGATCCGACGCTCATGATATGCAGTCACTCCTCGTTCTTCCATACTGGTTTTGGGCCCTGCTTTGGATGGGCGAGAGCGTGGCGCTCATGGCCTATACGATTTACACCTTCGATTATTCACGCACTCACTTTGGAGTTCTCTGATGCCCCCACTTCCAATGACCTTCGTTCGCGGCCAATGCTGGATCAGTGAAGGTGAACCTGAACTCGGAATCGGCTTCGTAAGTGAACAAGACTCGAGCGTCGTGGCGATTGAGTTTCCATCGGCAAGCCAAGCACGCCTGTACGGAAAACGCTCGGCACCGCTGAGACGCCTCGAGTTTCGCATCGGCGAAACCGTGCTGACCAAAAAAGGTGAAAAGCTCACCGTAGAAAAGATTGAAACTCGCGACGGCCTCTTCTGGTACTGCGAAGGCGCAACCGAGTTCTGCGAAAACCAGCTCTCCGCGACCTTGAAACTTCAGCGCCCACTCGAGCGTTTTCTCGCAGGCCAGTGGGACTCCGTCAAAGCCTTCGACCTTCGCCGTCGCACGCTTGATCTCTGGCACCGCAGCCTCCGCTCGCCAGTTCGCGGAATGCTTGGCGCCCGCGCGCAGCTTCTGCCCCACCAGCTTTACGTTTCCGATCAGATCGCAAGCCGCGGGCTTCCACGCGCACTCTTGGCCGACGAAGTGGGCTTGGGAAAAACCATCGAAGCAGGCTGGATTCTTCATCGCCTCTCCGTGAACGGCCGCGTTCGTCGCGCGCTCGTCATTACTCCGGAATCTCTGGTGAACCAGTGGTTCATCGAGCTTTTCAAACGCTTCAATCTCTCGTTCTGGGTACCGGAATCTCAGAGCGAAGACGGAATCGAAAAAGAGGATCTCGAGACTCAAGAGCGAGTCATCTTGAGTCTTGAATCACTCAAAAAACTCGACGAAAAAGGCGCGATTGCCGACACACAGTGGGATTTGATCATCGTTGACGAAGCTCACCGTGTTCAACCCGGCAGCGCTGAATACCAGATTCTGGAAAAGCTCTCGGCCAAGACCCGCGGACTTCTCCTTCTCACCGCGACACCCGAGCAGCTCGGGATCGAAGGCCATTTCGCGCGCCTGAAGCTGATCGATCCTTCGCGCTTCACGACGCTTGAAAAATACGAGAGCGAGCATCGCAAGTACCAGGAAGTCGTTAAGAAAGCCGACGCGATCTTAAAAGAAGGCGAGCTCAACGATGCCCGCCGCAAGAAACTCAAAGACCTGGTCGACTCTCATGGCACGGGTCGCGTTTATTTCAGAAACGCACGTTCCGTCGTCGAACTCGAGCATTGCTCGTTTCCGAAACGCACATTGGCTCGCCATGTTTTGAAAGGCGAAGCCAGCAAAAAAGCCAAATCCGAAGCGCTCGTTCAATGGCTCGCTCAGTTTAGCAAAGAGCACCGTAAAGAGAAGACCCTTCTCATCTGCTCTTCCGCCAATCAGGTGATTGAATGGGAAAAGCGCCTTCGTGAAGAGTTCGGTCTTAAAGTAGTCGCGTTTCACGAGAAACTTCCACTCCTCGCCCGCGACCGCAACGCGGCCTATTTCGAAGATCCAGAAGGCGCGACCCTGCTGCTTTCGTCCGAGCTCGGCGGCGAAGGACGCAACTTCCAACACGCTTCGCACCTGATTTTGGCCGATCTTCCGGCCGATCCGGACGCGCTCGAGCAACGCATCGGTCGCCTGGACCGAATCGGCCAGGCTTCCGACATCACGCTTCATGTCCCGCACTTTGAAGAAAGCCGCGAAGAGCTGCTTCTCGAATGGCATGACAAGGTCTTTGGCGCATTTGAGAAACCCACTCAGGGCGCGCGCGCTGTTTACGAACAATATAAAGACGCACTTGAAACGGCGCTCGACAAAGGCTCGATCAAAACGCTTCTTCCTAAAGCAAAGAAGAGCTACCAAGAAACCGTCGCTAAAATTGAAGCGGGACGCGACCGCCTGATCGAGATCAATTCGTTTGATCCTGAAGCCGGCACTGCGCTTGCGAAATCGATTGGCGAAGCAGAGACCACGGCCGAACTTCGTGAATTTCTCGAGACCATTCTCGATACGCTCGGAATTCATTCCGAAGACTTAGATGCCGACTCGCTCTTCATCGAGCCAGGCGACAGCATGTTTGTTTCCTACTTCCCTGCGCTTCCACCCGAAGGACTACGCGCGACTTTCTCGCGCAAAAAAGCGCTCGCCCGCGACGATCTTTCGCTCATGACTTGGGACCACCCGATGATCACCGAGACGCTCGAGTCGGTTGGAACCCAAGAGATGGGAAATATGGCCGTTGCTGCGTGGAAAGAGTCGCAGCTGCTGCTCGAAGCGACTTACATCTTTGAACCAGGCCCTGTCGGTTCCGAATGGGGCGCGCACGAATTCTTCCCGCCCAAAGCGATCCGAGTCGTCCTCGATCCTCAGAGTGTCGATCTGACCAGCCAATGGGAGCGCTCAAAACTTCAGGCTGCCTTGGTTCCACTTTCTGAAGTCACGGCGACGCTTGCCAAAAAACTTCCAGGCGAACGCCTTCGCGCGATTCTGCGCAAGGGTCTGGGACATGCCGAAAAAGCCGGCGCGCCCGCAAAGACGGCCGCGCTCGAGAAACTCTCCTCAACGCTTCAAGCCGAAATCACTCGTCTCAAACAGCTTCGCGAAAAAAACGGTCTCGTGAGCGAGTCCGAGCTGAAGTGGTGGGACGAGCGCAAAACCAAGCTTGAAAAGTCATTCCAAGACGCGAAGGTCCGGCTCGACTCGTTCATGTTGATTTTACCGCAGGCGTAACCACATTGAGCGGTCTAAGCTCTGGCCCCGCGATCAGTCGTTAAAGAGTTCGACCGATCCGTAGCGACCTTGCATCGAATAGATGGAAGGAATCGCCTGCGTGACCCACTGTGTGCCGTTTTGAATCACCCGGTAAGCAACGGTTGGATCCGGACCCAGGTAGTGCATGGCGAACATCGGGCTTTTTTCGTAAGTGTAGCTGATCGACGTTTCCATCGGAAAGCAGCCGGTAAATCCGTCAGATTCCGGGTGATTGACCAAGGTTCCGTCAACCAGCGCGAACGCCGGGTCGCGAACCAGGAGCTGACCCGGATTCTGAGAAGAAGGCATCGGCATTCCGTTTAAGCTTGCGTGAACGATCTTCTGAGTGAAACCCGTAGGGCGGTTCTCAATCGACATCGTCACTGGATAGGAATTGTCGTTCTCAGGAGTTCTCGCTTCGCCCGAGAATAGCCCCGCGCTCTTACGAACCAGGTGAACCATGAACTCTTTGTCGCCCGGGTAGACACTGAACGAAATCCCGCTGCCATCAGCGCTCTGAAACCCTGGGCGAATTCGACGAGTCGAACCCGCGTCGGTCACAAAGAAGGCCTGATCATTACAATCCGGGACCGTGTGAAAATCCATGTGCATCACACCGAGATTTCCCAGGATCGGAGCTTTCAACACCCAGCGACCTTCAAGGCCGGCATCGACGCTGGCCGTATGAGTCTTGCGACTCGAGCGGTCTATCTCACGGTAATAATCACTCAGATGCTTCAGCGCGTTCGCAGAAGCGACATCATCCGATGCGACATGAAACTCGACGGACTTCGCCTCCGAGCTGGAAAACATCGGTGACGCCAACACCAACAGAAGCACGCTTTTAAGCATTTTGATCTCCACAGTACTTTTCTACCATCTCCAGTAGGACATCAAGGTCGATTGGTTTTTTCAAAATCGCCTGACACGGCAGCTCTTGCGCACGCTCTGAATAAGCTGAAATAACTGCCACAGGAACCGCCTGGAGATTCGGAGGCAACGCTTTCTTGGCCTCCATGAACTGCCAACCATTCATTACGGGCATCATGAGATCGAGCAAAATAACGCCCGGCAACGGGCCTTCATTCAGCAGACGAATCCCCTCCGCCCCATTGGCGGCGGCAGAGACCTTGTAACCCTCGATTTCAAGAGCTTGCGAAAGCATTTCCCGAATCGAGCGATCGTCTTCAATCACCAAGACATGGGGCATAATTACATTCGGGCGGTGATGTTGATATTCACCTTCTGCACCTGGAACACACTTGCAGAAAACGTGAGAGACTTCAGGAAGCTGAATCCAACGCCCGCGTTAATTCCCTCGCGGCCCCAGGACCAGCCATCACCCAGACCAGCAAATCCATAGCCGACGCTCGCCTGAAAGAGCGGATGAGCAAATGCAAGCGCAGGAATGAAATTCAGGCTCTTGCTTGAACGCGTATAGGTTCCGTCGAAAACGAAAGTGAGCGATGGAAGAAAGTCGTGCGCGTATCCAAAGCCAAGCGTGTCGAAGTGGTCGGCCAGCTGATAGGCCGTGATCCCGAGACGGCTTGGTCCGCGTGGATCGAAAATCATACCGAAGTTCAGACCAACGCCGTTCTTATACTCGCTCACAGGTTGATTTACGGTGTTACTGCCACCGAGCGCGACGATACGTCCGCCCTGAATAGGAGCGGAAATACTGGCGCCGAACGAAAAACGCGACGCCGGAATATAGCCCGCCCAGCCCGCTTGAAAGAGCGTTCCGCGGTCGACCGTCCGTCCGAGTTTTCCGTCTTTGTTATTGTATTGGTAGGGCTCGAATTCGCTCACGCCCAAAGTCGCGCCGAAAAATCCGTTACCAGCAACGATCAATCCGCCGAGGCCGATATCGCCCGAGCCCGAGTCGTCGGTGGCGAGGCCGTAGTTCAACAAGATGCCGTTGTAGTAAATCTGTCCGGCAGGGTTAGAGCCGATGGCTCCCTGAACGCTCGGATGCGCGATCCCCGCGCCAGCCGAAATAAAATGGTTGATGTCGTTCGCCTTGCCTTCCACTTGAGCCCAGGCAGTAGAGGTCGCGAGGGTGGCCCCGAATGTTGCAATGAAAACGAACAGTGCCGATGAAGCTGTAGACATGGTGAGGTTCTCCTGGATTTACGTTCCCTAAGGGTCGCACGAAATCCTGAGAATTCCAAAGCAGCTATTCAAACAGAGGCGCGCGAAAGATCAGTACTTCGAAGCTTTTGCGAACGCGCTAGCCATCTTCTTCTGAAGAATGTCTTTCGTCACAGGCTTCACGATGTAATCGCTGACTCCAGCGGTGATCGCTTGAAGAACTTCGTTCATCTGGTCTTCAGTCGTGACGAGAAGGAACGGCATCTTCTTCAGCTTGTCGTCTTCGCGAACCTTCAAGAGAAGATCCATTCCGCTCATCTGCTTCATGTGCCAGTCGCTGATCACAAGACCGATCGTCGCCTGACGAGCATCGGACAGAATTTCGAGCGCCGTGGTTCCATCGTCAGCTTCGACCGTCTGGGTGTAACCCAATTCGGTAAGAAGCTGCTTCATGGCTTCACGGTAGATATTGGAATCATCGACGACAAGGATGCGGGTCGTTAGCGAGAACATACTAAGAGGGTAAACTAGAGTTCAAAAAAGCTAAAGCATCTACCGGCGGACTGGTAGTCTCTGTTGTTTTTTCCTAGTCCGATCAAGCCGATGATCTCGGTCTTAACGCCCGGCTTTCGGTTGACGATCATGAAATGCGCATTTTCGAATACTTTGAAAATACCGCGCCCGGCACCCACTTCGGCCCGAGTCGGGTCATTGCCGCGCCTAAAGCCCTTAGCCAGGTGTTTTTTGATACTGGTTAGATCCAAGGACCCAAACGGGTCTTCGATTGAAACCCCGATAAAATTCGGGTCCGCGCCAAACCGAAACCGAACGTGTTCACTCGGGTCGAGGACAAATTCTTCAGCCCGGTCGCGCGAATGGTACTTGAGAGCACCCTTTTGGTCGCGCGGTGCGTCAAAACAAGCGTTTGTCAGCAGCTCTTCCGCGACCACGGCGACTGCCGTCACGACGGAAGAAGGAAGCTTGAGCCGGTTTCCGAAATCAACGGCGCGATCGACGAACTCTCTCCGGTCGTGCGTGCGACGCAAGAGGTGGCTTCGAATCGTCGCGGTAGGCCAAAGGTAGGGCTCGAGCCCGAAGTGACCATTTCCAGAAAGCTTTGCGTGAGTCGTTCTCAGAAAACTTCCGAGGTAACGATTTCTCATGTCGCCGTAATGTTTGATCTCAGGATGAACCTCGAGGAATCCAGCTGACTCAGCAGGACTCGACTCACCTACGACTACCGCCGTGAGCCCGCGATTCGCGGCTCGAAGCGTGTCATAATGGCGAGCTTCGCAATACCAGTGCACCGACTCGGCGACGTTCTTCAGAGGAACGCCAAGCAGCGTGTCCCAATCCACGCGACTATCGCCATCCGGAATGATGACCGCAGCCGGTGCCGGCGGAATCATGGTCTGAGTGCGCGGGAAACGAAGAGTGATAGTCGTTCCTTTTCCGACTTCGGAATCGAGGCTGACACGGCCTTCGAGCGAGCGCTCGACGAGCTCTTTCACGGCATCCATGCCGACACCACGTCCGGAGAGATGGGTCGCTTTGTCGCGTGTGCTAAAGCCCGGCAAAAACACGAGGTCAAGCACTTCGGAATCAGTTGCGCGCTCGATGCGGTCCTTCGGCAAGACGCCGAGAAGAAGCGCGCGACCGCGAATCACAGCCGGATCCATCCCGCGTCCGTCATCTGCGATTTCGATTTCAATTTCTTGGTCAATCTCACGGACCGAGAGCCGAATGGTCAATGCATCGGATTTACCCTGAGCTCTTCGCTGTGCAACCGAATCGCCACCGTGATCGGCTGAGTTTCGAATCAGGTGCAAGAGCGCGTCGTAAAGGAGACCGAGCGTATCGGGTTCGATACGGATCGCGGCGCCTTCTTTTTCAATTTTGATCGGACGTCCGAGGTCTTTCGAAAGTTCTTCGGCCAGAGCTTCCACACGACGAAACAACTGCTGGACGGGAACCTGAGCCATCCACGATGCGGCCTGTCGGGCCGTTTCCAGCGGATACCAGCCCGGGCCTGAGATGGCTTTATCCAAAAATTCACTCAGCCTAGGCAATGCACCCGGCATGATGACGTTCGAAAGAATATGCGCGTCGTCGTCGCCAGCATTCATGGCGTCGATTTGTCCCAGCACGCGTTCGCAAGTCGTCGTTACTCGTCCTGAGATCCCCGAAAGTCGGTCAATCGACTCAAGCAGCACGGTGAGATCAACGTCTTTTTTCTCGAGAATTCCCTCAAGACGATGCACTTCCATCTCAAGGCCCTTGAGGCGCATCTGGCGCGCATTGCCCTTGAGGGTGTGCAAGAAACGCTGAAAACTTTTGAGGTCTTCTACGGCAAGCCCAGAATACGAGCCCGCCATGATCAGCTGCTCTTGAATGACACTCATGCCACTCTGGAAGTCGCGAGCGAACCGGCTCACCGTATCAGTCGAGAGCGAAATCATGTTGCTGATCAGCTCAAGTTCTTCGCGGTGCTTTTCTTCGTTCACAGCCAGTTCGTGTTCCATGCGGCGCTGCTCGGTGAC
>FSTL01000370.1_pt1 | contig 10678 bp, 6 predicted proteins | sample 1637241 | NCBI WGS metagenome assembly FSTL01 (sample SAMEA3914819, study PRJEB12502) | metagenome | biome: forest; material: soil | place: Canada | collected 2010-06-26 | depth 0.3 m | reverse complement strand
TCGCCCAATCGCCAAAGGATGCTAATCAGCTCCAATTCAACGTCCGTCAGCAGTTTTTCAGTCGCAGTCTTCGATTTCTTCACGTGTCTCTCCTGACTTAGAAAGAGACTAACTAAGATCTTAGTTCATAGCAACTAAAAGGTTAGTTTGTGCTGGCACACCCTTAGCAACTGCGGCGCCACGTCATGTGGATCGTACGCCTCGCACTAAGAAACCCCTACTCCATCGCCGTCTTGGCATTCGTGCTGCTGATATTAGGCGCGCTTTCGATTTCAACGATGCTCGTCGACATCTTTCCGATCATCGATATTCCGGTGGTCGGTATTGTTTGGAACTATCCGGGACTCACCGCTGAAGAAGTGGAAAGACGCGTTACGACGATTAATGAGCGGGCATTTTCCACGACCGTGCAGGGAATTTCGCGTCTCGAGTCTCAATCGATTCCGGGTATTTCCAATATCCGCGCATACTTTCAGCCGGGAACCGACATCGGTTCCGCGGTCGCGCAGATCTCGGCGGTTTGCCAGACTCTGCTTCGAGTCATGCCGCCAGGCATCACTCCCCCTGCAATTCTTCCATTCAACGCGGCGAACGTTCCCGTCGCGCAGCTGACGATCTCGAGCGAAACCCTCACCGAACAGGCGCTTTTTGATTACGCGCTCAATTTCATTCGAATCAGGCTCTTCGTCATTCCGGGACTCGCGACTCCCGCTCCGTACGGGGGTGCAAGTCGCCAGATCAACGTTGACGTCAATCCGGGCCTGGCTTCCGCTCGCGGCATTTCTCCGCAAGACATCTCGAACGTCCTGCAGAGCTCCAATCTGATTCTGCCTGCCGGCACGGCGCGTCTCGGGAAACTTGAATACAGTATCCTCACCAATTCGAGCCCGCAGGAAGTCGAGGAATTCAAATCCTTTCCAGTGAAAGTCGTCAACGGTCGTGAAGTCTCACTGGGCGAAGTAGCGAACGTCGAAGACGGCCATGTCGATCAGACCAATGTGTCGCGCATCAACGGCAAGCGCGCCGTCTATCTGAACATCCTGAAAAAATCCGATGCCTCGACCATTCGCGTGGTCGACGCGGTCAGAGAAGCCGTCCCATCGATCTTGAAGACCGCGCCGCAGGGCATGAATCTAAAGGTCGATTTCGATCAATCTAAATTCGTTCGAGGAGCCGTTGAAAACGTCATTACTGAAGCCGTGATTGCCGCGCTTCTCGTCTCCACGATGATCCTGCTCTTTCTGGGGAGCTGGCGCAGCGTGATCATCGTCTGCACTTCCATCCCTCTATCCATTCTCGCCTCGCTCATCGGGCTTAAGCTCACCGGAAACTCCATCAACATCATGACACTCGGCGGACTGGCTCTTTCGATCGGAATGCTGGTCGACGACGCCACTGTCGAGATCGAGAACATCAATAGGAATCGCGAACTCACCTCCAACGTCACCGTCGCCATCCTTCGCGGCGCAAGCCAGATCGCCCTTCCCGCGGTCGTCACCACACTGGCCATTTGCATCGTCTTCTTTCCCATTGTCCTTCTGACGGGCCCCGCGCGCTTTCTCTTCACCCCGCTCGCGCAATCCGTGGTCTTCGCGATGATCGTTTCCTACCTTCTCTCGCGAACGCTGGTCCCGGTTCTCTCGAGAGCCCTCTTAAGAAACCCACCCCACGAAGAGGCGGCGCACGGATTCAATGCCAAGCGCGAACGCCTTCTAGAATCGCTAAAGCAGTCCTACGGAAGACTTCTTTCGCTGCTTCTTCTGCACCCCCGAATCACCCTGGGAACGAGCGCCGCGATTTTTATCGTATCGATGGGCCTGCCCTTCTTCGTCATCGGCACCGACTTCTTTCCTACAACCGATGTCGGCATCTTGAAGCTTCATTTTCGGGCCCCCTCCGGAAGCCGCATTGAAGAGACCGAGAAAATCATCGCCCAGGCCGAAGAGCGAATTCGAAAGATCATTCCCGCTTCTGAACTCGACACGATCAATTCCAATATCGGTGTTCCGACTTTCTACAATCTTACTTTCGTTCCTTCCGACAACGCCGCGTCGATGGATACGGAAATGCTGATCGCGCTAAAACCAGGGCACCGGCCGTCGGAACTTTATCGCTCTCGAATCCGCGAAGATTTCGCCGATGCCTTCCCGGGGTCGACCCTCTATTTTCAATCAGCTGATATCGTCAGCCAAGTTTTGAATTTTGGCTTGAGTGCCCCGATCGACGTCCAAATCGAATCTCGCAACAGCGATCTCGCCAATACCTACGCGAAACAGCTCAGGGACAAGATCAGACTCATTCCGGGAGCTAAGGACGTCGTGATCAAGCAGATTCTCGACTATCCAAGCTTAAAAATCGACGTAAACAGAAACCGCGCGGCTCGGCTCGGGCTCACGGAACGCGATGCTTCGAACAGTCTTCTGGTCGCGCTTTCTTCGAGCTCCCTCGTCGCGCCCTCCTACTATTTGAATCCAGAAAACGGTGTGAACTATACCGTCGCAGTCAAAGTTCCAATCCCCCAGATTACTTCACTGGAAGAGCTCATGCTCATGCCGGTGACCTCCCCGTCCACGTCTCAGCAACTAGCCGGAGCAGCCGCACCTCCTACTCTCGTTTATCCAAGACCTCCAGCTCAGACTCTTGGAAATCTGGCCACAGTCAGCTCGATCAACACGATCAACCAGATCAATCACCGAAACGTGCAGCGCATTCTCGACGTCACCGCCAACGTCGAGGGCATGCCCCTAGGATCGGTCGTCGCCGACATTCGAAAAGCGATTCGTTCGCTCGGGGCACTTCCGAAAGACATCAATATCTATCTTCGAGGTCAGAACGAAGTCATGGAGGAGTCATTCACGAAGCTGGGTCTCGGAATGATTCTGGCCATTGCACTCGTCTATTTGTTGATGGTCACACTTTTCCAGTCCTGGCTCGACCCCCTCATTATTATCATGTCCGTTCCCGGGTCGATGCTGGGCATTCTCTGGATCCTGGCTCTTACCGGGACGTCGATTAACGTCGAATCATTGATGGGCGCGATCATGGCCGTGGGAATCGCGGTATCGAACTCAAATCTTCTCGTGAACTTCGCCAATGACTATCGCGTCGAACAAACGGCAAGTCCCGGAGACGCGGCTCTTGAAGCCGGAAAAGTCAGGCTTCGCCCTGTTCTGATGACAGCACTCGCGATGATTCTCGGAATGCTTCCGATGGCGCTCGGGCTCAGCGAATCGGGCGCTCAGAACGCGCCTCTCGGCGTCGCGGTGATCGGCGGACTCCTTGTTTCAACACTGGCCACTCTCTTCATCGTACCAGTGGTTTATGCGCTTCTTCGTAAGGAGATGCCGACCAAACACGAGATTCGCAAACTTTACCTGAAGGAAGCATCTCTCTTCGATGAAGAAGAAAGGGCGAGGCATGGAGCTGCTCACTCATGATTCCAAAAAACAGATCCGGAGACTTCAAGGGGGAGCGACGCTGATCCTGATCCTCGTCGTGATCTTGCTTGGGGCCCTGGCCTTCCATCAGTCGTCACGAAAAAACGCCATGGCTAAGAGTCTGGCCGGAAGCGAAGGCAAAGGAGAGAAGGTCGAAGTAACCGAAGTGAAGCCGTCATCGGGCACGAAAAAGCTCTCTCTTCTGGGCGAGAGCCGCGCATTCTACTCAGTCACTCTTTTCGCGCGTGTCAGTGGATATCTGAAGGAGCTTTTTGTCGATATCGGATCGCAGGTAAAAAAGGGGCAGACTCTCGCACGTGTTCAATCGCCGGAAGCAGATCAGGCCTATAACTCCGCGCTCAGCGACGCGATCAATAAGAAGCGAATCGCCGATCGCTATCGAGTTCTATTGAAAAAGAAGCTCGTCAGCCAACAGGAAGCTGACCAATCGTTTACCTCCTCTCGTATCGCCGACGCAACGCTCGAGACTCAAACGGTGGTTCGCGACTATCAGAACGTCACGGCTCCTTTCGATGGAAGAGTCACCCAGCGCTTTGTTGATCCTGGCGCTTTGATTCAAAATGCGAGCTCATCACCTTCGGTTCAGGCGCTGTTCACGGTGTCGCAAACCGAGCGCCTGCGAGTTTTCATCTACGTCGACCAAGTGAACGCGGCTGCCGTACAAGTCGGATCGAAAGTATCGATCAGTGACCCGCACCGTCTGGGCGAGACCTTTCGAGCCGAAGTCGCCCAAGTCGCCGGCGAGCTTGACCCAACAACACGTACGCTTCTCGTCGAAATTCATGTCGACAACCGAGATCGGAAAATAGTCGCTGGAAGCTTTCTTCAAGCTTCGTTGCAGATCGAAACTCCTGTCTATTTCGAGCTGCCAGTTCAAGCGCTCGTCATCCGAAATGGAATTCCTTCCGTCCCCGTCGTTAATACGGAGAATGAGGTTCACTACCGAAAGATCGATCTCGCTACCAATGATGGGAAAAATCTTTTCATCCGTTCCGGGGTTGCGGAAGGCGAACGGATCGCGCTCAACCTGGGAGAAAGCGTTCAAGAAGGGCAAAAGATTCGTCCTACGCAGGCTGGTGCCCAAGCGGGGAAAGCGTCGCCGTGAAATGGCTATTTCTTCTCACCTGCCTGAGCGCGTGGGGCGCGGAACCTCCCCGTCCTCCGATTCGGCTCACGCTCGATAAGAGCATCGAGATCGCCGTTAAGAACTCAAGCACCGTGCTGAAAAATGAAATCAACGAGCGCCTGGCCAGCGCGCGCCTACTTCAAAGTTATGCCCAGTTCCTACCCACCGTGGATGTCGGAGCAAGATACAGCGGAAGCAGTGGCACGACGCTCTTCGCGTTCACAACGGTAAACCTGGTCAATGGTAGCAATCGTGGTGCAGGGGCCACCTTGTCTAGTACACTCAACCTCTTCAACGGACTCTCGGACTACTCAGGCCTGAAGTCTGCTATGGCCAGCGAGAAGTTTACACAGTCGACCCTTTCCTGGGCCAGGCAGCAGATCGCGCTGGATATCACACAGACTTACTTGCAGATGGTTTTGGATTTGCAGCTGGTCGACATTGCGCGAAAGAATCTTCAGACCTCCCAAGGGCGACTCGAGCAGCTGAAAACACAAACCCAGGTGGGAGCGAGTTCGATCGCGGATCTCTATCGCCAAGAGGCGCAAACCAGCTCCGACACGCTCTCGCTTCAGACGGCAGAAGTTCGAGCCAAAGACGACGAGACTTTGTTGATTCGAAAACTTCGTGTCGCTCCCGATGCGACCTACATTTTCGAAACTCCATCGCTCGAGACCTCTCGTTCGACTCTCGCTGCACGCCCTTTGCCGGAGCTCGTACGAGAAGCTCTTGAGCAGCGATCCGACCTGCATGCCTCAGAGTTTCGGCTACAGTCCACCGACTGGGACATCACTCGAGCGAAGAGCGATTACTTTCCCCACCTCGATCTTCGCTTTGACCGAGTTTCCTCGGCTCAGTACTTGTACCGCCAGATCGTCAATGGCCAGGATGTGCTTCCGAGCTCGCAACAAAGTCTAGGCGATCAGCTCGGAAACCAGGTCAACTACACGCTCTCGCTCAACCTGACCTGGAATCTTTTTGACCGTCTGCTAACTCGTACTCAGGTTACTCAGGCACGCCTCACCCATGAAAACGCCGAGATCGACGCGCAGGATACCCGGCTGCAAATCGATGCAGAAGTACGAATCGCCATTCACGACTATGAGACTGCCTGGACCCAAGTGGGTACCGCCAAAACCGGGCTTGATGCTGCAAGCAAGGCCTTTGAGGCGGTGCGCGGACGCTATCAGATGGGCCAAGCGACCTTCATTGATGTTCTGAGCTCGCAGGTTACCCTTACGCAGGCCAGGTCAAATCAAGTCCAAGCCAGCGTAAATCTTAAGCTTCGGGAAAAAACCCTCGACTATGCGACGGGCCGACTGAACGTACCCGTGATCGAGTCGTTTTAGCTTGAAGAACAGGCCCCCACTGCTCCATCTTGGGGGCGAATGTACGAACTGGTCACACTCAAATCCGGGCTGAAGAGCCTACGCGCCCTCGATAACCTCGAGACCTATCACCCCGGTGTTGGACCGAGTGCTGAAGCGCAGATCCTTCACGTCGATCAACAGAAGCTCGTCGAGCGGGCTCAGACCGTTTCAAAGTTTGTCATCTGGGACGTTGGGCTCGGTGCTGCTGCGAACGCGATCACCGCGATCCAAACACTTCTTGCTTCGAATCTCCAAGAAACAGAGATCGAGCTTCATAGCTTTGATCGGACCACTTCCGCACTCGAGTTCGCGATCGACAACTCGGCCGAGCTTCAATACCTGCATGCCCACACCGCACTCTTAAAAAGTCTGTTGGCCGAACGTTCAGTTCAGGTTTCACCACGAATTCGTTGGCACTTTCATCTCGCCGATTTCCGCGAATCCCTATTGAAGGGTCCGAACCTGCCGGCACCGCATGCGGTTCTTTACGATCCCTACTCGCCGACGAAGAACCCGGATATGTGGACGCTGGATCACTTTCAGCGCCTCAGACTGCAGCTCATGGATTCGTCCCCTTGCTTGCTGACGAACTACACGCGCTCGACTGCGGTTCGAGTCACCTGGCTTCTTGCTGGGTTTTACGTCGGACACGGAGTCTTCATCGGCGAAAAGGCCGAGACGACCGTCGCTTCAAATCAGCTTGGCCTTCTGGATCGCCCCCTCGAAAAAAATTGGCTTGAGCGAGTCGTCCTTTCGAGGAACTCCGCTCCGATTCAAATGCCCTACACTCAGGCGACTATTAGCGAAGCTCAGCTTGCTGAATTGCGAAACCACCCACAGTTCGCCTAAGATTACCCTATGTCGTCTAAAGATGGTCGCCTCGTCTACTCCACTGACCCAGCGCTGAATCAGAAATGCCCAAAATGCAAAGAGCTGATTTCTGAATGCACCTGCGTGCCGGACGTCGACCCGAAGTCTTACAAGTTCATCGCGGTCCTTCGAATCGAGAAACAAGGTCGCGGAGGAAAGACGGTCACCGTGATCGATCGCCTTCCGAAGAACGAACTCTTTCTGAAGAATCTCACCACGGCGCTGAAGAAGAAGTGTGGATCCGGCGGGACCTACTTGATGGATGGCAAGGACGGCATCATCGAGATTCAAGGTGATAAGCGCGAACTCGTGCGCGCGGCTCTCGCCAAAGAAAATATTCAGTGTAAGGGCTAAGACGTATCTCGTGTGCTTCCTAGGCAGACGGAAGACCGCTGAAAAGTGTCCATGAGCAAGCGTGTGACGTTGATCCAATTTGAAGGCGAGACAAGCTCACGAAGCGGAAGATCAATCCGAACGCTGCATCGTCCAGATGGCAGCGCCGCTTGAAGAGCTCGGCTCCTCATCTCACTCCAGGCAGCTAGGCTGAGTCTCCACTGAGGAAAAACGCCTGCCATTTCTTCAAGCCCGGCTGAAACAAATTCGCTCGGAGCAAACTCCTGAAGCGCACGGGGTGATGATACGGTCCATTGCTTTTCCGACTCATGGTAGGTCGGCGCGACCCCACGATTCATTTCATAGCCTGCGCGCACGAAAGCTTCGCTCACTCCTGCCGGATTTCCGATCACAGCGACCCGTTCCGTAAAATAGGGCCTCGGATCTTTTGCGAGCGAAATATCTCGAGCGTCGCGCGCGAGACCTCCCGCACTCACCCAGACATCCGACTCGCAGAGCTTCAGCTCCTTCTTGAAAACCCCACCCGAGACAGAAACGCGCTTACCAGTCGTCATCGAAATCATGGCACGGGTATCGTTTCCGACAGCGATTTCCAAGCTCTTTGGTTCGACGCTTTCCTTGCCATCGCTTCCGCAAAGACTTCCTAACTCCCCAGCCATGACCGGAGAATGAAACCCGTAGACGATGGCTCCGCCCCCTTCAAGTCCGCGGGTCTCGCTAAGCAACCACGACTTTCGAGTCGGAACTTCCTGAAGTTCGCTCGGTCGCGACAATCCCAGTTTCTTTAACCAAAGCGAAGCCGAGAGCTCACGAAACGCCGCAGTCCAGAAGTCGTCAGGAAAGCGAGTCACGGTAACTGGGCCCTGCTGCGAGCGACGGTTCATCGTCGCTTCGTCGCGAGCTCGCACCTCTTCGGTGACTGCCATCGTGTAGCCCGTTCCCACCGTGAGCGTCGCGATACTTCCGCCTCGCGTATTTCTCTTCACGTAGACCAGGGGAATTCCGCCTGGCCGGTTATCTTCAAGCCCCTTGGCGACGCTGAAACTTCCGAACGGTTCAGCACCCGTGGGTTTGGCGCTGAACCAGTACCAAGGCGAATGCGCGGCCACGACGACATGAGGTGGTTGACTGATTCCGACGAATGGCAGCAGGTAACTTTGAGCGGCAAAATCTTTTCCACTCCGCAAACTCTCCACTTGAAAGCCCAAGTCTTTTTCCCAGGTCCCTGACTCTCCCGGAAGGCCCGACGAAATTAAGACATGCGCGATCTTTCCCGAATTCCAGCCAGCCACGAGCTTGGTCCAGTCCCCTGAAGTCATCCGATCGTGTCGAACCAACGCCAATACGTCCGTGGACTTTGGATTAGCGAGAACCGCCGCGAGTTCAGAAAACCTGACTCGATACCCGAGGCGACGGAAATGGCTTGCGACGATCCAAGACTCATTCAAAAAACTATTCCAACGCGAGGCCCGCCAGCTTCGATCGGGTAAAAGAAACACGATCTCGGGAGCCGAATTCGGAAGCATTTTGCGACGCAGCTCCTCGGCGTCGTAACGAGAGAGCTCAGTCAGCCATCCTTCCATCGCACTCGAAACTGGCTTCAGTCCGCGATTTTCAGTGCGGATTCCAAATCCGCGTTCTCGTTTCGCGACAAAAGGTTTTTCGGCCCATGTGAAAATATGAGCGGCCCCTTCGATCGGCATCAAGAGCGTGGAAAGTGCCTGAGCTTTGAGAAGCAGAGCCTGCTCCACCTCACCGCTCGGCAAGTGTTCCTCGGTCGAGGTCACGCCGAATTCGCTCAGTCGAACCGGCAGCCCCGTCAGGCCCGCGAAAATCTCGGGGCTCAAATCGAGAAACACCGGCTCGCGAGAATTGAGGTTCAAATAAGAGTTCAGAGAAATGAAATCAAGCGGTGCCCCCCGGTCGCGGCAGGCTCGCGCGATTTCGCCCGCGTCTTCGGACGTCGAGAAACGATCGAACTGTGAAAACAACACACCAATGGCAGCGTAGGTTCGCTTCGCGCTTGGATCGGCACGCTTGGATGCCGCGCACGCGTCGCCGATGATTTGCGCGATCGCCTCGCGGCGCCCATTGAGAAACGAATCCCAAACGGATTGAGAGGCATTCACTGAAGGAACCGGACCCAGCTGGCGAAACCCCAGAAAGTCGATCGCCGCGAACTCGTTTCCCAGAATCCAGGCTTCAATCTGCTTTTCGCCTCGAAAATGGCGCACCGTCGTTTCAATGGCGCGAGCAAATCGGGCTCGAACCCAAGGGTCCGAGTAGTTCATGAGCGCCGATGGAGTCGATGTTCCGTTGACGGTCTCGCTTAGACGATGTTCCGGCCCTACCCAAGCAGGCGGCCACTGAAAGCCGATAATCGGCTGGATTTGAATATGGTGCTTCTTGGCCAGCGAAACCATTTTCTCGGGGAGGCTGAAGTCAAACTTCCCCTCTTTCGCTTCGATCTCCCCCCAGACCCACTCCACTCGCGCACTTCGCAGTCCGAGCCTCTCCATTTCGGAAAAGTCGAAGTCCATTTGCTCGGGGCTTTGCCAGACCCCCAGAGGTTTGTTCCAAGTTTGATAGGCCATGCCCAAAAACGGGCGGCTTTCCGACGGAAATGCCAAAAGCGAAAAGACGAATGCCGCTCCCATCGGTATAATGAAACTCGTGCTGAACTTCACTCTGGTCATCCTCTCGGTAGCGGGATTTTCCGCTCTCCTACTCTTTCCCTACGCGTTCGGCTTTTTCTGGATTTCATTGCGCTCACTCGTCTCGGGAATCTCGGGTTCGGGACGACTCAGCGGCCCAGAAAATCAGGATGCCAGCGTGACCGTCCTCGTTCCTGCAAAAGGCGAAGGTGAACTGGCCTGGCGTGCCGTCGAAAGCGTGTTGAAGCAGGACTATGCAGGTAAGATTCTCGCTCTTCTTGTCGTGCCGAACAAGGACGACAGTTCTTATGTCGCCGCCAAAAAGTACCTGGCACCGGAAAATGCCAAGGCTTGGGGTGCCAACCGGCGGTTTGAGATCGTCCTCACCGGCACACCGCCAAAACATGAACAGTTGAACTACGCGCTCGACCACCGGATTTTCGATCGGAACGATGCCGATTTCATCGGATTTCTGGATGCCGATCACGTCGCCGACGCAGGCTGGGTTCAGGCTTCGGTCGCCCGCCTGCACAAGACTCCCGATTGGATCGCCGTTCAGGCCCGAAGGCGCCCCACCTCGGTGACCCGTATTTTTCAGCTCTGGGACTCGGCAGAAAATCACCTGGGCCATGAGCTCTACAATCGCTATCAATCCGAAGGCGAACGTAGCGTCTTCTTCACCGGGAGCACGGCGATTTTTCGTCGTACGGTCTTCGATCGGCGCCGCTTTTCCGGGTTAATCACCGAGGACACGGCGCTTTCGTTCGAGCTTCTCGCGGACGGTGGAAAAATCGGTTACGAGCCGACCCATGGATCGGCCGAAGAAGTCGCGCCCACCCTGCAAAG
>FSTL01000055.1_pt1 | contig 10746 bp, 9 predicted proteins | sample 1637241 | NCBI WGS metagenome assembly FSTL01 (sample SAMEA3914819, study PRJEB12502) | metagenome | biome: forest; material: soil | place: Canada | collected 2010-06-26 | depth 0.3 m | reverse complement strand
ACTCCTGGGTAAAGAAAACGATCTGAGACCTCTCCATAGGGACTTGCCCGCGCCTGATCCCTCTTTGACCCGCTATACGGAGCTGAAATCCGATGTTTCGAGACGGACCGATATCTCAGCACTAGATCATCGCTCGACCTCAGCGGATCTCAGCCGGAAAGCGGCCGCTGCTTTCTGGGTCCCCAAGTTTTCCCTCGCCGGTCAGTTCCAGTGGTACAACAACGTGAATTACGCAATTGACGACGTTAAGTCGTTTAGAAATGCCTACTACGTCGGCTTGCTTCTCTCGTGGAATATCTTCGACGGAGCCGCTTCGTTTTCGCGTACTAAAGAAGCACTTTATCAAAAACAGGAAGCTGAAGACCGGGCCGACTCCGCGCGCCTACAGGCCCATTACGACATCGAAAGTTCAAAGAGGAATCTCGCGTTCGGGATCGCCAATTACCAGTCTCAAACCGATCAAGTCATCGAATCCCAAGAAGCCGTGAGGCTCGCGCACGAAGGCTATAAAGCCGGGATCCGAACTATCAATGACGTTTTAGACGCGCAACTGGATCTCTATCGATCAAAAGCCGGAGTCGTCAACGCCAAGCTCTCGACGATCCAGTCCTTTACAAATCTCGAACTCGCATTGGGTAAGGCACTATGATTCACAAACTGCATATAAAAAAGCCCCACCTCAAAAAGAAGCCGACGCTGATCACCGTGGGGATTCTCCTCCTGGTCGCACTGAGTTACTTCAGTTACGGTTACTTCTTTTTTCAATCGACGGACGACGCCTACGTTCAAGCTCATACTTCGTTGCTCGCGGCACGGATTCCGGGAACAGTGCAACAGGTCATGGTCGACGAGAATTACAAAGTCCGGCAGGGCCAGCTCCTCATCCAGCTTGACGACCGAGATAATCGTGCCGCTCGCGACCAGGCCGAGGCTGACTTGGGCGCGGCGACATCAGACGCGGAGAGCGCCCGGATCAAGTACGAGCGCTACCAGAAACTGATCAAGACTAACGCGATCTCGCGGCAGCAGTTCGACGATCAGGCTGCGGTTTACTCCTCCCAATCCAAAAAAATGAAATCGCTCGAAGCCGCTCTGAAGACCGCCGAGCTTCGCCTGAGCTATACAAAAATCGTCGCACCAACAGACGGAACGATAGGAAGAAAATCGGTTGAGCCAGGCATGGTGATATCGCCAGGTCAGGCCCTCCTAGGATTCGTTGAAGGCCACGAACGGTGGGTGACTGCTAACTTTCGCGAGACCGAACTCAAGGGCGTGGAGCCAGGAAAAAAAGCCAGAGTCGAGGTGGACTCCATCTCCGGGAAAACCTTTCAAGGAGAGGTCGAAAGCATCGCTCCTCACACCGGGGCGACTTTCGCACTTCTCCCTCCGGATAATGCCACCGGCAATTTCACCAAAGTCGTCCAGCGGGTACCGGTGAGGATCAAACTCGCGGGACTTTCACCGGACGAGGTCGATCTACTTCAGTCCGGCCTTTCGGCGGTTGTGACGGTCCGAAAGTAATCGCATGAACTCCCCGATCAAATATTCCCTCATCGCCACGGGAGTCCTCGCCGCACTGCTGGAAATTCTCGATAGCTCGATCGTCAACGTCGCAGTCCCGAGCATGACAGGAAATCTGGGGGCCACACTGGATAATATCGGGTGGGTTCTCACCGGCTACATTATCGCAAATGCCATTATTCTTCCAATCGCGCCGTGGATCGCCACCCGATTTGGACGCAGAAGATATTTCACAGGTGCGATCGTTCTCTTCACCCTTTGTTCAGCCGCATGCGGAATGGCGCCGAATCTGGGATTTCTTGTTTTGATGCGCATTCTCCAGGGCTTGGCCGGAGGCGCACTGCTTCCGACATCACAAGCCCTGATTCAGGAGGCGTTTCCGCCCGAGCAAGCGGCGAAAGGCAGTGCCGTGTTCGGAGTCTGCGTCATCATTGGGCCGATGCTCGGTCCGACTTTGGGTGGATATCTCACTGACTATCATGGATGGAGATCCATTTTTTACATTAACATCCCATTGGGAATCATTGCGACTGCACTCTCTTATCACTTCGTGAAAAATGTGCCGGTGTCCGAGACCGAGAGAAGATCCAAGATCGACACCCTGGGTCTCGTTCTTCTAGTGCTGGGACTGGGAGGCATGCAGTTTGTTTTGGAAAGGGGCCAGCAAGACGAGTGGTTCTATTCGAATGCAATCAAGATCGGCACGGTACTGGCGGCCACATGCCTTCCCCTTTTACTCTATTGGGAACTCAAGACGAGGGAACCCATTTTGAATCTGAGATTGTTTACCAATAAGGCTTTTAGTGCCGGGATGATGCTCATGCTCCAGCTCGGTTTTGCTCTTTATTCGTTGATTTTCTTCATCCCCGTTTTTGTCACGAACGTCCGAGGAATGTCTGCAACACAGAGCGGGATGCTTTTCATCCCCATGGGCGTTGCCTCCATGATCATGATGGTTGCGGCCGGGGCACTGCTGGCTAAATTGGACGCGCGAATTCTGGTTTTGGTCGGTAATCTGTCCCTGATGGGAACCATGTGGACGATGGCGCATTTCAGCAGCGATACGGGCACTCCACAAATGTTCTGGCCGCTCGTGGGAATGGGTCTGGGAATCTCCTTCGGTTTCGTGCCGATTAATACCGTCGTCCTCGCCCAGTTCGTGGGACGAGAGATGGAACAGGCAGCGGGAATCCTGAACCTGATTCGGCAAGTGGGAGGCAGCATCGGAATCGCGCTCGTCAATACGTACCTGGACCGCTTTCAAAAGCAGAGCTTCATCGATTTGACATCGAAAGTCTCTCTGCTCGCCCCTTCCACCCTGGCGCAATACGCCTCGGGTGAATCGCTGATGACTTCTCAGTTTTCCAACACCGTTGGTTTCAACACGGGAGTGAACGGTCCGGCGAAGCTTCTATATAATCGGATGCAGTACGAAGGATTCGTGGTCGCCTACGCTAAGTGTATGTTCTTGGTCCTGGTTATTTACTCGGTCGGGTTACTCGCACTGGGATTTTTCAAAAGTGAAAAGAAGCTCTCCATGAGCGCCGGAATGGCGGCTTAGACCTCGAAACACAAGACGCCCCGGCTCCGAAAGTTTGGCGCTCGGAGCAGGGTTCAGGGGCTTTTTGCCGCAGATCTCCACTTCGCCAATACGTGTTTGCTGATGTCCGCAACGCCTACGCCATGGGTGACTTGCGCGAAGACGAACGGCCCATCGCCTCGCATCTTTCGTGCGTCGCGATCCATGACATCAAGGCTCGCGCCCACGTGTGGTGCAAGATCGGTCTTGTTGATCACGAGCAGGTCGGACTGCGTAATGCCGGGCCCGCCTTTGCGGGGAACCTTGTCCCCGCCGGCGACGTCGATGACGTAGATTGTGTAATCGACCAGCTCGCGACTGTACTGCGCGGCGAGATTATCGCCGCCACTTTCAACAAAGAGAAGCTCGGGCGCGATGCGCTTCATCAGCTGCTCGAGCGCGTCCATGTTGTGGCTGATGTCTTCGCGAATAGCAGCGTGAGGACAACCGCCGGTCTCGACGGCCAAGATTCTATCCTTGGGCAGAGCTTCGTTCCGAATCAGAAACTCCGCGTCCTCGCGCGTGAAGATATCGTTCGTGACCACGCCCAGCGAGACCTGATCGCGAAGCTCTCGGCAAAGAGCGAGAAGCAGCGCCGTCTTTCCACTTCCAACAGGTCCGCCGATACCGACGGTAAAAGAGCGGGCTTTATAGTCGCGGTCCAGCGGGGCATCGCGCTCGTGAAATAATCCCGCGTGCGCCCAATTCTCGTGGGTGTGTCCGTGACCGTGGGTCGGGTCATCACCGTGCGAATGCTGTCCGATAAATGGGGTGAATTTCGCGTGCTTCATTTTTTCATCAGCCATTGAAAACTCCTAGGATTGGAAAAGTCGTGAATAAAGGCGATCGTGATTGGATTGAAAGAGGTCCAAAAGGGGCGCCGTCTGAGCCAGATCATCAATGCTCAGACCCGCGCAGCGGGCGAGAATTTTATCCAGCACCGGCGCGAATCGCGACTGAACACGCTGAGCCTCATAGGGCCCGAGAACGCCCAGGCGAATCGCGGCCGAGATCGCGCCGCGCAGAGTGAAATGCAGGTGAAGCTGCTGCATCGTCTCGCGCCCGACGCCCATGGCTTGAAAAACGGCGCCAAACACGGGCGCGAAATGTGAGTGCGTGGCTTGAGTCACGCGCGCGACGCGCTCGAGCGAAGTCCCCGGAAACGAACGCTCGCATGTTGAGAAGTACGTCCTTCCCTGCACGCGGCTTGCGCGGTTGGCGACGTGACCGCTCAGAAAGACGTCGCAGGTCTGATCGACTTGGGCCAGGCTTTCGGGCCGATCGTACACTGCAGTCGCCAGGACGAGTCCGCCGTGCCCGGTCTGCCAGAGCAGCTCACTCAGAAACGCATCCAACCCCGCGCGTCCCTGGATCTCGCCTTGTTGAAGAGCCGCCTCGAGGCCGCCGGAATGCGAGAACCCACCGGTCGGAAACGCCGAGTCCGAGATCTGCAGAAGTGGCCAGATGGGGTTCACTGCTGTTTCCATTAGAAGAGAAAGTACCTCTGAGCGAGTGGGAGCGTCACTGCCGGTTCGCAGCGCAGAACGTTCCCGTCCGCGATGACGGTGTAGGTCTCAGGATCGACCGTGATCTTGGGAAGAGCGTCGTTAAGCTTGAGATCCTTTTTCGAGAGACCGCGACAGCCCCGAACAGCCGTCAACGTCTTCGTGAGGCCGTACTTTTGAACCACCCCTTTATCGATCGAAACCTGCGAGACGAAAGCCAAGCTCGTGGAGCCACTCGCGCGACCAAAGGCGCCGAACATCGGTCTCATCATCACAGGCTGCGGTGTTGGAATCGAGGCGTTCGGATCACCCATCTGCGCCCACGCAATGAAGCCGCCTTTGATCACGATGTCAGGCTTGGCGCCGAAGAACTGCGGTTTCCAAAGTACGAGATCGGCGAGCTTGCCCACTTCTACCGAGCCGATTTCGTGAGAAACGCCGTGAGTGATCGCCGGGTTGATCGTGTACTTGGCCATGTAGCGGCGGATTCGAAAGTTATCGTTCTCGCCCTGCTCCTCTGCGAGCCGCCCCCGCTGCTCGCGCATTTTGTGCGCGGTCTGCCACGTCCTGAGAATCACCTCACCCACCCGGCCCATGGCCTGGCTGTCGCTCGACATCATGCTGATTGCGCCCATGTCGTGAAGGATGTCTTCAGCTGCGATCGTCTCGCCGCGAATCCGGCTCTCGGCGAATGCGACGTCTTCCGGCATGTTCGGATCCAGGTGGTGGCAAACCATCAGCATGTCGAGATGCTCGTCGATCGTGTTGACGGTGTAAGGCCGCGTTGGATTCGTCGAGCTCGGAAGCACGTTGGGCTCGCCACAAACGCGGATGATGTCGGGCGCGTGTCCGCCACCGGCGCCTTCGGTGTGATAGGTATGAATCGTTCGGCCTTTGAGTGCGGCCAGAGAGTCGGCCACGTAGCCTGACTCGTTGAGCGTGTCCGTGTGAATCGTGACTTGGACGTCGTAGTTTTCGGCGATCGAAAGGCAGCAGTCGATCGCGTCGGGCGTCGTGCCCCAATCTTCGTGAAGCTTGAGACCGATCGCGCCGCCCTCGATCTGCTCGGGCAATCCCTCGGGAAGCGAGGTGTTTCCCTTTCCAGTAAATCCGAAATTCATCGGAAACTCGTCGGTGGATTGAAGCATGAGCTCGATGTGCCGAGCGCCGGGCGTGCAAGTCGTCGCGCACGTTCCGGTGGCGGGCCCCGTTCCTCCGCCGATGAAAGTCGTGATCCCGCTCGCCAGGGCGTCGTAGATTTGCTGAGGACAGATAAAATGAATGTGCGAATCCACGCCGCCCGCGGTCAGGATCATGCCCTCGGCCGCGATCGCTTCGGTGGTCACCCCGACCACCATTCCGGGAGTCACACCGTCCATCACATCGGGATTCCCGGCTTTGCCGATGCCCGCGATGCGTCCATTTTTAATTCCGACATCGGCTTTGTAAATGCCCGACCAGTCGATGATCAGGGCGTTGGTGATCACGCAGTCGAGTGCGTCCGCTTGCGAAACCCCTGCGGCTTGCCCCATTCCGTCGCGAAGAACTTTTCCTCCGCCGAACTTGCACTCATCACCATAGAAAGCAAAGTCGCGCTCGACCTCGGCAATCAGACCCGTGTCGCCCAACCGCACGCGGTCGCCGACAGTGGGCCCGAAAAGATGGGCATACTGAGTTCTCTTGATCTGATGGCTCATGACGTACCTCGGGACTGGCCTCGGGCCGCGTCTTTACGAATCACTTTCTTGCCACCCATGGAAACGAGCTTCACCGTCTTAGCTTCGCCGGGTTCGAATCGCACGGCGGTGCCGGGTGGGATGTCCAAGTGCTTGCCGTAGGCTTTCTTTCTATCGAAATCGAGCGCGCGGTTGGTCTCGGCGAAGTGATAGTGGCTCCCGACTTGAATCGGGCGATCGCCCCGGCTGATTACTTCGAGCGTGATGACCTCCCGGCCTTCGTTCAAGCTCACCGTGCCTGCGACCACGAGCTGCTCACCGGGATTTTCCGGGCTTTCGACCTCAGGACGCTTGGCAGGAATGGGAAGAAAGCTCCCGTACAAAGCGAGTTCGAGATTTCCTCTTTCGGCCACAATCGGGTGATGAACGGTGACGAGCTTGGATCCGTCCGGAAACGTACCCTCGACCTGAACCTCGGTGATCATCTCAGCGACACCTGCCATCACGTCGGCACGCCCCAGAAAACTTCGACCCAGATCCATGAGCTCTGCGACAGATGATTTGCCGTCACGGATGAATTCCAGAAGCTGACTTGCGATCAGGGCTACGGCCTCGGGGTAATTAAGCCGAGTTCCGCGCGCCAATCGCTTTTGCGCGAGGTATCCCACTTGATGAAGACTCAGCTTGTCGAGCTCATGAGGAGTCAGATGCATAGGTCACCATTTTCTGGCCCAGGGATTATCCCCGAGCATTTCAGGAACGAAACTCAGATAGCTGCGCACTGCCTCTGAAAGCACTTCGGTTGAAGCCGAAGCCAGACGCACGACTACCCCTTCGCGCGGAAGAGCGCTGGCTGACGCGACGAAGTCTGCACCCGGCATGAGCCTTTGGCTCGAGACCGCTTCCAGAAGCTCTCGCCCCCGTGCCTCGAGCGTCGGGCCCAGGAGAAGTATCAGGCAGTAAGCATTGAAGCGGCCCAGGCGATTCACAAGCGGGCCAGCGCCCGAGTCCAGGCACAGCGACTCGAGGAATACGGGCTCTTGATTACGCCTGACTTCGATCCGGCTTCGGTAGGAATCAAAAGCCCAACGCTCGCCCGAGCTGTAGCGACCGCTGTGCACGGTCTCTACCAGCAGAAGCGAAGCGTCCATGTCGAGCTCGTAAGTCTGGCGCTGCGAGAAGTTCGAGCCCTCGAAACAAACCACAGGATCCGGAAGGGAAAAGAAGGTGGAACCTTCCTCAAGCCGGCCTTCGATCCGCTGCTTTGTCCCCGTAGGCGAACGATAGATCTTGGTCGAGGATTGACTCAGAAGCGCCGCTTGAGTCGCGGCGCCTAGCCGGATCGTGAGCTCGACTGAGTCCCCATCCACGAAGCCCCCGCCAAACGAGCTCGTATACACCCACGCGGCATGGCCGTCGTTCCGCGGAGTCAGCATGCGCAGCGGGTTTCGCGCCAATGCCCGGCGAACCACGGTCCGGGCTCCAGCTCTTTCGAACTCTAGGGCGTTCTCCATAACTTAGACCGCATTACCAAAGAACAGGCCCGAAGTCAGTACTTACAGAATAATCAGCTCACGCCGGGTTCTCGGATCGGCCGACGCGCCACCCGAACGGCAGGAGTCTTACTTTCCCAGCCACTTTGAGCGCGCCATAGGTGGCTATTCCGAACGCCAGTCCTTCGGCGATGCTGAATGAAAACGGAATCATGATCATCGTGATGAACGCCGGCAGAGCCTCGGGGATCGACTTAAAGTCGATCTTCGTGACTTCACTCATCATGAAAAACCCGACCATCACGAGCGCTGGCGTGGTCGCCGAAAGTGGAATGGCCAGCAGAAGCGGCGAAATGAAGAGCGCGAGCAAGAAACAGATTCCCGTCACGATGCTCGTCAATCCGGTCCTTCCCCCTTGTTCAACACCTGCTGCCGACTCGATGTAGCTCGTGACCGAAGAAGTGCCCAGAGTCGCTCCGAGCATCGCGGCAAGCGCGTCCGCTCTCAGTGCCTTGTTCAGATTTCTGATCTCGCCGTTCTCATCTTGCAGCCCGGCTCGCGTGCAGACAGCGATGAGCGTGCCCATGTTGTCAAAGAGATCCACAAAGAGAAGGCTCAGCACCAGCGGCAGACAAACGCCTGGATTCTGCCAGAAGTACCGCAGATCGAGCTGCAGCAACGTCGGCTTCAGGCTCGGCGGCAGCGAGACGATCGTTTGCGGCAGGGCCACTTTTCCGATCACGGCAAACGCGACCGCGATCAGCGCCATGGTCCAAAGCAAACTCCCCGTCACCTTCTTCATCATTAAAAACGCCGAAACCAGAATCCCGATCACGATGATGAACACCTCGGGGTCCTGAAGTCTTCCAAGCGTCAGGAGTGTCACCGGATGAGCGACGATGATGCCTGCGTTTTTTAACCCGATCAAAGTGATGAACAGGCCAATCCCCACCGTCAACCCGTGCCTGACACTCGCGGGAATCCAGCTCAGGATTTTTTTCCGCAGCCCACTCACCGTGAGCAGCATGAAAAGAATGCCGCTGTAAAATACGATTCCGAGCGACGCCTGCCACGGAATCTTATTTCCAAGGCACAGGGTGTAGGCAAAGAACGCATTCAATCCCATTCCGGGAGCCAGAGCGATCGGCAGTCCGGTGAACACCCCCATGACGATCGTCATCACAGCCGAGGCTAAAACGGTCGCTGTGAAAACTGCTTCCTTGGGCATTCCTCCGGCCGAGAGGATCGCCGGATTCACCACGAGAATGTACATCATGGAGATGAAGGTGGTGATACCCGCGAGCACTTCTGTTTTGACCGAGACCGAGGAACGAGGCTGATTCATGCCCTCATGCTAACAACGCTCTGCGCGCAAGTCACCAGGCGCCTGGACCCGCTGCGGGTCCGGCTCGTCACATGCTAGCTATGAGAGATGACCGAGGAGGGTTCACAATGAAGAAACTTATCGTGCCGTTCCTAGTGACCTTGCTGCCCGCCTATGCGAGCGCCCTAACGCCGCCCGGATCAACGGCCGAATCGCAAGTCAGCGGGAGCGTCGCGGCCGTGAGCGGTCGAACGCAGAAGGTCTTTAACAAGATGGGCATCAGCCAAACAGCTTCCAATATGGAAAAATCCGGGGACGAGCAGAAGCTCGAAGGCAAGAAAGGTGACCTGGAAGTCGTAGTCGAACTCGAAAAAGTGGAGAAAGCTCAAGACCAGACCAAGGTCGAGGTCGTTGCTAAACAGGGCACCATGAAGTGGAATAACGACTACGCGAAAAAGGTATTAGAAAACATCGTCGCGTCAGGTTGAACCGACGTCTCCCGACTACGAATGAGACGAAGTCTCATTCGTAGGGTCTTCTTTGCGTTTACGCTTGATCTAAGTAAGACTTCTGCCCTTCCTTGACGCTCAATGGATTGGGTGGTGCTGTCTCGCCGTTAATGGTGAGTCCTGGACTTCTGAACGTCGCTGACACTTTAAGAAATTCGGCTGGGAAGTCGAGCTTGGGTTCTGATACTTGCGCGAGCCGTTCCAGCTGCTCGGGGGATAGCTTCACGTCGAGCGCCGCAAGATTATCTTCAAGCTGCTGAGTGTTACGAGCACCGATAATCGTCGACGAAACGCCTGGGCGCGACTGAAGCCAAGCGATGGCAACACGTGCCGGCGTGGACGAAACTTCCTTCGCCACCTCCACCAGGGTATCGATCACGTCATACGATTTCTGATCATTGAGGGCGGAAGTAACCCACTCCCCTCGTCCTGCCTGCTGCTGACCATGATTCTCGCGGCGATATTTGCCCGAGAGCACACCTGACTTAAGCGGGCTCCAGGGAGTCACTCCAAGCCCCAGTTCGCGAGCCATGGGAATCAACTCACCCTCGACTGTGCGTTCGAGGAGCGAGTATTCAACCTGAAGCGCGATCAACGGGGCCCATCCGCGGAAGAGCGCCATCATCTGAGCCTGAGCGACCTTCCATGCCGGTGTGTCCGAGAAGCCGATGTAACGAATCTTGCCCGAGGCGACCAGGTCGTCGAGGGTGCGCATCGTCTCTTCAATCGGTGTTTGGTAATCCCAGCAGTGCATCCAATAAAGGTCGATATAGTCAGTTTGAAGCCTTCGGAGCGATCCCTCGCACGCACTGACAATGCTCTTGCGTCCGGCGCCCCCGGCGTTGGGGTTACCGCTCTGTGTGTTACCGAAAAACTTAGTCGCGATGACCGCCCGTTGACGTTTGGCTGCCTGTTTTCCGAGGTGGTCGCCGATAATTTTCTCGGAGTGACCAAACGTGTAAAAATTTGCGGTATCGAGGAAGCAGCCTCCTTTCTCGAAAAACCGATCGATCATTCGCTCGCTTTCTTGCACCGAGGCTCCCCAGCCCCAATCCTCTCCAAAGGTCATAGATCCGAGACAAAGCGGACTGACACGAAGCCCAGATTTACCGAGCGTCACATAGTGATCGAGGGACATT
>FSTL01000255.1_pt1 | contig 11197 bp, 9 predicted proteins | sample 1637241 | NCBI WGS metagenome assembly FSTL01 (sample SAMEA3914819, study PRJEB12502) | metagenome | biome: forest; material: soil | place: Canada | collected 2010-06-26 | depth 0.3 m | reverse complement strand
TATGTGGGCTTCGGAGCATTCTTGCAAAAGCTCAGCTCAACCGGCACGTCGCTCTGGGTGAAGCAGCTCCAGACCGCGAATCCAGGCTTCGGAGTCTACGGATACGGAGTGAAAATCAGCAGTACCGGTGCGATCGCGCTTTCAGGGTATACGGCTGGCACTGTCGGCGGCACGTTGACCGGGGCCGCCGATTTCTACCTGATGCGATACGACTCCGCCGGCACTTTCCTCGGTGGCAGCCAAAAAGGTATGTCTGGGGCCACTGCGGCCGGAAACGCAATGGCCATCGACTCGAGTGATAACTTTATCATCGCAGGTTACACGTCAAACATGAGCGTCGCGGTCTCTGGAAATTACACACGGGGCGCAAGCGACGCACTCGTCATGAAATTCGATTCTTCGGGCGCTTACCAATGGGCATCGGAAGTCGGAAGTGGAATCGGAGCTGAAACGCCAGGCAGTGCGACAAGCGATTCATCCGGAAACACTTTTATCGCCGGATACAGTGGCGCGAACTTGGAAACGGGTCTCGCACCGATGGGCGTGCGCGACGGATTTATCATCAAAGTGAACTCATCCGGAGCCGCAAGCTGGATTCGAAGCTTCGGTGTCCCCAACCGCACCACCCTTTTCCGGTCGATCGCGGTCGATTCAAGCGGAAACAGTTACGTAACAGGGCAAAGCAACGGCGACGTCGTCAATGGTACCGGCGCGACAGCCAATGGCATGTACGAGTCGTTCATCATCAAATATGATTCGGCTGGTGTTTTGAAATGGGTGAAACAAACCAGCTCAGGCGCCGGCCTCGCTAGCTACGGCTACGGAGTCGCCGTCGATTCGGGTGGAAACAGCTTTGTTACCGGCTACACCACGGGCAACCTAGTCGGCACAGCGGGATATCCCAAAGGAACGAACGATCTCTTCCTAATGAAGTTTGACAGCGCCGGCGCGCCGCTCTGGACGAAGCAGGTGGGATGGGCCGCGCATCTTTATAACCCTTCGAGCGTCGTCATCGATTCAGGCGGAAACGTCATCGTCGGCGGCTCTACCAACCATAACTTCTCTAACAATGCGCTCGTACCCTATCGCACCGCCTTCGTGATGAAATACGACACCACGGGTACTCAGCTCTGGCAGAAACAATCCTCGACGAACGCCTATGCTTTCGGAGGACTGTTTGGAAACGCGGTGTCCGTTGATCCAACAGACAACGTTTTCATCACGGGACTCACCTACACCAACCTTTCGATTGGTTCTGGGCTCCACAACGGACTGGGTTACGCCGACTCCCACGTGATTAAGTATAGCAGCGCCGGAACACAGCAATGGATTCGCTCCGAAGGAATCACCATTTCCGGAACTGCGTACAATACGTATGGAACCGGCGTCGCCGCTAGCACGACAGGAAAATCCTATCTGATCGGTCAGACCATGGCAGACCTCGTGGGCGGGCAAAGTGCCTCTGCCTACGACACCTTCTTCGTGGGCTATGACACTGATGGAACGAAAAACTGGATGGCGCAGTTTAACCAGGTCAACAATTATGGAACTGCAGTCACGGTCGACTCGGCTGGAAATGCTTGCTTCGTCGGCTACACTTCAAACAACCTTGTCACCGCAGTAACGAGTGCCTCGACCGGCCCGTCTGATGTGTTTATGGCAAAATTCCCGCCTTAAGGCGGGTAGGCGGAATTCCCGCCCTAAAATCCGTAACCCACGACTGCAGTAATCGCGAGAGAAGAGAACGCCCTGCCATCCGGGTAGATGATTCCGAGGCGCGCGACGTCGATCCCGAAATTCATCAGGTGACTCGAACCGACGATTTGGCTGAGTGAAAGTCTGCCGGCGATTTCATTATCACTCAGCGATCCGACCGGACAGAACCGAAGCAGGAATGAACCGGAACGCGCGGAGCTAAATACGCGCGTGAGCTTTGAATCGAAATGCGCACCGATGAGTCCACGAAATCCGAAGTCTCCGCCCTTCGACCAAGTCGTCATGTAATAGGGACCTGCGAAAAACCCCAGGCGCCAGGCGGGCCCCGGCCACGAAAACGAATACCCGCCATGCAGATGCATTGAAAAATAGCCGAGCGAAACTCCCGAGACATTCGTCACCACAGGAAGCGCCAGGTACTGCACCGTTCCCCCCACTTCGAGGGCGGGCGAGAGGCGAATGAAACTTCCGGGCGCCGAGAAGGAAAGCCGCCCCCCCAGACTCGTCTGACTCAGCGATGCGACGCGAGTCTGCGAATAAGAAAGAAATGTCGGCCCTACAAAAAGGAAGATCGGAGGCCGACTTCGTTTTGAAGGGACAGCTACCGCTTCTGCTTTCGCGGCTGCCTCAGACGGCGCCATGGATGGAAGCGGAGACGGCTTAGGTACCGCCGACGGAGCAGGAGAAGGCAGGCTCGCTTCCGGTTTCTTCGGCTCGTCAGGCTTTTTCAGGAGAACTTCATAATGGTTCCCTCCCATTTGAAGCGCGCCCAAATCCCCGGTACCAACAACCGTGTACTCGAAAACACCCGGCGCGGTCGTGCCCCCCTTGAGCCCCTCACCTGACGTCTGCGACTCGGAAGTAAACGCACGTAGCACGATCTGCCCGCCGCGCATCTCGCACTCGAGAACGGCGTCAAATTGCGGGGTAACCGCACCCTGCTGACGAAACGAGAGCCCATAACTACGGCACGCCCCTTGGATCGCCACCCGTGCGAAGGCATCCGGGGCGAATGCCCAAACAAGTATCAGGCAATAAAGAGAGAAACTCTTGAAGATCTGCAGCTCCTAGGACCAGGGTAGCATGAAACTGCGCCACAAAAATCACGCGCCGCTGGACGGACGGGACCTGGCGTTGTTATTGTTCACGCATGCGCAAACTGACCATTGCTCTCTCGTGCTCCGCTGTCCTCGCCATGGGTGTTACCGGCCCAAGCTGCCCAGGCCAGCAGGCCCTCCAACAGCAGGTGGACCAGCTCCAGACTCGGACTCAAGACCAGGCGCGCACCATTCAGTCGCTCGAAACCGAAGTGAAGGCTCTTCAGACTGACCTGACTCAGCTTCACTCGCTGACGACCCAGATTGGCAACACCGTCCTAGCGCAGAAACAGGCACTCGAAAAATTTGATCAGGCCATTCGCGTTTCCCGCGCTGCCCCGATTCGTTCCGCCGCTACACCTTCGCGCTCAGCGACCGGCAAGAACAGCGGCTCAAAGCGCCGTGTGCGTCGTTAGTTCGTAATCCAGATTGGATCGGTCGGCGTTTCGACACTCGTGCGGTCGATGATCAGGCCGCGAAGTGGACCCATGCTCGTGAGCTCAGCCTCGCCCGTAGCCTGATGACTCTCACGTTCGTAAACGTCGTTCACCCAAGCGTAGATCAGATCCGGATCGTAGAAGAAAATGCTGTAATGCGGTTCCCAGTCGTAAGCCCAGCGACGGGTCGAATCGATGTCTTTCAAAATACTGCTGAATGGCACCTTGTTTCCAGGGTTCAGCTGACCACCCGTCAACGCAGCAGGAGCCACAATGGTGCGACTCCACGCCGTCTTCCACTCATCAGTTAAGAAGCCCGCGATATCGATGAAGCTGATGCCAAAGGCCGAGCAACCGGCTCCTTCGCCATAGCGAGGACGATTCTGAAGTCCGTAGTGTGCGCCGTAACCGCGCGCAATATACTCGCTGTAATATTGAACGAGGCGCTGGCAGCTGCTTGGGCGAATCTTGAAGGTGACGAAGTTCATCCCCTTGCCCATTTTGACGTGCTTGGCGTTCGTTTTCTGAACGTAGGCCGTATCGTCGAGTTCGCCCTTCAGATCAAAGAACAGAACTCCTAGACCCGCTTGGTCAACAAGCAGGACGCGCGCCGCTTCTGTATTGCTGGAAGGCTCCATCGCGGTTGAAAAATGAATCGCTGGGCCGAACGCGGACGTGTCGCATTTCAATTCGACCGCGACATGCCCGATTGGGTGCACGCGCACTCCCTTGAGCTCTCGAACATATGCCGAATAACCTTCCAGCATCGTCTTGCCGAGGCGCTGCGGCGTTGACCAGTCGAGTCCCGGCGACACGTAGTTAAACAGCGTCAGCTCGTCTGCGTGCGATGCGCTTGGGCGAGCGGCAAGAATCCCAAGTCCTAAAAGGACCATGAGAGATTTCGCGAGGAGGCGCTTCGTGGGACTCCTGGGTTTCTGCGGTAAACGCATCACGTTCCCCTCCATGGGAAGATAGCAAGAAGTGCCTCTAAGATTAGCCGTGCCAGACGGCCGTGTCAGTAGAGCCGTCGAAAAAAATATGTATACCACTGTCAAAATTCCGACATCGAGGACCCAGCCCTCATGACCGATACGAAAAGAACGAGTCATGAAAGCACATTCATCACGAATTCACACCCTGACAGCGCTGACGATTCTTTTCGCGCAGGCTTGTTCACCGAACGCTCCGTCCTCGCGTGGCGGAAGACATTCGGCTGCGCCTCGAGATCCTCTCTTTTCAGCGACAGCGCCCCAAAACGAGCAGTTTAAAGAAGAGCTTCGCTACCTTCGAGAAACCTTCCAGCTCAGAAAGCCGGAAGAAGACCGACTTGAAAGTTCGATTGAAGGGGCTGCCCGACAGTTTGGAATTCCAAGATCACTCCTCTGGTGCGTGATGTTTCAAGAATCACGATTCGATGTTCTCAAAAATGCGACCGAGTCGATGGGCGCTCGTGGAATCGGTCAGTTTACGAGAACCGCATTGAGCGAGCTCAACCTTGCGACTGATCTTTTCCAAAAAGGCACACGCGAATATCTGCTCAACGTGATCAAGCCTTATGCGCTTCCAATAGCCTTCAAACTCGAACCACCCGGCACAGTCAAATCGCAGATCGAGCTTCGAAGCAAACGCACCCTTCCTGACCAACCGGTTGGAAGCTACTTCCGAACTGAAACATCCGTGGCTGCGACGGCCGCCTACCTCAATAACCGTCACGCGCAGCTGATGCGCGTTCTCGCTGAAGAGAAGATCACGTTTGACCCCGAAGTTTTGTGGCTCTACGCGGCCGCGGCCTACAACAAAGGTCCACGAACCGTTTACGTGCTCATCACCCGGCAGCGTCTGGCCGCGGGGGACGAGTCGATCGGAGAAATTTTGCAAAGCCCGAAAATGAGCCTCGCTCTTCTCACTCACTCTGAGCTTCTCGATATCGCTCTCAGAAACGTTTGGCCGACCAAGCAAAGGCCTGCATTGATCAAGGAAATGATTTTGAACCTGAACGCGGTCCGCGCCTGCGCGACGGAGGACAAGAGCCAATGAAAATCAAGAACCGAGACTGGATCTTGGTTGCCGCGTTCATCGTCGTCGATATCGGCGCGATCATTTACGCGGCAAACTACTTCGGAACCAAGAAACAACAAACAGAAAGCCGTGAACAAGCTCTCGCGACGTTCACAGATCAAACTATGCAGGAAGAGCGTCGATCAATCGATGATCTCGAACGCGCGGCTGGATCTGGATCCTGGGACAAGTTTGATGATCGCCGCAACGGAATGCTGACGAAATACCGAGAGACTCACAAGATGCCGAGTCGCGGAACGGCACTCTACTTCTTTCCCGAGCTGCTACCTGAGCAATCACTTGAACGGGATTTCGCGGAAAAGCAGCTTGGGCCAAGTATCGCCGCACTCAAAGCCGCGGCCTTGTCACAGAAGCCGGGTCGTGCACGCGATGCCTTCCGACTTTTGGAAAGCCAAGTGAGCAACTACGAATTGGGCGCCTCCACGCCCGCGACTGAGCTTGGAGAAGAAGCCAAACGCTTTTTGATTATTTACGGACGCGTTTCTGGCGGAAGCACTCCATCGGGAACAGAGGATAAATAGTGCGAAACAAATTGATCACATTCTCCTGGTTGGCTGTTTCGCTTTCTGCCCCTTCCCTTCAAGCCGCGGACGCGGATCCGATGGCTAGAGTCAGAAGCTTCACGATGCCAAACGGCCTGAAAGTCGTCCTGGCGCCCAGTGACCAGGCCAAGACCGTACAAATCCGGGTTCAAGTGCGAGCCGGGCATTATAACGAAGACTCGGATAAAGCCGGCACCGCTCATCTGCTCGAGCACTATCTCTTCACCGATGCCAAGCTCGACAAGAGCATGACTTTCCTCGACGCGATCCATGAAAAAGGCGGCGCGGGCAACGCGGAAACTCACAGCGATCAAACTGTTTACTACGCCAAAGTTCCCGGCGAAAAAGCACCCTGGCTCATCGAAACCTTCGGCAAGATTCTCTTCGGCAAGGTCTTTGACGAAGAGCGTGTCCAACACGCGAAAAAACCCGTTTTCCTTGAAATCGGGCGCCCCGGCCCTGCTGACTTTCTGAGCGACCTGATTCAAAAGCTCACGCCCGAGTTCATGACGATTCCAGACTTCTGGCAGACTGAGTTTGGAATGCGATTTCCGCGTTACCGGGTCGCGGCCTACAGGCTTCAAACCGAAGGCCTGAAAGCCCGAGATCTCGAATCGTTCTACAAGCGCTTCTACCACCCCGAGAACATCACCGTTTTCTTAGGGGGACGTTTCGCCGAAGCAGAAGCTGAACGAGACATTCGCGCTGCCTTTGGAAAAGAGCCCAGTCGTCCCGGCGGTGGTTGGAAAGACCCACAGCCAAAGATCGTCCGCACTGGCACCTACTTCCGTTCTGAAAGCACCTCGGATACGCCCTACATCGAAATCGGAACGAAGGTCGCGGCTCTCACCCCGTCCGAAGAAATGGCTGCGCGAATCTACATGGGCTTCCTCAGCCACCGACTGATGAAGGACCTGCGTAATAAACAAGGAGAGACCTATACGGTTCGACAGCTCATAGATTTAAAGTCAGGCTATGGCAAAGTCGCCCTACTTTTTGAATCTTCTCCTGAGAAATACCGAGCCAACCTCAATCAGGTTCGTGACCTCTTTGAAAAAGAGATTCGCGAAGGCCAGCTCACGCAGGCGCAATTTGACGAAGCCAAGCAGCTCTATAAGAAAAACTTTGAGCTCAGCGACCGCGACAACGGAACGATGCTGGGCTTTGCCGAGCGTTGGAACCGCATCGAAATCGCGGCCAAAGAGGCGGGAACAGAACCCCTCACCGACTACACGGTTTTCACTCAGCTCGATGCTCCGACTTTCAAAGCGCATTTGAAAAACATGTTCAAGCGCGAGCAGAGACTCGAAAAGCTGACCGAGCCGCCCCTTACGTTCCGCTACGAATTTAACCTCATTCTGCTCTTCTCCGTAATCGCCTGGATGAGACTCGGCCGAAAGTTTTTCGCCCGCCCTTTCGTCCATCGCGAAATTCGCTGGGTCAGAAAACTTGGCTATCCCCCAGCCTACCTGCTCCAGATCGGTACGGCTTCATTCACCTGCCTTTTGACCGCCTTCGCGTTCATCGTCATCCACCTGGCGTCGAACCGTGCCGGGCTTGCGCAAAGCCACTTCATCATTTCTGACTACCTCATGGGCTTTATCTTTGTAGGAGTCATGGCCCTTTGCGGACAAATCGGATTTGGACTTGTACCCCGCAAGCTCATGGTCGTGAACGACCAGCTTTGGATCAAATCGCTGGGCTATCAAAGTCGCACCATTTCGCTTACCGCTGTCACACGCGTCGATGCGATGAGCCCACTGCAAATCCTTCTCACCCCTCGCCTCGCGTGGAGCGTGAAACATCGTTTCTATTACTTTGACCCGTGCATCTGGAGAAGCGGCCTTCTGCTTCGCCTCGAGAACGGACAGAACGAGTTCATCGGCGTTCGCGGCGCACACGAAGCGCAACTCGAGCTCACCCGCTTCGTAAATGAAGCGAAAGATCTCGCGCGCGGACGTTCGCAGACGGTCGACGCGTTGGTTGCGGCGTAGGTCGCGCTCGGACCTGCACAAAACCGGAACCTGTCGTTTGACAGGTTCCACACATCTACCCCGAGACGGGTCCCGCCCCGGAACCTGTCAAACGACTGGTTTAGATTTAGAGCCCAGGAAGCGACGAACAGATCGCCGAGCCACCCTTGTCGGAGTGCTCGCAAACGCAGACCTGGCTTCCATCCGAAAGCTTGCCCATCAGCACTTTCCATCCGAGCTGATGACAAAGGGCCGCGTAGGGACTGCCCTTCTCTTTCACTTCAAGTTTGAGTGAGGAAGAAGCCTTTTTTAAGGCCTGAATCAAAGGGCATTTCTGGCCCTGCCGATAGCACGCTTCATCAACGAAAAGGTCACCGAACGCTGGATCTTGGAACTTGCAGTAGGTCAGAGACTTTTCGGATTCCGATTGAATGCCCCAGGCATAGGGGCAGCGCACGGATTCCGCTGCGGCACTTCTCGCGCCCACGCCACTGGCAACGAAACCAATAGCAGCCGAAACAACCGCAATGAGGAGCGGTCTAACTACTTTCATCGAAATCCTTGGACGGCTTTCAGATTGGGAATCAGGTCATCTGAATCAACCCAGCATCCGACGACTGTCATGCCGCGAAACTCGTCCGTGACAGAATCTCGAATCCTCTGAGCAGATTCCAACGAGGCTTGATCCTCTTGAACTTTTTGAACGGCGGACCTGTAGGCGACCTGATCTTGACCCGGTGTCATGAGCGGAATGAGCAGCTGACGACTTTTCTCAAGCTGCGCCACCGCCGCGTCGACTTTTTTCTGAGCGAGCTCAGCCTTCTTATTGAGACTCTTCGAGTCCGCATAGAACACACCGCCTGCGGTTTTAATTTCACAGCTTAAGCCCCTACCGGCCCAAGCGCCGCCCCAGGAGTTTCTTAAGAGGTACTGGCATTTGCCGCCACTGCTCGTCCGTCTTCCCACTGCCGTCAGAGCATGGCCCGTACACGTCGAGATGTTACTTCGATCATATCGAAGGGTCGGCGGAAGCTTGCCATTCAGACCGCGATGCTCGGTGTTGCCCTTAATCACCTCGGCGCAGATCGAGACTCCAGCCGGGTTTCCTCGGTTGAGAATCTCATCCACGTGTTGCTGCATGCTTTCATCGGTGCCTGAATTGAAATTCTGAATCACATGCTCCCTAGCCGCACCGGGAGCTTCAATAGGATGGCGCTCATTGAGACACGGGTAGAGAATTTCTGCGAGCACCTGAGGGGTCGCGTCTCCGAGTAGTCCCCTCTGATCCAAAAGATCCACGACAGCTGATGTATTTTGACAAGATTTGAAGTGCAGCTCGGCTTTTATGTTCGTTTTCAGCATCTCAGCCGAGGCAGTCGCCAGTGGCGTCGCCGCCATATAGTGAAAGTTTACATCGAGCATCGCAACAAACTGCTCAGCGGTCATGCCGGTGTCACGGGTGAAATTCAGGATCGCACGATCAACGCACTCCTTTGAGGCGACACCAGAAACAAGAGCCGCTTCAATCGCCCGAGCAGTACTTCCTCCGCTGAGTTCGCCGTCCGAAGTCGTGAGCAAGCCAATATCAACCGCCGATACCGACTGAGCGACGCCCGATTTTCTGAGCTCAAACTCAAGGAGCTGCGCAGCCGTTTGCGCGTAGCAGGTGCCCGACCCGTCTTGATCCAAAATCGGCATGCCCTTCAGCGGCTCTTTCCGACTGAGATCCATCGGATCGCAAGGAAGTGCCTGAGCCACGCCCGAAAGCGAAATCAGCATCAGAGGCCCTAAGCTGAGCCGAAGCATAGCGGAAGACACGCACCTGAAATTCTAACGAACTTCAGCGTGAACCGCCTGAGACAATTCTTTGACGAGGCTGGACCGAAGCGGCGTGCTACTCGCGCTCGTCGCTGCTTAAACCTGAGCCGACGGACCTACGTCCTGCGCGATAGGATTCATCAATGCCGGCGAAACTTCCAAAGGCGCATCGACCGCCACGCGGTCTTTGTGCTTCTCGGTGCCGCGAGCGGTGCCGAAGATCGATCGAAGCTGGCCACAGGCTGCGAGAATATCGCGGCCGCGCGAAATGCGAACAGTCGCGGTCACGCCGCGATCGAGCATGTAACGCTGAAAGGCTCTGACTTTTTCGTCAGTCGGGCGTTTGTAGACCGAACCCGAATGCTCGTTGAACGGAATGAGATTCACTTTCGAAGGAATGTCGCGGATCAGTTTGATCACGCGAGCCGCGTCTTCGAGCGAATCATTGAAGTCGTTCAAAAGAACGTATTCGAAAGTAATGCGGCGATGCGGGCCAACTGGATAGCGGCGGCAAGCATCGAGCAGAGCGGCGATGTTCCACTTCTTATTCACCGGCATGATCTCGCTTCGCTGTTCGTCGGTCGAAGCATTGAGTGAAATCGCGAGCGAAACATCGACGCGCTTGCCGAGCTCATCGATTCCAGTCACGAGACCCGAAGTCGAAACGGTGATTTTGCGTTTCGAGAACGCAAGTCCGTCTTGATCGAGCATGATCTGGCAAGCCTTCGAAACGGCATCCAGGTTATTGAGTGGCTCGCCCATTCCCATGAACACGATATTCGTGATCGGGGCCTGGCGGCGAAGCTCATAAACCTGCGTGACGATTTCGTGCGTCTGAAGGCTGCGGTCAAGCCCCTGCACGCCGGTCAGGCAGAACTTACAGGCCATGGCGCAGCCGACTTGGCTCGAGATACATGCGGTCAAACGCGACCAGGCGCTCGACTGAAGTGCCGCGCGATTCTGGTTTCCGGCGAAGCGCGAAGGCGCAGGCATCGGAGCAGACTTGTAGCCCGTGTGCATGGCAGCCGGGTTCTTTGAATCGGTGCCGTCGTCATCATCGAAATCGCCCGAATCAGTGAGACCACCGAAGGCGCTTTCCTTCTTCTCTTTCAACGCGGCTGGAATGATCACGCTTTCGATCGTCTTCTGATCGTGAAGCGTCCAAAGAAACTTATGGGTTCCGTCGAGCGCCTGTTGGCTGAGTCGCTCTTGAAGACGATAGACTTCGACGTTTTCTTTCAGCCAGGAGCGCAGATCTTTTGAAAGATCGCTCATCTGATCCCAGTCAGTCACGAAGCGCTGATAGACCCAGTGAAAGATCTGCTGCGCACGATAGCGGGCTTGCTTGCGCGCTTTCTCGTCGAGCTTCGCGGCGTATTCAGGATCCTCAGCTTCAGGGCTGCGCGACGGGCGCACGCGACTGAGCGGAAGAAGGAGTTCAGCAAGATCGGCTTTTGTAAGTGACTGGAAGTAAATCATAAGACTAATCCAGTCGAGTACTTAACGGTTTTGACGCGGTTGCGCAAGGGGTTTAG
>FSTL01000239.1_pt1 | contig 11544 bp, 11 predicted proteins | sample 1637241 | NCBI WGS metagenome assembly FSTL01 (sample SAMEA3914819, study PRJEB12502) | metagenome | biome: forest; material: soil | place: Canada | collected 2010-06-26 | depth 0.3 m | reverse complement strand
GAAAGAAGCACGCGAACGGATGAGAGGCGCTATCGCCAGAGATTTGACGACGAGACGGACTTTGCTTTCGCATATCGCTGCTCGCTTGGTCAGTCCTCGCGACCGACTTCGTGAACAAGCACAGCGATGTGATGAGCTTTCCATGCGACTCGAACGCGCGATCCGGGTAAGATTAGAGAGAAGACGTTCGGCGCTCGAACAGTTGATGGGCAAGCTCGATGCACTCTCTCCGCTACGCGTTTTAGAACGTGGATATTCCATTGTTCGCGACACTCTGACGGACGGACAGGTGATTCGAAGTGCTGCCCAGCTGAAAGCCGGACAGGAGCTCAAGATCACCTTCTATGACGGCGAACGTAAAGTGCAGGCACTCTAATCGGATTTTGATTTCACCACTGATCGCGCTCTTTTTTTCGATTGGGTGCGCGACATCGGGTGCGACCTCGACTGCAGCAACCGCCGCATCGTCCGCAAGCAACGCAGCGTCCGCAACCGGTCCCGCTCCAGCAAAGACTGACGCTGGCACTACAAACGCCGGCGCCGCAAACAGCACCGCGACGGCCCAGCCCATCGCCGATGCGACCTTTGTCTTGAGCCCGACCCCTGCCGCGTTTCATCCGGTGAAGGGCATCGACGTCGAGCTTTCCACAGATCATGTGATCGACGGCGGAATGCTCATGGCAAAGCTGACTTCGACGAAGTCTCAGAAGCTTGATCCTTCAGAGCTCGCCGTTCACTTCGAAGAGAACGAGTTCTTTTTCTTCCCGACAGAAAAAGATCCTAACGCCTTCGAAGCGCTGATCGCGATTCCGCACAACAAGAAGCCCGGAAACTACGAGCTCGTCGTGAATACTGGGCAGCCAGCGGGGGCGGAAATCGGCACGGCCGAGTTTAAGATTCCACTCACGATCGTCGACGGGCGCTACAAGAGCGAGACCCTGCATGTGGCTCCAAAGCTCGTGAATCCGCCTGCAAAAGCAATGAAGCGGATTAAGAAAGAACAGCACGAGCTCGGCGAGATGTACAAAATCATTCGTCGCGAGAAACTTTGGAAGGGTCCATTCATTCTTCCCGTGGACAGCATCGTGACCTCTCCTTACGGAGGCAAGCGTCTCTATAACGGCGCACTTGCCGGCGCGCACCTCGGGCTCGATCTTCGCGCACAAGTCGGAACACCGATTTACGCTCCCGGTGGCGGAGTCGTCGTGCTGGCAAAAAATCTCTACTACACCGGCAACACGGTGATTCTCGACCATGGCTACGGTATCTTCACGATCTACGCTCACATGAGTAAGCTCAAGGTGAAGAAGGGCGTGAAAGTCGAACCGAAAAGACTTCTCGGCCTCGCCGGCATGACGGGCCGAGTGACCGGCCCGCATCTTCATTGGGGAGCAGTGATCCAGCACGTGCGCGCGAATCCCCAGGACCTCACGAGGGTTCTGCGATGATTCGGCTTTGCCGAAGTATCGCAATCGCTCTCTCCGCCGCCTTCGTTTTAATCATCATCACTCCCGCGTCCGCTCATGCGGCCCGTCCGGGTCGAATTGACGTCGAAGGGGCAGAGCTCTTCGAAGGTCCAGGACGTGGGTACCCTGTCACGGAGAAGCTAAGCCGAGGCACTCCCGTCACCGCGAGTACCTATCCGACTGAAGGCTTTTACAAAGTCAGAACCGGGTCCGGCGTAATCGGTTGGGTTTCCGTCGATTCGCTCGTCGTCGATGAACTTCCAGATCCGACCGAGCCCGCCGCGCAGGCGCCGCTCAATACTCCTTCAACCGCCGATCCTTCGAATCCGTGGCGCGGAAAAGCACCGGTCGCCAATCAGTCAGATTTTAGAAATCACCGGTACGACAAATTTCTCAGACTGCGCGCATTGGCTGGCGTCGATTTCTTCAATGCGACCAGCGTGAACGACTACCTGAGCTTCTCCGGTGGATTGAAGAATGCTTTTGTCTTTGGTGGCGAGCTCGACTTCCGATTTACTCGCGACCTGGCAATGGTGATTCGTGTCGAGAGGGTTTCCAAGACCATTGTCGGTCGCGACTCTTCCTCGACTGCGACTTATCAACTCGATGCCTCTTCGGTTCCGGTGATGGTGGGAATGGAAGTCACGCTGAGTGACGAGTCGGATTTCTCTTCGTTCTTTGGTGTCATGGCCGGAATCGGTTTGAACACGACGCTCAGCTCGACTTATCTTGCGGCCAACACCACGACTTCGTTCGTTTCGCAAAACTTCACCGGGCTCGGGCGATTCCTTTTTGCCTACCACCTCAACAAAGTGACTCACGTCTTTGCTGAAGTCGGTTACCGTATTCTACGTTCGCCCGCGATGGTTCCGACCACCGAGGACACCGGAAACGAAATCTGGAAACGTGGCGGCGTGTATCAGCCTCAGACACTCGACATGAGCGGCGCTCACCTGGCTGCCGGCCTCGCCGTTCATTTTTGAAATCGGTAACCCGCTCCGCGAACCGTAAGAAAATGCGCTGGTTCTTCCGGATTCTTTTCGAAGAGCTTTCGAAGTCGGCCCAAGAAGTGATCGACGGTCCGGGTTTTTGGAAGCAGTGTGAAACCCCAGACGGCCTTTAAAAGAGTTTCTCGGCTGACGATATCGCCATCGGCATCGATCAGGTGACGAGCCAGTTTGAATTCAAGCGGTGTGAGCGTGACCCAAAGATGAGTCGGCGCGAGAATTCGAAGCTGACCTTCATCGAGTGTCCAAACGGCGAGAATCGCTGTGGCAGGGCGCGCCACTTCAGAGGGGGCTGGTTCCACTCTTCTTCTTGAGAGTGCTTCAACTCGGGCGCCGAGCTCTTCCCAGGAAAAAGGTTTGGGAAGATAGTCGTCCGCACCGCCTCGAAGCCCTTCCACACGGTCTTGAATCTGCCCGCGCGCCGTCAGTATCAGAATAAAGACACGAGACCCGGCGTTTCGAATTTCGCGACAGAGCTCGAGACCATCGCCATCGGGAAGGGTGCGATCGAGGATGATCAATTCGGGAGTCATTTTATCGAGCGCCGCACGCGCTTCCTGAAGAGTGGTGGCTTGCACAAGATCGGTGATGCCGAGCTTCTTCAGAGCGATCTTCAGCGTCTCGGCCAGATTTCTTTCGTCTTCGACGAGGAGTACTTTTCCGAAGCTCACAGTCGACGTCCTAGAAGTTTGAACTGGGCGCCTTTGCCGTGGCCCGAACTCTCTCCACTCAAACGCAAGCCCATGGCATGGCAGGCGGTCGATGCGAGATAGAGGCCGAGGCCGGTTCCCGGAATTGCGTAGGGTGCATCGCTCTTTGCGCGAACAAACCGTTTAAAGATTCGCTCGTTTTCATCGGGTTCAAATCCCCAGCCCCGATCAAGAATCGTAAGCTGCCATTCGTCGCCATTCATTTGAGTATGAAGAGTGACTTCAGGAGCTCCGCGGGCAAATTTGCGGGCGTTGTCCATGAGGTTATCCATCACGCGGTTGAGCATTTTCTCGTCGACCATGGATTCGCAGTCGAGAGTGTCGCCCGTCCTTTCAAATGAAGCGTCGGGGCCGAGAATGTTTCTCCAGCGATCCATCGACTGGCGGATCCAGTCTTCAAGAGTGATTTTCGATTGGCGCGACTGCAAAGCATTGGATTGCCACTGCGCCGCTTCCAGTACGGCCTCGACTTCGATTTTGAGTCGTTGGAGCTCGGCGTCGTGCGATGCCCAGAGTCGATTTGACTCGTCGTCACTCAAGTTTCCGGCGCGAAGCAGAGACGATGAAAGTTCCAGCGTCGCGATCGGAGTTTTGAGCTCATGACTAACTGCCGCGATAAATTCGGACTGCAGCTGGTTGAGACGCATCTCTTGAATGAGACGGACGAAAAATAGAATCATCCCGCCAAGCAAGCCGACAAAACCGAGTGAGCCCAGAACAATGCCGATCCATGCGCCTGACCGCGGCATCGATTTCAATTCGAATTCGCGCAGACGTTCGACGAAGACCAGGTTCCACCCTGCGGCAAGGGTGCCCAAAAGCAGAACGGCGATAATGAAGATAAGAACCCATTTCTTCACGCCGCCAGTGTACAGTGGGGGCGTATGGAAAAGCGACGGGTGATCGAACGAATTCAGGAGTATCTGCAGCAGGAGATTCAGGGGCTCCCGCCAGGGCCTCAGTCAGCTGAACGCAGACTGGAGCTTGAGCGGCTTCAGGTCGTGTATCGTTTTCTGCCCCAACGCACCTACGGCCAGGATGAAGTGATCATCCCTTCGATGCTCCTCGAGCTCGAGCTGAACGGTATGAGCGCCTATTATTTTGTCGCACCCCAAGGCGGGGGATTGGTGACCACGATTGACGGCAAACCCGTCCAAGTCATCACTCCGAATTCTCCGCTCGGAGAGGCGCTGCTTGGAAAAAAATGGGGACAGACAGTCGAAGTCGCCATTCGCGGTGGGACCCGCCGCTACAAAATCGTCGCGTTCTCTTAACTCAAGCGAGTGTTAGCCGAGTACCACTCGAAGCACTGAGCGAATCAGCCAAACCGCGAGAAGAACGGCGAGCATCACGCCGATAAATGCAAAGCCAGCTACCGCCATAACGGGAAGTAAAACCCCAAGTGCGATCGCCCAGCCCCAGGAAAGTGAGACTGCTCGACCGTTTACGGATGCGTGTGCACCAAACGGGTTTCGCTGGGCGCTTTCGCCCGTTCCGGAAATCACATGTCCGTCGCGATCGATAACGACCGGATCAATGACTTGAAGTCGCTCTGTCATTCAAAAGTCTCTACACCCGGCTAGCCGAAAGCGCTAGCTGCGGTGCGAAAGAGCGGGCGAGCTGTCCGACATGGCTTATTCGAAAAAGCTCACGATCGTTTCCATGGCGCGGTCGCGGATGGAATCGTTCTCATTGAGGATTTCGTGCTGAGCCTGTGGAAAGCTGATTTTACGGCAGCTCTTCATCTTGTCGCAGAACTGATCCTGCCCCTTCAGCTTCACGATCTGGTCGCTTTCTGCTTGAAGGAGAAGTGTTGGAACGGCGATTTGGTTCGCTCTCAAACGGTTGATCTGATGAGTCGCTTTCAGGCCCTCGTGCACCCAGCGGTTCGATGGGCCACCGACTGCAGTCGCAGGTTTGTAAGCGACCAGCGCCTCGGCCATTTCATAGCGCGATTGGCTCGACGTCAGCTTGTTTCCTTCGAAGGGAGACTCTGGATAGGACTTCTGTCCCGGAGCGAGCTTAGCGCCCTGGCCGAGCCCAGTCAGAGTGCCGGCGAGCGCTTGCGCAACTGGTCCTGGGTAAGGAGCCGTGTTGATCGCGAACATCGGCGAATTGAAAATGATTTTGCTGAACGCGCCAGGGTGAGAGGCAGCGTAGAGCGCAGAAATCGCGCCCCCCATGGAGTGCGCAAGAAGGTACGTCTGCTCGTAGCCTTTCGGTTGGACGATTTGATTCATGAATTTGGCAAAGTCTGCGACGTAGTCGTTAAAGTCTTCGACGTAACCCAAGTCAGGCGTTTTCGCGGAACGTAATTCGCGGTCCGACATCCCTTGGCCGCGATGATCGATGATGTACATCGAGTATCCGAGGCGATGAAGGTCGAAGAGCACTTCTGCGAACTTCAGCGAGCTTTCAGAACGGCCCGGAGCAATGACGATCGCCCGTTTCGCGCCCGGAACTTCGAACGCATAGGTGTGAATATTGAGGCCGCGGCTTCCGACGAAATTTAGAGGCTTTCCCGTCTCAAAGAACGGAACGACTTCGGATCGAAGGCGCGATGCGATCTGATTTTCGGGAATGGCGTGGGCCTGAGGAGGGCTCAAAAGGCTCGCTAATCCCATCACTGCTGCTGCCGAGAATAACTTGATCATGACAGTCAGATATTCGATTGCGCGTATTCTGGCAAGACCGATTTCGAGTCAGCTAAGTGGCTGGTTTCTTTTCCTTTTGTCCGGCCTTCTGAGCGAAGACCGAGGCCCCAAGGGCCGCGATCATCCCGAGTTTCGCTTTCAGCTCAGGGAACTTACGAGTTCCCTGATGGATCATCTCTTCGGTCATTTGCTTCAATCCTTCTTCAGAAGCCCGTTTGACCATGACCTGATAAATCAGCGGATCTTCGATGCCCTCTTGAAGAAGTTTTCTGCCGCGCTCAATAGAAAGAGAAGCAGTTCCCTTTGTGCGATCAAAAACGAGAAGCTCGAGACCTTTGAATGCCGGTGCGGACTGAAGGGCCGGCGCGGCTCGTTTAATGTAATCGGCTGCTTCATTCCCCATGCCTGCATCGACGAGTGAGATCACGACTTCATGGAGTACGCGAGGACGATGAACCGCGTAGGGAGTTGCCTTCTTGAAAAGGTCAAGAGCCCGAGACTGCACTTTCGTCGAGAGATAGTACTTTCCGCAGACCACGAGTGCCGCGCAGACATAGCGAATCACTTCCTCGCTTCGTTCGTCGATCTTGGTGAAGGTCTGGTAGTAGCGTTCTACGTCGTCGTAGCTCTTGGTCATGATCGCAAGCTTCAAGACGGAGGTCAGTCGTTGGGGGTTAGCCGGAAAGTAGAACGAGATTCGTTTTACGATTTCGTAAGCGTCCACGAAACGATTCTGAGACATCAAAACATCGTAGAGTCCGACTAGGCACTTGTAGTGAATCTTGTTGTAGTCGAGACCTTCGGCGAATTTAACTTCGGCGGCCTTGTCGGCTTTTTTAACGAGATTAGCTTGGCCCAAGTAAAAACATGCGAGGGACGGTGTTGGGTTAAGTGTCTTTGCAGTGTCGAAAACTTTGATGGCGTCGTCGAACTTACCTTCTTGTAGAAGCCTCTTTCCCTCGTCAATCGCCTTCATGTAGTTCGAAGGCTGGAGCTTCGTCATCGCCGTACGCATGAGCGTTTGTCTCAAGCTGAACGCGGTGAAAGGCTTCAGAATATAGGCGTCTACATCTTCTTCTGCCGCGCGTGCGACCGCGGTCTGTGAAGAATTTCCTGTGACGAGAACGAAAAGTAATTCCTTGGAGTTCGGATGCTCCGCGCGCTGCTTCTGCATCAAGTCGAGTGAGCAGCGGGAACCGAGGTTGTAGTCAGCGATCACAATCTGCGGCTTGATCCTGTCGATCGCTTCTTCGGCGTCGGCAAAGCTCGATGCGAACGAAATATTCGTGGGCTTCGCCCCCAAGTCCGTGAGCGCGGAGTGAATCGAGCTTTTGCTTGAAGGGCTTGGGTCGGCTACCAGAACTCGGCGTTCCTTCAGGTACTGAGTGAAGTATTTTTCCTGCTCCGGGCTCAGGCCAGACATCGCTAGTCCTCGCCTCGCGTATTTTTAAGGAACTGTTCGATCTCGGCCTGTCGGCCCGAAAAAAGTCTCTTGAGCTCGTCCCATCTCTCGGGCTCGAACTGGGTGAGATATAGGCGAATCTGGTCGGCCCCTTCCAGTGGAATGACTTCTTCGATCTTCGCCTCGCTCACAAAGGGCTTCATGGTCTTTCCGGGCGGGAGATTGCGCACCGAGATTCCTAGAACAAGGAGATGCCCTGCCGCGAATGTCTTCGGGGGAATTTCGAGCGTGACGCTTTGCTCGCCGATTTCCGTGACTTTGATACGCGCAGGATCGCGCAGCTCGGTGCCCGTATGAGCGTGTCGGATATAACAGATGAGTTCGATCGACTCGAACTGCGAACCGTCGATTTCAGGAAGATCGGAATTGGACATGGCGCTCTATAAGCTTCGGGCCTAGCGATTCCTTCGAGAAGGAAAAAGAGCCCGAGCGAGACGCTTCTATGCGACTTGTTTTTGACGGAAAGCAAACGGGATGGAAAGAATCAAAATGCCGATGCTCTTTATAGTGAATCCGTTGAGCACTCCGGCCGCCCACGATCCGACTGTCTTTGAGGTCACCAACGTGATGGCGAAGACCCCTGCAAATGTGACTGCAAGCAGCCAGGGGCGTCTTTCAGATATCGCGCGGTCCAACGTAAGAGCTGCGAGTGGATAGGCGGTTCCGAACGTGTACGAAAATGCGAGAGGATGAAGGGCAGTAGCCCAGCCCAGCGCCAACGCAAATCGATCGGCAGGACGATCGATCCGGCGCGCAAGTAATAGGTAAATAGGTGCAAAGAGGACGATGAGAACCAAAGCCGCCTGGCTCAGTGACTGAGGATCGTGTTCAGACCATCCGAAGACTTTGACCGCAAGAGCAGGAAGTCCGTAAAAGCCGCCGCCTAAGAGATCACCGGGCGTCGAGAGCATCTGAAGATACGAACTCACCAGTGTCGCCGGGTTTCCGTAGGCGAGTATCGCCGGCACCGAGAGCAAGCAGAGAAGGAGAACTGCGGCGGCGATAGGCCGAACGCTCCAGGCTTTTCTAGGCACCGACACGAGAGCGATGAGATGAAAAAGTTTCGCGGAAAGTGAAGTGAGGAGCGCGGTCCATCCGATCCAAGCCCGTTTACCGGGGCGAAGTGTGGCGGAAGCACCGAAGAGGGCGGCCGCAAGAAGGATCGTCGTGATCTGTCCTGCGATCAGGTTGTTCATCCACGTGCCCCAGAAGGGGAGGGCCGCGGCAAAGGCGGTCCAATGACTGCGCGATTGAAGAGCGCACCAGCGAACGCAGTACCCTAGCGAGAAGACGAGGCAGAGTCGCCATGCCGCTTCAGCCCAACGCAGTGGAAGCGCACTGAACGGAAGAAAGAAGGGCGCAAGCCAAGGTGGGTACTTGTAGCAATGGGTTCCGTCGCGAGCGATGTCGTAGAGTGGAATTCCAAGAAAATAGTTTCTGCCAGCCTGCCAGTAGACCTGAAAGTCTCCGTCGGTTGCCAAGAAACTATTGACGAGGAAAACACCGAACATCATCACCAGCAGGGTGAGGACGATTCGCGAAATCACATGTTCAGCGTGCGCTTGTCGACTGCCAGCGCCGCTTCTTTAACGACTTCAGCCAATGTTGGATGCGCGTGGCAAGTGCGAGCGATATCTTCCGAGCTTCCGCCAAACTCCATCACGGAGACGGCTTCAGCAATCAGGTCGCCGGCGCGAGGTCCGATAATATGAACACCGAGAACGCGATCTGTTTTGGCGTCAGCGAGGATTTTTACAAGACCTTCGGTCTCGTCCATCGCTTTTGCGCGACCGTTCGCCATAAATGGAAACGAGCCCATTTTATAGGCGGTGCCTTTTTCTCTGAGCTCTTCTTCCGAATAGCCGACGCTTGCGACTTCTGGCCAAGTGTAGATCACGCCTGGAATGGTGTGATAGTTCACGTGTCCAGACTGACCCGCGAGAATTTCGGCGAGCGCGACACCTTCTTCACCGGCTTTATGCGCGAGCATCGGTCCTGCGATGACATCGCCTACGGCGTAGATGCCAGGCACGTTGGATTGAAACCGATCGTCAACGGCGATTCGCCCTGCTTTGTCAGCTTGAATGTTAACGCCTTCAAGGCCCAGGCCCTGGGTGTAAGGACGGCGCCCGGTGGCGACCAAGATGTAGTCGGCTTCGAGTGTGAACTTCGCATTGGTGGCGCGGTCTTCTGCTTCAACCAAGAGCCAGTCGCCTTTTTTCGTGGCACCCGTGCACTTACTGTTGAGCTTGAATTCCATTCCCTGTTTAGTCAGCGACTTCTGAAGTTCAGTGGCCATCTGCTTGTCGTTGCCAGGAATCAGGCGATCGAGGAACTCGATGACGGTCACTTTCGAACCCAAGCGCAGCCAGACAGAGCCCATTTCGAGCCCGATCACGCCGCCGCCGATGACAACCAGGTGCTTCGGAACTTCGGTGAACTCAAGAGCTTCGGTCGAGCTGACGACGCGCTTGCCGTCAAACGGCAGGAATGGAAGACCAGAGGCTTCGCTTCCAGTCGCGATCAAGACGTTCTTGGCCTGAAGCGTGCTTTTGCCGGCTTCGCCGCTGACTTCAACGGACTTGATGTCGCCAGCCTTGGTGATCTTGCCCGCGCCTTTGAAGGTTTCGATTTTGTTCTTCTTCATCAGAAACTCAACACCATTGGTGAGCTGTCTGACGACGCCGTCTTTGCGTTTCATCATCGCGGCCAGGTCGAGCTTCACTTCGCCAACCATCACGCCGTGTTTTGAAAGCTTGGTCTTGGCTTGGTGAAAGTGCTCGCTCGATTCGAGCATGGCTTTCGATGGAATGCAGCCGACGTTCAGGCAGGTACCGCCCAATGTTTTGTTCTTTTCAACAATGGCGACTTTCATGCCGAGCTGCGCAGCGCGAATCGCGCCTTCGTAGCCGCCGACACCAGCACCGATGACAACGAGATCGAATACGGTTTCAGACATAGGAGAATCCTTTCAAAAGCAAATCAGATCAAAGCTCGAAGCCGAGTTTCTCAGGGTGTTCGAGCGCGTCTTTCAACGTGACTAGGAACGTGACGGCGCCTTTGCCGTCGATGATGCGGTGATCGTAGGAAAGCGCGAGGTACATCATCGGACGAATCTCGACTTTGCCGTTCACGGCCATCGGGCGATCCATCGTCTTGTGCATTCCGAGAATGCCGCTCTGAGGCGGGTTCAAAATCGGGGTCGACATCAGCGAGCCGTAAGTGCCGCCGTTGGAAATCGTGAAAGTGCCACCCGACATATCGGCGATCGAAAGTTTTCCGTCGCGACCTTTGGCGGCGAGCTCGCCGATTTTCTTTTCGATATCGATGAAGCTCATTTTGCCGGCGTCGCGAACCACTGGAACCACGAGACCACGTGGAGTGCCCACAGCGATGCCGATGTCGAAGTAGTCGTGATAGACCATGTCTTTGCCGTCAATCGAAGCGTTCACTTCTGGAATCGCTTTCAGAGCGATGATGGAAGCTTTCGTGAAGAACGACATGAAGCTGAGCTTTGTGCCGTATTTTTTCTCGAACGCGTCTTTGTGTTTATTTCTGAGCTCCATCACAGGACCCATGTCGACTTCGTTGAAAGTCGTGAGGATCGCAGCCGTGTGCTGAGCCTGAACCAAGCGCTCGGCGATCTTCGCGCGAAGAAGCGACATTGGAACACGGCGATCGCCTGGGCGATCCGCGACGGCTGGAGCCGAAGGCTGCGGAGCGCGTGGTGCCTGTGCAGCTGGTGCCGGTGCCGAAGCGGCCAAAATTGAAGAGGCCGGTTTTGCGCCAGTCGTATACTGAATGACATCACCTTTGGTGATGCGTCCGTCTTTTCCGGTGCCTTTGATTTTATCAGGATCAAGGTTCTGTTCCGCAACCGCTTTGCGAACCGCCGGGCTGAGTCGAGCCTCATTCTCGGTTTCCGCCGCGCCTTTGGCCGCTGGAGCCGCCGCCGCCGGCGCCGCTTTAGCAGAGCCGCTATCAGCCGCCACGCTTGCCGTCGCGGCGTCGTCGATGACGCCGATCAATTCACCGACCGGAATTCGCTCACCAGCAGGCTTGAGCTGAGTCAGAACGCCCGATGCTTCAGCGACAATTTCTACCGTCGCTTTGTCTGATTCGATTTCCAGAAGGAGGTCGCCGTTTTTCACAGCTTGGCCGTTCTGTTTCGCCCATTTCAGAATGCTGACTTCGGTGATGGATTCGCCGACGCTCGGCGCTACGACATTGTGTTTCATGACATTT
>FSTL01000247.1_pt1 | contig 11679 bp, 11 predicted proteins | sample 1637241 | NCBI WGS metagenome assembly FSTL01 (sample SAMEA3914819, study PRJEB12502) | metagenome | biome: forest; material: soil | place: Canada | collected 2010-06-26 | depth 0.3 m | reverse complement strand
GTCTAGCAACCCGCCGAACTGAATCACTCCTCCTCGGGGATCTGCGATCGTTCTTTTCCGTAATCCTCGGGTACTTCGCCTACCTTTCCCTTCAGGAACCCGAAACGATCTTTATAGACCAAGAACGGTTCGGGCGTGAGGCGGCCTTGCAATCGATAAATCTGACCAGGAGGTAGTCCGCCCAGCGGTGCACTTCGATTTGCGGAACGATCTAGTCGATTCAAAAAAATAGCCGATTCTAGTACAGCGACTTCGCGACACGCCTCTATTAAAACCGCACGCTCTTTACTGGGCTTATGATCAGGAATGAAACGAATGTCAGTAATTCGTGACTGGGTCTCGCCGAAGTCAAGACGCGCATAGAGCGCAAGTGCCCACTCGTCATTTCTCCGAATTTCCGCAGGAGTGATTCCGTTCGACAGCAAGCACTCGCGCGCCGAAAGAAGATCAAACGGAAGATCGCCGCCGAGTTTAGGCGAAAAAAAAGCGCAGCCGGAAAATCCAAGTGCGAGAGCCGCTAGGCTCAGGGTGCCCAGGCGAAGCGGTAGTAGCATTCTTCAAATCGCTGAAACGGAAGGATGGTGAAATCAGCATCGCAACCCGCTTCAAGCGTTCCCTTTTTTGATTCAAGCGCCAACGCCTTTGCGGCGTTGTACGTTACGGCAGAAAAAATTTCGGCGCGGGTCATTCCCAGATAGAGCGCAGCAATCGTCATAATCGCAGGCAAATTGAGCGTCATCGAGGTTCCCGGATTGAAGTCGGTAGAGAGTGCGACACACGCTCCGTCTTCGATTAATCGGCGGGCGGGAGCGTGATCTGCTTTGAGATAGAATGCGGTTCCGGGAAGCAATACGGCTACTGTCTGTGAACCCGCCAGCGCCTTGATTCCACGATCCGAAATTTTCAAAAGGTGATCTGCGGAAAGTGCGCCAAGCTTAGCGGCAAGTTCGGCTGACTCGGTATTGGCAAGCTCATCAGCATGAACTTTGGTTTTAAGTCCGAGAGCCTTTGCCTTTTCAAGAATTCGGCGTCCCTCGTCCAGCGTGTAATAACCCTGATCGATAAACACGTCGCACGCCTGGGCAAGCCCGCGACGTGCCACCTCGGGCAACATCTCTTCGGTAATCTCGCGAATGTAGTCGCCACGGGATTTATCTTTCGGAAACGCGTGCGCGCCGAGAAAAGTCGAATAGAAGGTGATCTCTGGGAATCGTTTGCAAAGCTTCGCGCCGACCTCGAGACATTTAAGCTCAGCTTCCAAAGAAAGCCCGTAACCACTCTTCATTTCAAGAGTACGAACCCCAAATGCCTTCGCTTCTTTTACTCGAGCCACAGCCAAACGCAGCAGCTCGGCTGGACTTGCCGCTCGAGTCGCTTTCACGGTCGCGACGATTCCACCACCCTTAGCGGCGATCTCTTCGTAAGTAGCCCCACCGCAACGCGCGGCAAATTCGTCCGAACGGTCACCGGCAAAAACCAGATGAGTGTGGCAATCGACGAACCCGGGCACCAAAGCGCGCTTTCCACGCAGGTCCGCTTTTCTGACCCGAGAATATTTCTTCGGAAGATCAGAGGTCTTTCCAACCCATTCAATGCGCTTGTCGCTGTAAACCATCGCGCCATCTGGAATCGCGCCCAGGTCTTTCTCAGTAACGCGACGACCGTCCTTGGCGCGTACTCCTGCACCGGTAATCAACTCGCTTGCGTGGATGATGGCTCGAAGTGTTGGCATCTCAGTTAGCTTTCCAAATATCCCAGATCAAGTCCGTGCGACTCCTGCAACTGCGTGAGCGAGAAAAATGCGAGTAAGAGAACCACGCTTCCCAGGACCACAGCGCCGTTGAGAAGACCTAAATGAGTTTTCAGTGGGGCGAAAACAAGCGAGAGCGGAACCACCGTTCCGCGAATCAGGTTCGGGACCGTCGTTGCAACGGTTGCACGCAGATTGGTTCCAAACTGTTCCGCAGCCGTCATCATGAGAACGGCCCAATACCCGCTTCCAAATCCGATTCCGGTCGCAAGCCAGTAGATCGTCTGCGGGCTAGCCCCATAGGCAAATAGCAGTGCGTACATCAGCAGGCCCATGAAAACGAGAAAGCCCGCGATCACCCATCTTCGGTTCTGGGCCCATTGGCTGATAAAGCCGCAGATCAGATCGCCGACGGCGACACCGGCATACATGTAGAGAATGGCTGTGCCCGCGGAAAGCTCGCCCTGAACTCCGAGCGCGTGTCCGAATTCCGGGGCGAAGGTAATGACGATGCCAGCAATAAACCAAGTCGGCATGCCAACCAGAATGAGGCTTATGTAACGACGTAAACGAGAGCGATCGCGAATAAGCATTCCGAGATGCCCGCGAAGAACCGAAGTCTGCTGCTTCGCATGAGTAAAGACAGCCGAGTCACGAATCTGGAAGCGCATCAAAAGAAGCGCCAAACCCATGAGGCCGCCAACCGTGTAGCAGGCACGCCATGACAGAAAGTTCGCGAGCGCCGCTGCTGCGACCGAACCCGAGAGCCCGACTCCTGCAACCCAGGCCGCACCGTAGCCACGTTTATCGCGCGCCATGGATTCGCTCACCAAAGTGATCGCGGCACCCAGCTCGCCGGCCAGACCAAAGCCCGCCAATAGTCGTAGAACGGCATACTGAGGAACCGTGTAAACCCATGCGTTCGCGAGATTTGCGAGCGAGTACAAAAGAATCGAGCCGAAGAGCACCGAAACTCGTCCTCGCTTGTCGCCGAGGATCCCCCAGAAAAAGCCGCCAATCACCAGGCCGATCATCTGAAAATTCAGAAGCTGAATGCCCGCGCTCATCATTTCAGACGGTGGCACGCCCAAATCCTTAAGACTTGCGACCCGAAGAATACTAAAGAGATAAAGGTCGAAAATATCGACGAAATAGCCCAGCGCCGAGACGAGGACTACCCAGTTCATGGGGCTATCCGCACTTCCACAAACGGTACGAGCTCATAAGAGCCCAGAAGCGCTTCAGTGGTTTCGATGTCTTCGTAGAAAGTGCGATCACGTTCCATCATCGCGACGTTTTTACGAAGTCTCTGATGAAGGGCCTCGATCATGGGCGAAGATTTCAACGGGCGTAAAAATTCCAAGCCCTGTGCCGCGCTCATCAATTCAAGCGCCACCACGCGACGCGCGTTCGTAACGACTCGAAGAGCCTTGCGTGCGGCCCAGGCGCCCATGCTGACGTGGTCTTCTTTGTCAGCGGAAGTCGGAATCGAATCGACACTCGCTGGATGGCAAAGCGTCTTGTTTTCCGAAACGATGCTGGCAGCAGCGACCTGAATGATCATGAACCCGCTATTCAGACCGCCATCCTTAATTAGAAAAGCAGGAAGATCGGAAATCGCAGGATTGATGAGCTTCTCGATACGTTGCTCGGAAATACTTCCGATCTCGGCTATCGCGATCGAAAGCACGTCCATGGCGATTGCGATGATCTGCCCGTGGAAATTTCCGCCGCTGAGAATTCGTCCCGTGTCCGGAAACACGAGTGGATTATCGGTCACGGCGTTCACTTCGCGCTCGAGTGAATCGCGAACGAATTTCAAAGCATCGCGAGACGCCCCGTGAACCTGTGGCATACAACGAACGCTGTAGGGATCTTGAACTTTTCCGCAGCCCTCGTGACTGAGCGCGATCTGACTTTTTCCACCGTCGCTCTGCATGATCTTGCGCAAACGAGCTGCGACCTGAATCTGGCCTGGATGGGGGCGTACTTCGTGGATCTCGGGCTCGAACGCCGTCTCGGTTCCACGGAGAGCTTCGGCGGTCATCGCGCCCACGACGTCGGCCGTGTCGCAAAGATGTTCCGCTTCAAGTAGCGCAAGTGTGCCGATCGCGGTCATGAACTGCGTCCCGTTGATGAGCGCGAGCCCTTCTTTAGGCCCTAGGCGGATCGGCTTGAGGCCCGCTTTTTTCAGTGCGTCCGCACCAGAAATCGGAACCCCACCCATACGCGCACGGCCTTCGCCGATGAGCACCAGTGCGAGATGTGAAAGTGGCGCAAGATCGCCGCTCGCACCCACTGAACCCTGCTCAGGAATCATCGGGCAGATGCCGTGATTCAAGAGAGCCAGGATCTGTTCGACCAGTTCGAGACGAATACCTGAAAACCCTTGGGCCAAAGCGGCTGCGCGAAGGAGCAGCATCGCACGCGAAACTTCGTCCGCCATGGCTGGACCCACACCGACTGCGTGTGAGCGAAGCAGGTTGTACTGAAGCGTTTCGATATCGGCATCGGCAATTCGCACGTTCGACATCAAACCGAAACCGGTGTTGACGCCGTACATGGTTTTGCCGCTCGCGATTTCAGATTGAAGAAAATCGTATGCTTTTTGTATCTTCGCGCGCGCTTCTTTCGAGAGCGTGACTTTTCTACCGACAATCGCGACTTCGCGAACCTGTTCCAAAGTCAGTGGCGCGAGGCCTAGCTGGAGTGGTGTCGAGTCAGATGCCAGAGATAAAAGATGTTTTGCCTGATGGCTGAATGATGCCGGATTCATTTTGAAGTGCCCTTAACTTTGCCCCACACGACGAAGCTGCGCGATCGCTTTGCGGCGGTCTTTTGCTCCGAAGATCGCCGAGCCCGCGACGAAAACGTCTGCGCCTGCACGGCGAACATGCGCGACGGTTTCGGCGTTAATTCCACCGTCGACCTGAATCAGAAACCGCTTACTGCCTCGCGCTTCGGCAAGACGTTCGATTTTTCCAATCGCGCTTTCGATAAACTTCTGGCCGCCAAACCCTGGGTTCACGCTCATCACAAGGACTAGATCCACAAGATCCAGAACTTCTTCGAGCACCGGAAGTGGTGTACCTGGGTTGATCGACACACCGACCTTACAGCCGAGCTCGCGAATTCGATTCAGCAATCGATCGAGATGGACGGTCGCTTCGGCGTGAACGGTAATCAGATCGGCGCCGGCTTTCGCGAACGCCTCGACCCAGTTCTCGGGGTGGGCCACCATGAGATGGCAATCCATGAAAAGCTTGGTGTGAGGTCGCAGCGCTTGGACGACCACAGGTCCAAACGTCAAGTTCGGAACGAACTCACCATCCATCACGTCGAGGTGCAACCATTCTGCACCCGCCTGTTCAACCGTGCGAACCTCGGAAGCGAGATTTGCAAAGTCTGCGGATAGAAGTGAAGGAGCCAGAATCATCGAACTCTGCGGCCCCCATGCAAATGGGCGGGCCGAGATTTTCTTCGCTTTTTTGGAGGTCATTTACCTTCAGAGACTAGCTTAGAACCCGTCGCAAGCGGAAGCGACTTTCCTCGTCCTCGAAGGCCATTCAGCAGCCCAGCGGCATCGACTTCTTTTTTGCCTTCCCACTGGACGGCTCTCAGCTCGAGCGAACCCTGCGAAGTTCCAAAAAGGAGCATCCCCGAGCGCTCGAAAATCTGCCCGAACGGGCCTTGGATATCGTGTCGTGGACTGACCTTTTTGATTTTCAGCCGTTCCCAGGCGCCCGGCGCCATTTCGACCATAAGACTCGTGCCCGGCCAAGGATTGAGGGCTCTTACCCGACGATCCAAAGCTTCTGCGGTCTCCGACGGTTCCAGCCATTCCATCTCTTTGGAAAGCTTCGAAGCATACGTAACGCGACTCTCGTCCTGCTCCGCGCCCTTAAGAGTGCCGTCCGCCAGGCCTTTCAAAGTTGGAATGATCAGCTCGGCGCCCATCTTGGCCAGGCGATCGTGGATGGCGCCCGCCGTGTCTTCTGCAGAGACGGGGGTTTTCGACTGAAGCAGAACCGCGCCAGCATCGAGCTTTTCCACGAGATGCATGGTTGAAACGCCGGTTTCAGAGTCGCCGCCGAGAAGCGCCCATTGAATGGGGGCCGCCCCACGCCAACGAGGAAGCAAAGACGAATGAATATTGATGCAACCCAAGCGTGGTAGCTGAAGAACGTTTGTTTTAAGAATTTGCCCGAATGCGACAACGACAATCACGTCGGGCTTATAGGCTACGAGCTTCTCAAACTCTCCGGGCAGAGTGAGCTTTTCGGGCTGCTGAATCGTGGTGAGACCCAGCGCGAGTGCCTTGGACTTCACCGGAGTCGGACGGAACTCCAAGCCACGACCCACCTGGCGATCAGGCTGCGTGTAAACCGCGACAATCTCGGCGACCGAATGGACGGCCTCGAGCGCAGGAACCGCGAAATCGGGCGTTCCCATGAAAACCACTCGAAGCTTAGAGGAAGTGGCGGTCACTGGGGGCTCCGATCAACGCTTCTTTTTCATCATCATGTCTTCGAGTTCAGCTTCACGAAGAGCACGCTCTTCACGCAGCTTCTTACGAACCATGTCTTTTTTAAGCGGGCTCAACCGGTCGATGAAAAGTTTTCCATCGAGGTGATCCATCTCATGCTGAATGCAAACCGCCATCAAGCCTTCGGCCGAAAGCGTCTTCGTCAGGCCGTCGATGTCTTGGAACTGAACCTTGAGCTTCTCTGACCGTTTGATCTCGGCCGTGTACTCAGGAACCGAGAGGCAACCTTCGCTGATCGAGGTCGTGCCTTCGCGATAGATAATTTCTGGATTGATGATGATCTGAGGCTTCTTACCGCTGATCACGCTGCCATCGACGACTTCCGAGCCGGCCGGAATGGACTCACCCTCGGGAAGCTCCTCGAGATCATAGTCGGTATCGATCACGATAATGCGCTGGAGCAGACCCACTTGGTTAGCGGCCAAGCCGATGCCTGGAGCGTAGTACATGGTTTCCAACATGTCGTCGGCAAGCTTGAAGAACGACTTCTCGACGCGAGCGATCGGCGCCGCTTTCTGCGTCAGGACGATATCTGGAAATGTGTAGATCTTAAGTTTCGCCATTTGATTACTGACCCGCTACTTCACTTCTTTTGGCGCGAGATCAAGACGCCCGCCAGGGCTCCGAAAACCGCGCTAGGCAGCCAGGCGGCGAACCATGGAGGCAGTGCGCCGTTGGTCCCTAGCGATAGTCCTACAGAGAAAAAAAGCCAATAGAAAAACGTAATTGCGAGGCATGCGCCCATATCACGGGCAACGCCGCCTTCTCGCCTGCTACGGACTGAAAAGGGCACGCCCAGCAAGCACATGACCAACGGAATGAAGCTCAGGCTCCACCGCGAATGGTACTTCACCTCATACGCCTTCGTATCCGCCCCAGCGGTCCGAGTTCGTTCAATATAGGCCGAGAGTTCCTTGAGACGCAGGCCGTCCACTTCGCGTTCGATTTCTTGGAAGTCCTTGGGGGTCTCCTGGATCACCAGGTCTTTTTCCTTAAATCGGTGCGTCAGCGGAAACGGATCGTCTTTCGGAAAAACAGTAACGGTGCCATCGATCAGCTTCCAACCCTTGGGCGTGAAGGCGGCCTGCTCGGCCTCGACCAGCTGCCGCAGGTTGAAATCTTCGTCGAACGTGTAGACGGCCATTCCGCGAATCGTCTTCGTTTTCGCGTCGAAGGTTCGCAGATTGTAGATCAGGTTTTTCGAGCGGTACCAGATCTTGTCCTGCTTCACGTCCAGGAAGAAGTCGGCTCGCTTCTTCATTTCCTGCCAGTAGTAGGTCGTCCGTTTGCGATAGAGCGGCGGAAGAATACGATCCTGAAGCACGAGTAGAAGGCATGAGAAAATCAGGACGAGCGAAACGATCAAAGAGACGATTCGCGGAAGGCCGATCCCGATGGAATAGCTAGCCGTCAGCTCGTTCGTCCGATTGAGTCCCGAAAGAGTCAGAACCGTCGCAACCATAACTGAAGGCGGGGCCATCATGACCAGAACCGCCGGAAGCTGCATGAGATTGTACAAAACGGTCTGATGGGCGGGGTAACTCTTGTCCATCAATTCAGACATGATGGCTTGGAATAGATACAGGCTGCAGAGCCCCAAAAGGGCAAAGGCTAGGTTCTTTAGGAATATGCCTGCGATGTATCGATCGAGAGTCTTCATGAGTTGGGTGCGTTAGTAGTTTTACTCTACACCTTCGGGGGGATACAGAGTATCGTCAAACCCATGGCCGATAGCTCAACAGAACAAACCGCCAACGAGCCTGCGAAACAAAGCCGCAAACAGTGGCTGATCGAGAACGTCACCTCGCTCGCTCTGGCTCTTCTTCTTGTCTTCATGATCCGCTCGAGCGTGATCGAGGCATTCAAAATTCCTTCGGGGTCGATGATTCCGACACTGTTGATTGGCGACCATATCTTCGTCAATAAGTTCGCTTACGGAATCAAGATTCCGTTTTCTGACCTGGTGACTGATTCGCCTATTTACGTCATCAAACGTGCCCCGCCTAAACGGGGCGATATCATCGTCTTCATGTATCCGAAGGACGAGAGCTTTTACTACATTAAGCGCGTAATCGGCGTGCCGGGCGATACGATCGAGATCAAGAGCAAGCAGCTTTACGTCAATAATCAGCCGGTCGTCCGCGAGACGCTGGGTGGCCCTGACGCTGATAAAATTTTCTCGAGCCTCGATGACCCTCGCTACAGCCGAAACAACCTCGAGCTCTACAAAGAAAAAATCGGCGATGATGCGCACGTCATCATGCTTGATAAGAACAACTTCCTTGGCGACAGCTACGGCCCACTTTCAGTGCCACCCGACAGCCTTTTCGTCATGGGCGACAACCGCGACTTCTCGAACGACAGCCGCTTCTGGGGCTTCGTACCGATGCGTAACGTAAAAGGTCGCGCGGTCGTGATCTGGCTCTCACTCTGGGTCAGCATCGCCGACAGCCAGCTCGTGTTCCGCCCAGGCCGTATCGGCACTGTTCTTCACTAAGCGAGACGCTTCGAAGCTAGATCCAAAGTCTTGCCCGCTACGCGGCGGAGGCGCTCGGGCATGCGGTCGAGGACCCACGATACCGCGGGCGCGGTCCGGTAGTACGCCCGCACAAAGGCGCGTCCGCTCATCGTTTTCATCAAACGCTCGTCGCGAAAGCTCATGAGGCGATCCAGCGTTTCAGCTTCCGACACATCGAGAAGCGAAGTCGCGATGAAGCACTTCTTTCCAGTCAGTGCGCGATACGAATCTTGAAACGCCTGACGGTGCTTCGGCTTGCCGCGCGAAACATATCGTCGCAAAGTTTCGGCCGCGACATGTTGATGAGGCAGCCCTTTGGAAAAGAGAACGTACTTCTCGAGGTAGCCCAGAAATTCGCGATGCTTCCTGCCCGAATCGGTTCGGTCATAGAGCTTCGCGAGATCCCAGAAAACGCCGCTCACGACGAGAATTTCCGGCATTTCCTTTTGCTTGTCGAAAAGAGCTGGCGTCAATCCGTTCTCTGGAACGCCTTTGTAATCTTCGAGGACACGCAGGTAGGTGTAGAACGCCTTCACCGCATCGCCGAGCTTATGCTCTTGGTAATTTCGAACACCCAGGCGAGCGATCTCAAGCCGCTGGCGAAACAATTCGCGTCGCAGCTCTTCAGCTGCGCTCGTATTTCCCGCCGGTCGTTTTGTGCCCGGAACCCGGGGTCTATCAGTCATTTGTTCCCAGTCTACCCGATGCTGTACGGATCGACATCAGCGAGAAATGGCCATTTTCGAGAAAAACACGCTTCCTTGGCTGCATGGAGTGCTCGCTGTAAGTGGCGAATGTCCTTGGCCCGAAGCAAAAGGTCCCATCGGAAGTAGCCCTGAGCTCGCTCCAAGAAGGCTTCGCTCGGGCCAAGTACTTCGCATTCCTTTTCGTACTCTTTCAGCCCCTGCGCAACGAACTGGGCTCGTGCTTGAGCTTCTTCCTTGGCTTCGCACTCAAACCGCAGGCGAGCCAATCGCCCAAATGGCGGATAAGAGAGCACCTGTCGGAGGTCTCTTTCGCTCTCGAGAAAGTCCTTCTCACTCATCGTTCCGGCGACGGTTTGAATCACAGGATGGTCAGTCTGAAAGGTCTGAATGAGAACACGCCCGGGGTGTTCGCCTCGTCCAGCCCGACCCGAGACCTGGGTCAGCACCTGATAGGCGCGTTCTGGTGCACGGAAATCTGGCCAGCGAAACAGCGCATCTGCCAACATGACAACCACCAACGTCACGCCTGGAAAGTCATGCCCCTTCACGAGCATCTGTGTTCCCAACATTAAGTTGGCGCGACCCGACCGAAACTCTTCTAGAACCGCATCGAGACGCGAAGCGCTCGTAACCTGATCCCGGTCGAGCCTCAGTGTTTTTGCGCCTTCGACAAGCTTAGGAATATCTTCTTCCAGACTTTCGGTTCCTGCGCCCATAGGCAGCAGATTCGATCCATCGCACTTATTACAAAGGTCAGGCGTCGGTTCAAAGTGCCCACAAACATGGCATCTGAGCTGAACCTTCTTCTTGTGGACAGTAAGCGAAATGGAACAGTTCGGACACTCGCGAACCTGTCCGCAATCTTCGCAGAGTAAAAACGCCGCGAAGCCACGACGATTCAGAAAAATCATGACCTGCTGGCCCGCTGCGATTGTCTGCCGAATCGCTTCGAGAGTCTTCTCGGCCAAAGGAGCCTGAGTTCCTTCGACTCGAACCTCTTCACTCAGATCAATGATTTCCACGGCGGGTAAGCCACCTGCGGCGATACGAGTAGGGAGTTCCGCGATCGCATACTTACCTTCACGAACTCGCTCGCGCGACTCGAGACTCGGAGTTGCCGAACCCAGGACCACGGTCGCACCACTCATTTTCGAGCGCACTACTGCGAGATCTCGTGCGTGATATCGAACGCGATCTTCCTGTTTGTAGGTCGGGTCATGCTCTTCATCGATCACGATAAGACCGAGATTTTGAACCGGCGCAAATACCGCGGAACGTGCGCCGACCGCGACTCGCAGTTCACCTTTTCTTAATGCAGAACCCACGTCGCGACGTTTTCCATCGGCCAGCGCCGAATGCCAAAGCCCGACGGGAACTCCGAGACCTTCTTCGAAACGGCTGTGAAGCTGTGGGGTCAGCGCAATTTCAGGAACGAGCAGGAGGACGCCTTTTCCTTCGGCCAAAGTTCGGCGAGCCAGCTCGAGATAGACTTCAGTTTTTCCACTGCCCGTCACACCATGCAGAAGCACAACGCGCGGCTGAACGCTTGCTTCCGTTTTACGGTGCGTATCGATCAACTCGACTGCGCGCGACTGATCGTCGGTGAGAGTGACGTGCTTAAGAACGAATCCGTCTTCAACCTGCGATTCGACGGCACGAGCCTGCTTCTTGGCGCTCTTCAGTCCAAGTGCAGCGGGCGGCGCCGCGCAGTGCAAAAGTTCGCCAAGAGGAGCGCAGTAGTAGTCGCGTGCCCAGAGGCAGAGCTTCATGACGTCATCCGAAAAAATGGTCGCGCCCTCATCTCCTACCGAGATGACGTCTTTCATTTTTTCGAGCTTCAATCCATCCGGCAGTGTTTCCGTTTCACGCGGAAGCTCGACGACAAACGCATGCGTGGAGCCGCGGCCAAACGGAACCTTCACCCAACTCCCGACGCGGATCTGCGCCGCCTGTTCAGGCGTGATTCGGTAGGTAAATAAACCGTCGAGAGGCCTAGGGATGGCGAGCGAAATCAAAAGCATCGAGCTGCTTAGCGAACGATCGAATAGTAGCGACGGATCAGATCGCGGGTGGCGCCGTCGGCGGCATTTCCCGCTTCGGTATAGCCGTGGCTCGTCGATGCTCTCAGCTCTTTCGGATCTGGCGTAGTCGAGAGCTC
>FSTL01000183.1_pt1 | contig 11710 bp, 8 predicted proteins | sample 1637241 | NCBI WGS metagenome assembly FSTL01 (sample SAMEA3914819, study PRJEB12502) | metagenome | biome: forest; material: soil | place: Canada | collected 2010-06-26 | depth 0.3 m | reverse complement strand
TTTCGGAGAGCCCCGAAAGTTCGTTATGAACAGGCGCGCCCGGGCCGTCGGTTCCGAGTCCGGATGAGTCCGAAGATGTGAAAGGCGGTGGCGGTGGGCTGGACAGATCCAGCTGACTTAGGCCGTCGAGCGCCATGCCTTCTTGGGCATCCGATGGTGCGTCGACTGGAAAGAGTGAAGAGTCGGATTCTTGGTGGGCTGGTTCCGGCGGCGGGGGAGGTGCAACCGAAAGTTCCGAAACCGACTCGCCCGATTCGCTGGGTTCGGACGCGGCCGGATTATCTTTGGCGTAGTCTTCTAAGCTTTCAAACTCATCGATCGTCTCGATGACCTGCTCTTGAAGAAACTCGCCCCCCTCGACCGGGGCAGCGGGGAGCAGACCACTCTTCTCAAGGCCACTGGCGTAGTCTTCCAGACTCTCGAACTGGTCGATCGACGCCTCATCTGCTGGTGAAGAGGAGGGTGGGGCAGGAGGTTGGTTGCCCGAAGATCCGGGAGGTCGAAATGGTCCGCTCACTTAACCAGAGTAAAGGGATCGGGCGGGAACTGCAATATAAGCCAATTAGGCAACCGGTTTACTTCGCAGATCCTCCGCGGAAATTCAATCTTTTAGGACGCTTTTTTAAGACCCACCAGGGAGAAGGGCAAACCCGATTTGACTTGGTGGTGCTTTTAAACGACTTGAGCCGCAGCGTGGGCACTCGCCCATGCCCATTGGAAGTTGTAGCCGCCCAACCAGCCGGTCACATCAACGACTTCGCCGATGAAATAGAGGCCTGGAACCTTCCGGGCTTCGAGAGTTTTGGATGAAAGCTCGTCTGTATCGACGCCGCCTCGGGTGACTTCGGCTTTGCTGTAGCCCACGGTGCCACTTGGAATAAAGGTCCAGGCGTGGAGCTTTTCGCAGAAGGCTTGAAGGGCTTTCTCGGAAACTTGCGGGAGCGGGATGGACTGCTGCTGGGCAAAATAGCGCTCGCAGAAGAGGTCAGCGAAGCGGCTCGGAAGGAGCTCGGCCAGCATGTTTTTCACAATGCCGCGGTTACCTTGACGCTTCTTCTGAATGAAGAACTCGAAGGCTTTCGTTTCGGGCAGGAAGTCGATCGTGACAGGCTGCCCAGGATACCAGTGAAGCGATGCTTGAAGAGCGGCCGGACCGCTGAGCCCGCTGTGGGTGAAAAGAATGTTCTCGCGGAATGGAAGATCGCCCGCCGTCATCACGCAGTCGATGGAGATTCCGGCCAGGCCTTTGAGCTCGGCGTCTTCGCCTGCGAAGGTAAATCCGTCGAGCGCTGGCGCGCGCTCAATGAGCTTAAGCCCGAACTGCTTGGCGACTTCGTAGCCGAAGCCCGAGGCGCCAATCTTTGGAATTGAAAGTCCACCCGTAGCGATGACGAGTGATTCGCAGTGGAACGGGCCGCGGTCGGTATCGATGAGGAAGCGTGGCGCGCCGGGTGCGGTGGGGCTAGTGGCGGCATTAGCGGCAGATCCAGCTGCGGCGGCCGGGCCCTCAGAATCAGCATTTATCCGCGTGATTTTCTCGACTTTCGTCTCGAGCAATATCTCGACGCCCGCTTCGTCGCACTCGGCCTTCAACATATCGACAATCGCTTGCGCCGAGCCGTCGCAGAACTGCTGACCGAGTTTCTTCTCGTGGTAGGCGATGCCGTGGGCTTCGACCATCGCGATGAAGTCTTGTGGGGTGTAGCGCGAGAGCGCGGATTTGAAGAAGTGGGGGTTCTTCGAAACGTAGTTCTTGGGGCTTGCGCCCAGGTTCGTGAAGTTGCAGCGGCCGCCGCCCGAGATCAGGATTTTTCCGCCGAGCTTCTTCGCGTGATCGAGAATCAGGACCTCACGCCCGAGCTTGGACGCGTGAATCGCGCACATCATCCCAGCGCCGCCTGCGCCGAGGATGATGACTGGGGAAAAAGGTATCCGGTTACTTGTTATTGTCATTTGCGTTAAGCCGCCGGAATCCATAGCACAGGTTCAGTCAAAGAGGCGGTTTGTGACGCGCTGTTGAACAAAAAGTAGCCGGATACCTTTTATTCGCAGCTCGGGCCGGTCGGGGCGAGGTCTTCGTAGAAACAATTCATTTCAAGAGTTTGGTCGGCGCGGACGTCGAGCTGCATGCGGGCTTCTGGGCTCAGCGAAATGACGTTGGCCTTGCGGCGGAACGAGCCGCTTTCACCGACGAAGCAGCCGTCATCGACTTTCAAGGCGGCCTTCTTGGAATCAGAGAGAATGGAAAGTCGAAGATCAGCGTCGTCAGACGGAGCGTCGAGATCTCCAGCCAGGCCTTGATAGGCTGCAGAGAGGTCTTTTTCGAGAACGCCACCGTTGCTATCGCCCAGGCCGCGACCGATTTGAATGGCCGAGTTACCGACTTTCGCCTCACAGATCTCGTGGCGATAAGCGTGCATCGCGAATGCGTTGGATGAGCTCAGGACGCCAAGAATGCCAAGGATCAGCGGCGATAGGGCTTTTTTCATGGATCGATAGACCTCGTGGGGAGAGGTATTGCTCGATTCATGCCGACCGGCCTAGTGGCTTTATCGTTTAATTACACAGAGTTACTAAAAGGAATAGAGCCTGAACTGAATAGAGCTTAGGCAGGTGCCCACGTAGTATGGGCACCTGCCTAAGCCGAAAAAAGCTTTCTGACGTACGTATCCCGTACCTTTTCAGGTCGGAAGTGTGGGCACACCTTTTACTGACCGGCGCCGTGGCACTTCTTGAACTTTTTGCCGCTGCCGCATGGGCAGGCGTCGTTACGCCCGACCTTGTCGTAGCCTGCAGGCATGCCGCCCGAAGGCTGGCCCGACTGCATGGAGCTTCCGATGAAGCCACCAGCCGCAGCTCCGGCAGGAGCTCCCGGCATCGCGCCACGACCCATGTTCATGTTCTTCGGCATGCGTGAAAGATGCGAAAGATCGAACTGTGGGGCCTGCGGTGTACGACGCATCAACGGGTCGTTAAACGGTGTGCCTGCGGCCTGGGCGTTCTCTTCAGGAGACGGGCCCGGCTGCGCGGTCGGTACGACTGGAATCAGCTCGCCCGAAGCGCTGACGTTGTACTGCATCTTCGAAGGCTCGTGCTCGTGCTCGAGCTCTTCTTCAAGGTCATGCATGAGCTCGTCTTGATGAGACATCTGAACCGCGAAGAGCTTGCGGACCACGTCGCCCGTGATCTGGCTCATCATCATCTGGAAGTAGCGGAAACCTTCCTTTTTGTACGCGATGAGCGGGTCTTTTTGACCATAGCCCTGCAGGCCGATACCTTCACGAAGGTGGTCCATCGCGAGGAGGTGATCTTTCCAGAGGTTATCGATCGTCGAGAGAAGGATCATCTTCTCGAGCTGACGAAGGGTCTCGTGGCCGATCTGTTTTTCTTTATCGTTGTAGAGACCATCAGCCGTGCTCAAGACGAGCTTCTTCAAGCCGTCGCCGGTCAATGGGTTAATGTCTCTCTCTTTGAACTGGGCCTGGAACGAAAAGGTCGTTGTCAGAGCAGCATTCAGCTCGCGCTCATCGAGGCCTACCCGGCCTTCTTCACGTTTCAGTTTGCCACCCGGGAAGAAGTCTTCAGAGATCGCGCCCGTGAGCTCTTCAACCATCGAGAACACCATTGGGCGAAGCTCTGGGCTGGCCAGAACTTCTTTGCGCCAGGCGTAGACGACTTTGCGCTGCTGGTTCATGACGTCGTCGTATTCGAGCAAGTGCTTACGAATATCGTAGTTATGACCTTCGACTTTGCGCTGGGCGTTTTCGATCGCCTTCGTAGTCCAGCGGTGCTCAATCGGCACATCTTCTTCCATCGCAGCCACTGTCTGTTTCAACAGTGAGCTCTGGCCGAAAATACGGAGCAAATCGTCTTCGAACGAAAGATAAAAGCGGGAAGCGCCCGGGTCACCTTGACGACCGGCGCGGCCGCGAAGCTGGTTGTCGATACGGCGTGATTCGTGACGTTCGGTGCCCAAAATGAACAATCCGCCGGCAGCCTTCACTTCCTCGCGCTCAGCCCTGCACCGGGTTTCCATTTTAGAAATGGCGTCGACGAGACCCTTCTCGTATTCGACTTTTTCTTCTTCGGTGGCATCGCTCTTTATCGGGCCGACTTCGGACTTGGCCATCGACTCGGCGTTACCGCCGAGAAGAATATCGGTACCGCGACCTGCCATGTTGGTGGCGATCGTGACGGCGCTCTTGCGGCCTGCCTGAGCGACGATCTCTGCTTCACGCTCGTGGTGTTTCGCGTTCAGAACGTTGTGGCGGATGCCTTCGCGTTTCAAAAGCTGGGAAAGAAGCTCGGACTTCTCGACGGAAACCGTACCGACGAGAACCGGTTGGCCCTTGTCCTGAAGTTTTTTGATGTCGAGTGCGATCGCCTTGAACTTGGCCATCTGTGATTTGTAAATCACGTCGGCGGCGTCGGAGCGCTGAACGTTCTTGTTGGTCGGAATGACCGTTACATCGAGTTTGTAGATTTGCTTGAACTCGGTGGCTTCCGTGTCAGCGGTACCTGTCATGCCGCCGAGCTTGTTATACATACGGAAGAAGTTCTGGAAGGTGATCGTCGCGAGAGTCTGGTTCTCGTTTTCAATCGTGACGCCTTCTTTAGCTTCAATGGCCTGGTGAAGACCATCGGACCAGCGACGGCCCGGCATCAAACGACCCGTGAATTCGTCGACGATCATGACTTCGCCGTCTTTTACGACGTAATCGACATCGATCTTGAAGAGCACGTGTGCGCGAAGGCCTTGGTTCACATGGTGAAGCACTTCGATGTTCTGTGGATCGTAGAGGTTGCCGATGTTCAGGCGGCGTTCCATCTTGTCGACGCCAGCTTCGCTCAGTGCGGCGGTTTTCGACTTTTCGTCGACCGTGTAGTCAGTTTCAGGTGTCAGGCCGCCTTCAGCGATAATCTGACGATCGATCTTGTAATAGAGATCGGTCGTTTCGTCGGTCGGACCGCTGATGATGAGCGGAGTACGCGCTTCGTCGATCAGAATCGAATCGACTTCGTCGACGATGGCGAAATTCATTTCGCGCTGAACATAATCTTCCAGGCGGAACTTCATGTTGTCGCGAAGGTAATCGAAGCCGAACTCGTTGTTCGTGCCGTAAGTGATATCGCAGGCGTAGTTCTGTTTGCGCTGAGCATCGGTCAAGCCGTGAACGATGATGCCCGTGGTGAGGCCCAGGAAGTTGTAAATACGGCCCATCCAGGCCGAGTCGCGGCGTGCGAGGTAATCGTTGACCGTGACGACGTGAACGCCTTTGCCACTCAGTGCGTTGAGATAGCAGGCGAGGGTAGCGACGAGAGTTTTACCTTCACCGGTGCGCATCTCAGCAATGCGGCCGCGGTGCAGAGTAATTCCACCGATCATCTGAACGTCATAGTGTCTCTGACCGATCACACGCCAAGCTGCTTCGCGAACCACGGCGAAGGCTTCTGGCAGGAGCTGGTCGAGCGTTTCGCCTTTCGCTAGGCGCTGTTTAAATTCAATCGTTTTGGCTTTGAGCTGATCGTCAGAAAGCGGCTTGATCGAAGGTTCAAACGAGTTGATCTTGGCAACAATCGGCGCGATGGACTTAAGCTCGCGTTCGTTCTGGGTGCCGAAAACTTTCTTAGCGATCGAGGAGATAGGAAGCATAGAGAAGATTTACCTGAGTTTAGCGGTACCCGAAAGTTCGATTTCGTCTGCTACTCATGATGAGTGCGAATTGCGGTGCGTCAAGCGCAGTATGGAAATTTCAATGCGCGTCGCGTCACTCGTGTCCGAACCATCTGCGGTGCTCGATGATCAGGCAACGGTTCGAGATGACTTTAATCCCAGCCGCCTCGGCACGAGCCTCTGCCTCGGGATGCGAGATTCCGAGCTGCAGGAACAGGATTTCGACTCCACCGACTGACAGGATCTCGTCAACCACTTGAGGGATGCGATCCGAGCTTCGGAACACATCGACAAACTTTCGAAAGTCCGCCGGAACGGCGGCCAGAGATGGATAGATCTTGAGTCCGCTAGCGCTGTGCGCTTTCGGATAGGTCCCGACCACTTCCCATCCATGGTCACGCATATGAAGCGGCACATAATGGCTTGGCTTGTCGGCGTCCGGGCTGAGCCCGTAGACGGCAATCTTCTTATAGCGCTCCAGAATGCCCTTAATCTCAGCGTCTTTAACGTTCATAGGCCAACGTGTTGCACCGGTCGCGCCGATGCCACAGCACCGATTTCGCGCCGTCTCAGTTCTCGAGAATGTAGCTCAATGGGTCGACTGGCGTGCCGTTCACTCGCACTTCATAGTGCACGTGTGGACCGGTCGAGCGACCGCTGTTGCCGAGCTTGCTAATCACGTCGCCGCGTTTCACTTTTTGGCCTTTGGCGACAACAAGCTTCTTGTTGTGAGCGTACCAAGTTTGAAGTCCGTAGCCGTGATCGATGATGAGAGTCTGTCCGTAGCCTGATTTCACATCAGAAAAAATCACGGTGCCGTCGGCGGTGGCGTGGATGTCAGTGCCCGGATGATTGGCGACGTCCAAGCCTTCGTGCATTTTCACGCGATCACCCGTTGGCGATTTACGAACACCAAAGCCCGAGGTGAAAAATCCGACCGCTGGCTTTCGAGTAGGAAGTGCGGCCAAAAAGGCCTTTTGATCGGCGAGAAGTTCGTACTGGTCTTGCAAAACCTGCTCGACCAGAAGGGTCTCGTGGTTGAGCTCGGAAAAGCGAAGATCGAGGCCCTGGTATTCTTTCTGGAGCTGAATCTCTTCAGGACTCCGTTCGAATGAAAGGGAATCACGATCGGCACCTACGGTCGCAACCGCAGCAGCCGGAATCACAGCTGCCGTCCCATCAAGCGGGGTTCCAGCCGCGTTCGAGCCGTCGCCATCCTTACGCGTTACTGGAGCATTCGTCGGCGCCCCGATATTCACGGTCGCATCCGGAAGTTTTCCGCTGTTCAAGGACTGGAGCAAACCACCGCGGTCTTCGATGTTCGTAATGACCTTCAAGCGGGTAGCGAAGGTTTTAATTCGATCCATCGTGCTTTCGACGGTGTTCATTTTATTTTTGAAGATCTGTACTTGTTGCCGAAGACGGCGGTTTTCAATCTTCAACTGCTTGTTTTCGCCGATCTGGCTCATCACGTACCAGTAATCGAGAAGCATGATCGATCCGAGGATCAACGAGAAGAGTACGCCGACGACGAAGCCTTTAACCAGCCACCCTGGAACCACCACTCGACGAACTTGGGATGTTTTTTCAGGAATGATCAGAACTGTGAAGAAGCGATTCGTACGATTGATCATAAGACGCGGACGACAATCGCAGTGATGTTGTCGTCTCCTCCGTTTTTGTTCGCCCCGTCAACCAAAGATTCGACGGTTTTTTCAATGCTGCCGGCCTCGTGAAAAAGGCCTTTTTCTACTTGTTCTAAAATCGCAGGGTCATCCAAAAGTCCGGACAAACCGTCTGAGCAAAGCAGGAACGTATCGCCCGGTTGAACGTTCATTTCGTAAACGTCGACTTCAACCTGGCTTTCAAATCCGACAGAACGCGTGATGACGTTTTTCATCCGGTCCGTTTTCAACTGATCGCGCGTGATGAGACCGGCGCGCAACTTTTCTTGAACCAGCGAATGATCGCGGGTCAGCTGCCAGAGCGCGCCCTGAGTTAGATAATAGCAGCGACTATCGCCGACGTGTCCGATGGCGAGCTTGTCATCTTTGAAAAGAAGCGCGACGGCGGTGGTGCCCATGCCCTGAAGCTGCGGCTGTTTCACCGAGCGATCGAAAATCTGAGAACTCGCGTCTCGGATCGCGCGCTGGATGACGGCGCGGGAATCCCAAGCCGAATTCTGTGCCTGGCCTTCGCGCACGGTGCGCGGAATGATTTCCGCGGCCATGGCGCTCGCAGTTTCGCCACCGCGATGCCCGCCCATGCCGTCCGCAACGACAAAAAGGCCTAGCTCCGGAAGAGCTACGCCGCTGTCTTGGTTCTGCTGGCGCTTGCGACCGATATCGGTCTTGAACGCTGCTTCGAATCGCACGATGGAGTTTAGCTTCCGCTGACGGAAATATCGGTCAAGCGCACCGACGGCGCACCCACGGTTCCAAAGAATCGCATGTCATTTCCAATATCCGATATCTTACGAAAAACGTCCAATACATTGCCTGCGATCGCGAAGCCGCGAACCGGACGAGTAGGCTTGCCGTTCTCGATCAGAATTCCACTCGCTCCGAGACTGAAATCGCCCGTCACGGAATTGGCGGTATGCATACCGTGCAGATCAGTAATGAGCACGCCTTTGGTGATTCCATCCATCAGCTTCTCAAGCGGTTTTTTTCCATTCTGCATGTAGAAGTTTGCAGTGCTGATGGAAGGAGGGGACTTGATGCTTCGGCTTGAGCAACCAGAAGCAGGCTTGCCCATCTTTTTTGCGTAATAAAGATCGTACAAAAAGGCGCTAAGGAAGCCGCCTTCAACGAGCGAAATCTTGGTCGACGGAACACCTTCGCCGTCGAATGGCGATGTCGCCAAGCCGCCTGGCAGAAGGCCATCGTTAATCAGGTTGACCTGCTCCGAGAAAATACGCGTGCCTTCTTTGCCCGCGAGCATGCTGCGACCTTTGTCGACTTCTTCTGCGGAGAAACTCGACGACAGAAACTCGAGCATCTCGGTAACGGTGTTGTTGCGAAGAATCGCCGGGCACTGCATGGTCGGCGCGGCTCCCGCTCCCAGAAGCTCAGTCGCGTAATCAGCGGCTCGCTTACCAATGAGCGGAATGTCGAGCTGATCGAGGAAATTCGAGAATCCGAATTCCCCGCCCATCTGGCTGTCGCCATCTTGCTCGGCCTTACAAGTAATCGACGCGGTGTAGAGCGTACTCGTGTGCTCGAGGTGCTCACCGTGCGAATCCACCATGCGCATTTCAAACGCGGTTTCGCCCAGCGATGCGGAACGAACTCCGGTCACCCGGCGGTCAGCTTCACGGCAGCGGGCCTCTAATTCCAAGGCGAGCTTCAGCTTTCCTTCAACGGGCTGACTCAGGGCCTTTGAATCAACCACCTCGACGTTTTGATAAACGGAGGTGCCAAACGAATGGAGCGTCAAAAATTCGTCGACGGGCATCACCGAGGCAATGGCCAGCGCATCATCAACGGCTCGGTCGATCGCGGAAGCCTCAAGCGATGTGGTGAAGCTGAAGCCCAGTCGGCGGTCTTTAATCAACCGAATCGATAGGCCAACATCCTCAGATCGAGTCATCGAGTCGATAGCCTGGTTCTTGGCCTCAATCTTGGTAGCTGTCTTACGCATAAAGTAGAGCTCGAACTGATCCGGAGCGAGCTGCTCGAGCTTGCGGACGGCTTGAATCAGGGATGGGTGACCGTGGAGATAAGAGTGCATGAGACGGATGACGATAGCTTTACAGTTTTACGTGTGTAAAGGTAAAATCAGGGTGAGGGCTCGCCCTGCTGGTCAACGGATGACCAAATTTCCGACCGAAAAATTTTAAAAAAGGGGATCGCCATGGCAGGCAATTCAGGTTCGACTGGCTCTACTGGATCTAAAGATAGCTCCCAGACTCCGTCTGATCGTGGCGCCACCGCCGGCCCCGCAGACTGGTCAAAAATTCTGGGCGATCAAAAGTCCATTCAGGACTTCCGCCACCTCCATTGGGAAGGTTCCTTCTTCGAGTATCTCGACATCATCAAGAAGAACCCACAAGTCGCGCGCAATGCGTTTCAGCGCATGTACGACATGGTGCTTTCGTGGGGCACGACGAACTACGTCGAATACAAAAAGAACATCGTTCGTTACAAATTTTTCGATGACCCGATCGATCACGGCAAAGACGCTGTTTTCGGCCTCGATGTCTCGTTGATGAAGCTCGTGCACTTCTTCAAATCCGCAGCTTTTGGCTACGGAACTGAAAAGCGCGTTCTTCTTCTCCATGGCCCAGTCGGCTCCGCTAAATCGACGATCGCCCGTCTCTTGAAAAAAGGGATTGAAGCTTACTCTCGCACCGAGGAAGGCGCGTTGTACTCGTTCAAGTGGATCGACCCTAAAGGCGAGCACGGCGAAATTCTCGGTAATATGAAAGAGCTTCGCTCGCCGATGAACGACGAGCCTTTGAAACTCATTCCCGAAGAGATTCGCGCGAAGATTTTGGAAGAGCTCAATCGCGGCCAGAAGAGCCAATACAAAGTCGCAATCAAAGGCGATCTCGATCCGGCCAGCCGCTTCGTCTATCGCGAGTTCTTGAAGCACTATGACGGCGACTGGATGAAAGTCCTCGACCACGTTCGCGTCACCCGTCTCGTTCTTTCCGAAAAAGACCGCATCGGCATCGGCACCTTCCAGCCGAAGGACGAGAAGAACCAGGACTCGACCGAGCTCACCGGCGACATCAACTACCGTAAAATCGCCGAATACGGCTCGGATTCCGATCCGCGCGCATTCAACTTCGACGGCGAGTTCAACGTCGCCAACCGCGGCGTGATCGAATTCATCGAAGTTCTGAAGCTCGACGTCGCGTTCTTGTACGACCTTCTTACGGCGTCGCAAGAGCACAAAATCAAGCCGAAGAAATTCGCACAGACCGATATCGACCAGGTCATTATCGGCCACACCAACGAGCCAGAGTTCAAAAAGCTTCAGAACAACGAGTTCATGGAAGCTCTCCGCGACCGTACGGTGAAAATCGATATTCCGTACATCACGAAGCTCAAAGAAGAGATCAAGATCTACGAGAAAGACTTCAATCCGCAGCGTATTCGCGGCAAGTCGATCGCCCCACACACCATCGCAGTTGCCGCCATGTGGGCCATCTTGACCCGTCTTGAACAGCCTAAGAAAGCCAATCTGGCTCTCATGCAGAAACTGAAACTGTACGACGGTAAGACCCTCACCGGTTACACCGAAGACAACGTGAAAGAGCTTCGCAAAGAAGCCATTCGCGAAGGTCTCGACGGCATCAGCCCTCGTTACGTGCAGGACAAGATTTCGAACGCTCTCGTCAACGACAAGAACGGCGAAATCAACTGCGTGAACCCGTTCATGGTTATGAACGAACTCGAGAGCGGGTTGAAAAACCATGCTCTGATCGCAAGCGACGAGCGCCGTCGCGAGTACCGCGAGATGCTTTCGATCGTTAAGCAAGAGTACGAAGACATCGTGAAAAACGAAGTTCAGCGCGCTATTTCGGCTGATGAAGACGCGATTTCGAAGCTCTGCGGAAACTACATCGACAACGTCAAAGCCTATACTCAGCGCGAGCGCGTGAAGAACAAGTATACCGGCCAGGACGAGGAACCAGATGAGCGCCTCATGCGTTCGATCGAAGAGAAGATCGACATCCCAGAGAGCCGCAAAGACGATTTCCGTCGCGAGATCATGAACTACATCGGCGCCTTGGCAATCGAAGGCCGTACCTTCGACTACAAGACGAACGAACGCCTCCACAAGGCGCTCGAGATGAAGCTGTTCGAAGACCAGAAAGACACCATCAAGCTGACCAGCTTGGTTTCGAATGTGGTCGATCGCGCTACCCAGGAAAAAATCGACGTGGTGAAAGCCCGCCTGATCAAAAACTTTGGGTACGACGAGATTTCAGCAACCGACGTCCTGAACTACGTCGCGAGCATCTTCGCTCGAGGCGACGTTAAGAAACGGAGCTAAGCTTTGGCTCTTTATAATATCCGGCGCGAT
>FSTL01000342.1_pt1 | contig 11837 bp, 8 predicted proteins | sample 1637241 | NCBI WGS metagenome assembly FSTL01 (sample SAMEA3914819, study PRJEB12502) | metagenome | biome: forest; material: soil | place: Canada | collected 2010-06-26 | depth 0.3 m | reverse complement strand
TCGACGCCGAGCGACTCAGACACCGTGATTTGAACGGATTCGACATACCGGCGATTCCAGATGGGCTCGTAAATGCCGTTCGCGAATCGCAAAACCATCATGTTCTGAACCGTCTCTTTGCCGAGATAATGATCGATTCGGTAGATCTGCTGCTCGTCAGCCACCCGCAGCAGATCCTGGTTCAGCTGCCGGGCTGACTCCCAGTCATGGCCAAAGGGTTTTTCAATGATGATTCTTCTCCAACGCGGTTGCTCAGCTTCTTGATCAAGAAGGCCGGATTTAGCGAGCAGTCCGGGAATCACGGTAAAGAGCGATGGCGGTGTCGCGAGGTAAAAGAGTGCGTTTCCGTTCAAATAGCCGCCGATCCTAGTGTACGTTTCGGGCTGACTCGAATCACCCGAGACATAGTGCAAGCGCCCAATCAGCCAATCGCGGGCCTTAGTATCGAAGCTCTCGCGGGGAATGCGGCTTTCGAGTTCGCGTGAAATCTGTTGACGATATTCACCGGTGTCGAGCTCCTTGCGAGCGACTCCAATCACTGAAAACTCTTCCGAGAGCAGGCCGGATTTGCGTAAATTGTAGAGTGCTGGAAAAAGTTTCCTCTTGGCGAGGTCGCCGCCTCCGCCAAAGATCACCAAGCTGCACGGAGGGGCTGAGGTACTCATGCCGCGACTCCAGACTCGGAACGATCCGAATCGATGTGCAGTGCAAGACGAATCGCTTCACGAAGTTTCCGCAGGGCCGACGCGTGATCCTCTGGAAGATGCACTCTCAAACAACGCCGATTTCTGGCTGCTAGAACTTCAAGGTCACCTCTTGCCTCGGCTGCTTCTACTTGCCCAAAGCTGTAGGCATGCCCTGGAATCGGCAGGTCATGAGCATGGTCTGCGGTAATCTGAAGAAACACTCCGCTATTGGGTCCGCCTTTATAGGCCTGTCCGGTCGAATGAAGGAAACGCGGCCCGAACCCTAGACAAGTGGCCACACGATGCGTGCTTCGAATCATTTCACGCATCTCTTGCAGTGCCTTTTCGTTCTTCGAGTTCATGTCGAGATACGCAAGAATCGCGACGTAGTCGTTTGGATGAATGCGATTGAAATGGGCCTCGAGAAATCCAGCAAGTGTCGGCCTTATGCCGGATCCTAACCCGTGACCGTAGCCCAGCTCGCGTTCATTTCTCGCATCGGCGAAGACTCGGATTCCCTCTTCTTCGAAAATGGGCTCTTCCTCTGGGAGCGCTCCTGTCCTTTCAATTTCGGAGGTCAGCTTGCGTGTTTCGACTTTGCTGGCTTCGACATCCGGTTGGTCAAAGGGATTGATGCCTAAAATCGATCCTGCCACCGCAGTCGCCATTTCCCACCGAAAGAACTCCTGCCCGATCGTGTAGGTGCTTTGCACATCGACCCTGATCAAAGAGTGCCCGTACTCTTCCAGGGCCGCGACACCTTGGTCGAGCTCGGGAAAATAGCTGCCGCGCAGCTTGAGATAAACAAAAAGGCGGTCATTTCCGTAAGATTCCGGAGTACCGACTTCTTCTTCCGAAACCGGAATCAGTCCCTTCCCGAGTTTTCCTGTCGATTCAGCCAAGAGCTGCTCAAGCCATGCCGACAGATCTGCGATTTCGGGTGAACAGATAATCGTGACTTTATCGCGGCCGGATTTACCGAGTGCGCCCAATACCGCACCGAGGATCACGCCGGGGTTTTCCTCCGGCGGCACGTTTTCGCTACAAGAATGCACCATCTGCTGCGCCCGCGTCAGGATTCGCACGATATCGACACCCATCATCGCGGCGGGCGCAAGCCCGAAGGCCGAGAGCGCCGAATACCGCCCGCCAATCTCTGGGTTTCCGTGAAAGACCCTGAAAAAGCCCCGCTCGTGCGCGGTTCGCTCGAGCTGAGACCCGGGATCGGTGACGGCGATGAACCGACTTTCTGATTTCTCGTAGAAGTATTCGAGGAGCAGATTAGGTTCGAGCGTGGTTCCGGACTTACTCGAAACAATGAAAAGAGCAGGAGAAGGTCCAACCATATTTTCGATGCGTGCGATCTGCTCAGGGTCCGTCGAATCCAGTACGTGGATATCAGGCCGATCCACGGGTGGTTCGAATGTCATTTGGAAAACCTCGGGCGCCAGGCTTGAACCCCCCATTCCAAGCAGGATGATTTCGCGAATTCCTTCCAGTGTCGTTTCGGCGCGACAGCGTTCGAGATCCTTCACCTGCCCCAGTGCGGTATCCACTGCTCCAAGCCATCCCAACCATTTGGACTCATCCTTGCCGGTCCAAAGCGACGAATCGCGAGCCCAAAGTCGTCTGATCTTTCCGCTCGTCTTCCACTCCTTGAGCGTTTCTCCGACAAGTGTCATTTCCAAAATAGGTAGTCGCAGTGAGAGCGGATTGATTTTCGTCGGAGCTTTTCTTCGTTTCTTTCTTTCAAGACTCAGCATGAGGCTATCGAATGGTTCCGAGAAAAGACGAATCGCGTCCTCAGTCAGGCGATCGGTCACCTCGTCAAGCGAGATCCCCAGCTCTGAGAGTCGCTCGAGAGTTTGCCTCGCCTGATCAACATTCTCGACCAGGCTTTCGCGAAGCATCCCGTGATCTTCAAATGCCTGCATCGTCGATGGCGGCAGGGTGTTGACTGTGTCGCTCCCAATGAGCTCTTCGACATAGAGAACATCGCGGTACGCAGGATTCTTGGTGCTCGTGCTCGCCCAAAGCAAGCGCTGAGGCCGAGCGCCGGCAGCGGCGAGTTTCTTCCAGCGATCACTCTGGATCTGTTCACGGAAAAACGCATAGGCGAGCTTTGCGTTTGCAATGGCGATTTTTCCTTGAAGGTCCGGGGCCCGTGGATCTTTAGACTCGCCTAGCCTTTTGTCGACGAGACTGTCGATGCGGCTCACAAAGAAGCTCGCCACGCTTGCGATTCGATCGATCGGTTTTCCCGCTGCTACTCGGTCTTCCAGTCCTTCGAGATAGGCCTGCGCGACTCGGCGGTACATGGAGCGCGAAAACAGGAGGGTGATATTCACGTTGATTCCGGCAGCGATGAGCTCGCGCACTGCAGGGACACCTTCCGCGGTGCCGGGAACCTTGATCATGACGTTGGGTCGATCGATTTTTTTCCAAAGAGCGCGTGCTTCGTCGACCGTACGGCGTGTATCGCGAGCGAGCGAAGGCGCGACCTCGAAACTTACAAAGCCGTCGCTGCCACTTCCTGTAGCGCCGCCTCCTTGTTCATAGATGGGGCGAAGCACGTCGGCTGCAGCTTGAACGTCGGTAATAGCGAGCTCCTCATAGAGTGCTTTGACTTCCCAGTCCTCTCTGTCCCCTTGGCCAAGAAGGCTCTCGATCTGAGCGTCATAAGCATCCGACTGGGTCATCGCTTTTTCAAAGATTGAGGGGTTAGAGGTCAGCCCGCGGAGGCCGTGATGGTAAACAAGCTCGTGAAGCTTTCCGCTTTCGATGAACTCGCGGTCAATCGAATCGAGCCATGGTGACTGACCGTAACGGTCGTGCAACGCAATCAAACGATTCATCGATCCCTCCGACATTTTTAAAATCATACCGGCCGCCTTGGAGAATCCATCGCTATCGTTGGATGGAACGACAGCAGTCGCCTTCGCTTTTACGCTGGATCCGGCATTTCCCATCGCGAAGCTGATCCCGCTTCTGGAGAACATTGCAAGATCGCTGGGCATATCACCCAACGTGGCGATCTCTGTCGGCGAGATCTGCAGAATTTCCGAAAGCCGTTTGACGACGGCTCCCTTATTCGCGTCCGGATGGGTGATATCTAAATAGTAATCTTGGGAACGAGCCGCCTTGACGGCCGGGGTCAGGCCCGAACCTGAGTGGTACCCGCCCAATTCGCGCTCGGCGCGTTCGACGAGCGCAGGATCGTCCGAGACTCCGACAATCTTAACCACGCCCTCAAGCTCGAACGAACTCACGACTCTTGGGGCAAAACCAACGGTAGCGCTTTCTCGAGAGACGTGAGGCGCACTTGCGTCGCGGATCAACCATTCACTTCCGCGATAGACCCAGGGGTCGAGTCCCATTTCGTCGAGTCGGCCAATCATCTTCGCCGCGATTTGAGGTGAAAGGCACCGCTGCTCGAGGACGCTCAAATCTTTCCGAATCAGCATGCCTCCATTGAAAGCGGCCACCGGAGTCTCTACCTCAAGCTCTCGTATGACATCGCGTAAGCCAAGCGGAGGTCTGCCGCTCACGAGCGCGAAAGCGATTCCCGCTTCTCGTAGCGAACGCACGGCTTGCCGGGTGGCCGTGGTCAATTCCCTTCGGCTATTAATCAATGTTCCATCGAGATCGCTCAGCACCAAGCGTATCACGAAGCCTTCTTCTTCACGTCGGCCTCTCGGTGCCCGCCGAATTGCTTACGCATGGCCGAGAGGATTTTGTCAGCGAAGCTCTCCTGCTCACGCGAACGAAACCGCGAATAAAGTGCGGCGGAAATGATCTGCGCGGGGACGCCTTCTTCGATCGCCGCCTGAGCAGTCCAACGTCCCTCGCCGGAATCTGGGACATGACCTCCAAACTCGCTGAGCTTCGGGTCTTGATTAAGCGCGATGGCGACCAAGTCCAAAAGCCACGAGGAGACGACACTTCCTCTTCGCCAGACTTCGGAGATCTCGCGAAGATCGAAATCGTAGTGATAGTCGGTTTGTTCACCGCCTGAGTCGGCACTTTTGAGGATATCGAAGCCCTCGGCAAGTGCCTGCATCATTCCGTACTCGATGCCGTTATGAACCATTTTAACAAAGTGTCCTGCGCCGGCCGGACCGCAGTAGAGGTATCCCAGATCCGCGGTCGCGCCTGCGCTCCGTCCGGCGGTCGGTGCGACCGCTTGCGCGCCTGGAGCCAGACTCTTGAAGATCGGATCGAGTTCGTCAGCTGCGCTCTTATCACCACCGATCATGAGACTATAGCCGCGTTCGAGACCCCAAACTCCGCCGCTCGTACCGACATCGAGATACCGGATACCGAGGCCTCCGAGCAAAGCCGCGCGTCGGATGTCATCTTTGAAATAGGAGTTACCGCCGTCGACTAAAATATCGCCCTGATGAAGGATCTTCGAGAGCCGCTGCACCATTTCTTCAGTGGCATTACCCGCGGGAAGCATGAGCCAGCAGACAACCGTTTCCCCCGGAGCCCCACGAATTTCCTCGAGCGACTGGACTCCGTGCCCCCCTTCTTTTTCCAACGTCGAGACTGCATGAGGATTCAGATCGAATACGACGATCTCATGGCCGTCACGCATCAACCGACGAGCCATGTTGGCTCCCATTCTGCCTAAACCTACAACCGCGAGTTTCACGACCGGAAAGTATCAAGACTCATGCCCTCGGAAACGGCGGGTATCCCCATTGCTCTCTAATTACGGCATGAGCACCGAGCACGAAAAGCGGCTGGCCGCTGAAGCCGCGACGAAACTCATCGAGCCTGGAATGATCATCGGCTTGGGCACGGGGTCGACAGTCGGCTTTCTCTTGCCGATACTCGCTCGGCGTAAACTATCGGTACGCTGCGTGGCATCCTCGCCGAGAATTGAGAAGCTTGCGCGCGACCTTGGGCTTCAGGTGGAGTCGTTCAATCAGTTACCCCGACTCGATCTGAGCATTGACGGCGCCGACCAGATCACCCTGGAAGGATGGCTGAATAAGGGCCGAGGAGCCGCGCATACGCGAGAGAAGATCATCGCCGCGGCAAGTGATCGCTTTGTGATTATCGCCGACTGCACCAAGCTCGTTTCGGCTCTTCACGGCCCGGTGCCTCTAGAATTGCTCTCATTCGGACTGTCTGCCACGTTGCAACGACTCGAACCGACCACCGTGCGCAGTATTTCGCCGAGCCCAGACGGCGGAGTGATCGCCGATTATCAGGGGCCGGTGTCTGACCCCAGAGCGCTCGCAGCATGGCTGGAATCTGTTCCAGGTGTGATTGAACACGGACTTTTTCCTCCCGAGCTCGTAACTGAAGCCTGGATAGCCCGCGGCGATTCAGTCGAACGACTTGAATTCAACACGGCTATGCGATCCGTGAGGACATCTGCATGAATCCGTCGTCCGTTTCACGATTGATTTTCGACACGATTCCTCAGCTTTATGAGGCTAAAAGCGGTGACTATTCCATCGACCTAGGGATTACCGGCGAAAAGAGTGAGGTCTTTTCTATCCTGCCGCTTTCGGACGATCTCAAATCCTATCTGAAAACTGCGATAGCTATCTGGGAAGACCTTCGCCCGATGGTGGAAGAAGAAGTGACTCAAATTATTGAGCGTGAGTGGATTCAGCAGAAGTTCGCGGTCGCCTGGTTGGAAGCGAGGACCGAGATTTCCACATGGAATCTGATTCTGGATTACTTCCGACGTCTCGCAAGACGTACGAATGAAAATCAGTCGATGTCGAAAACGCTGGTGATTGAACCCGGAAGTCGAGTCAGTGGCGTAGCTTCATTAACAGATGAGCGCTATTTCAAAGTATTCGACTTGCTGGGCAGTACTCCCATGACGTTTTTCCGCGTCGACGAGCACTTAGGGATCAAAGCCCTTGAAGCGATTTCACTGACCGAGATCAAGGATCTGGAGGGCTATCGGTTCTATCCCGATAAGCTGCACCCGATCGTCAGCAGCTTGGGAGACCCGAAATCCGTGCTCGTTCACCTTTCGAAAGATGGCGCGCTCTTAGTCATCAACCGAGATGGAGTTATTGCCTCAAAACGACTTGGCCAATCCTGGACGATCTACGACAAGGATCATTTGATCGGCTCGATCGCCAAGGTGATGGAACGTCAGCTTGAGGAAGCCACGCGTTCTGAAACGCCTTACTGTGTGGCCTGCAGCCTTTTTCAGATTCTCTTCGATATCAGCATGAAACGGCACGGAGGTCTGCTCATCTTGGACCATCCCGATAACCTGCACCGATACTTGGCCAAGGGAATTGAAAGAGACGTTCGATCACCCCTGAACAGGATATTCACACACTCTCAATTTAATGGACTCGAATTTTCTATTCCAGAAGTCCGTAAACTCCTCGAGCTCTCCTCCGTGGACGGTGCGCTCATTCTCGACCTTCAGGGTAATCTTTTGCAGGTGGGCTCGGTGGTCGTGGCGCATCCCTCGGCTGTCAGTCATTTTGGTACGCGCGAGGCAGCAGGGTATTCAGCCGCTAAATTTGGAGCTACGGCCTTCAAGGTCAGCGCCGACGGTCAAGTCACCCTGTTTTTCACGACGCCTTCAGAGACTTCTCAGGAAGTGCATCGATTTGAGCTGCTTTGAGATCGGCCAGGCATTGATGCACCCATTGAATCACGACAGACCCCTCACCGACCGCCGAGGCAACACGCTTCACTGAATCCGAGCGGACGTCGCCGACCGCGAAGACACCTGGTTGAGTCGTCTCATATGGATTTCCGGCCTTCGTCTTTCCGGTCAACACGAACCCCTTGCCGTCGAGCGCCGTGCATCCACTGAGCCATTCGGTGTTCGGAATCGCCCCGATCATCACGAACAGGCTTCGAACCGGTTTCTCCAAAGACTGTCCGACCTTTGAATCCTTCCACACCACACGCTCAATCGTCTTCAGTCCTGAAATACTCGAGACCTCGGTTTCATAGTAGACCTGGATCCTGGGGGACGCCTGAATGCGTTCGATCAGATATTTCGACATCGTTTCGGAAAGCGCCTTGCCCCTGACCAGCATATGAACTTTCGTTGCCGATTGGCTCAAATAGACCGCCGCCTGTCCCGCCGAATTTCCGCCGCCAACCACCACCACTTCCTCTCCCTTGCAGAGCTGTGCCTCCATGGCGGTAGCGGCGTAATGAATTCCCCTTCCCTCAAAGCGTTCGTATCCTGGCAGGTCGAGCCTTCGGTACTTCGCGCCCGATGCCACGATCACAACGCGGGCACGAACGACCGTTTTATCAGTCAACGTGATTTCAAACTCTTGGTCTTTACCTCGCTTGATCAAAGTGACTGGCCGAGCGATCGAAAAGAAGGCTCCGAACTTTTCAGCCTGTATTTGGGCGCGAGCCGCGAGATCGTGTCCTGAAATTCCGTTGGGGAATCCAAGGTAGTTCTCGATGCGTGAACTCGTGCCCGCCTGTCCGCCCGGGGCCTGAGTTTCAAAAACCACAGTGTCTAAGCCTTCCGCCGCCGCACAAACCGCCGCCGCGAGACCTGCCGGGCCAGCTCCAACGACTGCCACATCATAGGTGCGATCCACGGAAAGCCCTTCAAGGAGTCCAAGTTCTGACGCGAGATCAGCGATACTCGGATTTTTCAAAACGAGCCCTTCGGATTCCCAAACCACGGGAAGGTCCGAGGACGAGAGTGAAAGCGCCTCCATCACCGTGCGCCCGTCTTCCGCCCGATCGTCAGGCTGCACCGACCGATAGGGAAAGCCGCTGCCAATCAGAAATTGCCGAATCCGCAATGTGTCCGGATCTTGAGCAGGCCCGATGAGCATGACACCCGCCAGGCTCTGCCGAATAAAAGCCGCACGCCGCAGAACAAACGCGCGGAGAATCACTTTGGCGAGTTCATCCTCCACGTTCAGCATCCGTCTGAAGTTCTTCCATCGAATGCGAAGGACTCGGCTCGGCACCGGCGTGCGCCCGCTGACTAGCGCTCTTCGATTATTAAAAAGGTTCAGCTCGCCGGTGAAGTTACCGGTCCTGTGGGTCACTACGACGTGCTTCTCGTGGTGGCAGTCGGTAATCAGGATCTCAATTCCTCCCTGAATCACGACGTAAAAATCGATGTTCCGATCTCCCCGGTTGAAAAGGGTGGCACCATCCGGAAGCTCAATCTCATCTCCGAACGGACGAATCGAATCGATCTGCTCGGCGCTGAGCTTCGGAAATATCTGCTCCTCGCGATGGTCGGGATCCTTAAAAGTATAGTCAACGGTATGATAGCCCATAGAAGCGCTCAAGGTTTTCCCATAACGATCACGGCCCGGTACTTGGCTTTGCCCGACAGCATTCGGTCGTAAGCGGCCGCGCCGTTCTCAATCGGAAACGTCTCGATCATGGGACGGACTCCCGTCATCGCGCAGAACCTCACCGTGTCTTCTGAATCGCGGGAATGACCGCCGGCCCAGCCGATAACCCCACTGCGCCTAAAGATCAGCTGAGCGGGGGACATTCCTATTTTTTCAGAATCAGCGCCGATCACCATCAACCTGCCGTCAACGCCAAGTCCATCGACCAGTGCCGACATCGCCTTCGCGTTCGGGGCGGTCGCCAAGATGGCCTTCGCACCACCGAGTGCCTTCAGCTCCCTGACTGGATCCTGTGTTTCAGTATTGATATAAGTTCTGGCGCCCAGTTCGCGCGCCCGCTTTTCGCTCTCAGCCCCGCGACTGATGGCGACCGTGTGAAATCCCGCGCGGCTAGCAAACTGAACTCCCAGGTGTCCAAGCCCCCCGATGCCTTGAATCGCGACGACATCGCCCGGACGCGCCCCGCTGTTGCGGAGCGCATTGAAGGTCGTCACACCGGCACAGAGAAGCGGCGCGGCTTCCGCGAATCCGAGCTCAGGCGGTAGAGCCGCCAATGCCTCGTAGGGAGCCACCATGTATTCCGCGTAACCGCCGTTGTAGGAAAAGCCGGTGATTTTGAGATTCTGGCAGCACGCAAATTTGCCTTCACGACAAGGCGGGCAGCGGAAGCAATGGCCACCGTCCCAGCCCACGCCCACTCGCTGGCCCAAGGACCAGCCTTCGACGTCCGGCCCTACCGCCTCGATTGTGCCGACCACCTCGTGCCCGGGGACGCGAGGATACTCCACGTTTCCAAAATCATTGTTCTGCACCAGCACATCGCTGTGACAAATCCCGCAGGCTTCGACCTTGATTCGGACCTGCCGCTTCACGGGCTGCGGAATATCGAGCTCAGTGAGCTCGAGCCGACTGCCGGGTTGACGAAAAACCAAAGCCTTCATTTTGCCAGGTGCCATGAGCTCTGGGGCTGCAAGTCAGATGCGAGCGCCAGGCAGTCAACCTGAGCTAGACCCGGTAATACAGTCTGCGCCGCAGCGCCCAGCCAAGCTCAAACGTTCCAAGCCCGCCGAGAATCGAACCCAGCATCCAGAATAGAGCCAGAACTCCAACTATCGATGAATCGGCGCAAATAAAGGCTCCGATCGACAAAAGCGCGAGAAGTCCAAGTTGCAGAATCTCGGTACGGCGGATCGTGCGAACTTCCTCTGGCCGAAGTACGAGACTCGCGACCAACAGACTTCCACCCATGAACACCGAACCGCAGCCCAGCATGCAGGCCTGCTCACCGTACTTCATCAGCAAGCTCATCAAGCCCATTCCGCCCAGTGGGTTCACGCTGAACTGCGGGCAAAACAGAAGAGTGATTCCGCCAACGATCGCGTGAATGACGGCAAGCTTCAGAAATACCGTCCATACTCGTGGATTTAAATCGGCATGGACCTTCGAAAGAATCCCTTCCGTGCTCGCGACGGGCGGAGTGAAGGAATCCGATTTCTTAAATTCTTCAAACTCATTGAACTCGTTGCGACTCATGACTCACCTCGAAACAACCGAAGTTTTTTAAGGCCTCGACTCACCATTTGTCTGACACTCACTTCAGAACGACCGAGGGCAGCAGCAATCTCCTCATACGAACGTTCTTCGAGGACTCGGAGCTCGATGGCCTGGCGCTGTTCTTTCGGCAACGCGCGCAGGGCGCCCGACATCGCTTCGGTGACCTGCTCACTTCCTAACTCGCTTAACGCCGAAGCCGAGGTGTCTTGTGACAGGCGCTCTTCATCGATCGGTTCATCCGAAACAGAAACCTGCCGTCCCTGCTTTCGGAAGTAATCAAATAGCGTCGTTCTCGCGATGACGAAAAGCCATTGGGCGAACGAGAAGCTGGAATCGTAGTTCCGCCGCGTCTGATGAAACTTCAAAAATGTGTTTTGAAATACCTCGTCGACGGCTCCGCGATCGGAGAGCTTCTTTCTTAGATAGCCGTACACGCGGCCTGAGTGCCTTCGATAGAGGACCTCGAATGCAGCGTGGTCGCCCCCTAGGTAGATACGCATCAGCTGTTCGTCCGAGAGCTCGGATAGGCCGGTACTAGTTGACACAGGATATCCTTACTCTGCTCCTTAACGGGGTTAACGTCGAACCTTGATTATTTGTGACAGCTGTCACAAGTTCTGGCCATGCGACGTTATCTCGGTGAGATGCTTATGAAACCCGCTGCTTTTATCATGACATTCTGGGCACTTGTGGCAGCCCCAATCCAGAGCGCTTCCGCGCATCCGGTCGCCTACCAAGGCGCCGTGGGCGTGATGACCTGGAACCAGCCGTTTCTTTCTGATTACTGGCTGACCTACAGCTTTCGCCCAGACATGGCCATCGCTGCGCACGCCATGCGCATGACCATGGCGACTGGCGGCGATCTCGTCGTCTACATGCCTCAGTTTGACTACCTCGTGAAGCGTTGGAACAAAACGGACTCGCAGGCAAACATCTATGTCTACGGCGGATTCGGCGGCGTTCGGTACCAAAGTCAAAATGGGACGGCTGGACTTGTGGGCATCGAAGCCGACGCCGAAAGCCGAAAGTATTTCGGAATGCTGAAATACGAGGTCATGCTCCCCACTATTGGCGCAGACTTTCGACAGTTCGTAGCTCGCGTCGGCATCGCGCCTTATGAAGCAGAAATCAATGAGGTTGCGTCTTGGTTCATGATCCAAGGCCAATACAACCCATCGCTGAGTAGAAGCTACGCCGTCACGCCACTCGTTCGATTCTTTTATAAATCTGTTCTCTGGGAAACCGGAGTGAGCAC
>FSTL01000324.1_pt1 | contig 11905 bp, 8 predicted proteins | sample 1637241 | NCBI WGS metagenome assembly FSTL01 (sample SAMEA3914819, study PRJEB12502) | metagenome | biome: forest; material: soil | place: Canada | collected 2010-06-26 | depth 0.3 m | reverse complement strand
CATCCTTACCGTCCTACCTACTTCGAAAAAGGCCTTCAGTACGTAGCAACAATCGCAGGGGTAATTTCCAGCGTCGCTTTGCTGATCATCGCGCTCTAAGCGACCTTATTAGGACGACCATCTGATGAGCAAAACTAAAACTTTCATCCGCGCAGCAGTTCAACACCGAGCCATTCTTCTGGGATGCTTCGTCGGTGGCATCGTACTCGCGATGGTCTCGTATCGATTCGTCACGAAGCGATACAAGATTCAATGCGTGGTCGGAATCTCGACCCACTACTTCCAAAATCCGATGGTTCGGGACTTCATGCCCGAGACTTTCGATGCGCAAGAGATTCGCGCTCAGCGCGACTCGATCATTCGCCAGGCCTTGAACCACAAGTTTCTCGCGGCGATCGGTAACAAGTACAAGCTCTTCGGAAAAAAGGAACCGGCCCAGATCACGAGCTTTGATCTCGACACGCTCGGCCGTTCTTTCGAAGTCGTACCCGCGGGTCCGACCAGCTTCTTGATCGGTCTCTTTAGCGATGACGGCGACAAAGGCTTTCAGCTGATGCAGGACTTCCTGAATCACATTCGCCAAACCCTGAACGAAGAGCGCACCTCGACCCTGAGCCGCCTTCACGACGCCATTCGCGATCGACTCGAAGCGCTCTCGACTGGCGAGCACACCGTCGGCATGAACCCGGTTCTGGCATCGCGTCCTGACCTCGTCAAAGCCGAGATCAGTCGCGCTGAAGAAGAGATGGCACGCCTAAGAGAAAGCTACAGCGAGAAGCACCCACGCGTGGTTCAGCTGAACAAGCGAATCGACGAGCTGAATGGCTACCTTCGTCCAGCGGTGAACGACAAAGTTTCGCCTCCGGCACGCACGCGTGCCGCAAGCTTCTCGGGCGCTAAGATCGATGCTTCTTCCAAGGATCTCTTTCAGGATCTGCTGAAAAAGTTCCACTACCTCGAAGTCGTCATTTTCCTCGATCAGCAGAGTCAGGAATCTTATCTCAGCATCTTGCAGGAGCCTTTCGTTCCGCAGAGCCCGATGTGGCCTAAGCGGATCATCTTCCTCCTCTGGGGGGCCGTCGGTGGCTTCCTGGTCGGTGCGATCGGCATTCTCTTCATGGAAGTTCTAAGAAACCGTTCGTGGAAAAGCTGGCTCGAGGACTGAGTGCAGGACGCACTTCTTGCGATCTTCACTACCGACTTTCAGCGTGAAGTCGTTTTCTTTCAGGGGTTCCTGGCAGCGGCTCTGACTTTGTTCTGGCTCGTTGCGGGATGGGAAACCCTCGTTGAACAGATCTCGCGTTCGCGACTTGCATTGGTTTGGAGCATCTTCTGCCTGATTCTGGGCGGAACCTTTACCGTGGGCGCCGGTCTCGATTGGGGCCCCGAGTACCTGCTCGTCGCCGTCTCGTACGGATTAGGTATCGCACTTGCGATGATCCATCCGGCAATTGCGGTCTGCCTGCAGACCTCGCTCCTTTTTCTGCGCCCCTGGGAGCTCATCGATAAGAACGATTACTTCGGCGTTCTTCCGAAGCTCACGTTTTCAATCTGCGCGGGCCACGCCATCTGGCTCGTCGGAAAAAGACGAGGCAATCTTCCGGAATGGTCGCGCTCGTCTTCTCTACTCTTCCTCTTCGCATGCTGGGCCTACATCACGACCTTTGTCGCTGCGAACCCGGTCGATTCACAATTTCGATTCTTCGAAGCGCTGTTCAAGAGCGTGCTGCTTTATTTCATGATCACCAACGCCCTGAAGACCAAGAAGGACTTAGAGCTTCTCGTAGGCTCGCTGATCATTACGTTCCTAGGCGTCGGCGCGGTTTCGATTTACCAAACTCGCGGCATCTCTGAAGCGAGCGCCAAAATCCGCCTGCTGGGAATTGGCGCCTTCTCAAACTCAAACGATATTGCCGCCCTCATGGTGATGATCTTCCCGTTCGGCTTTATGGCCTTCATGAGGAAAGAAACCTCGCGTGCGTTCAAAGCGATTGCCGCACTTCTGATGGCGGTCGATCTCTGGTGCCTGGTCCTCTCCGAGTCGCGCGGGGCGATGCTGGCTCTCGCCATGGCCATGGCCGTTTACGTCGCCCTGAAAATCAAAAACAAGTACCTCACAGTCGCAACGGTCGTGCTCAGCCTGCTTGCCGCTCCGATCTTCAGCAAGCTTTCCAACCGCAGCGCGGAAGACACGGCCGAGTCTTCAAGCTCGCGCCTGACGTATATCAAGACCGGTCTGAACATGGCTGTTCGAAACCCGATTTTCGGCGTGGGCTACGAAAGCTACGAGGAGAACTTCGAGCGCTACGCGACCGAGATTCTCTACGAATGGGGACATCGAACCGCACATAACAGCTGGATTCTGGCCCTCGCAGAAACAGGCTTCGTCGGCTTCGGCCTCTTTGTCGCTCTTTTCGTCACCGCCATGCGCCTTGCGTGGCGAGTCTTTCCTTGGGCGCCCGAGTACTTTCTCGGTCTCATGGCGTACGCCAATGCGTTCACCTTTTTGTCACACAGCTACCTGATTTATCCCTACCTCATGTACGGCCTGATTAACGTTGCCGGGCGCATCTACATCCCGGTTCAAGCCCCTTCGCTAGGGCTTGGGCCCGCTCTTCCAGAGCTAAAGGAATCCACGTGAAACTAAAACAGCTCTCGCTTCTCGTCTTCTCGACGATGGTCCTAGCTACGTCTGCATCGGCGGGCGACCTGACCGTGAAATACTTTCGAAACACGCTGAAGCCCTACGGCAATACGCCCGCATCGGCACTCGCTAATGAAATAAAAATCAGTGGCTCGCGAGGCGAGACTCTCAACTTCACCCTCAAGGTGGACGGCAACGGCTGTGTTGAACCGAAGCTCGGCGAGCTGAAACTAGCCGACTCGAAAGCCAAGCACGCACCGATCCGGATCGCGGCACGCTTCTACGAGATCCTGCCATTCGTGACCACTCATCGCTCCTATACTGGCGCGCCGCTCGGCACGCACTGGGACCCCGTCGTTCAGAAGTCGAAAATCTGCGTGAGCGGCAGCGGTTGGATTTTGGGCGAAGTCGTTCTTCCGAGCGTAGGGGCCGCAGGCAAGTATGAAGGAAAGCTGACTCTAGGTGATGGCGTGACGATTCCGCTCTCGCTCAAGCTCTGGAATCTCGACATGCCAGATGCCCCGACTGTTGCACTGTATTCCGAGCTCACGACCTGGTTCCTACTTTTGGGACATTACGGGAAATGGAATGAAGGCGAAGAGCAGCTCGCCCAGAAATACATTCGCCGAATGACCGAGCATCGCATGGTGCCGATCAAACATTGGCTGAAGGTGCCGAATCTTCAGTCGGGCGCTCTCGATCTTTCAACGACCTTCTTTAAGAACGTCGTCGAGCCACTACCCGAGTGGGCCAAGATCTCCGTGCCGTTTGAATGGCCGGTGAAGACCTCGCCGCTGACTGAAAAGTACTTCACAGAAATTTCGAAGGAATTGAAACAGGCCAAGGTTCGCGACCGAGCCTTCGTCTACCTTTGGGACGAGCCGCGCCCGGAGGATTCGAAAGATCTTTTGGCTGCACTGAGAATGGTGAAGCGTGCCGCCCCAGATCTTAAAGTTCTAGTCACGACGACTTATAAGAAGGAACTCGAACCCTACGTCGACATCTTCGTTCCAGTGATGGATCAGTTCGACCGCAAAGGCTTTCCGCCGGTTGAGGACTACCAGCGCCTGAAATCAAAGGGCAAAGACTTCTGGCTCTACAACAGCTGCATGAGCCACGGCTGCGGTAACGACGAGGACTCGGGTTCTCCTGATTGGATGATCGATCGGCCGGGCTCGCACGTACGCGTACTCGGTTGGCTGGCCCAGCATTTTGGAATGAAGAGTCTGCTCTATTACAGTTCCGACAACGGCTATCAGCACTTCGCTGCCGGCCGTGATCCCTGGAAGGACCTCTGGGACTTTACCGGCAACGGAGACGGCACACTTTTCTATCCGGGACGCCCTGGGCTTCAGGGTCTATCGGATCACCAACCTATCGACAGCCTTCGGATCAAACTCTGGCGGCAGTCTTCGTTTGATGCCGAATACGTGCAGTGGATGAAGGAGCTTTCGAAGGCTCCGAGTTGGTGGGAACCTTCACTGAAAGAGCTGGTTCGGGGTATTCGGACCTGGGATAAGTCAGAGTCGGCATATGCAGAACTACGTGAAAAGATTGGTGATTTTCTAAGTTCTCAGACCAAATAAGTCGGGTGGTGACAAATCGTCACCGAAAATGACGCATCATGCCGAAAATAGATGACAACCCGCATCAACTTTAGGTATATATACGGCCATTCAAACAGAGGTTCTCTGAATGGCGACTCCGATTTCTCAATCGATCTTAGTTACTGGCGGCGCGGGCTTCATCGGCACGCACCTCTGCGCTGAGCTCGTACGTCGAGGCAATCAAGTGATTGTCATCGACTTGAAAACTCCCGCTCGCGTGATCGCAGGCGTCGAGTACATTCAAGGCGACGTTCGCAACAGCGCCTTGATCGAGAAGAATCTCGATCGCGTTCAGACCGTTTATCACTTGGCAGCAACGGTCAGCGTGCCGCTCTGCCAGAACGACCCTGTCGAAAGTTACTCCAACAACTTCACCGCAACTCTGATCATCCTCGATGCAATCCGCAAAAAGATGGTCGAACAGAAGCGTGTGATCCGCTTTGCCTTCGCAAGCACCGCAGCTCTTTACGGCGACGCCGGAAATGACGGCCGCGCGCTGAAAGAAGAAGATGCGGCAGATCGTTTCCTTTCTTACTACGCAGCCCAGAAAGCCAACTCCGAACAGGCGATCGATCTCTATCGCAAGACACACGGAATTCCGGCGCTCGCGTTCCGCTTCTTCAACGTCTTTGGTCCAGGCCAAGATCCTAGCTCACCTTACTCGGGCGTGATCACGGTCTTTGCTCGCTTCGCAAAAGAAGGCAAACCAATGCCTCTCAACGGCGGCGGCACTCAGACTCGCGACTTCATTTCGGTCTACGACCTCGTCGGCGCACTCGCTGACTCACTCAAACTTTCTGAAGCTAAATGGGATGCAAGTCCTATCAATTTGGGCACCGGCAAGGTGATCACCGTTCGCGAACTCGCTGAGACGATTAAGTCTGTCTCGGGAACCGCATCGGAAATCACGGTTGCACCGCCTCGTGAAGGCGACGTTCTTCACTCGAAGGCTGATATCGCGCGCGCCCGCCAAGTCCTGCAATTTAATCCTAGTCACTCGCTCCGCGACGGCCTTCGCGAGTTGATCTAAGGAAAGGAATTTTGAGGTCCATATGAAATTACAAAGATCCCTAGCTGCCCTCTTAGTCATCGCTCAGCTCCATTCAATCGCTCCGGTGTTTGCTTCCGAAACAGCGATTGAAACATCTGCCGCAAGCTACGACATGCAGCCTGACTCCGGAATGGGTGTCGGTGTTTCAAGCGTAATGAGCGCGTTGGCCGCAGGCGACCCGAATACGGTCATGCTCGACGACGCGATGCTCGAGAAGTTCATTCTTTCGAGCAACATGGACGTCATGCAGATGATGGAAAACGTGCTTCGTGCTCGCGACCAGATGCATATCGCGCGCTCTGCCCTTCTTCCTTCGATCAGCTTGAACATGATCCTTTCCGCATTCACCTCTCCGATGTTCTTGTTGAGCTCGGTCAGCTGCTTGGTCCCGTTCCTCTTCCCGACCAACTGGTACACGATGAAGGCCTCCAAGAAAGCCTACAAGGCGCAGATCGAAGCCTTCCACATCTCGAAATTGAATATCTACGCAGCCGCGCAAGCCATCGTTTATCAGGTTGCTGGTGATGAAGCGGTCTACTCGGTCATGGAAAGCCAGCGCAAGCGCCTGGCTGACTACACCGCAGGCCTCGAGCAGCAGTACCAGCTCGGCTTGATTCCAGAGACGGACGCGATTCGCGGTCGCATGGAAATGAATCGCATCGAAACCGATCTTCTGAAAACCCGCCAGCTCGTGATTGCGGAACGCGCGACGCTCCGCAAGCTCTTGGGAATCGGCCTCGAGAAACAACTCGTTCTTAAGACGATCAGCCAGTCCCCATCGAAACTCGAAGGTCAGGGTGTGATTGCAACTGTCGCTTCAGTGGCTCAGATCTCTCCAGAGAGCACTCAGCTCGACCTGCTCGCGGCATCAGCCAAAGCCTCTTACCATGCAACGGCCTGGAGCTTCCTCTCCGGATGCTCGGGTAGCCAGGGTCGAATCGGTTCGACCGGATCTGCCTTCTCGATGTCCACGGGCGCTTCCGTCAACTTGGGCTTCGGGTACTTCCCGACTCTCAAGCTCGCAAAACGCAACATGGAAGACATTGAACTTCGCAAGAAGGAAGTCGTTCTCGAGCTCGGCCGTGTTCTCGAGTCAACTCTTCCAGCTGTTGAACTGATCAAAGAACGTCAGACTCGCGCTCAATCGAACCTCGACATGACTGAAATGCTCTTGAAAGAGCAGCTGGTTCTCCTCGAGCTCGGCCGCGTGACCGTGAAAGACGTCCTGGAAGGCTTCTCATCGGCTGCAGCAGCGCAGCTCGAGGTTGTCGCAACTCAGAATGCTCTCTCCACCAACCGCATCACTCTGAAGCGGACCGGTGTGGAAGACCGCTTCCTGAAAATCCTCAACGACAGCCGCAGACTGGCTCAGGCAAAGGATTTCGGAAAGAAACCTACTAAATTCGGAAATTTCCTCCGCAAGGTTTTCCACGGCAAGAAAAAGAACGGACAGACTCTTTCTGAGACCGATTCAAACAATTCTGAAGAAAACGAAGAACTCGGCACCGAACTTGAAAACGGCGCCAACGAAACTCAAATCTAAGTTCCAATCAATTAAGGGAGTCAACTATGTGCGGTATTATTGGATACGTCGGTCCTCGTCCGGTTCACTCAATTCTTCTCAAGGGTCTTAAGCGCCTCGAATATCGTGGCTACGACTCAAGCGGTGTTGCTTACTTCCGCGGCGAGAAAATTGAAGTGACCAAAGCCGAAGGTAAAATCGCCGCGATCGAGCGCATGCTCGAAGGCGAAACCCTCGCAGGCGTCGGCGGCGGCATCGGCCACACCCGTTGGGCAACCCACGGCAAGCCAAGCAAAGTGAACTCCCACCCACATCGCATCGCCGACGTGGTTCTCGTTCACAACGGAATCATCGAAAACTACAAAGAGCTTCGCGAAGAGATTATGGCTCGCGGCTACGCGCCGATCTCCGAGACCGACAGCGAAATCTTTGGTTTCCTCGTTCATTTCGAAATGGAAACTGGAACGTCGTTTAAAGAAGCCGTCCGTAAGAGCTTCAAACGCATCCACGGCTCGAGCTCGATTGTCGCCATGTGCGAACGTCACCCAGGCTTGATCGTCGGTGTTCGTAACGGTTCCCCTCTGGTAGTCGCTTCGAGTGCTGAATTCGGAACGATTTTGGCGAGCGATGCTCAGCCGATTCTCGACTACTTGAACGACGTCTACTTCTTGGAAAACGGCGACATGGTCGTCGCTCAGTCCGGCGAAGTCACTTTCCACGATCTCGCCACCGGCGAGCGCTTGGACCGCAAGCCTTCGCACTTGGATTGGGGCGCAGACAGCCTCGACAAGCAGGGCTACGCTCACTACATGCTCAAAGAGATCAATGAGCAGCCTAAGACGATCCGCGACACCATTTCGGCTCACTTGAACATCGAAGCTAACAAGCCTTTCGAATTCAAAGACACCAAAGGGTTCGACGTTCTCTCGGGCGTGAGCAAACTCTCCCTCCTGGCCTGCGGCACTTCGTGGCACGCATCCATGGTCGGCAAGTACTGGATGGAACAGTGGGCCGGAATCTCGGTTGATGCCGAGCTCGCCAGCGAGTTCCGTTATCGTAGACCTTTTATTCACCCGAAACAGGCCGTCATGGGCGTTTCGCAGTCCGGTGAAACCGCGGACACTTTGGCTGTCGTCAACGACATGAAAAAGCGCGGCGTGAAAACGATGGCAATCGCTAACGTTCGCAGCAGCACGCTGGCTCGTGAGTCCGACGCCGTCTTCTACACCCACGCTGGACCAGAAATCGGCGTCGCATCCACCAAGGCTTTCACTGCGCAGATGCTCATGTTGATGCTCATCGCAGGTCGCCTCGGCCGTGATTCGAACGACCCAGAAATCCAGAAAGAAGTTCGCGAAACTTATTCTCAGCTGATGGAACTTCCTCACTACATCTCGAGCCAGCTCGACTCAAACTCCGCGACCAGCAACGCCATTCAGCGCGCTGCGAAGTCGACGATCGACTCGAAAGGCTACTTCTTCATCGGCCGCGGTTACTCGTACCCGCTCGCTCTTGAAGGCGCCCTCAAGCTGAAAGAGATCGCTTACGTTCACGCAGAAGGCTACGCCGCAGGCGAGCTCAAGCACGGACCAATCGCGATGCTCGACAGCGGAATGTGCACACTGGTCATCGCCCCTCGCGATCGCTGGTATGAGAAGACCGTCTCGAACCTTCAGGAAGTGAAAGCCCGCAGCTCGAAAGTCATCGCCATCGGCCACGCCGACGACGAGTCACTCCGCAAGCTTGCCGACTTCTACATCCCGCTTCCGGTCTCGATGGCTAACGGCCCGTCGCTCCGCGAAGAGCTCCTCCCTTTCCTCATCTCGCCAATTCTTCAGCTCTTCTCGTACGAGATTGCTGTCATGAAAGGCACCGACGTCGACCAACCTCGCAACCTCGCGAAAAGCGTCACTGTCGAATAAGGTCCGGCAGGTTTTCTGGCTCAAAGGCATCAACCCCTTTGAGCCAGAAAGCCTACCCCACCCATCGCGATAGACCCACGTCATGAAATCGATCATCAAGCGCATCGTGACGAACATCCTCTCGGTGTTGCCCAGCCCGCAGCACCCCACCCTAGCCTATCCGGGTCTTCACCTGGGTTGGCGTATCGGTTGGATGAGAGGTTGGTTCTATCGTCCTCTTTGGAAATGGCGGGCTATGCGAGGCGGAACGCGCGTCCAGTTTGGAAAGCGTTTTTCACTCCAGGGTAAACTTCTCTTCAACGGCCCCGGTACGGTCATCTTCGGTGACGATGTCGTGGTTGATGCGGTAACGACTCCGTTCACTCATTCAAGCAGCGCGGTGATTCGTATCGGTTCCCGCAGCTTCGTCAACGGCACCCGCTTCGGATGCGCCAAAGAAATCACGATCGGTGAAGGCGCCATTCTGGCCGACTGCCGATTGATGGACACCGACTTTCATGCCGTGCACAAACGCCGCAACGCCATCGGCATGGGGCCCGACGAAGCGCCGATCCACATTGGACGAAACGTTTGGATCTCGGCCGGCTCTGCAGTTCTCAAAGGCGTAACGATCGGCGATGATGTCGTCATCGGATTTGGCTCGGTAGTCGTGAAGTCGATCAGCGCAGGAAAAATCGCCGCAGGAAATCCGGCGCGAGAAATCGCAGATGTTCCGGAAGGTCCGTCAGGAGTACCCACACCATGATTCTTCACATCTTCAACTCGTCGGTTGTCAGTGGTCCCGAAACTCTCGCTATCCCGGCGCTCACCCACCTGGGGCAGAAAGTCGCGATCGTGTTTCTGAGTGAAGCTCGTTTGGGCGATAAGTGCGAAGCGCCCATTCAATACGCAAAAGACTTGGGCCACGAAACTCATTCCGTCACTGTTCGGGGTCGCTGGGACCGCGCTGCATTCGGCGAGCTACGCGAGCTCTTTGATCGTCTCGGCGCGACTGTCGTTCATGCCCACGATGTGAAGGCCAGTCTGTACACGCTCAAAGCCGCGCAATCGAAGCCCGGTTTCAAAGCGCGCCTCGTTTCGACCCACCATGGAACAGTCGCCCGAAAAGGCATCATTCGCCTTTACGAAGAAATCTACGTTCGCCTCATCCTTCCAAAGTATGAAGCGATTCTGGCGGTTTGCGAAATCGACCGCGAGTCGCTTTTGAAACGCGGCCTTCCAGCCAATCGAATCTTCATGCACCCAAACGGAGTTGATCGTAAACGAGTCGACCCGGCCAACCGGAGTGCTACCCAGCGCGCGATTCGCGAGAGCTGGAAACAGAAAGAACCCCGCCTTCCGGCCGTCGACCAGGCGACCATTCTGGGCGTGGTCGCTCGCTTGAGCGAAGAAAAACGTCACGACCGAATGCTTCATGCACTCAAGGCCGCTCGCAGTTCGCTCAAGGCTTTGAACCCATCCGCGAAGCTTCCGATTCTGGTCGCGTTCGGAATCGGCGATCAAGAAGCCAAGCTTAAAGAGCTCACGCGCGAGCTCGCGCTCGAAGATGCCGTTTTCTGGATGGGTTATTCCAAAACGATCGGACAAGAGCTGGCCGGTTTCGACCTGCTTCTTTGCCTCTCTGATGGAGAAGGCATGCCGATCAATCTAATCGAATCGGGCTGGGCGGGCACCCCAGTGCTTTCCACTCGCGTGGGTGGCATTTCCGATCTGATTCCTGTTGGCGGAGAGTTTGGGTTTCTGGTCGAAAAATCCGATACGGATGAATCGATTGGAAAAAGGATCGCTGAGATTCTTTCGAATGAAGGAAAAAGCGTCGAGATCGGCAAGACCTTTCAGAAACGAGTCGAAAAGTCGTTTTCTCAAAAGGCCTGGCTCGATCGCCTCGTAGAAATTTATTCCGACATCTCTAAAGCCAAGGCATCCTGAAAGACACCATGAGCGCCGTAGCGAAGAAATCTCACTGGCCACTCTCGATTCTTAGCGGACTCGTTTCGCTTCTGAATCTATTGCTGCCACTGATCCTCGTCCGAATTCTGACGCCGGATGAAGTCGGCCGCTACAAGATCTTCTTTCTCTATCTGGTATTGGTACCTTGGCTCTTTTTGACGGCCGGAGTGACCAACGGGCTCGGCCACTTTGCGGGCCAAGACGAACAGGAACGCCGTAAAACTTTTCGCAGCTCATGGACGCTGCTTCTGATTTTCGCGACGCTCATCGGTGTGGCCGGCGCATTCGGCCACGATCGCCTAGCGGTGTTTCTCGGCTGGGGCTCTGAAGAAGCCGGTGTTTTTGCAGTCGGGGCGGTCCTCACCGTCCTTGGAACATTCTACGAGGAGACGCTGATCGCCTCGGGACAGATTTGGAAAGGCGCAGCCTTCAGCTCCGGATTCGAGCTCCTGCGTACGACTGCGATCCTCGCAGCAGCGATTCATTTCAGATCGATTTTGGCCGTTTTTTGGGCGCACGTTTTCGGACTCACTCTCAAAGTGAGCATCGGCTACCTCATGAGCCTTAAAGAAGGCATACTCAAGCCTCTCTTCGATCGAGCGGTCTGGAAGTCTGTCCTGCGCTATGCGACTCCGGTCTCGTTTGCGGCAGCGCTGCAGATTCTCACAAACTATGCAGACCAGATCTTTCTGTCTCGGTCTCTTCCATCGGGGGAATTCGCGGTCTACACCCTTGGCTGCCTTGCGATTCCACCACTCGCGATTCTTGAACAAGCCGTTAATCGCGTAAATATTCCGCGCCTTTCCCGACTCTTCGCGACGAAGCAGAATGAAGCCGCTCTTCACACTCACCGTGACATGATCAGCGAGCTGGCCTGGATGTTGATTCCTGCGTCCATCGGACTCTCTGTTTTCGCGGAAGCGATCATCGAGCTCCTCTTCACGGCCAGGTACCTGGATGCGGCGAAATACCTTCGCGTATTTGCTTTCAGCTATATGTTCCTTTGCATTCCCTACGACGCGGTTTTTCGCGCGAGGGGTGATGCCGGCCGCATTCTGGGCCGTCTCGTGATCTACTCGAGCATCTCGCTGACCGCGGTGTTGGTCGGCTCGCACTTCATGGGTTCGCTCGGAGCACTTTGTGGTGCCTTGGTCGGGCTCGCCGTGATGCGCTTCTCCGCGGTTGTCGCCATTCACTCGAGCGAAGGTT
>FSTL01000215.1_pt1 | contig 12099 bp, 10 predicted proteins | sample 1637241 | NCBI WGS metagenome assembly FSTL01 (sample SAMEA3914819, study PRJEB12502) | metagenome | biome: forest; material: soil | place: Canada | collected 2010-06-26 | depth 0.3 m | reverse complement strand
CTGATGCGCGCGCAAGCGGCGGAATTAGCTCGCGAGCTTAAGGCTCTGAGCCAGGTTTCAGTCGAGCAGCTTTTCGCTCGCGCTTAAAGTTTGATTGCGGAACTCGGGATTCTGGAACTGGTTCCGCAGCGGAACTCGGGATTCCGGAAACGGTTCCGCAGCGGAACTAAAATTATTCCGTAAAAACAGCTAATTGGCGCTTTCGTCCGCTTACCGCGTATCGAGAAGCAGCTTCTTACCCATTTTCGACGGCGGTGGCTCGACGAGGCTTCGGCCAGCACGTGGGTGCTTGCCGGATCCGTTTCCGTTCCGCAGCGAAACTGGGGTGCGCATGTCGCCGGTACCGTAGTCGTACTTCACGCCACCTTCAACGCCGCGGTCGCCCTTGGCGCTGAAACCGGTGCTGATCGACTTGTAGCTTCCTGCTTCTTTCGGAAGCGCAGGGTGCATCGGAAGACGTCCCTGAGCTTGTGGATCACGAAGTGAGCCGAGTGCGCCTGGCTTCGGAGATCCTCCGCGGCGAGGTTCCGCACCAACGACGCGACCAGCGGTGGTCCCGCTTCGGGCACGGTTGGCGGCAGCGTCGCGCTGGTTCATCTTCCCTTTGCGGTACTGCTCGAGAATTTCGCGGTGGCCGGCCTTATGCGGCTGGAGCAAAGCCTGCTGGATCTTGCGGTCCTTGTACTCTTTCGCGACGAACAAAGGAGTCTTCGTCATCGGATCGATACCGGTCCAGTACATGGCGGTGGCCAAGGTCATCGGCGTTGGGATGAAGGCCTGAACTTGTTGAAGGTTCCAGCCTTTCTCTTTCAGGTAGCCGTACACTTTTTCCATCTTCTCGTGAGTCGTGCCTGGGAAGCCCGAGATGAAGTACGGAACAACGTACTGCTCTTTGCCGGCTTCGGCGGAGACTTCGTTGAAGTAGTTGACGAACTCATCGAAGTTGCGAAGGCCCGGCTTCTTCATCAAATGAAGAACTTCATCATCCAGATGCTCGGGCGCGACTTTCAGGTGACCGCCCACGTGATGGGTGATCAGGTCCTTCATGTATTTCTGGCCAGATTTTTTGTCGGCAATCGAGATGTCGTAACGAAGTCCCGAAGCGATGTGAATCTTGCGGATACCCGGAATTTTACGCGCCTTCTCGAGAAGGTCGACGGAAGGGGTGTGATCCGTGTGCAGGTGTGGGCAGACGCGCGGGTGAACGCACGAGAGCTTGCGGCACTTGCTCTGAATTTCGTGGCTCTTGCAGCGAAGGGTATACATGTTGGCGGTCGGGCCGCCGATGTCGCTGACGATGCCTTTGAATCCTGGAACATTGTTCAGGTCTTCGACTTCGTTCAAGAGGCTCTTCTCGCTGCGTGACTGAACGATGCGGCCCTGGTGCAGGGTGATCGCGCAGAACGAGCAACCGCCAAAGCAGCCGCGGGTCGAGTTGACGGAGAACCGAATCATGTCAGCCGCTGGAATGCGCGCTTTGTAAACCGGATGCTGTTCCTTGGTGAACGGCATTTCGTAAACCGAGTCGAGCTCTTCGGTCGAAAGAGGAAGTGCAGGCGGATTGATCACCGCTGCTTTAGCTCCGTGATACTGAATCAGCCTGCGGCCGTTGAAAGGGCTCGCTTCGTATTCGATCGAATACGCGGCTTTTGCGAATTTTTTCTTATCGTCGCGAACTTCTTCGAACGAAGGAATCGTAAGACGGCCTTCGAGTCCGCGCGCATGTTCTTTCGTCGCCATGAAAGCGATTCCGCGCTGACCGCAGATGCGTTCGATCGCCTTCTGAGTAGGGACGTCGTTCAAGGAAAGCGGAGCGTTTCCGGTTTCTTCCTGAGCTTTTTTGAACTCATCCACCATCATCTGGGTCGTGCGTTCGCCCATGCCGAACACCATGAACTCGGCTTTGAGCTCGGTGAGAATCGACGGACGAATGCGGTTCTGCCAGAAGTCGTAATGCGCGAGACGGCGCAGGCTGGCTTCGACGCCTCCGACGATGACTGGAGTTTCAGGGAAAGCCTGTTTCGCCAATTCCGAGTACACGATGCTTGCGTAGTCAGGGCGTTTTCCGCCTACGCCGCCTTCGGAGTACATGTCGTCCGAGCGGGATTTCTTGTTGGCGGTGTAGTTGTTAATCATGCTGTCGACGGTGCCGCTCGAAACCCCGATAAAGAGGCGCGGGCGACCCATCACAAGAAAATCTTCAGGCGTATTCCAACGAGGCTGCGAAACGATGCCGACACGCAGGCCCATTTTCTCGAGCCATCTTCCCAAGCACGGAATACCGAATGTCGGATGGTCGACGTAGGCGTCGCCCGAGACCAAAAGCACATCGAGCTCGTCCCATCCGCGCCACTGCATTTCTTTGCGCGTCGTTGGGAGGAATCGGCTGCAGGCTTCGCGAAATACGGAATCGTTCGTAACTCGAACGTCGCGGGCCGCGGGTGCGATCTTTTTTGTCTGAGGATTCATAGGGGGAGGGTCTCTTGACCGGTTCAGTATACTTTCTGACTTAGCGAGTCAACTGGTTGTTACTGCAGAGTTTCATAGGCTAATTAGGATCGCGATGAGCCCGGTTTAGCTGAAATGTTACCGCTTTTCGCCGTCAGGCAGGGTGGGGGCAGGTGGCTCTTGGTGATGCAAGCCCGCCTTCTGGTATACTTTTCTTTGGTACCCTCTTATGAGCGACACCGAGCACCAGTTGGTTCTCATGCTTTTGGTCTATATCTCGGCGTGCACCTCGTTCGGGGTCGTGTCCGCGATTTTGTGGGTATTCCAAAAGGACACGCTCTTTCGGACTCTTTCAATAGCGTGGTTTTCAGGGGTCGCTTCGATTGTGGCGCAGGCCGCGCTGCCTCAGAGGCCGTTCCCGATCGCGCTCGCGCTACTTTTGTCGTTTCCCACCTATGCCCTTTTGGGCCGATTGTTGGCGGACTTGGCAGGAATCCCCCTTACGAATACTACGTTGGTCCGGTGCTTTTTAATCGGGTTGGGCGGGTCGCTAGCCGCTGCCGCGCTTGACCAACCGTTTTGGCTCGTCTCACTTCCTTCGACTCTGAGTGTGGCGTTTCCGTGTTTCTCGGTCGGGGTTCAGATTTTTGGACGACGTCAGAATGTCGGTTTTGAGATCCGCGCGCTGGGTGTGGTCTTTTTGCTGATTGCCTTGCACCTGATGGACTATCCATTTCTTCGAATGAATCTTTCATTTGCGCCCTTCGGATTTGGAATTTCTCTTATCTTCGTTGCTTGGACCGCCGTCTTGGCCCCTTACGCGATCTTGCAGAAAGTTCGAGACGAAGTTTTAGTGCGCGAGCGGCAGGCCCGAGTTGCTGCAGAACAAGCTGTCGGCGCGATGGACGAGTTTGTGTCGCTCGCTTCCCATGAGTTCAAGACGCCGGTGACGTCGATGCTGCTTCGACTTTCGGGGATCAAGCGGGAGATCGAACGGCATTCGGACCAGAATCCCATTCCGCCTGATCGCTTGAATCGCCTTGCCGAACAATCCATGCGTCAAATGGAGCAGCTCGCCCGTATGGTGGACAATCTCCTTAGCGTACCCCGAATGCGGTCGGGTTTGATTGAGCTCCATCCAGAAAAGCTCGATCTTCGAATGCTGGTAATAGAAGGAGTCGAACGCTTCTTGGATCCGCGTCTGATCATCGAAGAGGCGAAAGTGGCCGAAGGGTATTGGGATCGGCTTGCACTCGAGCGGGTGATCACGAATCTCATTTCCAACGCTTTAAAGTATGGAAGTGAGAAGCCAGTGACCATTCGTTTGAGCGTGCTCGGTCACAAAGCCGTATTGGAGATCAAAGACCAAGGGATCGGAATTGAGCCGGAGCTTTTAGGGAAGATTTTCGAACCCTATCATCGAGCTCCGAGCGCGAGCGGATTTGGAGGAATGGGTTTAGGCCTCTATATTGTTCGGCAAATCGTGAGCGCGCAGCACGGAGAGGTTTCGGTTGAAAGTCAGTTAGGCAAAGGCTCTCGATTTACCGTGAAACTTCCCATCTTGGAAAAACTTAGCTGAGTGCTCTGACGATCGTGGTCGCGAGATCTCGTCCGGTCACAGTTTCCATCTGAGTGATGAGACCGGGGCTTGTGATGTTGTAATCGGTGACGAAGCCGTCGATCAGGTCGACAGCGGCAAGACGAATCTTCCGAGCTTTGAGTGCGCGTGCGATGACGGGGACGGCCTTCTTGTCGGCTGCGCTCAAGGTCGAGGCGACGAGAGTTCCGCCTTGGTCCATGTCGATCTTGAATTCACCCGACTTCGGGCGCTTTCGGGCATGGGCCAGAAGCTTTCCGTCGAGGAACCAAAGCCGTTGTTCGCCCTGATGAATGCCTGGAAGGTAGCGCTGAAGAAGGACGGGTAGGGTTTGATCGCGAGTGGCTTGTTTGAGCGCGGCCAGATTTTTCGATACAGAAGTGCTCTTTGAGAAGTCGAGAAGTTCCACACCGTGACTCTGCGCCTCGTGAAGTGGTTTCAGCACGACGTTGCCTTCTGCGCGTCCGAACTTCTCAAGCACTGTGATCTGACTCGAAACGCAGCTCGGGGGCATGAATTTTCCGAGAAGCAGGGGTTCGAGCTTTTCGTTTCCGAAGAACAGGGCTTCAGCCGGATTAACGAGCTCGACTTTTTTCGCGGCGGCGGCCGGTGCCTTCTTCAATGCGAGCGCCAGCATTTGAACCGGCTGCAGATACGCCAGATCGACCGGAGGATCGACTCGGTAAATCAAGCGATTGAAAGAAAGAGGAGAGCAGCTGCGTGGCGCTTGGAATTGAAAATCATGAGCGCCACGCTCTCCGGCTACCGACTTCACTGTCAAAGCATCGAGAAGGATCGAGGTCCCCTCGAGACGAATGCTTCGTACATCGCACCAAGCAGCAGGAATTCCACTCGCGAGGGCCGCTTGAATCAGACGAAGCGAAGTATCGCGAGGATGGTCGAGCGTGTCCCAGGGGTCAGTAATGAAAAGCAGGCTCTTTCGCCGCGTTTTCATTCTATTTGGCCGGCGTAGCGGCGGGCGCGCCAATCGGCCCGGCGAGATTGTAGGCGTATGAACCATCGGGCTGTTTACCGGCCTGAAGAATCATGTCGAGAAGGCTCAGACTCTTCATGGCGGCGGCAGAGATCGAGAACTTGGTCTTGAGATTGACCATGCTTGAGTCCCAAGTTTTTCCGAGGGCAATATCACCTGTCACGGTAGCAGTCAGGTCGTCGTTACCGCCGGGCTTGCCGAGGCGAAGGGTCTTGATGGTCGCTTTTCCTGACGATGCACCGAGCTCGATATGACCTTCTGCCACACGAATGGGAGGAAGGTTGAAACCCATCATGCTCTGTTGCTCGAGGGCAATCTTACTGAGTTCCGCTTTGATATCGCCGTTCCAGCTGGAGGGCTGATTCAAATCGCCCGAGAAAGAGCCATCACCACTGATATTCATGCCGCCACGCAGGCCCGCGAGAATCTGCAAAAGGGCCAGACGGCCGAGATTGAAATCTTTTGCGCGAAACGAAAGCGACATCTCGTTCTTCGGTCCGCTGGCAGCCGATGTCGAAACCGAGGCTTTGAGAAAACCTGAACCCTGTTCGATTTTCACCGTCCCTGCGATCTTTCCAAGAATCATCGGAAAGATCGAAGGCGAAACCTCGATACGCTCGACTTTAACAGGCGAGTCGGGTGGGGGAAGAACCAACGTGACGTCTTTCATCGTGTACGAAATGCCAAACAGGAAAGAGATCTCGGTGCTTGCGGCCGAAACACTGATTCCTTTGGAAGCGAGGAGCGAAGAAAGTGTTCCCTGCACGTAGTTCTTGAGACGAATCTCAGGAAGTTTGATCAGCGTGAAGAGCAGAAGCAGGACAAAAAAGAATCCAGTCCACCCCATGCTGCGCAAGATGCGCTGAGCCCGGGGCTGCCGGGGAAGGGTGATTTCAGTCGTGTTCTCAGTCGTGGCGGTTGCTGATTCACTCATAGTTTTGGATCACTGTTTCAGGGTGAAGCCGGAGATCGCCAGAGTGGCGTCGAGGTTTCCGTTCGCATCCTTTGCCTCGATAGTCATGTTGCGAAGCTTGACCGGGCGAGTTCCGTTTTCGAGAAAGTAGGCGAAGCGGGTGAGCTTCTTGACGTCGACTTTCTTCACGGCGATTTCGATAATGGCTTCTTTGGCCGTATCCGTTGATGTGCCTGACTTCTCTGGCTGAATGGTAAGCGACGCGCGGTCGATACCCGCGTTGCCAGCAGTGCCTTCAATATAGGGCTGCCAAGCTTGAGGCGCGGCATTCGCATCGCCACCGGCGGGAGCTCCAGCCGAGGTCGTTTCTTTCAGGCGGTGAAGCTCTTCGTTAGCGGTCTGAAGGGTGTTGAGAAGCTCAGACTTTTCAGCCATCTCTTGGCGAAGCGAACGAACATTGACCCAGGCAACGATCACGAGCGTGATTGAAAGAACGACCGAGAGACCGCCGCCGACATACTTGAGGTACATCCGGCTCTGCGGGTCGAGTTCTTCCCATTTCTGCTTGAGCTGCTGAAACCAAGCTTGCTCGTTCAGCTTTTCCGAAATTTTAACCAGAAGTGATTCTTTATTTGCGTCTGACATAGGTCACTTCCCGAACGAATCGTCGTTAGGTTTGCCGCTAAAGGTCACTTTCCAACGTTTCGGACCACCCTCGGCACCTGGTACTTCTTCCATCTTCGAGCGCTGCATGTCGCCGATCTTGCCCGAGAGAATTCCGGCGAAGCGCTCTGCGACCTGAGGGTTGGCGAATAGAACCGAAAGGCTGGCCGTTGATTCTTCGGTCGGTGAATACGGTGCCGAAATGGAGGCTGCACCGACTTGGAACTGGGTCACGTCAACGACCACATCGCGTGGGGTCGTCGCTGAAAGTTCCTTCAAGAAGTCGAGAGGCGAGCGAGGGTTTGGAGCCATCAGCTTCGCAAGCTCACGCTGTTTGGTCAGTTCGCCCGTCACTTGCTTGCGCAAGGTCGAGGTGCTGTTCATGTAGTTGCGGATCGTACTTGGAGGAAGCCCACCGAAGAACGATTTGATGCTTTTCTCGAGCTGTATGTTCGTGTCTTTGAGCCGTGTTTGATAAACGCTAGCTTGAACCACGAAGCTGATCATCACCGAGGCTGCAACAGCGGCAAAGGCGGTGAGTGGACCACGAAGCTGTTCGACTCCGAACTCGCGTGCAGTGCCCTGTTTCGAGAACTCACCACGGCGAAGGTTGATTCCAGTGGTGCGAGTCTGACCGACTTGGGTCAGTGCAAAAGAGACTGCGAGTGCGAAAGTCGCATCGGTCTCTTCGCTGTAGTTCACGCCCGAGTGCGAGAGCGAGCTGAGTGCATGAAGAGGCTGAACGGAAACTTTGAGCTCTTCGGCCAGGAGTTTTGAAAGTCCTGGAAGAAGCGAGGTGCCGCCGCTGAGGAGAATGCGTCCAATCGGCTGCTGCGTGACCGCTTTTGACGCGAGTTCGGCTGCGCGAATTTCGCGCATCAGAACGGCGAAGGCAGGCATCAGAGCGTTTGAGAATTCAATCTGCTCTGGGGTTGCTTGGTGGCGCTGCGACTCCGGAAGAACGAAACCATGGTCGACCTGCGCGGATTTGGCCTGTTCGATCGGGATCGAATAGTTCTGGCAGATGGCCAGCGTCAGGTCCGCTCCGCCCCATTTGATCTCGCGCGCGATAACTGGAGTTCCTTTCCAGTGAACGTAGAGAGTCGTGCGGTTGTGGCCGAGCTGAAGCAAGAGAACCGGTTCTTCGTAAGCGGCGAGCTGCTCTGGACTCGAATTCTTATCCATCGGCGGCGTAATAAGGCGGTTCAGAAGCCCACGAAAGGCCCAGGCCTCAGTCGTGATCACGTCTGGATCGACACCGGCCTGAATCCAGGTATCGACGATGCCCTGAACGTAGCGGTTCATTGTGCTGGACACGTGAACGTGCGAGAGCTGACCGGTCTGCCCCAGCAGCGAGTAGTCAAAAACCGCATCGTCCATTGAATAGGGGAGTTCGTCTTCGAGCTCAAAACCGACGCTGGCCAGAATGGCTTTCTTGTCGCGAGTCGGGAGCTGAAGATTTCTAAAAGTAGCTTGGCCAGAACGAAGACCGACGACGATCTTGTCGGGAGCCTTAGACAGGCTAAAGATCAGCCCGCGAACCGCGTCGGTGATCGCTTCAGGCTGACCACCGGGCTTGAGCTTGTGCTCGTGGTACTCGTGAATTTCATAGCGGCCGAACGCCGTATCCAGCTCGACTGCCTTAACGCTCGTTTTTCCGAGATCGATTCCTAGAATTCGCATGAGTTCCTCACAAAATTCTCATGAATGTGACCCGAAGACCAGTACGCGTATCAATCAGAGGCGCATTCTGGTTCGTGGTCACAGCCCCGGCTGGAGGCGCCACCGGAGTGGTCGGCCCCCCCGGCTGGTTAGGTTGAGCAGGGTTGGTTCCGGTGGTTTTTGGGGAACTCAAGGTAACCCAAGCTTCAATCACACGGGTTGCCTGGCCGACTTTGGCTGTCACCGTGATCTTGAAGTTGGTTTCATCGGTCACAATCTGGATGTTTCGCGCCTTTAGATCCGTCTCAAAGCGGGTGATTTCAGCCGCGTCGTTTCGGAAGCCGGCGATATTCGCCTGGAGGTATTTGAAGAAGTCCTCAGGCTTTTTAAAGAGGTTGTCCTGAGTTTGAGAATCCCTGAATTTGAAGAACTCTTTGACCTCGTCGTCCGTGACCCGAGGCACGAGTGCGCGGAACGCCGCTTCTTGGATGGTGTTGACGTTGATTCCCGGCGTCGTGGCGACGGTCATGTTCGGCGAAAACAGGTCGAATAAAGGATCGTCCATCCCTTGAACCATGTGGAGCTCGTTCAAGCTGTAGAAGGGGGCCTTCTTCGGTGGAACGCTCTCGCGGCCGGTTGGAGTTTTTTGTTCGTAGGTGCGATCGGCCCAGGCGGCGATGCCGTCGACCAAGTCGTCGATTCGGAAGTTTCGATACTCATCCGCGAAGTCCGGGTCGGCCTTGAACTTGGCCTGAAGGATTTCGTCGAGGAAAGTGTGAAGGCCCTGGCGCGCCACTTCTGGATTAAATGGAGTGGTCGAAGGACCCACTGAGGGCTGGGGCGACGGTGTCGGTGAAGCCCCTGCCGGAGTCGGGCTCGGCGAACCCGATGGACTCGGGCTTGGCGCGAATGCCTGCAGAATCATGTTCATGTTGTAACGTGATGATTCTGACTCGATGAGCGCGGTGTAGTTTCCTTCAAAGCCCGATTCTTTCTGAAATTTCGTGAGCGCGTCCTTGTCGATCATGCTCATTCCCGGAATATTCGTTGGAATTGGGTAGATGAAAGGAAAGCTCCAGATCTTGTCGAGCAAGGACTTTGGAACGGCGCCGGCGGCAGCGCCGCCACCGACCGAGGCCAGAGTCGATTTCACGCTTTGATAGGCCTTCAGGCGCAGGAGCGAAAGTTTGAAACCACTCTTAGCGAGGTAGTGAGCACGAAGGCGATCCAACCCGTCAAAGGCGAGTCTTCGGTTAACCTGCGCCGTGTAGGTGAACTCGGTCACAAGAACGGAAAGAATCGTGATCGCGGAGATCACCATGAAAAGTGCCATTCCTGATTCGTCGCTTTTCTTGACGGGTGGGTGTTGGTGATCAGCCACTCGGCACCAGCCCGCGAAGTGGAATTTCAGAACGGAAGAAAAAGGTGCCTTCAAAGTGGAGGGTGGAAGGGGGAGGGGCGACGACTTCAAGCTCGAGTTTCACCATGTCTGGGTAGCGATACTTGGTGTCGGTCGAGTCAGTATCCCAGCTTGAGAACCAAGGCGAACTCGTGCGGTCGCTTCGGAAATACTGGAGCTTGAACTTCTTGATGCCTGGAAGAAGGTAATAGGTTCTCCACAGATTATTTCTCGGATTGAGAGCGCTCTCGTCGTCTTCGAATGCATCTGGGTTCGACTTTCTTACGAGAATTTTCGTTCCTTGTGCGGCACCCGAGTTTTTGTCGTCCTGAAGTTCGTAGGAAACCTTGATGAACTCGGACTCGTTCGACTCTTTGTAGACGCGCATATTCGACGCAGAGACAAAGCTCATCTTCACGTCGGTGCCCTGAAAACGACTCGGACGAATTCCGGTCTTATGGACGGCTTCCGTCCAATAGGTCGTCGAGGCGCGGCCTTGATCATTGCCCATGATCGCGTTGAGCTCTTCGGGTGTCATCGGTTGACCAGAGAGCGGGCCTTGTTGCTTGGGATCATCCGGAACCATGATGATCGGACTGTAGAGAAGAGAGATATCGCGGTCCACGATGCCCATCGACATGCGGATGCCGTTAAAGAAGTCGCTCTCTTGCATGACCTTGTCGCGGAGCTCGAAGGTCTTTGTGGTGATCTGGAAAATAGCGGCTGCAATTGCCGTCATGATGGCAATCGAGATCAACACTTCGAGAAGCGTGAAGCCTGCCTCGCCTGCCTCAGAAGTGCGGGTGACGTTATTCAGTGATTTGGAACGCACTGTTTAGGTCCACCCAATACATTGAAATAGAGATTTTCTGATTGCTGTTGTTTCTCTTCCAGGTCACCGAGACCTGGACTTCGCGAAGCGCTTTGGAAAGAAAGTTAGTAACAAGGCGGCTCATCTGTTCGGCGACGCCGCCTTGAGCATTCGAGTCACTGCTCGAAGATCCGGCGGAAGCGCTCGCGTCTCCGCCGGCATTGGCGAGTGAGGTGAGGTTCGGAAATTTGATCTCTTTCACTTCTCGCTTCCAGGAGTATTCCTGGAAAGGCTCTTTGAACTGCCCGGCGTCTTCCTTCTTCACTTCATCGAAGGTTTTGTTCTCGATCGCGAATTCGGTTTCGAGCAGCTGCTGTTTCATCAGCATGGAGACCGTATTGATCTCGCGGGCACGAGCCGAGGATTGAAGGCCGTTCGATTGGACCATGAGAATCGACGAAAACGCGACGAGCATGATGGCCATCGCGATCATCACTTCGAGAAGCGTGAAGCCTTCGGTGCCGCGTACGGCTGCGGCGAAACGATGGCTCGCCCCATTACTCGCCATTGATGTCTTCCTTCTTCACGAAGCGAGAGAACAGCCGTGTTCGCCCCGTGACCGGTAGAATAACGAGCGTGTTCTGATTTTTTGAAGAGTCCTTTAGATGAATAATGGTTTGTTCGGCCACTCCGTGTGGAAAGAAATGGGTATAGGCGGTGCCTTCTTTGAGCGGCTCGGGACTCTGCTCGGTGAGAATATCTTCAAATTCGACGCCACGCGGAAGGTTCTTCTTCGACTTCGTAATGTCGCGATCCATCGAAAAGGTCGCGTCCTTGGGCTTCTCTTTTTTGGTGAGTCGTGTGCGCTGTTTTTCTTTCTCGCGGCTATCAGCCGTTTCGAGAAGAGATGTGGCAGGGCCGCTCTCGACCCAGTACTGACGCTCTTTGAAATCGTAGACCAGGCGGTAGACGCGACCCGTGAGTGCCGAGGCGTTGTAGGCTTCTTTAACGGTCGCCGCCATTTCGCGTGCCGCGGAGTTCAAAGACACGCGGAAAACATTGGTAATTCCTGGAAGGGCAAAAATAGAGAGCAGGGCGATCAAGGCCATGACCACCAGAACTTCGACCAAGGTAAAGCCTTTTTGGTCTCGTGAATAGGTCATGCGGTTTCCCTGATTCGTCCTGCTCTTATTTTAATCAAAGGTCGGTCGAGAGGATGTCTTTGTCGTAACCTTCGCCGCCTTCTTTGCCGTCGTTACCGAGAGACTTCAGAAGATATTTATTGCCATCAGATTCATAGACGAAATCATTGTTGAAGCCGTCTTTAGGGATTTTGTTCCCTTTGATGTAGCCGTCTGGGCTGTAGTTTTTGCATTCACGACCGGTCGTCGGTTTAGCAATCAGAGCCTCGAGACCCTGGTCCTGAGTCGGGTAGAAACCGCACTCGCGTTTGAAATCGTCGAGAATCGTGCCGATCGATTTGATCTGAATCTTCGTCGCGTCGACTTTCGATTGCTGGTACTTGCTGATGATGTTGCCGGTAACGAACGTTCCGATCATCGCGATCAGAGCGATAACGATCAAAAGCTCGGTCAGCGTGAAGCCGTCCTGG
>FSTL01000358.1_pt1 | contig 12191 bp, 9 predicted proteins | sample 1637241 | NCBI WGS metagenome assembly FSTL01 (sample SAMEA3914819, study PRJEB12502) | metagenome | biome: forest; material: soil | place: Canada | collected 2010-06-26 | depth 0.3 m | reverse complement strand
TCTGCCTGGCATTCGTGCCTGAGGCCCGCGCTGAGCTGCCTAGCATCGATCTGCGCGGCTGGGACGGGCAAGCAGGCCTGTCTGGCCTCTCTGGAATGACCCCAGCTGACCGTGAGATGGCTCGTAAGCTCGCTGAAGTTCGAAGAGTGAGAGAGATTCAGGCTCAACAGATTCAACAGCGCGCGATGATGGCGGAGCTTCAGGCCCGCGCGGCCGAAGTAGGACATTTTCCAGCGATTTCCGCGAACGTAAAGAGCCAGGAGACCGCAGCGGCAACCCAGGAAGTTCGAGTGGCAGCACCGGCGCCGCAGGGGCCGCGTTTGGCCGCACAGCCAGTGGCCGGCGATTTCATTAAATTCCGTGAAGTCTTGATTGATCCGTCCGAGCCTTCCAAAGGAACGGTTTGGGTAGCTGAGCGCGACGCAAACGGAAGCCCGGTTTTGGATACGGCTGCTTACCAGCACGCGCTTTCCGATTACGAGCTCGCTCAACGCGCTCGCGGCCTGGTTGCTCCTACGCACGCGGCCGATGAGCTTCGCCGAATTCAGCAAGAAGAGGGCGAACGAATCTTGGCCTCGGTGGGTGATTCACCGATCGCTCACGAACCTAAGCTTCACAAAATGGAGCAGGATCTTGAGTCGATGAAGGCTAAGCTGAAGCGCGAATAGATCAAATCTGCGAGAGCCAGATGACGACGCGGCTTTTGCCTGCTGGGATCGCTTTGCGAGATCTGACTTTGTACCAGGTGAATGCGTCTTGCGCGTTCGAGTCGTTGATGTTTGAGCCTGGACGACTTGCGGCGAGGCGAATGGACGCTCCGGCGACTTTTTTCAGCTGGTCGCGGATGGTTCCGACGAGGGACTGAGACACGATCAAGTCGAACTGGATTCCGCCCGGGGCTTCGATTCCACCGAGGCCTGGCGTGTTCGGCGGTACGTGAAGCTCGTTCAGCATATGAACGACTCGCGCGCGGACGTCATGCGGGCTGTCGGTCTTGAGGTTGAAGCGCCAGACTTCGGCGTTACCAACATGGATGGATGAAGAAGGGGTTTCGTCCTCTTCGCTGTCAGAGCTTTCTTCGCCGCCATAGTCATCAATACCGCCAGCGACTTCTGCATCAGCGGAAGCGACGGTGGTTTTACCGCGAGCGAGTGGCACTTTGGCTGCTTCGGCGATGGCTTCTTCGGTGCTGTTTCCGCCCGTGATGAAGTCGGCGAGGCTGAATGAATCGAGGCGTTTTTCGATGCTGCGCTCGTAAAGGGTACGAAGGCGTGGAACGAGTCCAACGACGAGCAAGATGACGAGGGCGATGCCGGCGCCTTCAATGCTGGTTCGAATGAACCAAGGCATGCGTTCCCAGCGGGTGTTTCGTCCAGGACCTGTTTTCGGTTCAAGCTTAGGGAGCGAGAAGGTCGCTGGAGTTTGCTTGAGTGTTGCAGGAAGTGCGACGCGCGGCTGGGCGCCGATGGCGGCGACGATCTTTCGGTAACGAACCTGGCGTTCACGTTCTTCGCCGGCTCCGGCGAGAAAGGCTTCGGCACGTTTGGCAGCTTCGGGGGTGAGAGTACCGTCGAGGTAATCCGACGAAAGGCTCTGCCATTCGAACCACTGCATTGAACTTTGGGAGCCGGATTCTTTATTGTTCGGGGGGGTCATACGGTGTCCCAAAGCATTTCATCGAGCGCGCGCATGGCGTGCTGGCGTCGCATTTTCAGTGAGCCTTCGGGCTCGCCCATGACCATGGCGATTTCGGCGTAGTCGAGTTTGTACTTATCGCGAAGCAGAAGAAGGATCTGATCGTCTGTCCTGAGCCGGTGGAAATAGGAATCGAACTGGCGCAGGCGAGCATCGCCTTTGAGGGCGCCATCGAGCATCATGCGCTCAGAAGCGCTGAGGGTTCGGCCGTGTCGGACGGCGATGGAGCGAAGTTTTTCGCAAGCGACGCGAAGAATCCACGGACGTTCGTAGCGTTCGTATTTTACGCCCGCGAGTTCGAGCCTGCGAAGATCGCGAACGATGGCGCGAAACGCAAGCTGCGCATTAGGTTGGCTCCAGAGCACGGCCTGACATAGGTCGAAGACCATATCGCCGTATCGATCGACGAGCTGCTGGATGAGGTTCTCTTTTGTAGCGGGCGCGGCAGAGGCGACTGGCTGGGCCGGCTTGGTCCGGGTCTTTTCTGATGTTGGCACTGGGTGAGTTTATTCTTCCGGATCGGAGAGCTCTTCCAATTCGGTGAGCTCAGGTTGGTAGTTACGTTCAAGCTTGAGGTAGATTTTCCAGCGCTCAGGGGTAAAGGACACGCCCATGGTCATCGTAGCAGCTGGGAGCCAGTTCGGGCGCTGAGGTTTTCTGATGATGTTCATTTGGGCCTGAGTCGGGGTTCTGCCACCCTTTCTCTGATTGCAGGGTTTGCATGCGGTCACGATATTCTCCCAAGACTTACGGCCGCCTTGGACGATTGGAATGACGTGATCGAGGGTGAGCTGGGTCTTCGCGAACTTTCCGCCGCAGTACTGGCAGGCGTGGTTGTCGCGTAAGAAGATGTTTGCGCGAGAGAAGCGGACAATCTGTTTCTTCTTTTTCAGCGGAACATAAGTGAGTAGCCGAAGAACTGCTGGAACTTTCATGGTCAGTCGAACCGTTCGGATCTCTTGATCCGATTCTTCGACGACCTCGACCTTTCCTTGGAAGAGAAGCTGCATGGCTCTCTGCCAGGTCACGATATGCAGTGGTTCGAAAGAAGCGTTGAGCACTAAAGCGTGGCTCATTTTGATCCTCGGCCTTTCAGGGGCTCTTACTATTAGGGTCGCTTTTGGGTCTTCTCTGCTGCGCGTGGCTCGGGTGAAATTCAGTTCCTCCATTCATTATAGGGGAATTCCGAAAAACCTTGCAACTCCGCGGCTTCCGTCAGTATTTTGACCACTCGTGACGTTCAAAGTTCCCACCCGAGTTTGGCTTTCCTCTTTGATTCTAGGCCTCGCTGTATGCGCGCTGGGCTGGGGAGCGCGCCTATGGACGGAAACCGCCGATCTTTCAGGCGGTTTTCAGGGTTCAAAGGCCCTTCTAAAGGACGCGCCCGAGATTTCGCTACCCGATGACCAGGGGCGTCGACACAGCTTGTCTGAGCTGCGCGGCAAGCTGGTGATTCTGCATTTTTGGGCGACGTGGTGTGCACCCTGTATTGAGGAGATTCCACAGTGGGTGGAGCTCGCCCGTAAAATGGAAGGACAGCCGATCGCCTGGATCGCGGTCAGTCTCGACCATAGCTGGAGCGAGGCCCATCGATACCTGAAGCCGGAGCGGCTTCCGCCGAATCTGATCTCGCTTTTGGATGCCCAGAACGAAACCCCAGGGGTTTATGGTTCCTACCAATTCCCTGAGACGTACCTCATCGCTCCGGATGGTAAGATCCTCTCCAAATGGGTAGGGCCTCAGGCCTGGGACTCAGATTCGCTGAAAAGGGCTATCGAGCGAGTAGTCGAGCTGACGATACACGCCCGTACTCGCTAGGATTCCTTCCCTTAACAATTGTGTCATCCGCTAACACCCCGTCCTGACTAGAAAAAAGACAGGCTGTCTAAGTTTCAGTGGATGGTGCTTAAAGTCTGATCAATTCTGTCCGATAATAACCTTGGAAGAGGCGGGCAAAGACTATGATCAATTGGGAAGAGCTAAAACACATTCACGTTATCCGTAAACTGGAAGAGATTCTCGCCCAGTGGTTCCACACGGAGATCTTCTTTATCGACGAGCGCGGGCAGGTTCGTAACTACGACGCCACCGATCGTCAGCGCGAGTTTAAGAACCCACTCGGCGCCACATTGCTTCCGAAGGATCGCGGCCGCGAGCTGATCTTGAAAGCCATGAAGGAAGCGAACGAAAAAGTTTTCGAAGGCGGCCAAAGCCGTCTGGTGTTGGAAGGACCTCTCGGAATCGAGACGGTCGTGGTTTCTCGAATCACGGTCGACAACGACTTCCTGGGAAGCGTCTTCGCTTACAGCTTCATTGAAAAAGAGATCCCTGCTGAAGCACGCGTGAAAGCTCGCGCGATGATCGAAGGATTGGGCTTAGATGCCGAAGCCTTTGACTTGGCCGTCGGCAGAATGCGTGTTCTGAATGCGGGCGAGAAGAAGTACTTCTTCGAACTCGTTGACCTCGTGGCTCAAGAGATCGTGACCTTCCACACGGAAATCTCGAAGCGCGAAGAACGCATCAGCGCTCTGAACTCTCAGCTCGGTCAGCGTTACAGCTACGACCAGATGATCGGTAAATCGAAGCCGATGCAGGATCTGTATTCGCTTCTCGATAAGATCCGCAACTCGGAATCGACTGTCCTCGTTCAAGGCGAGAACGGTACCGGTAAAGAGTTGATCGCTCGCGCGATTCATTACAACTCGCCTCGTAAAGACACGCAGTTCGTTACGGTGAACTGCTCGGCTTTCAACGAGAACTTGCTCGATAGCGAACTCTTCGGTCACGTGAAAGGCGCCTTCACCGGCGCAATCAAAGACAAGAAGGGTCTCTTCGAAGCGGCCGATCGCGGCACGCTCTTCCTCGACGAGATCGGTGATATGTCGCCTACGATGCAGGTCAAACTGCTTCGCGTCCTGCAGGAAGGAACTCTTCTTCCAGTGGGTGGAACTAGCCAAATCAAAGTTGATGTTCGAGTGGTGGCGGCTACAAACCGCGATCTCAAGGACATGATCGAGCAGGGCACGTTCCGCGAAGATCTTTATTACCGCATTAACGTCATCAATCTCGTGGTTCCGCCACTGCGCGACCGCAAAGAAGATATCCCGGTATTGATCGATCACTTCCTGTCCGACGGCTGCAAAGAGAAGAGTGTTCCTCTCAAGCAGCTCGCAAAACGTGCGATGGAAAAAGTGTTCGACTATCCATGGCCAGGTAACGTCCGAGAGCTCCAGAACGAAGTGGAGCGTCTGATCGTCCTGAGCGGCGACGAAGTCCGTGTAGCAGCAGAACTGCTCTCGGCTCGTATCCGCGAGCACGGAGAGAACTCGAAGGTTCAGGGCGTCCGCGTTGCGGGCAAACTGAAAGATGCCCTCGAGGAGCTCGAGAAGACGATGATCAAAGAAGGTCTGAAGCGCACCAACTGGAACAAAAGTCGGTTGGCGAAAGAGCTCGGCATCTCGCGCGCGGGTCTGATCATGAAGGTCGAGAAATACGGCCTCGATAAACGTAAACTTGCTCGACTCGCAGCGGCGGGTGGGGGGAATGGTCAGGGCGAGGCCGCATAGGACTCGCACTGACTTAAGAATGCGCGAAAGCGCATTCCTGTAAAGTCGGCGAGGCCGCATAGGGCTCGCTTCTAGACTGTTCAAATCGATTCAAGAGGGCGGTCTCCGAAAGGAGGCCGCCCTTTTAGTTTCATGCGCGGCGCAGCGCTCGTAATCACTTTTTCGGAATGCCGAACGGATAGCGCCAGCCTTCGAGGAAATCGCTCGAAGAGGGCCCAGAGCTGGCACCGCCTTCGTTCTGAGATGGCAGGAAGTAGATGCGGATCTGCGCCGTGACATCGAAGCAAGGCTTCGGGCTCGTTGAGCCTGATGTGCTTACGGCCTGGCCGGTTGCGACTGCGAGAAGCGACGCTTCTGGAGACAGACCGTATTCGATTCCAGCCTCACCTAGGTAGGCGATGGAGTTAGTCGTGCGAATCCATCCGTCTTGTCCCGCTGAGGTGTCTTTGCGCCATGCGAAAGGTGTGGCTCCGGCCGAAAGAAAGAGCCCCGGTAGCGCGAGACGCAGCATGGGGTACATCGCTTGCAATCCGAACTGCGCTCCTGCGTCGGAGCCGGTGTCGTAGCGGTGCGAAACGCCAAAGAAAATGCGCGCTCGAGAATTGACTCGAGTGAGCTGGACTGCGGTGGTGAAACCGAGTGCGACTCCGTAGCCGAGTGTGGCTTCTGAAGTTCCAAAAAAGGGCTGAGTTCCGTAGATGCGCGAAAGTCCTCCACCTGCTTCGACGCTGATTCTTCCATCAGCAAAAGCAGCGGGAGTCGCGAGTAGCGATGCAAGAAGAACGAGTCGGATGGCATGGGTGCAGAAAGCGAGCATCGGTTCAAATTGTACCGTCTTCGAAGGCTTTTCGCAGCAGCCCTATGCAGCGCATTTTTATTGACGGCTGGCCGCTCGGTTTCAGGTGCGGAGCAGCTCGATAGGCAATGTCCCCAAGTCGTTTTCGACGGCGAAAAAGCCATCGGTTTGACGGACGTCGAGCAACGTCTGGTCTGTGGCGACTCGGATGGAAGCGGTCCAAACGCAGAGGCATGGCGTCACGTGCCTCTTTCGCAGGCGAGATATCAGCTTGGAAACTTTCTTGAAAAGCGCGGCTATTTCACACCGACCTATCGAGTCGAAGGCAGTGTGCTCCATGTCAATGTCGGGCTGCAGAGTCTTATTCGGTCTTGGCGAATGGAAGGTGCGCCGCCGGAATTCGTGATGAAGTATCTGCCGAGAAAACGGCACATCGTCGGACAAGTTCTGACTCCGGAACTCTTGACCGAGCTTGAGCAGTGGGTGTTTGGACGGCTTCAAGCTGAGGGTTACGCCTGTCCAAAGCTTCTCTCCAAAGCAGATAGTGAAACGGGTGAAATCGTCGTTCGTGTCGATCCCGGATCCCAATACGATCTGATTCGTGTTTTTGAGGAACCGATTCCTGGAGTGGAGGATGGGATGATTCGAAGGTACGACGCCTTCACTATCGGCAGGCGATTCAATCGCGATCTGATGACTCTGACTGAGCGAAGAATGCTCAAAGCGGGAGTTATTCAGAGCACTCATTTTAAGGTTCGTTGTGAAAAAGGGGGTGCCGTCGCGACCCAAGAGAGCCTGGCCGGTGCGCCACGTCTGGTGAGTATTGGCCTTGGCGCGAACACTGAGGGGCTGCTGCTCGCGAAGGCTACGTGGAGCAATCAACGTTTTGGAAGAAAAGCATCTTCAGTCAGCCTTACTGGACTTGCATCGTACAGAGAGGTGAGCGCACAGGGATCTTCGGCTTGGTATTTCTTGGATTATCCATCGCGACTCTACCTCAAGCCTACGGCCCGGTTTCTCCGTCGAACGGAGGTCTACTTCAAGGAGCTTGGAGTTCAATCTCTTTTTCCGATCGCTCAGACTTGGGACACGGCGCACGAGGGCTGGACCGCGATGATTGGACCTTCTTACGAATACTATCTAACGCAAGAAGGAACGGGTCCCCCTCACGCCCAGTTCCTCTCGCTATCGGCGGAGGTGACCTGGGTCACCCACGAGCTCGAATATTTTCGAAACACCCCACGCAGTGGAGCGACTGCCACGATCAGCTCGATCACGAGTGGAACCCCTCTCTCGGAAGTGGTGTCTGAGCGTTTTAAAGTTTTCGGACAGGCGCTCTGGAACTTAAACGATTACGATCCGCCGCTTTTGGTCTTTGCGGTTCGAGGTTCGTTTGCCATGACGTGGACGCCTGATCGATCCAATTACGCACAGATTTTACCGCCGAGTTTTCGTCAGTACCTTGGAGGCGCGCAGACTCTTCGAGGCTTTGGGCGACTGGAACTTCCGGTCGATACGTTGGGTTCGCTCAGCGCGGCGTATGTCGGAGGCGAAGCGCGGCTCATTACGGTTTTTCCATATCAACTCGAGCCCTTTGTATTCCTGGATTTGGGAACGCTGAGCAAACAGCAGCTCGCGATTCAATGGCCACTCTACTGGTCCCCCGGTTTCGGCATGCGGTGGGAGTCTCCGGTTGGATCGTTTCGAAGCACGATTTCGCATGGCTACGTTACGGGCGGGGCCCCCAACCGAAGTGACGGCACGTCGGTTTCACATCTGCAGTTTTATTTGAGCTTCGGCGAGGAGTTTTGAAATGCGTCTAGCTCGACCGCTATTCATATCGTTTCTAATTTCTTCAATTCTGGGCCCGCTCCTGGCGGTCACATTCTTTTTGTTGCGACCTAGTGTCCTCGTGAACGCGACACTCATTCGTGGTGTGATTCGAAAAATCGCACCCGGATCCAAGACCGATTGGAAGGACTTTAAGGTTGAAGCGCAGTCGCTCGGATGGTTGAAGCATCGTTACCTATTGCATTGGACCGAGCCCCGTTTTGAAACCCCAGACGGGTCCGTGAAAGCTCGCGCGGAAGATCTCTTGGTGGGACTAGAGCTTGAGTGGTCCCCGCGAAAGGCATGGACCCCGCACGTCAATGTGATTGGGCCCTTGAAGCTCGCTGAAGGAGAGCTATCGGTGAAGCCAGTGGATCAGAAGCAAGCCGCAGGTCGGGTTACTGAAGAGGTAAGCGGAAGTCCGGAACAGTTTCTGCCTGCGTGGCTGGCTGGTGCCGTCCGAGAGAGTCGTTGGCATGAAGTCGATCTTGAGCTGAATCGCGGAGAGATTTTTCTCGATGGTTCACCTTGGGTGGGTGAAGTTTGGTTTCGTCAGACTGAGCCCGACGCGACGTCATTCCGACTTCACGCAGCTGCGCGCACTCAGTATTTGAAGCGCGCAAAGAAGTATGGGTCGGATACCAAGATCGAGGCTGAGCTGGTTTCACAAGGAGACTGGAGGGGTCCCTGGAGAATTGAACTTCAAGGCAGGGCGCAGCTTGGGTACAACGGATCGCCAGGTGCGGTGATCAAGACGGTCGTCCATGCGGTGCAGGACGGTCATGCTTCGGTTCGTTGGAATCTCGACGCGTCGGCGGAAAGTCGCCAGTTTTTGGCGACCATTCGAGGCGCAAATGGAAAGATCACCGGTACCGGAGGAATGATTGGCCTCGGAAATCCTCAGGCGGTTGCGATCGACTTTGATGGAACCTATCGCGACTTTGGTTCGAAGGATCAAAGGCCCATGCGAGTCGCCGCGAACGGTTGCGAAGTCGCTTGGCACCGGCAGAGCAATCGAAGTGTCCAGAGCGAGATCTCGGCCGATTGCGGATTGTGGGCAACCCTGCCACTTCCATCTCCAGTCGAGCTTCCAAGTCTGAAGCCCCCTCTCGGTTTTGAAGGGAAACTTCACGCAAAGTTTGAAACATCGGAGTCGCCTTCACCTTCGTCTCATTGGAAGGGAGATGCGCGCCTCGCAGTCGATGCGTTTCGATGGTCGGTGGCGGAAACGGGGCCGGTCATTGTGACGGCCCGAGCTTCGGGAATTCCTTCCGAATTTCCAAAGGGAAGCGAGATGGAGGCGCATCTCGAGACCTCCATCGAAGTTCATGATTTTCGTGAATTGGTCAAACTGCTTGATCCAAGTTCACTTGCCATTCCTGCACCCGCGAATGCTCTTGAAGGAAAAATTCTGGTTGATGCACGAGGAAACGGCGACCTGCACACGTATTCGATTCCATTTACCGCTCGGACGGAACTTCATTCCATGAACGGTGGGCCCCAGCGACTCAATACAAAGTCGCGAGGTGAGTTTCGTGTCGAAGAGGGGATTCCACGAGTCGTGGCTTCGGTTGAACTCACCGACGTCGCGGTCGCACTTCCACGGTTGAATTTGGAAAGACCTCCGCAGCTCTTTCCGGATTCTCGCATCACGACGCGCCGGCAGCGGCTTGCGGATTCGATGGAGCGACCGTTTGACTATGAAGTCGTGTTGAAAACACCGCCGGGGCATCCGATCCGAGTCGTGACGAATCTTGCGAAAGCCGAAGTTCCGATTTCGCTGCAAATCCGGCTTGCTGAGGGCGAGGATCCCACCGGGTCGGTGAAGATCGAACAGTTTCCGCTGCGACTTTTTAATCGGGATGCCGAGATCAAGAGCTTCAAGATTCTTCTGGAACCCCAGATTCGTGACTATGGTGAATCCAAAGGAACGGTGGATGGCGTCCTTCAGGTGAACTACACGGATTACATCGTGAAAGTCCTGGTGACGGGTCCAATGGAAAGGCCCGAGATCCATCTGACGAGTGACCCCCCGTTGGCTGAGGACCAGCTTTACGCAGTCCTGGTTTTCGGGAGGCCCCTGGAAGAGCTCGATTCGGACGAGGGGACTTCCGTTGGAAACGTTCGTGCGGCCGTCGCGGACGGTGCCGTGGGCTTTGCTTCGCTCTATCTTTTGGCGGCAACCCCCGTGGAAAGCGTGGGCTATGATTCGACATCGGGTGTGTTCTCGGCCAAAGTTCGGCTTGGAGAGGGCACTTCGCTCAATGTCGGAGGCTCGGAAACGGGCCTCCAACGCGTAGGGATTCGGAGGCGTCTGACCCGCCACTGGACGGTCACCACCGACGTCCTTTCGTCGACCACCGGGGCGAATGACCGCAGTGTGTCAGCCTTTCTGGAGTGGGTGAATCGGTATTGAGCAAGAAGGGCGGAATGGGTATGGTCACGCACACTTATGTCCTACATCGATCGTTTGAAGGAACTTGCGGAACGCGACCGTCTAGCGGAAGCGGGAGGCGGAGAAGACCGCATTGCGAAGCAGCACGCGGGTGGAAAACTGACCGCACGCGAGCGCGTTGAACTTTTGCTCGATCCAGGAAGCTTCGTTGAGCTCGATAAGTTCGTCACCCATCGCTGCACCGATTTTGAAATGGCGTCGCAGAAGTTTCTCGGCGACGGCGTCGTAACCGGCTACGGCACAATCGAAGGACGAACCGTTTACCTGTTCTCGCAAGACTTCACGGTCTTTGGTGGAAGCTTGAGCGGCGCTCATGCATCGAAGATTTGCAAAGTCATGGATCTGGCCTTGAAGACCGGTTCGCCTATCATCGGCTTGAACGATTCGGGCGGAGCGAGAATTCAAGAAGGCGTGGAAAGCTTGGGCGGTTACGCCGAGATTTTCTGGCGCAACACCCAGGCCAGCGGTGTGATTCCACAGATCAGTGTGATCATGGGCCCATGCGCCGGTGGCGCGGTTTACAGCCCGGCGATTACTGACTTTATTTTCATGATTGATCAGAGCTCGTACATGTTCGTGACTGGTCCAGACGTCATCAAGACGGTGACCCACGAAGAAGTGACGAAAGAGGCACTCGGCGGCGCGGAAACGCATGCCGAGAAAAGCGGCGTTTCTCATTTCGTGACTCCAAACGAGAAAGTCTGCCTTCAGCAAGTTCGCAAGCTGATGAGCTTCATTCCGTCGAACAATCTGGATAGCGCACCGTTGACGAAAACTGTCACGGGGAGCGGCGATCCGATTGATAGAAAGTGCGTCGAAATCAGCCGCATTCTTCCGGACTCATCCGCGAAGCCCTATGACATTCGAAAGCTGATCGCAGATGTCGTCGACGACGGCGAGTTCATGGAAGTGGCCGCGGGTTACGCTCCAAACATCGTCGTGGGTTTCTCGCGCATGGGTGGCAAGAGCGTCGGCGTGGTTGGAAACCAGCCTGCACACTTGGCGGGTTGCCTCGATATCAACGCATCGACCAAGGCAGCGCGCTTTGTTCGCTTCTGCGATTCGTTCAACATTCCACTGATCACTTTTGTCGACGTTCCAGGTTTCTTGCCAGGCACGTCGCAAGAGCACGGCGGCATCATCAAGCACGGCGCGAAACTGCTCTACGCTTACGCTGAAGCGACGGTGCCAAAGCTTGCCGTCATTACGCGCAAAGCCTACGGCGGTGCCTACGACGTCATGTCGTCCAAGCATATCCGCGCGGACTTCAACTACGCCTATCCGACTGCCGAAATCGCAGTCATGGGTCCTGAAGGCGCAATCAATATTCTGTACCGTAAAGAAATCGCCGCAGCGGAAAAGCAGGGTCGTGTCGTGGAAGAGCGCGCGCGCCTGGTCGATCTTTATCGCCAGACCTTTGCGAATCCCTACAAAGCTGCTGAGCTGGGTTACATCGACGAGGTCATCGCGCCTGAAGAGACGCGTCGCTTGCTCATCAGTGGCTTGAAAGCCCTTGAAGGAAAGCGCGAGCGTACGCCAACCCGTAAGCATGGAAACATTCCACTATGATGAAGCGAGCTCCACTCCTCATTGCTAACCGTGGCGAGATCGCGATTCGCGTGGCTCGCAGCGCTCGTGCACTCGGGTTTCCAACGGTTGCGGTCTATTCCGACGCGGATCGATTTGCCGAGCATGTTCGCTACTGCGACCAAGCCTATCACTTGGGCGGCGCGGCTCCGAAAGACAGCTACCTGAACGTTGAAAAAGTAATCGCGGCTGCCAAAGCGAGCGGAGCGAAGTTCGTTCACCCAGGCTACGGATTTTTGAGCGAACGCCCTCACTTTGTCGA
>FSTL01000221.1_pt1 | contig 12349 bp, 11 predicted proteins | sample 1637241 | NCBI WGS metagenome assembly FSTL01 (sample SAMEA3914819, study PRJEB12502) | metagenome | biome: forest; material: soil | place: Canada | collected 2010-06-26 | depth 0.3 m | reverse complement strand
GCGGCCCATCTCTCTAGGATACACCAGCTTTGTTAACGACCGAGCGGGTTTTTTGGCGGCGGCATCGTGGCCGGTTTTTCAACGCCGTTTTCAAAGTACTTCTCGGAGATTCTGTCGCCATCCGGCCCGTATTGAATCCAGGTGCCGTGTTTTTTGCCCTCGTGGAATTCGCCTTCGAGCAGGATTTTACCTTTGAGGTCGTACTGAATATAGCGCCCGTGGTTCTGGTACTCGCCATCGATGATTTTTTGATAGCAGTGAACGTCGCCGCGCTCTTTCTTTGGCGGAAGATTATTCCAGGTCGTGTCGCCGCCGTTTTGGCAGGGGCGGAACCCGGTCGCGCAAGCGGAGAGTGTGGCGGCGAGCGCTAGCGAAACGGACAGCGCGAAAGCCGTTCGGTTGAGCAGCGCTTTAGCCTGAAGATTTTTCAACGACCAGCTCCCGGCCGAAAACGTTCTCGAAGAGCTCTTTCTTTTGCTCGATTCGGAGAAGCTCGAGATCAATACTTCCTTTTGCGCCCGGTCCACCTGGCTCGAGAGTCAGCTTCACGTCGCCGCGCAAGAGTTTGATCGCTTTGATTTTGACCATGCCCTTGTGGCCACGGTCGAGCGCATCGGCTACGCGAAGAAGCGCGAGCAGTTTCAAAAATGCCTGACGGCGAGTTTTGGGTTCAATCGGAAGGTCTTTCTGACCGAACTTGTTTCCGCCGCGATGATGCAAGCAGAGCTGCGCAATGAACTCGACTTCCCAAGGTTCCATGGAAGGGAAGTCAGCGTTTTTTACGATGTAATAGGAATGAGTCTCGTGGCGACTCGGCGAGATCGATTCGCCGACGTCATGCAGAACGGCCGCAGCCGTAAGGTAGGCTTTCCAGGCGACTGGAAGCTTGTGTAGCGGCTTGAGGCGATCAAAGAGCTCGGAAGAAAGTTCGACCACGGAGTCGATATGCGCTTTTGTGACTCCGAGCTTAAGCGCCTTCTCGTAGAAAACAGGAAGGCGGATCGCGATTTGCGGGCCTTTTTGTTTCAGGAAGCTCTGAACTTGTTCTTCAAGAATGCCGTCACGAAGTGAGTACTCGGTGACATGAATTTTCGAGGCTTTCACCGAGTCCATGCACTCTTCGAGCAGGACGGCGCCGGCCAGGATCATGTCGACGCGTTTGCTTTCCATTCCCGCCATTCCCAGAAGCTGGGTCGTGGTCATGGTGCTCATTGTTTTAACGAGCTTGCGAAGGTCGCCGCGATCAATCGTCTTGCCGCCGCCCACGTGCTTGCGCGCGAGTTTAGCGAGGGCCTTGATCGTACCGCTGGAGCCGTAAAGGCGATCGGAACGGGGCCATTCTTCGCCGATCATTTTCGGCAGCAAGATACTCTTGATGTAGCGACGAAGCTGGTCGACAGCTGAAAGCTCGCCCCGCTTTGTCGACTTGGCCGGTGGGCTGCTCTTCAAGAAGACTTGTTGCAGGCGCGCGGTTCCGAGTGGAAAGCTATCGCCCACTTCGACTTGGCGGCCTTGGCAGAGAGTGATCTCCGTACTGCCACCACCGATGTCGATGAGCCCGAATCGCCCCTTACTCGGGAGCGTCTCATGAGCCAGAACACCGACCGCGATCAGGCGCGCTTCTTCGGTGCCTGAAATCACGCTGATATCGATGCCGGTTTTCCGCCGAATAGCGGTCAGAAGGCGATCGCCGTCCGAGGCTTCGCGAAGCGCACTCGTGCCGAAGGCTACTGTGCGGTTGGCGTGAAGGTCTTGCGCCGTTCGTTTGAAGCTCGTGAAAGCCTCGAGCGTTCGGCGAATAGCTTCTGGATCCAGCTTGCCAGCGGTGAATACACCTTGGCCAAGCCGGACCATGAGCTTTTCACGATGAAGCGTGCGGACCCGGTTGCCCGGGCCCAGCTGATGAACATCGAAGCGGACGGAGTTTGTCCCTAGGTCGATGATCGCAATCCGCATCTCAGCAGTCTACGAGGCTAATCAAGCTGCCGTGAAGGCTTTTTTCTTCAGGGCTTTCTTGCTGCGCTCGACAGCTACTTTGTGTTTTTTTGGGTTCGTGCCGTTTTTGTAAGCAGTTGCTTTGTCAGCGCGGCGTTTCTTGCTCTTCACACTTAGTCTTTTTGCCATAGGTTCTGCCAGTTAACATGAAACTGTGGGTCGGAAAAGACACATCTAGGCGCGAACTGCATTGAAACGTAATCTGTGAGGACCTTCTTTGGGGGATTCATGAATTTTGGAAAACGACAGAGTTTGGCAGTCGCGGTCTTGGTGATGAGCCTTTCGGGTAGCTCGGTTGCTCATGCTCAGTGGAGCTATGTCCATAACAACGGTACAGGAGCGGCTCCCCAGGGTTCGACGCTTCGAGACAACACTCGTGTGGTTACGACGACGCCAGGTAAACCGGGTCCCACCGAGACTGAAAAGAACAAAAAGAAGATCAAAAAGGCCATCGTCGGCGCTGCGATTATTCAGACGATCCAAAAGCAGCAAGGCCAGAGATAACGCGGCGCACACGCCCTGCGGTTTACGGAAGTCGTTTCAAGCGCCAGCTGATCAGAGCCGGAGCGAGAAGTGTCGTGAGCGCGACCATCGCGACCACGGCATTGTAGTCGCTTTGGTTCAAGACCTGAAGCTGGAGCCCCATTCCAGCGAAAATCAATCCCACTTCGCCTCGTGGAAGCATTCCGAAGCCGATCAGGATTCGGTCCGCACCGGTTCTTCGCGCCTCTTTGCTGATCGGAAGCCCGCAGGCGAGTTTGCCAATCACTGCGCAAATGGTGAGGGCGATCGCAAAGCCTAATGTTTTCGGATCGGTGAAGGCCGCAAGTTTGACCCGCATTCCGACAACCATGAAAAACACCGGCACGAGAAAGTCCGTGACGGGCTTCATGAGATGCTCAAGCCCTGTGGCGGCTTTGAGCTGGTAGCCTTCGAAATACGTTTCGTCGAGCGCAAGGCCCAGCGCAAAGGCGCCGATAATTCCGGCAAGCTGTGCTTTTTCGGCCGCCCAGGCCGCGATCAAGCAAAGCGAGAGCATGAGAATCGTGATGGTTCCCGAAACCTCGAGTGGTTTGAGCAGGCGAATGACGCGCTTAAGGACGAAGCGCCGCAGGACCCAGACACAAACGCCGAACGCTGCGATTCGGCCAAGAAGTCCGGCCATCATTCCAACCGATACGGATCCTTGCGTGACGATGGCCGCGACTATGGCCAACACGATGATGCCCAGCACATCGTCGATCACAGCTGCACCTAGGATAATTTGACCGCTTCGGGATCGAAGCTCTCCGGCATCACTAAGAACTCGCGCCGTAATGCCTACGCTCGTTGCCGAAAGGGCGGCACCCAAAAAGAGAGCATGATTGAAGTTCGTTTCGGCAAACGAACCGCTCATGAAATAGACGAGCGCGAAACCTAAGGTGAAGGGGGCGACGACGCCGATGATAGCTGCTCGGCTCGCGTCTTTTCCGGACTTGGCTAAATCAGAAAGGTTGGTCTCGAGCCCGACCAGAAACAGCAGGAAGAGTACTCCGAGTTCGGAGAGGCCCGCGAGAATAGGTGAGGCCTGAATAGACGAGAAGGATTCCCCCAGGGAACCCCCCAGATTGCCGATCAAGATCCCCGTCAAAAGTTCGGCGAGGACGCTCGGAATACCAAAGCGTTCCATCACACCGCCCAGAACTTTGGCAAAGAGCAGAGAGGCCCCAAGTAGTGCGAAGAGGTCCATCGGATGCATCGCCACACTTATGACATGGGGCGACCGCTCTCGTCTATCCAACTCGGAATCCCTTCGTTACACTGTGTGCGGACCTTTCTCTGGGCGTTAGGATGCGCCCCTCAATGCGTTACAAATTAATCGGAAAAACACGGCGGTTTTTTTCAGTCGGAGGCCCCCTATTGGGTCTGGCTCTCGGCGTCGTCGCGCCTGCAGCGCATGCTGATGACGTGAAAGCAGCTGTGTCGATTCGCGAGGTAGCGGCAAAGAATCTGACCGGGCTGGGGTTGGAAGAGGCCGAGCAAGGTTCTTGGAACACGCTGCGAAAGCAGGCGCGGGAGTTTCTCGAATTCCGCCGTGGCAGGCTCGACTCGCGCCGTAGACTTGCGTGGATTTCGGAATGCTACGCTCGTCCCGGAGAAAACGCGTTCTGCGAATTCATGCAGTCGAAAAACGGACGCGAGCTGAAACGGCTCGATCTTCCGCAGCCCGAGCCCGTGGTTGTGCAGCGGTGGGATGAGGCCGATATCGACCGAACCGTCGCTCAGCTCAAAAGCGCAGATTTCGTCAAGCTTCGAAGTGTCCCAGAGCAGCGCGTATTGCGTGCACTGAAACAGTTTAATTCGTGGACGGATCTCGAGTTCATTGCACACAAAGCTCAGGAAGCATCGACTTGTCCTGGTACGGGTATTCTGACGGCGCTGGGTCTTAAGACCGAAGAGTTTTTTCCTGATGTTCGCTATCGCAACATGAGTCGCGCTTTTTATGCCCGCGCCGCCGAGTGCGGGGGCGACGACGATTCCGCATACAAAGCGCGATACCGGCTCAGTTTGATGAATATCTGGGAAGGGGAGTGTTCAAACGCGCTTCCACTTTTACAGAAGCTCAGTGAGCAGAGGAATGGCGATTACGTTTCACGTGCACTTTTTTGGTCCGCGCATTGTTCAGCAGTCACCGGGAGTGGTGAGAAGCGCCTGGTGGCCTTGCAGCGTCTGATTCAGGAGTTTCCGCTCAGCTATCATGGGCTCTTGATTTCGGTGCCGCGCGAACAGCGAGCGCGTGACGTGCTCGGAAAACGCGAAACAGCTGCACTGTTTCGCTCGATTCGTCATCCAGAGCTGAATTCTCTCGTTCGTTCAGTGGAAGCGCTTCAGTCTCTCGCGCCTGATTCCGAAGCGATCGAGGTTTCGCGCGATATGTTGGAAGCGTTGGCTGATCGACTGCTCGATACCGAGCTCGGTTTCCGGCTCTATGTTGCTTGCCTGATGAATCGCGTTCGTATGGGGAACGGCGTTTTTAAAACGCTTGCGGGAATTTTCCGCGACGATCCATCCGCCATCACGCGTTCTTCGCTCGAGCTTTTCTATCCGCTCTATCGCTTTGAAGATTTGAAGAAACATGGCTGGCGAGTCGACCCGTTTTTGGTTGCGGCCCTGATCCGACAGGAGAGTGGGTTTAACGACCAGGCCCGTTCGTCTGCCGGCGCCTTGGGCTTGATGCAGCTCATGCCGGAAACAGCTCGGCGCTTTGAACATGTATCCAAGCGTGAACTTCTCGACGCGAAGACGAATATCCGTCTCGGGGTGAAGTACTTCGATCAGCTTCTCGTGCGCTATAAGTATGACGCGGAGCTTGCCCTCGCGGCATACAACGCCGGACCCGAGAAGGTGGATGACTGGGTGAAGCGCTATCCGCTTACCAACCGAAGCCTGTTTTTCGACATGATTCCATTCAAAGAAACTCGGGATTACGTGGCACTCATTGTTCGCAACTATTACTGGTACCGCAGCCTCTATGGACACGATCCTGCGTCGGTGGGAGCCCAGGCTTTGACCGTCAATCGCGTGGTGGCTACAGAGTCGCCATCAAGAGTCGGCCCTCATCCGAAAAAGGCGCTTCTCTTCACGCTGTTTGGACGTTAGCCTTTTCTCCATGCCTACTATTCTGCACCGACTCGCCCGCTGGGCGGAGGAAACTCCGAACGCCCCAGCTCACCGATATAAAAAAGCCAAAACATGGCACAACATCACCGCAGCTCAAGTTTGCGATCGAGTTTACGCACTCGGATTGTACTTCGAGTCCCAGGGTATCGGGGCCCCGGATGTCGGAGCGATTCTTTCATACAATTCGCCGGAATGGATTCAGACGGAACTCGCGCTCACTCTAGTCGGCGCGAAGTCAGCGGGCCTCTATCCAAACTCGACAGTTAAAGACATTCAGTACGTGCTTAAACAGACCGGATGCAAAGTACTCGCAGTTCAAAATGCTGAGTACTTCGCCAAACTGACGGACGAAAATGGCCAGGGCGGACTGCCAGCGACCACCAAGGTCGTTCTCTGCCTGCAAGGCGATACGAAGTTTAGTCCACTCGCGGTTTCCTTCGGGCATGCGCTTGAAGAAGGCATGAAGCTCGCTCGTGCGTCTGCCGGTGGAGCCAAGCACGGCTTCGTGAAACAGATGAATGAGCATTTCTTGAAACGCATTGACCCGAAATCGGGTGCGTTTCTGATTTACACGTCGGGAACGACCGGAAATCCAAAGGGCGTTCTGCTCACTCACGACAATATGGCCTTCACCACGGATCTCATCGTGAAGACGCTTCGTCCGCCATTCGCCAATGGATCGACCTTCTCCTTTCTGCCGCTCTGCCACGTTGCTGAGAAAATGCAGGGAGTCGGTCTTGCGATCACTCAGCGCTACGCTGTAAATTTCGCCACGCGCTTTGAAAATGCAGGTCCTGAATTGGCTGAAGCTCAGCCGACGATATTGCTGAGCGTGCCACGTCTTTGGGAAAAGATGATGGAAGGCGTGCAGGCGAAAATCGAAGCCGGCGGAGATGCTCCGAAGGCCCGTTTGGCTCGCTGGGCACTGGGAGTTGGAAAACGCGTTTCGGATGCCCGTTATCGCGGAAGAAGCCCGAGTCCAGTCGATCTCGCGTTGTGGCCAGTGGCTCAAGCCTTGGTGGTTAAAAAAGTTCGGGCGGCGCTGGGGCTTTCTCGCGTCCAGTTTGCGGCATCAGGAGCCGCGGCGCTTCCGGCTCACGTCGCTCGTTGGTTCCGTTCGATCGGAGTCGATCTGCTCGAGATATTCGGACAGAGCGAAACTTCCGCAATTATCTGCATGACTCAACCCTTTGTTGAGAGCTCAGGAACCGTCGGTAAGCCAGTCTCCGGCATTGATTTCAAAATCGCCGACGACGGCGAAGTCATGACTCGCGGACGTCACGTTTTCCTCGAATACTTCAATGACCCAGTCGCCACGCGCGAGACCATTGTCGATGGTTGGTTGCACACGGGTGACTTGGGTGTCATCAACGAGCGCGGCCAGCTTCAGATCCGAGGACGTAAGAAGGAAATTCTGAAAACCTCGGGCGGGAAGATGATTGCGCCGTCGCCACTCGAAGACCGCATCAAGGCTGCCTCAAACAGCATCGCTCAGGTCTGCATCGTCGGTGATAACCGAAAGTATCTTTCGGCTCTGATCACACTTTCCGAAAACACCTTGGCCAATGCGAAGGCATCGGCTGGTGCGATCAAGGAAAGTTCCGCAGGGCTTCCTGTGGTTCAGCACGAAGAAACTCTCGGAACGATCCGCCTTGCGATCGACACCGTGAACGGTGAGCTTGCGAGCTTCGAGCAGATTAAGAGATTTACGGTCATCGGTCGGGACTTCTCGATCGCTGATGGCGAAATGACTCCGACGCTCAAGATGAAGCGCAACGTGATCGAGAATCGCTTCCGTCCGCTCATCGATGCAATGTATTGATGTGATGAAGGAGGTCCACGTTGGGCGCTAATCCGTTCGAAGTGGGCACTCGCAAAGTCATTCCGGCCGTTTTGATCTACGCCTTTCGGGCTGGATCGGCAGGTCCCGAGATTCTGATGTTGCATCGGAATGCGGGGCCGCGCGCTGGGGGCGAAGTCGACTATCATTCCGGTAAGTGGAACGGCCTCGGTGGAAAGCTCGAGCTAGGAGAGTCGCCACTCGAAACTGCGCGTCGTGAACTTCGCGAAGAATCGGGACTGGATCTTCCTGAGGCTTCGTTTCATCCGCTCGGCGTGCTGACGTTTCCAAACTTCAAGGCGCATAAGAACGAAGATTGGCACTGCACCGTTTGGGTCGCTGATGTTCCAACCAGCCTTCATGATCTTGAAGTGAAGGGCCCCGAAGGCGAGCTGCATTGGGTGAAGGCGGATCAGGTGCCGGGCCTTCCGCTCTGGGCAGGCGACCGCCATTTCATCGAGCTCGTGGTTCAACGTAAGCCGTTCTTCGGAACGATTTGGTATCAGGGGCAGGACGTCGTTCGACACTGGATTCAGCCGCTTTAGCTGATCGGCTGAGTGCGCAGGTTGCAGCGCTTTGCCCCATGGACAGTCCTCTCGCTGAGTCGATCATTGAAGGGTTGGGGATCCTTGTTTGGGTGGCGGTGCTGTTTAATTTTGCACTCTGGGTCGCCGTGTACACGATCGTTCAGCTGACTAAGCTTGCCGTTCAGGGCAAGTTTTTGAAGACTGAGACGAGCGCCGGGGCTGAAGCCTCATCGACGGCTCTGATTGAAGTCGAGGGAGTCGCACAGGAAGAGCCCAAGGAGGCTGCTTAGGGGTCTCTTGTAGAGCCTTGTTATAACTTGGTTTTCAGACTTGTTTAGGCGCTTAATTTATCGGCAGAAACTGCCGATAAGATCTCTAGGATGCGCCATCAATTCATACGTGTTTTCAGTTTGAGTCTGACAGCCTTTGCGACGCTCGGCGCGCTTGGGTTAGGTTGTTCGACCCCAGGAAAAGCACCGGTCGGTGTGGTTGAAAACCGCGCTCCTTCGGCTGAAGAGCCTCAGTCGCAAGGCGAACTTTTTGAAAACCCGCTCAATCGCGGTCGTCACGCTCACGCAGCCAAACGTTGGATCGCTTCGGGTGAAGTCGATCAAGTCGATTGGAGCGATGACAGTCATTTCTGCGCCTACTTTCAGTCAGGCGTCGTTGAACAGATTCTGGTTCAACAACCATTCTTCGTTCAGCCCGGAGCGCAGGCCTACATCAAGGCAGGTAAAATCTATCCAGACAAACCAGCCGAAGGCAGCTTCTGCGAATTCCGCACGCGCGCAATCGACTCCAGAAATCGCACCGCGAAGGCGCATCTCGAAAGCGCGCTCGTGAACGGTCACTTTCCTTTTGAGAAATCCCAGAAGCTTCACATCACCGGCTGCTTGAGAGATCGCGACTGGAGAAGCAAAGCGATTTCAGATCAAGACGACTGGGTGAACCTCTACATTGACGACCCAGTGGTCGATCTCATGGTTTGCTATCCTTCCCACGAAAGTGGAAAGCCAGGCGTACTCAGCATCGGCGAGCTTCGCTCGATTCTCCGCGGCCCGGATGCAGCTGAAAAAGACAAAGGGCTGATGTCGTTTTAATACGCTCCGCAAACCTCCCGCCTTACGGCTTCTGGTTTGCTACGCGTTTTAAGCTTCGCGGTAGCGAGGCTTACTTCTCCGTCATGCGGATCGCAGGCGCGGTCTTCAAGAACGTCAGCGTCTTATAGTTTTCTTCCGCCCAGCGCAGACCCCAGTCGCTCTTGAAAAGAACGACAGGAAGTCCGTCGCGATCTTCTAGACAGCGGCTGTCTTCGCGGCGTTCAAAATAATCAGGGTCGAGGCCTGGTCCGGTGACCCAGCGTGCGTGGATGTAGGGAAGGCGCTCGATCTTCACGTCGACGGTGTATTCCGCTTTCAGACGGTGTTGAAGAACTTCGAACTGAAGAGCACCGACGGCGCCCAGGATCGGATCTTTGTCGCCGAAGCCGCGCTGTTTGTAGACCTGCACGACGCCTTCTTCCGAAAGCTGATCGAGGCCTTTTTTGAGCTGCTTACGCTTCATCGGGTCTTTGATCGCAACGCCGGCGAAGTGTTCGGGCGAGAAGCGCGGCACGCCTTCGTACTCGAACTTTCCACCTTCAGCGAGCGTATCGCCGATACGAAGATCGCCCGTCGTATCGAGGAGACCCACGATATCGCCTGGCCATGCTTCATCGATGATCACGCGCTCTTGCGCGAAGAAGTGCAGAGGCTTGCTGAGTTTGAACTCTTTGCCCAAGCGAGCGTGACGTGCGCCCATGCCGCGGGTGAATTTGCCCGAGCAGACACGCATGAATGCGACACGGTCGCGGTGAGAAGGATCCATGTTCGCTTGGATCTTGAAAATGAAGCCAGAAAACTTTTCGCTCGTCGGCGCGATCGGGCCTTCGTTCGTCGGGCGCGCAACGGGTTCGGGTGCGATTTCGATGAAGCGCTGCAAGAAACGCTCGACGCCGAAGTTGTTCATCGCGCTTCCGAAGAAGACGGGAGTCAGCTGGCCTGCGAGAACGCGGTCGCGATCAAACGCGTCGCCCGCGAATTCGAGAAGCTCGAGCTCAGCACTGAGCTGGTCGAGTAGCTCTTTGCCTTCTTCTAGATCGCCGCGTGGGCCGCCGAGCATCGGAAGGAACAAAGGGTCGTCGACGCCGCTTACTTTTTTCGGCTGAAGTCGGCCTTTAACGTTGGCTTCGCCCTCGGTCTGGAACGCGAGAACTTCTTTGCTCTGACGGTCAAAGACACCGCGGAAGCGATCGCCGGTTCCGATTGGCCAGCTCATCGGGCAAGAACGAATGCCGAGAACTCTTTCGAGCTCATCGAGAAGATCGAGGGGCTCGCGCGATGGTCGGTCGAGCTTGTTGAAGAAGGTGAAGATCGGGAGCCCGCGCATGCGGCAGACTTCGAATAGCTTCAGGGTCTGAGGCTCGACGCCTTTGGCGGCGTCGATGAGCATGACGGCGGCATCGGCCGCCGTCAGTGTGCGGTACGTATCTTCAGAGAAGTCTTTGTGGCCCGGGGTATCGAGCAGATTGATCTGAATGCCTTGATACTCGAACTGGAGCACGGAGGTGCTGATCGAGATCCCGCGTTGGCGTTCGATCTCCATCCAGTCCGAGGTCGTATTGCGCTGGTTGGCCTTGGCGCGAACCGCACCGGCCAGGTGAATCGCACCGCCGTAAAGGAGCAGTTTTTCGGTCAGCGTCGTTTTACCGGCGTCTGGATGCGAGATAATGGCGAACGTGCGCCGCCGTTTCACTTCGGTTTCTAGGATGCTCATAGTGCGTGCTCCGCAACCTGCCTGATTTCCTGGCAAAACTCCAGCCTCAGTCTCCAAGTACTGCCGGGGTGGCTCGGTCTTAGCTGGCCCCTTAAGGTTCTGAGTTCGCCCCCTGGTTTTAAAAGCTCTTCGGCTCCGTCGAGTGATTCTTGCTGTTTTATGGAAGCTCTCTCGAGCCATAAAACAGCAAGAATCACCTGACGGGACGGGCGAATAAAAAAAACCGGAGAAACATTGCAAAAAGCCTCGCATGACGCGGTAAGTCATGATAGCGCTCTTTTCATGGGGAAAACGAGGGTCTTCAAAGGCGGGCTATCTGGCTCGCGGAGCGCCGGGCATGATGCTCTGGCCGCTTTATCTTCGGTTCCGATTTTCGCTGCCTGGATCGCATTTGCGCTTTCGGCAGGGGGATTGCCTGCGCATGCAGCGGTTCCAGGCGCGAAATCGGGCGATTTTCCAGCAGACTTCGGGACTCAGGGGTGGGGCCAGAAGTCGTTTACGGAGCGCCTGCTAGCGGTGACCAACCTCTGGCTCGGGCGCCCCTACGTTTTGGGCGGGCTGGGTGAGGGAGCGGAAGGCCGCTATGACCGCGATCCGCTCTTTCGGTTTGATAGCTTCGATTGCACGACCTTTGTCGAAACCGCGATGAGCGCGGCGATGTCGCATTCAGAGGCCGAGTTCCTTCCGACGATCTTGGGCATCCGATACGACCATTCGCAGGTCGATTTCGTCAGCCGAAACCATTTCACCGAGATCGATTGGATCCCAAACACCATTCGAGACGGCTTCTTCGAAGACATCACGTCGCCGCTGGCAGGCCGCTTTGTCCTGGCCGACGCAGTCGCCACGATTGATAAACGGGGTTGGTATAGAAAACTGGGCCTAGGCGATATCCAAGGCCCGGGCTTTGATGCCGCGACCCGCGCAGCACTGCTCCCGCAGCTTCATGCGGAAGGCGACCCGTTTGAGCCGGTTGTTAATCACCTTCCTTATATTCCATTCACCACGTTCTTGGCTGCTGGCTCGAATACGCTCACCTCTGGCTCGACTACGCGACTGGACTCGGCTCTGATCGCAGCTCTGCCCGATGTCGCCGTCGTGAACTTTGTTCGCCCGGGTTGGAATCTCGTGGCTCAGGCTGGAACGCAGCTCAATATTTCGCATCAGGGACTTTTCATTAAGCATGACGGCGAAGCCTATCTTCGTCACGCTAGCTCCGATAGCCGTCACCGAGTGGTGGAAGATCGCCTGATTGACTACATTCAGCGCAATCTCTCGAGCCCGACGCTCAAGGGACTTTTTCTGTTGGGCGTAGTGAAGCACTAGTCGCGATGCACACGACGAGAGCAGGCAGATGAATCCACGTTCACCCCTAACGGTTTTTGCAATGGTGGGTCCGATGGGATCTGGGAAAACCACATTGGCTCTGAAAATCGCCGAGGAAAAGGGGGCGTTTTTTCAATCCCTCGATGGAACCATCAAAAGCTTCAATGAACCCGTTGGAGACTTGAAT
>FSTL01000186.1_pt1 | contig 12459 bp, 10 predicted proteins | sample 1637241 | NCBI WGS metagenome assembly FSTL01 (sample SAMEA3914819, study PRJEB12502) | metagenome | biome: forest; material: soil | place: Canada | collected 2010-06-26 | depth 0.3 m | reverse complement strand
TCGGCCGCGCCAAATTCGTCTAACAAAGCGTTTCGGACTTTTTGCCGAACCACTTGTTCGCCTTCCTGTGAGCCGGCAGACATGATTTGCCGAACGAGTCGAGTTTCCAATTCCTCGAGAAGACTCTTTGGAATTGGTACCGAAGCAACGCCTCGCCATGCTTTTACGCTTCCAGTTCCCGCCCAATATTGCGGCGACTGAAACTTACAAAGTGTAACGCTCCCCGTGACAAGGGCGGCGAATACGAGCGATGCTGAGAGGAGTTGCCGGGTCATCTGAGTCCTTTTGGGCGAGTGGAGTCCGAAGTCGCCCTCGTCAAATACATCGGCAAAAGTGTCGAAAATATTGACAGAGAACAGAGAACTAGCCGAATTCGCCTAAACGAGGGGTTTTAGGCTACGTAACATAATGTAATCATTGGGTAATTAGTGACGCGGTTGGTCTGAAAACTGCAACTACTAGAAGAATGCGTAACTCAAAGGTCATTGCCATTTCTGTCGCATTGGTCTCATTGGTGGTCGTGGCTGGGGATCAGCCCGAGTCGATCAAGACCGAACTGACGGCGTTGGCGAACCGGATTCCCGGTCTCGTAACTCGCGCTGCGACCCTTGAGTCAAAAGATTATCTCCAGTCCCGTGAGCAGTTGAAGAAAATCGGCCAGGACATCTTTGCTGCAAGCAAGATGGTTCGCGACTCAAAGTCCAAGAGAGCCAAAAGCATCAAGGAATACGCACAGGTTTGGCTTCGCCTTCAGACCCAGATCTATTCCGTGGGTCTCATGCGCCTTCACCTCAAGACCTCGGGTGTTCCTGCTAAGTCAGACCTAGTTCGTAATTATCGAGTCGCTCAAGCAGACAATACGCGCGTAGCGCCGAACCAAAAGCAGCTGATGATCGCAAAGAGCATCGAGTCGGACCAGAACAAGAAACTTTTGGCCGAAGCCGACAGCGTTGGCGCACTCACGATTCGCCTGAACAAAGATAGCTCGGTTGAGTTGACCGCGGATCTTCCATTCAACTCGCGTCACGTCGACACGCAGACAGTTGAACTATTCCTTCTTGAGCAAGACAAACAGGGCACTGAATACGCCGCAATCGCTTCGACCGAGCTCACTGACAAGTATGAAAAAATGCTCCAGTTCTCGGCGGTTCGGACCATGTTCGTTAATCGCTGGGCCTTGGACCGCATGGGCTACGGCAAGGCTCAGAACATCGGACTCTCGAGCTGCGCACCTGATCTCGTTTCATTCCGAATGAACGGTGCTCGCCGTATTTCGGAGCACCCAGCTTTTCTTGAGCTCGGAATGGCTGACCGTTTTGAAGACTGGGCGCAGCCTGAAGTTCAGTCGGGTGCGGTCAAAGCAACCTTGGCAAAACCGCTCGGCAGCTCGGCAGAATACGAAGCGATTCTCGTCGGTGCTCTGAAAGGGACTCCCGCATATAGTAATTTCTTCTTCGACTTCAACATGGCTCAGCAGCAGAAGTTCTTGAAGGACTCGGGCGATCTCATTGCCGCGACTGAAGAATCCAACTGGACCGCTCAGGCCGAAGAAACCGTTTTCCGCAGTCTACTTCCTGGCGACAGCATGAACCGCGTGAAAATCGCGGACCGCGTTTCTGACGATGCCTACGAAGCCCACATCCAATACATTGTCGACCAAGCTGTCGGTATCGCTCAGCAGATGGGCTCCCCGGAGCGCGCCCGTTTGGAGAAGGCCTTCCGTACGGCTCTTCCAAATGCGAAATACACCGCAGCCCTTCAGGACGCTGTTTCAAATTCGCTCGTATCGTTGGATGCCCCGGGTGGCGATGCCAAACGCCGCGCTCGTCGCGCGTCTAAAAAGTTGGGCGGAATCTTCGCCATCATTGAACCAAACATTCGTTACGCACGCGATATGGCTTTGGTTAAGAAACAGGCAATGAACGAATACCGCCGCGGTGAAACGGCGCCTGCATCGCTTAAGCTCGGTTCGAAGGTGACGAATCCGCTCGAACTGAAAGATCAGTTCATGGCGATGCTTGATCTTCCAGAGAACGAAGGACTTAAGAAAGCATTCACGCACAATCAGATCAGTAACTTGATGTTGGATTTCATCAAGAACGTCTCGATTGAGTTCGAAAAGACGAAAAAGCCAATCGAACAAATTGCCGGGCGCGTAGCAGTCGCGATGCAGAAGAAGTATCCGGCGCAGTACATTGACTACACGAAGCTTGAGCCAAAGAAAGAAGCTCCTCGTTTTGGAAGCAACGTCGCTGTTTCGGATAACACCCGCGTCGTCATGAGAAAACCGGTCCTTCCAACCCCAGGCGTCGCCCTAGGACAAATGCTCGCGCTTTTGAACCTCAAAGGGACCGTTCTGCCGGTGAGCCCAGTGATGATTCGCAGCTACCTCCAGCACTATGTTTTCAATGCTGCCAAAATCGGAAAAATCGTCAGCCTTGCTCCAGTTCTTCAAACCAGCTGGGTCGCCCCTCAGGACGAAGAAGCATCACGCCGCGAAGTAGTAACGATGTCGACTAGCTACGGTCCAGTCACAAGCCAGCCAGTCAAGCCAAAGCCGATTCAACTCATGGAACATATCGGTCGCTTCGCGTTCGACGAAAAGACCATGAAGCATGATCGCAACAAGGCCTATAACTTTTTGCATCAGGCATTTCAGCGGACTGCTGCTGAAGATAAAGAGAAAGTAGAAACGTTCTGCCAGGCAGATATTCACGATCAGACTGGCGACGAGAACTTCCGCAAGATGTTCCGTTCGTCCACGATGATTCGTGCGGCGCTCCAGGCTGCCTTTCCGGAGTTCGTTGAACAAGATGCGGACCTCATGGAAGCCACGAAGACCACGGCCGAAGTTTGGGTTGATAGCCTCATGATGGCATTCCTCGTGATCGGTGGCGTTGCGCTGATCGTTGGACTGACAGTCTTTACGATGGGTGCGGCTTCGCTTACAGCGGGCCCGATCCTAATGGGATTGATGGCCGTGAGCGGTAAAGTTCTGCTTCCACTTACGATTGCCAATCTCTACTTCAGTACGACGGTTGCGTTCATCGAGAAGCCAGCAGCTCTTGCATTCCAAGAATCAGTGCTGAAATCGCAGATGTTGAATCAGGTCGAGCTTCCGAAGAGCGCTGTATCCCAGATCTTCACGAGTGAAGACCCGATCTCGATGGCGCTACAAGTGGGTGTGACTTCGCGTGAAGACGTCACGGCTGCTCGCACGGCTCTGGTCAGTGAACAGCGCTGGACTGCAGTATTCGCCGCTCTTGATCTTCTCTATCTCGGAGAAGTAGCTCGTACCGCGACGGGACTGAAAGCCGCCATGTCGTGGCGCTCGCTCCGGGGCGTTCTCTCGAAGCCAGTTCGCGCGACGCAGATTCCAGTCGAGGCCACCATCAATCTGGCCCAGTCGTCGAAAACGACTGTGAAGGGAACACTTCAGGCTGCTTGGACTCGTACTCGTAGTTTGGCCAAAGGCATCTATTCGGGCGAAGCTTTGGCCTGGTTCCGTCCAGCAGTGCAAGTGGGCGAAGCCGAACTGGCATTGGTTCGTACGGCTGGAAAGACTCTCGGAAACGATCTCACTAAGAGCATCGCCGAGACGGAAGAGTTTCTCGCTCAGATGGGCAGCCGTCTGGACAAGAACGAACGTCTCCTCGGCAAGTTGAAAGTCACCGAGATCATGGCTCATCCAGAGATGACCTGGTTTGGAAACGTGTCGCGGTTGATGACCGGGCGCTTGGGAAAAGTGAAGTTCCCTAATTACAACTGGTATGGCTTGAGTTCGATCACTGAACTTGAAGCGATGAGACAGAATAAAATTGTTCAGTGGGCTAGCAGCTGGGGCCGTATTGAAGATGATATTCGTCGCCTTCGTGGAGCCTTGATCAAAAAAGACTTGATCGAGCCAGGCATGGAACTCTTGGCGAAAATGAAGGAAGCCCAAGAAGCGAGTGTCACGATGTTCCGTCAGAGTCTGCTTGCTGAAGGAGCTACTTCGGAAGAAGTGCTCAAGGCAGCGACTTACGAAACTCGCGGCGAGATGCTGATGCTTTCTTTGAACCCAGCTGAACGTAAAGTTCTCATGCGCATGGCTGAAGGCGAGTCGATGATGAAGCGCATGCTCGGCATCTATCGCTTTGAAAGATTGATGGACCTTCGCGCAGTGGGTGCACTTGCACCCGTGTTCAAGGATTATAAGGTCGTCAAACAAATCGCGATCAACGGTCTTAACCCAGAAGTTTCGCGCTCCGCTTACGAAGAAGGATACGTCGATCTCTTGGACGGAAATCCAGGTGCGGCGATCAACGATGTTCCGGAGAACTCGATCTACAAGGGCGTCGGATCCGGTTCATTTGATCCTCTCAAAGATGAAGTCGTGAAAGAAGATTTGCGCCGCCAGGTACAGTCCATGTTGGCAAACGACTCAGCAGGCGACCTTGACGCGGTGTCTCGTGCAGATCTGGAAAACATTTTGAAGGAGCTTCAGTAGGTCTGATAAACTTGCAGGTATGCAGCTCATCGTTCGAGAAGCGAGGCCATGTGGCGCCGACGACCAGATTGTCGGCAACCTTCTAGTTCAAGCGTTCGTCGAGACTTACTCGAAGAAAATGCCCGAAGTGGTCGTGACCGAGAAGCGCCGTCTTCAGCTGATGGACGTGGCAATGCGGCGTAGTCAGGGCACTGTTCTCGTCGCACAGCTGGGCGATCAGATTATTGGAAGCGTGACATTGCTTCCGCCAGGCGCAGCGCAATCCGAAGCATGGATTCCTCAAGCGGCCGACCTTCGTCAGCTCGCGGTTTCGCCCGAGTTTCAAGGGCGAGGTTTTGCGGAGAACCTGCTCACCGAGACTGAAAAACTGGCATTGAGCTGGAACGCTTCGGCAATTTGCCTCCATGTTCGTCGGAAGGCGAGTGGGCTCGCTTCACTGTACCGAAGACGCGGCTATCTGCGCGATAACTCGGGCGATCTTCATCTTTCGTCGACCGCGCCGGGCACCATTCTGGATGGATACTACCTGCCCGTTGGAGCGCGCAGTGCTCGTTCCCTGATCTGGGATTGAGTTTTACCTCAGTTTCCGTCAATAAACTGCCGATGAGAAAGGGTGCGTTCCTTTCGCCCCGTTCAGCAAGAAGTCGCTTTAACCGCCATTATGGCGAGTTGGCGCGGGCTCACGGCCGGGTTCATCTGGTTCAACAGTATCGGTGTATCTCCGACTCCCTGGTGGTGATCCACGGGCTCTGGCAGCGATGGTTCGATCACTTCTTTGCGATGAGTTTTTCCGATCCGAACCAGGCCACGAGTCAAATCATCCAATATTTTCGCAGGCAGGGTTACAGTCTCTTTCTAACTGAAGTGCTTCGGTTTCTTAGTGGGCCCGCCAACGGTGCGGAGCCGCTGCTGAGCCTTCGAGGCCAGCTTCAGATCGTGCTTTTTCTCGCGACCGTCGGAACTGGCGACGCGCTTCTCTCTTCGGCCCGTGCGCGGGCGTTCGGGGGCGACGCTGTTCTCAACTCTCGGCTGAGTTTCCTTTCGTTTATGGTGCTAGCGCCACTTACGTTGGCTGATTTCTCAGGAGTTGGGCGTCACTTCTGCGACATCGGCTGCTATCCGATTCGTGACACCACGCTGGCTATTTTGGTCTTCTATTGCACATCGGCCGGCTTGGTTACTTACCGTCCTGAGTGGGTTGAGAGAGTTCTTCGTTCGGTAGAGCCAAGAGCGTTGGCGCTCCGTTGAGCGAATGTTAGACTGTTAAAACGTGAAGATCCTTCTGCTTTCCGATCAGAATGAAGAGACCCGAGAGAAAGTCGTTTTCTCGTTGGAGAGTACCTTTCAGGCGTCCGTGCTTCAGGCACCCAACTTCGACAACGCAGTCGAACAGTTGCTTGCACCCGAAGCTCCGTTCGATCTTCTCGTTTGTGATTGGAAAAAAGGTTCGATTCTCGAATTTGAAATCTTCCAAAAGAAAACGTCGACGACTCCCACCATCCTGATTGTCGATGGCAAGCCGGACAGGCAGCCTCCTGTTGAATGGAACGTCGTCGCGATGGTCGATCGCGGACAGCTCATCAATGGCGTGGTGTCGGCCATCAACAAGCAGTTTGAAAAGGGAACGCTGAAGGCGGCGCCCGAAACCAATCGCGCGGCTTTTTGTAGAATTCGTGCAAAGCTTCTTCTCTCCGTCTGCCCGCTTCGAGGCGATATCTACATTCGACTGAGCGATACTAAATTCGTAAAGCTTTTTAGAACCGGCGATGACTTTGAGATGGCCGACCTTCAGAAGTACACAGTGAAGAAGGGCGTCGAATATTTTTATATTCGTAACGAAGAGACCAAAGAGTTCATTGAGAAATACGACTCCGATTTGCAGAAGTATCTGAAGAAATCCTATCAGCTCAGCATGCAAGAGGCGGTCAAGGTGAACGACTCGATTTACGAGACCGTTCAAGAGCTCGGCAAGCAGCTCGGCTTCACCCGCGAGGTGCAGAGTCTTTGTCGCACGCAGATTCGAATGACCGTGAAGTCGCTTGGAAAGAACCCGACTCTTGCGGATATTCTTTCGAAGCTCGAAGCGTTTCGCGGACAATATCTGGCAGCCCATAGCGCGCTAGCCGGTTATTTTGCCTGCGCCATCGCAAGTCAGCTCGAGTGGGGTTCAGAATCCACATTTCAAAAGCTGATGCTGGCTTCGTTTCTTCACGACATCACGCTCGAGAACCACGAGCTCGCGAAGTGCACGACGATTGAACAGGCCGAGAAGGGCGATTTCACTCGTGCCGAGATCGAAGCGTTCAAGGAACACCCGGTGTTGTCGTCTCAGATCGCTTCCAGGTTCCAGGAAGTTCCACCTGACGTTGATGTGATTATCGCTCAGCACCATGAAACACCTGAAGGCTCGGGCTTTCCGAGAGCAATCGGACACGCCTATATTTCGCCACTCGCCGCTACATTTTGCGTCGCCCATGAGCTTGCAGTCGCCTGCCTGGACGAGGGGCAAAAGAACTTCAAGGTCGACAAGTTCTTGAACAAGGTCCGCGAGAAATACTCATCCATTCGATACCGAAAGATTCTTTCGGCAATCGAAGAAGTCTTTACTGCTCAAGCGCGGCTGTGATTCGGCGAGGGTCAGGTAGCAGGCTCACCAAGCTCTTCGTCCTGGCGCTGCTGCCGATTGCGTCGGCCTGTTCAACTGCGCGTGTCGGTGCACGAGGAACCGGCGTGGAAACGGTCTTAGGATCGACCCAGCAAATCGCCTATGAGTTGAGCGAAGAAGACAGACTCTATGAAGGGCCTTTAGTCTTTCGTTGGCCACTCGAGCGGGTGCACCTGACTTCGCAGTTCGGACTGCGCGGACGTCGGCCGCATCAGGGCGTCGACATGCGCGCTTCCTATGGAACGCCCGTAGTGGCGGCCTTAGGAGGCGTTGTGGTTTACGCCGATGATCGAATTTCTGGCTATGGCGAGACGCTGATCCTTCGCCACGCTCAAGGCGTTTCGACGATCTATGCGCACTGTTCAAAGCTCTTGGTGAAGGTGGGTGATCGCGTGATTGGTGGGCAACGGATCGCTCTCAGCGGCGACTCGGGCCGAGCGACTGCGCCCCATCTGCATTTCGAGGTTCGTGACGGTATGCTCCCCGTCGACCCGGGTTCTGTTATCCATCGTTGGAAGGATCTGGGTAAGCCTCTGGGGAAAACTCTGATCCGTGTTTGGGAGGCGGAGCTGGAAGAAGATGCGCCGTCCACGGATGGAGACACCGGTGCCTTGACTGAATAGCGCCATTCCGGTCGGGTTTTTTTTACGGTCTGAAATCATCGGACTTACCACTTTCTCAAGCAAACTTGCGTGTATCGATCAAAAACGGAACTACGGGCGGTGTGCGAGACGCCGAACCCTTCGTCTTGAAAAATTCGAATTAGCGTCTTGGTTTTAGTTCCGGGTCTTCCGGAATCAATCGCGGCCACTCCGCCTTTTCTCAGGACGCGCGAGACCTCTTTTGCGAGCACACGGGTTGTGTCTTCGTCAAAATGGCTGCCGACGGCCCCTGAAGACGAGACCAAGTCGATGCTCGCGTCTTGAATTCTGTTTCCGCTCGCGTCGCGAAGGCTCTCGAGGACGGATTGGATGCGGAAGGAAACGTTGACGGATTTTCCGGAGCGATGAGAGTAGGTGCGCTGTTCGGCTCTTTCGACAAAGGTAGGGCTGGAGTCGATTCCCAGAACCTTGGAGCCCACGGGAAGGTAGCAGGCAAGCACTTCGGTTGACTGCCCTGAGCCACAGCAGAGGTCGATGGCTTTGAGGGGGCGATTCGGTAGGCCTGCGTTCAAGACCTGGGGAATCGTTCGCCAGTTGGCCCACCTCTGGCGGGCGTTGATTGCCTCGAACTCGTCGACGTCCATTTCTGAGTAGGCCCGCTGGGCCTTGAGGTTCTCTCGTTTTCGGAAAGTCAGGCCTTCACGCAGAACAAACCGAGCCTCGGACAGGGCCTGTTTCCAAATAATTTCGGGCAGGGTTTCGTCCGGAAGGCGTTGTTTGGCGATCTTTAGAATCGTTTCGGGACGAATCGCCAAAAAACGGACGATTCGGGGTTTGGGCTCAGATCGTGGACGCACCGCCGTAGAGACTTTCATGGCGACCGGCAGATGCAAAAGGCTCGCCTGCTCAGATCTTTCGCTCTAATATTCCAAGTACGAGGCACCCCCGGAATGGCATCCATCGACGTAAATTTCGTGAACCCTTTCATCTCGAGCACCCAGAAGACATTGGAGACTCAGGGACAGACTCCGGTCACGCCGGGTAAGCTGCGATTAAAAAAAGAAGGGGAGGTTCCTCCATGCGATATCGCAGGCGTGATCTCACTCACGAGCAACGTCTTTAACGGGACAATTGCCCTTTGTTTTCCTGCAAATGTGTTTCTCGCGATCTACGGGAGAATGGTCGGCGAGACGGCCACTGAAATTACTTCGCAGACCGAAGACGCCGCGGGCGAGCTTCTCAATATTATTTTCGGCCAAGCGAAAGCCGAACTGAACGCCCGCGGTGGCTACGATATCCAGAAGGCTATTCCAGCTGTGGTACGCGGCCAGGACTTGCGAGTGAAGCATCTTGCAAAAGGCCCGACGGTCATGCTGCCTTTTGAAACGGCAGTCGGTTCGTTTCACATCGAAATCGCTACCGAGGGTTGATCATGAGCGAGCACATCACGGCGATTCCCCAGAACGGACTCCCTGAGGACGAAGTTTTTCGGCAGATGGACTCGTACCGAGTAGGGGACGCAGACTGGCGTCAGGCGAAAACCTGGAGCCTCGTCTATCACTATAGTGACGAGCATACGGATTTTCTGAAGCGCGCCTACGGCAAGTTCTTTACCGAAAACGTGCTCAATCCGATGGCCTTCAAAAGCCTGAAGCGCATGGAAACTGAAGTCGTAAAGATGTGCGCTTCTCTTTTTAACGGCGGACCCGACACTGTCGGTACTCTTACGAGCGGTGGCAGTGAAAGTCTGTTTCTCGCTGTGAAGTCCGCACGCGATCGCGCGAGAAAACTGCGCCCACTCGTTCGCAAGCCAGAGATGCTCGCGCCTGAGTCCGCCCACGTGGCGCTTGAAAAAGCCTGCCACTACCTCGGCGTGAAGTATGTTGCCATTCCGCTTGCTGAAGACAAGCGCGTCGATATGGAAGCGCTTAAGAAGCGTATCAATCGAAATACGATTTTGGTCATCGGCTCGGCACCTCAGTACCCACACGGCGTGATTGATCCGATCGCCGAGATGGGTGAGATTTGCGCCGCTAAAGACATTCCCCTGCACGTCGACTCATGCATCGGTGGTTTTGTGCTTCCGTTCATGGAGCAAATTGGCCGCCCGGTTCCTCTTTTTGATTTCCGCGTGAAGGGTGTGACTTCGCTATCAGCCGATCTTCATAAGTACGGCTACACGGCGAAGGGCTGTTCCGTGATGCTCTATCGCGACATGAGCTATCTGAAGTACCAGTTCTTTGTTTCGTCGATCTGGCCAGGCGGTCTCTTTGGTTCGCCTAGCGTTCCAGGAACGCGCCCAGGGGGCTCGATTGCGGCAGCATGGGCCGCACTCAATAAGATCGGCATGAAGGGTTATCAAGAGAACGTGCGCAAGGCGATGGAAGTAACCGATCGCTTGATCGCTGGTATTGAAGCGATTCCGGAACTTAAGATTATTTCAAAGCCTGCGATGACTCTGGTGGCCTACGTGAGCCGCGATCCGAAGATCAGCATCTTCGCGATTGGCGATCAGCTTGCCGCAAAAGGTTGGTTCATCGATCGTCAGCAGCGGCCGGCTTCGCTTCATTGCACGGTGACCGCTCACCACGCCACAGTGCTTGAGCAGTACCTCAGCGATTTGCGGACTGCTGTTGCTCATGTGAAAGCGCATCCTGAGCTTGCCGATCAAGGTGAAGCCGCGATGTACGGGATGGCCGCGAAGATTCCGATGCGCGGGCTTGTGAACGTGCAGATTCAGAAGGTCATGGAAAAGATGTACAGCGGTAAAGATCAGCCGATCACGCTGGACGATCCTTCATCAGACACCGACGAAACGGGCGGACCGACCGCTCCTAAGCGCCGGGGATGGAGACGTCTGATTCCCTGGTCAGCTTAAGAGGCGATCGGTTCCCGTTGCGGGGGTGTGGTGGGGGCAAATTAGCGGCGCATCGACTGCCAGTAGTAATTGATCGCTGCCATCGCAGTCGAACACTGGCCTGAGTTCAATGCGGTCGAAGTGTCATAGACGATCGGGTTCATCACGTTGCTCTGATCAGATACGTGGTCGAGATTGAGGTAGTGACCGAGTTCGTGTGCGACGATGTTTCCAAATGAACCGACCGGTGATTCGAGAACGACGCCGTAAATTCCGTCGCCTGGCATATTCGTCCAAGCATTCGCTCCCGTGTTTCCGAGCGTGCCCGAGCGATCCCAGGTTCCAGTCGTCGCTACGAGAAGCGTGCTATCGGTTTGAAATGCTCTTCGAATCTGATCGAGCTCACTGTCGTTCGCCGTATTGAACGTGAGTGCATAGTCGACCGGGTTTGCGGCGAGATATTGGTCGATTTGGAAACTGATATTACATGTCGCCCAGATACTATTCACCTCGCGAACAGTGCTGATCACTTCGTCTTGAGTCATGACGGGCGAGCCGTCAGAGTTTTTATAAACGACGTACTTTAGGGCTAAACAAGGGTGTGTTGCGTCGTTTTTTCCAGCGCAAGAATCGCCGACCACACTCGATCCGTTTCCGGTAATCGGGGTATCGCTTTTTCCGTCGCCTGGTATTTGTGTCGAATTGTGTACTTGTTGATCCTGTCCCAGGGCTCCGCTGCCATCACTGGAATTACAAGCGGTGAGCGCAAATGGTCCGAGTAAGGAGACAATAAGACCAATGTATTTTGTATTCATACGCCGTCATACGTAGGGCTCGCGGAAAAAGTCTCGCCGCTCGCTTTAAAAAATTTGATCTTCGAAAATTTATCCTTCTATAGTCCTTGGATATGTTTTTACGCTTCAGTGCCAGCAAGCTGGTCGGATTTAAGAGCGGGAGCGAAGATGCCTTCAAGAAGGTGTACTCGCATTTCAGAAGACCGATTCTGAACTTCGTCTCCACAAGAGTTCGTGATGACGAAGCGGCCGAGGAGATCACGCAGGAGATCTTCCTTAAAGTGTATCGAAGCCGTGATCTGTATTCCGAGGACTACGCGTTCTCGACCTGGCTCTGGACGATTGCTCGCAATACCGTTTTCGATAGCCTACGGGAACGAAGGGGTGAGGGAGTCGCGGATGGCGAGATCCATCCGGAAGAGCTGGCCTGTAAGGTGCCGTTGATTGAGACGGTTCTAGGAGAGCGTCAGCAGCGGAAGCGCCTGTTCCAAAAGCTGGCCTCGGCCCTGACCCGGCCCCAGCGCCGGGTCCTTTGGCTTCGGGTTGCCCGCCAGCTTTCTTACGACGAAATCGCGCGAAAGCTTGGCCTGAGCCTATCTGCAGTGAAAAACCTGGCCTACCGGGCGAACCGGATTCTGGCAGAAACAGCCCCAGACTCGGAATGGTTGGCCTGGGGCTAGTCTGGGTGCGGCGCGTTATTTCTATTTCTTCGTCATAACGCTTTTGCATATCGATAAAACTTCGAGTAGGTTGAGCGCTCGTCTGAGTTGAGTCGGGGTATAGCGCAGTCTGGCTAGCGCACCTGGTTTGGGACCAGGGGGTCGAAGGTTCGAATCCTTCTACCCCGACCATTAGACAAAAAAAGGGGCCGCTCTCGAAAGAGAGCGGCCCTTTTTTGTTTTCAGGGGGACCTCGGTGGCGGTCTCTGATCTCGAACTCGAGGCGATCAAGTCGATTCAGATTTTTGAAACATCTTGCCGCTTCAGAAATAGAGGAATAAGGCTATCGGCCCATGCATACTAAGCCATTCTACCTTGAGATCCTCGGTCAGG
>FSTL01000291.1_pt1 | contig 12536 bp, 9 predicted proteins | sample 1637241 | NCBI WGS metagenome assembly FSTL01 (sample SAMEA3914819, study PRJEB12502) | metagenome | biome: forest; material: soil | place: Canada | collected 2010-06-26 | depth 0.3 m | reverse complement strand
CGGATCGGTCGGGCTGGTCCACGAGATTTTGACTGAAGGACCGAAGGCACCCGACAGTCGCTGTTCGACTTCCCAGGTATCCAAAGTCTCTGGCTTGATTCCGTCGATACTCTCGATGATTTCGCCGGGCTTCATTCCGAGCTTTTTCATCGCTGGGCCTGCGCCCTCTTCCAAAATCTTTCCGACACGAAGCTCGCGAACATCGGCTGAGTTCAAAATGAACTTCATCACCAAGCCCGTGCGATTGACGAGCACAGGGCGCGTGATTCCATCGGGTGCAAGCCAGAGCTTGCCGTTTGCGAGATCAAAAACGGCGCCGCTACGTCCGATCAAATCCATGCCGAGCGTAATCGCAGGCACTTTGCGATGAAACGGACTATCCGGCGCGTTTCGAACTTCGGATTCGCTCGGGCTCTGAAGTACTGCTGTTGGGATTGCCGACGCGATAATCAGATTTCCGCAGCGCAGAGTCCATTTCCGGTTTTTCTCAGTAAGTACAGAAGTCCAGTGTGAGTGCACGACCACAGCGGCATCGCTTCCAGTGTCCCAGCGCGCCCCATCCAATCTCTTCTGGGCGCCCTCTTTCGGAGTCCCATCTTCAGTCAGAGTGCAGCCACCCGTAACTTCTCCCGCGGCGGCGGTCGAAACTTCAACCCACGGCCATGGCCCCGACCCAAATTTATCCGAGGACTTTGAGAATCCATCACGCGGCCATACGAGAACAGTCTTCGCAGGCGCAGGAACAAACTCGACTGCGAAGCGACGAAGAAAATCGGCACCCAAAATTCCGTCGCAACAGTTTCCGACCGTCTCGGGAGGCGCGAAGAGTTCTGTTTCCATCAAAAGGAAATTAGAAATGCCGAGGACCTGAACACCGACTTTGGCGTTCTCTACACTGACCCATCGGGCCAGACCTGCTCCCCCACTCCAACTGACTCGCTGAAGCGGAAGGCCCTTGGTTTCCAAAATCACCGGATTCACACCTTGGCGCTTCAAAAACTCAGGCGAAACAATGCTGACAGCCGCACCGGAATCGATCAGGAAGTGACCGTTCACTGTAATACCGGCAGCGTCGAGAGACACTCGTACGGAGTAAAGCCCGTTCCAGCGCTGAGCCGGCAGTCTCGCAAGAAGCTCGGGCTTCAGCTTTGCGGGCGTCGTTTCCATTCGCGATTCGACCGATGGAATCTGCGGCTTTGGACGAAGCTGGGCTTTATCGTTCGATGAACCGCCCTTGGAGGGATCCGGCGGAACGGAAGGCTTGCCATCTGGCGTGCACCAGCCTTTTTCATGGGCCTGCTGGAGATAGTAGCGCCACTCCTGAGCTCGCGCCTCGAGGCGAGCGTGAACCTGCCACTCGATTTCGTTTTCACGAAGCCATTTTGCGAGCATGTCGCGACCGGCGGCCAAGGCCGAGTTTTTGCCGCTCGTATTGATTTTCTTAGCAAGAAGCTCGAGACGGGCGAGTCGATCTTCAAGAATGGCGTCCCAAGCAGCGGCGGCGGCATGCCCAGCTTTTCGCGCGCCATCGGCATTGTAGAACCATTCATCAGGCTCTTTTTCGCAGCTGAACTGATCGTAGCCATAGCCAGGCGAACGAACGTGAATACGGCTCAACGAATGAACGGTTCCGACTTTCAGATGAAACCCGTTTGGGCCTTCGACAGGCACGAGTCCACGAAGGTCGACACTGCGCTCAACGATCCAGTGAGCGCGATGCGGATTGAGTTCGCGTGGATCGAGTTCCCAAATCCGGGCGGTCGTCAGCGGTTCGGACGCGTCCTGAACCTGAGCGCCAAGGGTGATGTTCGATGGAAGTGAAACGGCGTGAGCACTGGAACTCAAAGATGAAGTCGCAAGCAAAGCCGCGAACGCGAAGAACATCATGGTTTGAATTTCTCCAATCCGAGCTTCTTGACCCAACCCGCTTCCATTCGAACGCGGATAAATGTGCCCTTTTCGAGGTGACGAGTGGTCTCCACGCTGCCGTGTGCATGAACCAAAGCTTCCAGCCTGCTTTCGTCGTAGGGAATGACGATATCCAGAAGCTCGAGGCCTTTGTGAAAGTGCTCGAGAATCGTATCGCGCAGGCGCTTCATATCTTCCGCGTTAAAAGCGGAAACTTGAATCGCGCCCGGAGCGGCCAAACGCATTCGATTTCGATCGCCCGGACTTTTCACCAGATCGACTTTGTTCAAAATCGTCATGCGCGGCTTCGTGTCAGCGCCCAGCTCTTGAATAACTTTTTCGGTCACTTCGAGTTGTTCACGCGCCTCGTGAGAACTACCGTCGACGACGTGTAAAAGCAGATCGGCCTGATGCAGCTCCTCTAACGTCGAGCGAAACGAAGCGACAAGAGAGTGCGGTAGGCGCGAAATAAATCCGACCGTGTCGATTGCGACAATCGGAGGATGACAGTTCGGATCAAGCGAACGAACGCTCGGGTCGAGTGTCGCGAAAAGTTTGTCTTCGGCGCGAACGTTACTCTGAGTCAGCGCGTTCAAGAGCGTCGACTTGCCGGCGTTGGTGTACCCCACCAGCGCCACTTTCAAGACTTCCTTACGGCCCGCGCGCTGAACGTTTCGTTCGCGCTCGATTCCGCTCAGACGTTCCTGAAGAACCTGCATGCGCTTTTTAACCAAGCGACGATCGACTTCGATCTGCTTCTCACCCATGCCTCGGGCCGCAGTGCCGCCGCCGCGCTGACGTTCAAAGTGAGTCCAAAAGTGCGCGAGCCTCGGAAGCAGGTACTGAAGCCGCGCGAGCTCAACCTGAGTTTTCGATTCCTTGGTTCGCGCGTGGCGCGAGAAAATTTCGATAATGACGCCCGGTCGGTCAAGCACGGGTCGGCCTAGGAACTTCTCGACGTTGTGGAGCTGATTTGGCGAAAGCTCGACGTCGACGACGACCGCTTCCGCGTTCTGCTCTTCCATGATCTTTTTCACTTCATCGAGCTTTCCCTTGCCGACATAGGTGGCGGGACTTACTCGGCGCGAAGTCATGATCACTCGCTCGACGGGCACGGCGCCCAAGGTGTGAAGCAGACGCGCGAGCTCATCGAGTGAAGAATCTTCTTCACCTACGGTGATCACGCGAAGCGGCTTGGAACGATCTGGACCGGTAGGAACCGGAAGTAGAGAGTCTGTTGGTTCGAGCATGAGTTGACTTCGGTTTGGCTATCCGGTTCTATCTAGTTCTAGCCGCTTATGCAAAACATGATCGTCAATATCAACGGTAAGATTTTCGCCCCAAATCAGATTTCCGACCAGGCTCCCGAGCTTGCCAAAGTCAGCGTTTTCGACCGCGGCTACATGTACGGCGACAGTCTTTACGAAGTCGCGCGCACCTACGAAGGTCACCTTTTCGCGCTCGACGAGCATCTGACACGGCTCGAAGCGTCCGCCCAGCTTTGCCGCATGGTGCTGACTCAGCCCCTGAACCAGTACAAAGCCGAAATGATCGCTGCAGTCGACGCGTTCCGTCGCCTTCCGGGCTGCGCCCAGACGGAAGCCTATTGCCGAATCATCGTTTCGCGCGGAATCGGTAAGATCGGGTTCGGCTTGAACTGCCTCACCAGCCCATCTCAATACGTCATCATCGTTCAGCCTCTCGACCCACCTACTGCAGCGCACTATGAAAAGGGCTTCCGTTATCAGGTCGTCAAACGCCTGAGAAACAACCCGCGAGCGCTCGATCCAGCCATGAAGTCAGGCAACTACCTGAATAATTTATTAGCCTACCTTGAAGCCGCGGCCGAAGATTTCGATGACGCCCTGATGTGCAACGCCGACGGCCACATGACCGAAGGGACCACCTTCAACATCTTCTACGTGAAGCGCGGAATCGTCTGCACTTCGACGCTCGATATCGGCATTTTGGACGGCATCACCCGTCGCATGACGATTGAAGCCGCCGGAAAGCTCGGAATCCCAGTTCGCCAGGTTCGCTTCCCGAAAGAACGCCTCTATGAGGCCGACGAAGTTTTCATGACCAGCACTATCAAGGAAGTCTTTCCGGTTTCCAAAGTGGATGGCCACATCATTGCTGGTGGGAAGCCGGGCCCGATCACACGCAAGCTGACTGACGCCTTCCGAAAAGAAGTCGCGCAGTGGCTGGCAAAAGGAGCCTAATGGCTGCTTCGAAAAAGGCCTCTAAGTCTAAGAAGAGGCCTGCACCCAGGCCTGCAAAAGCCAAGACCCTTCCCCCACCCAACGCGAAACTCCTCGTTCTAGAGATGATTCGCGCGGCCCAAGCATCTGGCAAAGTTCTGATGCACTACTACTCGCGCCCTCTCGATATTCGCGAGAAAAAGGGCGCAGGTCTGGTCACCCAAGCTGACATCGAGTCCGAAGAAGCCTCGATGCGCCTGCTGCGCAAAGTGCGCCCTGATTTTGAAATGCTGACTGAAGAGAGTTCGCCTGAGAACCGCATCCCGCCTGGCGCTCGAGCCCCTTACGGACGTTGGATTATCGACCCGCTCGACGGCACGACCAACTTCGTCCACCGCTACCCGATGTTCTGCGTTTCGATCGCAGCCGAATGGAACGGCGAGATCATTGCCGGCGTGATTTATCACCCCGTAATGAAGGAAATGTACCACGCCTGGAAAGGCGGCGGCGCCTACCTGAACGGCAAGCGCATGAAGGTTTCGAAGACCTCGACCCTTCGCGACTCACTTCTCACGACCGGGTTTAGCTATCGCAAAGACGAATGGCTTCACGCCGAAATGGAAGCCTTTGAACGCCTGAGTGGCGTGGCCCGAGCCATCCGTCGCCCGGGTAGCGCGGCCCTCGATTTGGCCTACACCGCGCGCGGAGTTTTTGACGGATTCTGGGAACGCCGACTTTCGCCTTGGGACGTGGCCGCGGGCTCACTTCTGGTCCAAGAAGCGGGCGGCAGGGTCACCGACTTCTCGGATCAGCCCTTTGACGTGAACGGTGACGAGATTTTGGCGACCAATTCCAGGCTTCATCTACCTCTCTTAAATACTATTGCCCCAGAGCTCTGCCCGATTTGACCCGAATCCTTAATGGATTTAAGCTAGTAAGTGATGAATTCACCCATACTGAGCTCCTGGGTCCACGTTCTCTCGCGGTTCACTCCCGAGGCGCTGCTCTTTGAAGCGCTTGCGCTATCGCTTCTCTTCGCCTGTTACGTGGCGTTTTGGATTTTGAAGAAGCGACGCTTCGGCTCTGCCGGAGAAGTCGTTCCTGCGAATCTCGTGAAAACTTATTTGAACGAATTGATTGGTGATGCGGATTATCTTCGCACTCAACTCTTCGGACTCTTCAAACAAGCGGGAATTTCAAACGGGACTTCTGAACCTCGCATGACGATGTCGAATCAGCAGCACGCCGGCTCTGGCGGGGTTGACACAGCCAGAGTGGCTGAACAGGCGCGGGTCATCGAAACGTTGACCGCGGAGAAACTCGTTCTTCAAAAAGAAGTCACCAATCTCAAAGCAAGTGGCGCAGGCGCAGCCCCAATGTCGGGCGAGACCGGCGTGCTTCAAGCGCAGCTCAAAGATCTTCAATCGAAGTCCGACATGCTCGAAGGCAAGCTCGCAGAATACAGCGTGATCGAAGACGACCTTGCGAACCTCAAACGCTTGCAGCAGGAAAATAATAAATTCCGCGCGGCGATTGAATCCAAAGGTGGAAACATCACCGAAGTCCTCGGCGCGAATTCTGTTACCGCCTCGATGCCTGCACCGGTCATGGCTCCATCATTCAATGCTTCCGCTGAAGCAGCCAAAGGCGCAGCACTCGCTGCCGCGGCCGCAGTGGGCAATGACCCATTGGCCGCGCTCGATGCCGCACTTCCGTCCGCGGGCACGCCTACCGCTGCACCGACCGACGATCTCGCCGCCGCCTTGGGCGGTCTTGGCGCCGACGTGACCAGCGCAGCTCCAGCCACGACCGATTCTGCACTGAACGACGATATTTTCGCAGGACTCGGAGATCTAGGCGGAGGCGATGCCGCCGCCGCTCCAGCTGATGCAGCGGCTCCGGCGGCAGCCGCAGCGCCGCCTGACGATCCACTCGCGGGCCTTGCCGCCGAACTCGGTGGCGCAGCTCCAGACCTCAATTCACTCTCTTCCGGCGGAGGCGATGCGCTTTCAGCAGCTGAAGCGGCTGCTCCCGAAGCGGCTCCGGACGCCAGTTTTGATGCGGCATTTGCCGATCTTGCTGCGCCAGTCGACGCAAGCCTCGCCCCTTCAGGCGCTTCGGCGCTGGACTCCTCAGCGGCCTCGGCTGCTCCGGCTTCTGCCTCAAACGACCTTCCTCCTCCGATCGAAGAAAAATCGGACGCGGACTTGGTCGCTGAGTTCGAGAAAATGCTCAATGGTTAATCGCCCGAGCTTCATCGCTGCTTTCACGCTCGTTCTTGGACTTGCACTCACGACTTCCGCATTTGCAGGAGCCGCAAATCCAGAGAAAGAGATTCGTTCCGATTTGAAATCACGCAAGGGCAGCGATTTTGCCCCTCTGCTGAGCCGCTGGGAAAAGCGCTTTGGAGCGACCGCAGTCGAAACGCTTTTGAAAATCGCAGGCGATCGTAAACTCGAAGACGCTGATCGGTATATCGCATTGATGGCCGGCGCACGCCTCGGCGGCTCGGCCACGGGCGAAGCAGTCGCGACGTTTCTGAAAGATCGCGCCTGGATGATGAGAAGCGCTGCGCTCCGCACGCTGGCGGCTTTCGATGCCAAAAACCTCGGCGCCCAGACCCTTCCCCTTCTGAAAGACCCGGCCCTGGTCGTTCGAATGGAAGCCGTCGATACGGTCAAAAAACTTCAGCCTGAAGGCAGCATCGAAGCGCTGCTTGAAGTCGTCGCCAGTGAAGACAACTACGTTCACGGCAAGGCCCAGTGGGTTCCACAGCGGGCTCTCGTCGCTCTCATGGAAATGAAGGCTTCACGTTCGATCGCGCCTAAAATCGCGCCGCTTTTGAAGCGCGAGTCTGACCCAGATCTCCAAAGCACGGCGATCTCGACACTCGAATCGATCCTAGGAACGCAGCTTAAGCCCGGAGCCCCTTTGCCAGAACGCATCCGCGCCTTGGATACCGAGCTTAAAACTCTGTCTCGCCCCTCGCAAAGGCGAACCCGAGTAGGGTAATCTTGAGGCAATGCCTCATTGCACTCGTAGTATTCGCACCCTACTTCTTGCCCTACTCGTTGCCTTACCGCTTGTAATGCCAAGTGGCTGCGCGCTTTTCAGAGGTTCAAAAATGCAGGGCCCCCAGTACCCCGTCGCGAAAACGCCCAGTCAGTTCGCTAAAGAAGATCCGTACCTCTGGCTAGAAGAAGTTCAGGGCGAGAAACCGCTCGAATGGGCCAAGGCCCGAAGCGCAATATCGGTTAAAGAGCTCACGACGACGAAAGACTTTCCCACGATTGAAAAAGAAGTCCGCGCGATTCTCCTCGCGAAAGACCGTATTCCGATGCCGGCGCTTCGCGGAAAGTACGTCTTCAATTTCTGGCAAGACCCCGACCACGTTCGCGGACTCTGGCGCAGAACGACGGTTGAATCCTACCGCACGCCGGCTCCCGCCTGGGAAACGGTGATCGACCTCGATGCGCTTTCTAACAGTGAGAAAGAGAATTGGGTCTGGCACGGTAGCCAATGCCTGGCGCCGAAGAACGAACGCTGCCTGATCTCGCTCTCGCGCGGTGGCAAAGATGCGGTCGTGGTTCGCGAATTCGACTTAGCGTCCAAGACCTTCGTCAAAGGCGGATTCGAACTCCCTGAAGCCAAATCGCATGTGAATTGGAAAGACGAAGATAACATATGGGTCGCGACTGACTTCGGCCCAGACACCATGACCACCTCGGGCTACCCACGCATCGTGAAGCTCTGGACTCGCGGAGAACCTCTCGAAAAAGCGATCACGATTTTCGAAGGCCGCGAAAAAGACATGGCGGTCGGTGCCCAAACTTATCACACGCCCGACGGTGATTTTTCCGTCGTCTACCGCGAACTCGGATTTTACGAAGCAGAGCACTGGGAAGTTCAGGAAAACCGAAAGCTTAAGAAATTGAAAATCCCCGATTCAGCCCAGATTCAAGGCTTTTTCCAGGGCCGTCTTCTGATCAGCCTCCGCGAGAAATGGTCGAAGTACGCGCGAATCACGGAAGGTTCACTCATCGGCTGGTCACCTAAAGGCGAAGACCCTTGGCTGCTTTTCAAGCCCGAGCGGGGCGAAGCCTTGATGCAGGTCGAAACCAGCAGCGAAGAGATTTGGATTACCTACCTCCAAAAAGTCGCTTCTCGAATGATTGTTTTCGGCAAAGATCCGAGCGGCAAAATGAGTGGCAAGCCCGTGAAGTTTGGCGAGCTAGGTTCTTTTCATCTGGTCGCTTCAGACTCATTTCAGCCCCGCGTTTATGCGAGCTTTGAAAGCTATCTCAGGCCGCTCTCTCTTCAAGAGTTTCAAAACTCCGGAAGTCGCTACGAAGTCAAACGCCTGCCCGAGCAATTTAATTCCGACGACATGAACGTCTCGCAGATTGAAGCCGTGAGTGCTGACGGAACGAAAATCCCCTACTTCCTCGTGCACTCGAAGAAGATGAAGGCAAATCTCTCGACCCCGGTCATTCTTTACGGCTACGGCGGTTTTGAAGTCAGCATGACTCCGACCTATCTGGGAATTTATGGAAAATCCTGGGTGGAGCGCGGTGGAGCTTACGCGGTCGCCAATATTCGCGGCGGCGGCGAGTTCGGTCCGAGCTGGCACCGCGCCGCTCTGAAAGAAAACCGTCAACGCGCATTCGATGACTTTGCAGCAGTCGCGCGCGATCTCACCCGCAGAAAAATCGCGCCCGCAGCGAAAATCGGAATTCACGGAGGCAGCAACGGCGGCCTTCTTGTGGGTGCATCACTTACCCAGCATCCCGAGCTTTTCGGCGCGGTGGTTTGCGAAGTGCCGCTTCTCGATATGCTTCGCTACACGAAGCTTCTCGCCGGCGCGAGCTGGATGGCCGAGTACGGTGATCCAGAGGTTTCGAGCGAAAGACGCACGCTTCTGAAGTACTCGCCGTATCACAACGTTCAATCACCGCTCGAGAAGCTCTATCCGCCTACTCTCATAATGACATCGACTTTAGATGACCGAGTGCACCCAGGTCACGCTCGCAAGATGGTCGCGAGACTGGAAGAATTTGCGCAGCCGGTGCTGTATTTCGAGAACACAGAAGGTGGTCACGGGGCGGCTGCAAATCTCGAACAAAAAGTTCGCCAACGCGCTTTGACGATTTCCTTCTTTCTCAGTCGCCTTCGAGACGGAGCAAAATGAGCGGAAGCCGCTGGTACCTGCATAATCTTTCGACCGGAAAAGCACTTTTGATCGAAGAGGAGCTCGTGGTCGGCCGCACCTGGATGACCCTCGCCCATGACCGCGGCCTGAGCCGAAAGCATTTTCAGATACGCATTCAAGCTCGTTTTGATTCCAACGGCAGGGCCCGCTCCGACCAGATCACGCTGATGGACCTGGGTTCGACCCACGGAACACGCATCAACTCGTCGCTGCTCCCACCGAACGAAGAGTTTCTCGTCAACCCAACCGACCTGATCCTGGCCGGCCATCAGACGTTTCGCGTCCACACGTCCGCGGTTCTGCCTGATCGCGGCAATACGGCACAAAATCTGGGGTTCGACGGCGTAATCGGCGACAATGAGAAAAGCGGCCTTAAAATAGTAGGGCTCGTCTTCCTCGCGATTACCTCCGCTTGGATCATTCTCGGCTTTGTTTTCGAAAACGGAAACAGCCCTATCTCAAAGATGTTCGACCAGGTGAGCGATCGCGCGATCCCGGTACCGCACGAGTAGGCGCTGAGGGCGACACGGTGCCGGGTGGAACTCAACGAAAGTTGAGTTTAAGGCGAGATGTGCCCCACATCGGGATCGGAACTCAACTTCTGTTGAGTTGCTCCGCTCAGTGCCCTCGACTTCCCACACGACTATGCGGTTCTGAGAGTTTTCCGGGCCTTAAAATACTTTCAGGCTCGCGCGACATAAAAAGCGAGCACAGGAAGTGCGAGCGGGCCCCACGGATGGGGCACCTGGCGCGCCGCCCTGAAAGTATTTTAAGGCCCGGAAAACTCTTAGAACCCCGACTGCTCGATTGCCCGGCGGTTCTTCTCTTCTTCCTGCTGCGCAAGCTTCGTGCGGATGTAGATCAAGCGGCCAATGCGGTACAATAGAGTTTTCTCTTCGATCAAATCGGTCGTTTCAGGCCGCCAGCCTTCAAGAACGTCACGCTGAATGAGCTGCTCTTTTTGAATCGTGACCTTCACGCTCGGCCGTCCGTTGTAAAAGCTTTTGGCGACGCTGACGAGAATCCGGTACTGCGCCTTCATGAAAGCGCCGCGATCCGAGAAGTTCTTTTCGACGGTGTTATCGGTCCATTTGGTCTGAACAAAACCGCTTTCGCGATTGGAAACATCGGTCCGAACGGACTTCAGGGAGTCCTGCACGGACTGCCAGGCCGTATTGAAATCGGTGATGTAAATGCGGTGGGTGGTTTCGGGCAGGGCCCCAACGGTGCTCTGGTAGCCTTCAACACAGCCGCTCAGTGATAGCAGGGCCATCCCACCGAGCGCTAAAGTGATTAGAACCCCCGTACGAGTCAACATTCCCCTATTCTCCTCGCTTGCCGCCCAGCTTGCAACCCGTGTAGAACCTCTTCTCAAGATGGCCACTTCTCCGATTCTGAACAGCATTCTCCAAACCCTCGAGCTCGAAGCCCAAGTGATCCGCGAATGCGCAGAGCGGCTGGCCGAACCCGAAGCCGCCAAGATCTTGGAGGCCGCGATCGAGACCCTTCGTAAACGCCTCGATCTGGGCGGTCGAATCGTCGTCATCGGGCTTGGAAAATCAGGAAAAGTCGCCCAAAAGATCGCCGCCACGCTCTCGAGCACTGGCAGCCCAGCCCTCTACCTTCACCCCACCGAAGCCCTTCATGGCGATATCGGAATGCTGGGGCCAAACGATGCCGCCATCGCGCTGAGCTACACGGGCAACACCGAAGAAATGGTTCGCCTGATTCCTTCGCTGAAAAGCCTTCGAATCCCGGTGATCGGGCTCGGCGGAAACAGCGACTCCCAGCTCGCCAACCGCTGCGATTTCTGGATCGACGGGTCCGTTCGCCAGGAAGCCTGCCCCCACAATCTCGCCCCGACAACCAGCACGACCCTGGCCATGGCTCTGGGTGATGCGATGGCTATCGCGCTGATGAAGGTTCGCGGTATCGACGCCACTTCTTTCGCCAAAAACCACCCGGGTGGCGCACTAGGTCGAAGACTCACGCTTCGAGTATCCGACGTTCTTCATCGCGACGACCAGGTTCCGGTGGTCGGAGAAGACGCCAGCGTGGACGAAGTGCTCGTGAAATCGACCCAGAAAAAGCTCGGTGCCGTTCTCGTCGCAGGTCCAGATCGCAAGCTCCTGGGCATCATCACGGATGGCGATATTCGCCGAGCCCTCGCCCATCGCGAGAAGTTTTTCACGCTGAAAGCCCGCGATATTATGACCCGCTCTCCGGTTTCCGCGCGGCCCGAGATGATGGCTCAACAGGCTTTGGAGCTGATGGAAAACCGCCCGAGCCAAATCAGTGTTCTACCTGTCGTTGAAGAAGGTGGAAACTGGATCGGCTTAGTCCGACTCCACGATCTGATTAAAAGTCTTTAATCCCAAACCACTGATTTGTTTGGCATTGCGGAACCTTCGGGCCGGCCTTACGATACCGCAAAGATTCATTTCGAGTATCTAACCGGAGGCGCCTGATAAATGTTTTTCTCTAGAAAAAGACTGATCCCATTCTCGGCAGCGACCGCTCTCGCAGCGATTGCAATCTTGGCCTGCACCAACGAGCAAGCCAAAGCGAAGCCAAACTACGTTTTCAAAGAACCAGCTCCAAAGCCAGGCGTTGTTGCTAAAATCAACGGTGAAGAAATCACCGAAGAAATGCTCATCGGCGACGACAAAGTCGACTTCATGGACCTGAAGAAGCGTGAGTATGAGCTTAAAATGGACCGCCTCAACAAGCTCCTCGTCGACAAACTGATCGGCGCCGAAGCTAAAAAAGCCGGCATGAGCCTCGACGACTTCATCAACAAAAAAGTCGTTGGCGGCAAAATCAGCGTCTCTGACAAAGAGTACAAAAAATTCGTCGCTGAAAAGCGCATTCCTGAAGCTCAGATCAATCCACAGATCAAAGAGCGCATCATGAACTATCTCGAAGGCGAGAAGAAACAGAACCACGTCGAGGCTTACGTCGCTAAGCTCACCAAATCGAGCCCCGTTGAAGTTTACTTCAGCAAGCCTAAGCTCCAGATTCAGGTCGACGCAGGCAACTCTCCTGCCACCGGCAAAGAAAACGCTGGCGTGACCATCGTTGAATTCTCGGACTTCCAGTGCCCATTCTGCTCCAAGGGTGCGGATTCGATGACTGAAGTTAAGAAGAAATACGGAAGCAAAGTCCGTATCGCTTTCAAAAACTTCCCACTCCCAATGCACCGCGAAGCTCGTCCAGCT
>FSTL01000088.1_pt1 | contig 12563 bp, 10 predicted proteins | sample 1637241 | NCBI WGS metagenome assembly FSTL01 (sample SAMEA3914819, study PRJEB12502) | metagenome | biome: forest; material: soil | place: Canada | collected 2010-06-26 | depth 0.3 m | reverse complement strand
TGAAGTGTACGACTCAAGCGATGAAGAAAATCGTAATTGAAGGCTATCGTCCGGATAAAGATCTCTACACCGAGCGCAAGGCCGAGATTCAGTACGGCGTGTTTCCGGGCCAGAAGGTCGATCTCTGGGCGGGCCTACGCAATATGCTCAGCGATGAAAACGAGAAAGAGCTCGGCACCGCGACCGCTGAAATCAGTGCAGACGAACTCACGGTGCGAAGTGAATTGGCCGTGATCGGAACTCGCGCAGATGCGACGTCAAAGCTCGGCGAGCTTCTTACGATTCATAATGAAGACAAAGCTTCGGGTCGCATCTTGACCGTTGAATGTCGTTTGAGCGTTTCGAGCGATTAAGTGACCAAGCTTCCGGCGACTGATCGTTTTCGTTGCGCGAGTGCGGACTATCGTTCGGCGCAGGTTCATTCGGCCGAGCTCGATCTTGAATTGGGTTATCAGTGCGAGGCTGTTGAATCGGGGCTCGTGCGTGCTGCGTATCGCATCGATCAGCAGCCTTGGATTGGTCTTGCGCTTCAAGCGCTTCAAACTCCCTATTCTGAGCTCTTGGAAATCCTAGAGCGAGTCATACCGGCGGCTGGAAGCCTTTGGGTGGACGTGGGTGCTGGATACGGGCGCATGGCGCTGGTGTTGGCTGCGCGTTTTTCTGAAGCGCGGTTTCAAGGTTTTGAACTCGTGCCCGAACGGGTAGAAGAAGCGAAGCGAGTTTGGGCGCAGTTCGACTTACCTCAAGCGCGAATTGAAGCAGCGGACATGGCGTCGCCCGAGTTTCATTGGCCCGAGGCCGACGGTTATTTTCTCTACGACTTTGGAAGTCGCGAAGACATTCAGCGATCACTTGAGGCGCTTCGACTCGTCGCTCGTCTTCGCCCGATCACCGTCGTCGCGCGTGGGCGTGGTGTACGACACGAGATCGATTCGCGTCACCCATGGCTTGGGCAAGTGAATCGCGCGGAGCACTTTCCGCACTATTCGATTTATCGGTCGTAACTATTATACCGCTTCGCAAACCTCTCGCCTTACGGCTTCCGGTTTGCTACGCGAAACTGCTTCATCGAGCTTAACGCGTGAAGTACGGGATTAAGTAGATGCTCCATAGATCTGCGACGGCGGCGCCGATGTAGACGATCAGGCTCAGGTTGATCCATAGAAAAAAGCGCAACCAATGTTTGCTCTGAGGGTCTTCGATTCCAGCGGGGTTGCTTGCAAAGAATCGAAGCTCCCACAAAAGTTTTGCGCTCATCGCGAGTGCGCAAATCAAGTACGGCGAATGAACCGGCATGAAGACGGGCGCGAGAAGTGTGAGTGCGCAATACCCCAGGCACCAGATGACAATCTGTCGCACCGTCGGTTGAGCGCCGATGGCAACCGGAAGAGTGGGGATGCCGCCGCTGCGATAGTCTTCGCGAAAGCGAATAGCGAGCACCCAGAAATGGGGCATCTGCCAGAAAAAGAGAATCGCAAAAAGATACCAGCCGCCTGGTGCGCCTAGGTGTCCATCGGCCGCGACATAGCCCATCAGAATCGGAAGCGCGCCGGGTACCGCGCCTGGAATGGCAGCGTATGCCCAGTGCTTCTTCCACCAAAGTGTGTAGAGCCCGTTGTACGAAATCACGGCGAGAATGCCGAGAACCAAGAGATAGATGTCGACACGCGTAAGGATGATGAGGCCTGCGACGAGTGTGAATGCGATGAAGGCGAGTGCGCCAGTTTCCGTGATTCGGCCGCTCGGAAGAGGGCGTTTCTGAGTTCGTGGCATCGTCGCGTCGATTGCGCGTTCTTGATACTGATTGAGTGCGGAAGAGCCCGAAGCGAGAAGAAGAATTCCAAGAAGCGTGAGGCCGAGACGTGACCATTCAAGCGGGCGTTCAAATGGATGCCCGGCAAGAAATCCTCCCAGCACACTGATCAGAACCAGTGCGACGATTCCTGACTTAGAAAGTTCGCGAACAAGGGTGAGTTTGGATTTGAGTGAGGTCACTGCTGAAACGTCTAACGTGTTCCCGGAAGGGAATCTACGCCGGATGTTGGATGCCCCGATTCGAAGTGCGTGCTAAGACCAGATCAGGAGTCCCCCTCATGAAAAACGAATATGCCGCATCGCGTTGCGATGGTGGATTTGTGTTTCTCTATCTTGCGCTTCAGTTCGCCGTAGCCGGCGGAACGTTGAATGCGCGCGCCGACGAAATCCTTCCCGAAACGGGTCGGACTGCTCCCGGTCAGCTTCGCCCCCTTCGTGGAATTGGGGCCGGGGCAAGCATGGCGGCAAAAGAGGCCCGTGCTTCGCTTGAGAATCTTCCTTTCGACCCTAAGGACATCGCCATTTCTGAGCACCTCGGGGGGCAGGTTGCTACCCACGAGATTCGGCTCAGAGATGAGTCTGGCAAAGAGGTCCAGCTATCGCAGTATTTCGGGTCGCGTAAGCCCGTACTGCTGGCACTGGTTTATTTCGAATGTCCGTCACTTTGTAATCTCGTGCTCAACGGTATTCTTAAAGGAGTGAAGGCTCTGGATTGGGTTCCAGGGCAGGAGTTCGAGATTGTTACGGCAAGTATTAAGCCCCAGGAAACTCCCGAGCTCGCAGCCAAAAAGAAGGCTAATTACGTTCAGAATCTGGGTCCCGGAAAGCTCGGAGCGGCGGATGGTTGGCACTTCTTGACCGGGTCGGAAGAGCAAACTCGGAAGCTGGCCGATCAGGTCGGTTTCGGCTATCGCTGGGACCCTCGAACTCAAGAGTACGCTCATAGCGCTGCGATCTTTATTTTAACCCCCGAAGGCAAAATTTCGCGGTATCTTTATGGTGTCGACTACTCTCTGAAGGATTTGAAACTGTCTCTTCTGGAAGCCTCAGGCGGAAAGATCGGGACAGTGATTGATCGTATCCTATTGTTCTGTTACCGATACGATCCTATCACTCGAAAGTATTCGGTTTATTTGACCCGACTCCTGCAGGGCACGTCACTGGGATTGACGATTCTGTTGGGCGGGTACCTCCTTCTTTTCTGGAGCCGTCAGCGGCGCGAGAAGGGAAGAGCTCAAAGCTTAAAAGAAGCCTGAGCCGCATTAAAAAATAAACGCTCGCAAGGCAAACGTTATGACAATCATCAGCTGGCTCATCAACATCCTCCTGGTTCGCAACAGTTTCGCGGACGGACACTTGCCGCTTCAAGGTTCCGACGTCGCAGTCAAATGGGACATGCTCTACATGTTCCTGGTTTGGCTCAGCGTCTTCTTCTTCATCCTCGTCGTCGGCGGAATGATCTACTTCGCTGTGAAATACAAACAGCGTCCAGGTCTGAAGGCCAAGTACATCACCGGCAACGTTCCGCTCGAGGTCCTCTGGACCGCGGTTCCGTTCGTGCTCCTGATGGTGATCTTCGGCTGGGGCTACTACGTTTATAACGAAATGACTCGCGTGCCGACTGATGCCTACGAAGTACGCGTCGTCGGTAAACAGTGGCTCTGGCAGTTCCAGTACGACGACGGTCGTACCACCGTGAACGAACTCTACGTTCCAGTGAACAAACCCGTGAAGCTCCTGATGACGTCGACTGACGTTTTGCACAGTTTCTTCGTTCCGAACTTCCGCGTGAAGTCGGACGTTGTTCCGGGAATGTTCACGACCGTTTGGTTTGAAGCGAACGTGACCGGTAAGCATCAGGTTTTCTGCACCGAGTACTGCGGAACGTCGCACTCGCTGATGTTGGCGAAAGTCATCGTTCTCGATCCGACTCAGTGGGAAGCCTGGAAAGCCGGCAAAAAAGTCGGCGATATTCCAGAAGCTACCGACGAGGCTTCGAAGCCCGCTATCAGCCAAGTTAAATCCGAGCGCGACCACACGGTCGCAGCCCAATAATTCATCTCATCGAGGCACTCAATGGCACACGCTGCTCAGACTCAACCAGGTAAGCTCCCAGAGCATCACTACCTGAATCATGGCAAAGGTATCTGGTCTTGGATGACCACTCTCGATCACAAGCGGATCGGGGTCATGTACCTGTTCACGGTTCTGTTCTTCTTCTTGCTGGGCGGAATTTTCGCCATGCTGATTCGCTTGGAGCATCTTTCCGGCACTCAGACTCTGATGGACGCGAACACTTACAATAAGATGTTCACGTACCACGGCGCGATCATGGTGTTTCTGGTCATCATTCCAGGGATTCCGGGCGCTCTCGGAAACTTCGTGCTTCCGATCATGCTCGGCGCAAAAGACGTCGCCTTTCCGCGAATCAACTTGGCGTCCTACTATATCTTCGTCACCGGTGCGATCATCGCACTCTGCGCTCTGTTTTTCCGCGGCGCGGATACCGGCTGGACGTTCTACACTCCTTACTCGATTCGTACGAGCACGACGGTCATTCTCGTGGTCTTCGGCGCTTTCGTCGCGGGCTTTGCGTCCATTCTCACGGGCTTGAACTTCATCGTGACGGTTCACAAGCTGCGCGCACCGGGCTTGTCCTGGTCTCGCTTGCCGCTTTTCATCTGGGCGCTCTACGCAACTTCGATCATTCAGGTTCTCGCGACCCCAGTTCTCGCGATCACTTTGGTTCTTCTGATCATGGAACGCGTCGCGAAAATCGGGATTTTCGATCCAGCCTTGGGCGGCGATCCTGTGCTCTTCCAGCACTTCTTCTGGTTCTACTCGCACCCGGCCGTTTACATCATGATTCTTCCGGCGATGGGTATCATCTCGGAATGTCTGCCAGTCTTCTCGCGTAAGCCGATCTTCGGTTACAAAGCGATCGCGTACTCTTCATTCGGCATCGCGCTCATCGCGTTCGTCGTCTGGGGCCACCACATGTTTGTCAGCGGACAGTCTGAGTTCGCTAACTTCTTGTTCTCGCTGATCACGATGTTCGTCGCGGTTCCAACCGGCGTGAAAACTTTCAGCTGGCTGGCGACTCTTTATAAAGGGTCGATCCGCATGAACGCACCGATGCTTTATGTGTTCGGCTTCCTCGAGATGTTCACCATCGGGGGTTTGACCGGCGTGTTCTTGGGATCGCTGGCCATCGACGTGCATCTTACCGATACCTATTTCGTCATTGCGCACTTCCACTACGTCATGGTCGGCGGAACGATCATGTCGCTACTCGCGGGCCTTCATTACTGGTTCCCGAAAATGTGCGGTCGCATGTACTCGGAAGCTTCGGCTCGCGTCGGCTTCGTACTGGTACTGATCGGCTTCAATCTGACTTTCTTCCCTCAGTTCATTCTGGGTTCACAGGGCATGCCTCGTCGTTACTGGGCATACTTGCCGCAGTTCACCCGTCTGAATCAGATGTCGACGGTAGGCTCGTGGGTTCTGGCATGCGGCCTGGTTTGGACCGCGGTCTACCTTTTCCGCGATATGCGTAAGGGCCCGATCGCCGGCGACAATCCATGGGAAGCACTCACTCTCGAGTGGCAGACGACTTCGCCGCCTCCGCACGAAAACTTCATCACGACACCAACGGTCACGGATTGGCCGTATGAGTATCGCCATCAGAAAGCCTGAGGAGAAATCATGGCTAACACGACAGTAGCCCACGGTTCGGGCCACGGAACGCAGGGTTTTAAAGAGCACCATTTCGCTCACCACTTCGACAGCGCCGAACACGAGTTCGAGGCTTCGAAGCAGGGAATGTGGGTGTTCATGGTGACCGAAGTGTTGATGGTCGGCGGACTTTTCGTCGCTTACGCCATCTTCCGCGGTCTCTACACGGAAATGTTCAAAGAGGCGCATCGCCTGCTTTCGGTTCAGCTCGGGGCGACGAACACCGTCGTTCTGCTGATCTCGAGTCTCACGATGGCGATGTCGATTTCGGCAGCGCAGCGCGGACAGAAGAGCAAGTCGATTGCCCTTCTGGTAACGACCTTCCTCTGCGGATGTTGCTTTCTTGTGGTGAAGTTCTTCGAGTACTCACACAAGTTTCACGAAGGCACGCTTCCAGGCGGCAACTATCACTACGCTGAGTTGAGAGACCCGCACGCGGCGCTTTTCTTCTCGCTCTATTTCATGATGACCGGCGTTCACGCCTTCCACGTCATCGTTGGAATGGGTCTGATCGCTTGGTTGATCAAACGCAGTGCGAATAACGAATTCAGCCCGAGCTTTTACACTCCGCTCGAGCTGGTTGGATTCTATTGGCACTTCGTTGACTTGGTTTGGATCTATCTCTTTCCGCTTCTCTACCTGGTGGGCTAACGATGGCGCACGACAATAAAGATCACGGTTCTCATTCTCAGAAACATCATCACTACATCCTTCCGGATAAGCTCGCGATCATGGTGGTTGTCGCATTGCTCGTTCTCACCGCATTGACGGTGTGGACTGCGCATATGGACTTCGGCCGGTTGAACTTTCCGTTGGCCATGGTGATCGCTACGACCAAGGCAAGCATGGTCGCGCTGATCTTCATGAACCTCAGGAACGATTCGCGCGAGAACGGGGTCATCTTCATGACTTCCTTCTTCTTCCTGCTGATCTTCGTCGTACTGACGTCTTCGGATATTTTCTTCCGCGGCGACGTCTACGTGAAAGGTCCTTTGACTGCGGGAGGCGGCAAGGCTCAGTTCAAGAAGCCTTGGATTGCGACTCCTCAGATTCTCGCACACGGCAAAGAGCTCTTCTCGCAACAGTGTACTTCGTGTCACGGCGATCAGGGCTTGGGTAACGGTCCAGCAGCTGCTGGATTGGTGCCTCCTCCGCGTAACTTCACCGCGACCACGGGTTGGAAGAACGGTCACAAACCTAGCGGCATCTTCAAGACTCTGAAGGAAGGCAGCCCAGGGACTTCGATGGCTTCGTTCGCTACCTTGTCGACTGAAGACCGTTGGAGCTTGGCGAACTACGTCGCGAGCCTCAATCCACAGCCTGAGAAAGACAGTGAAGCGGATTTGAAAAATGCTGGCGTCGATCCTACGAAGGACACGATGGACGGCGGGTCTTCGGCTCCAACCATTTCCGTACGCCTCGCAATGGCTCGCATGGTTCAGCCTGAGCCTAAAGTCGGCGTCGTTCGCGAAGTGGTACCGACTGCGATTTCCGCTGTCGGCGCTGAGGGTCATCCCGGTGCTCGCTTCTACGCGACGAACTGCATTTCCTGCCATGGTGAGCAGGGTGAAGGTGCTGTCGTGAAGAACATGGGTGTTTCTCCGAAGGCGCTTCTGCGTGTCGGTGCGCTGCCTGGTTCCGAAGGCATGGCCAGCTTTGACCACTTCAAGCAGGCTCTCATTCGCGGTCTGCCGGGCGAAATGATGCCAGGTTACGGCCAGCTTACGAACACTCAGATGCAGGAGATCTTCAACTACGTGAAGACTCTCAGCGGCCGCCCGACGGCCTCTGCTAAAACTGAATAAGGCGTAGCAAACCGGAGCCGCAGGGCGAGGTTTGCGAAGCGGTATTAAAGAAGAGCTGGGTCCTAGACCCGGCTCTTTTTTTGCTTTGTTGAGGGGGTATGAGCACCCCACTGAGTTCCGTTCAGGATTGGCTTCTCGGAAGAAGCTTTGAGCTGTTTGCCCAACCGGCAGGTTCGGTCGCTCGCGTTCCGGAACCCAAGGGGAATCCATTCGGCTCTTACACATCGGCGGTGCTCAGCACAGGGATCGTGGTTTCAGTGCTCTTTGTGCTGCTCATTATTGGCGGCATGCTCTTCGTGAACTGGGCGTTTCTTTCGAAGCGAAAACAGGACCGCACAGGCGGAAGAAATCCGAGCGACGTCGCGATCCTTAAGGAAAATATCTGGCCTGAAGCGCCGTACGAAGAAAAAGAGTTTCCGGCGATGGTTGACGATGAAGAGCAGTCCGCGAGTGAGTCCGTTCCCACGCCGCATTCGGGGGGAACGGTCGCGAATATTCGAGCCTACCGTGAGCGAGCCAAGCAGCGCCGCCTGGAAGCGGAACGATTGATACGTGAAGGTGGCCAGGAGGGCCCGCCGGGTGTGCGCGTGATGCATAGCCAGGCTGGAAACCCTGTCATCGAACATGATATTCCGTCGGTCGAAGACTCTGAAAACGAGGACGGTAAGTCGTAAAGCCTTGAAGCTCGATTTTGTTTAATACAAAAAAAGGGCGGAAGCTTTCGCCTCCGCCCATCTGGCCCCACTTCTTCTGCTGCAAGAAATCAGGACCCGGCGCTATCCTGCGCCGTTTCTTAATACGCTTCGCAAACCTCGCCCTGCGGCTCCGGTTTGCTACGCGATGCTTACAGCTTCACCTTCGCTTCGCGATCGAACTCGATCTTCGTGCCTTGGAGGCGCGAGCTGGTGCGAGTCACATGAATCTGAACGATGATGTGATCGCCTTTGTCGAAGAAGCGTTTGAGGTCCTTAGCATCGATTCCGCTGATTGATTTAACGGCGACGTGAAGTTTGCCGTCAGTTCCTACGATCGCGGTTCTGGTGAGCACGGCGGCCCCGAGAGGTTTGCGTGCTCCGATCAGAGGTTTACGAAGCAAGCTGACCGTGTAAGACGTCTCGACTTTGCCAGAGAGCAAAGTCGTATCGGCAAACATCAGCTCGGCTGCGTCGTTTTCGCCCGACATCGCGATCTCGCCGACGTTCTCAGCGCGAGCGTACTCGGTTGGGTCAAGGGTACCCAGCTGGCGAGTCTCGACTTGGAAGAGAACCGGAGTTGCGATCGATGCGCCGCTGCGGGAAACGCGGAGGCGAACGAGATGGTCATGGTCCTTGAGAACGTTAGCGGTGACCGGAACGGTCACTTTCGACATTCCCACGGTTCCTGCGACCTGAACGTGGAAGCGGCTCTCACCAGCGTCAACGTCGATCAATTCGACGTCATACTGAGTCGTGCTGCGAACCACGGTGCCGGTGTCTTCGAACTGGATCTGGTAGGCATCCGTTGCGGACTTGGCGAGGATCAGATTTTTTACCGTGCGATCAGCGACGTCAGCACCCTGATATTTAGGTGTAGCCGCAAGCACGATCACGATCTTGTCAGTCATGATCTGATTCGAGACGACACGGTAGGTGAAGACTGGGCCCGCAACCGTGATGGCTACGACAGGCTGAGTTTCAGAGCCGCTGAGAGAAAGCGTGATGGCGTCTTGTTCGATTCCCTGAAGTGCGGAGTTCTGTGGGAACTGAATTTCGACAGGTACTGCGTACTGGCGGACGAAAATCTGATCGGTGATCGTGCGAGTGCGCATTTCGGTGCGGTAACGGGTTTCGTCGCGATACCGAGTTTCCGTGCGGTAGCGAGTTTCGTTGCGGTAACGGGTGACCGTGCGGGTGTGTGGAACACTGACGACGTCGCAGACCTGGCGAGTCTCAGGATGGCAGACGCGATCGGTGCTGCAGACGTTGCGAGGACGGTTGACCGTCGTGCAGGTGCGCTGACCGTTTGGCGCGGTATTGCAGATCTGGCTCGGCTCGTTTTCGGTGTGGCAGTGTTGAACGTTGCTGCAGGAGTTGTAGCTCTGGTTGTAGCAACGGTTTTCAGAGGTGTAGTAGGTCTCGGTGTCCTGGTAAGGAACGGAGACGGTGTAGGCAACCTGAGCGTCGTAGGCGACCGAGACGGTATAAGGCACCTGAACCGGTTCAGTGACGTTGTGTTGTTCCTGGCGATAGATGTTTTGGCTCAGCACTGGCTGGAGGACCAAGTCCGAAGCGGCGTTTCGAGTCATCGAAATGCGGGGCTGAGCGACTGGGTCGTCTGCGCGAGCGATGCTCACGAGTGCGGCTGAGGCGGCAAGAAGTACGGCGAGTCGGCGAAGTAACATGATCTGAAGGCTCCCATTGTCCCAAGGTATAAATTCGTTGTGGCATGGGAGAGCAAGAGCGGTGCCGACGGCCGGCTGCTGACTATTGAACGGTATAAGTCTATAAAATCAAATGGTTGAATAGATTTTAGGAGTAGGTCCCGGGCGGAAGCCTCAGTGGGAGACTGTCCCTGGTGCCGCCCCGACACCGGCGATCTGTCCGTGATGGCCCTAAAGACCGATAAATCTGATTGGGTATATTGACGCAATACGTCCAAAGGCGTAGCACAGCGCTGGGACTGGAGCCCTTCGCATGAAAGCCTTAAGAACCCTCAATCTCAGCATGGCCATTTCGATCGCAGTCGCCGGTTCAGCCGGGTGCACAAAAGTCGCGCCTTCGGTTCCCAAGGGACCAACCACGGAGAACCTCGTCGTCGCAGGACAGACCGATGTTCGTCGTCAGATCGGTGATAGCGACAACCATTTCACCGTCCTCGGAACGGGCGCCGTTAAGTATCTTCTTCGGAGCGGGTCTTTACTGGCTGGAACCTCGAAGGCCGCGCTCGATGCGCTTTCGGATTTAAATTCGCTCCAAGTGGCTCTTCCACGGACCTTATTTAACCAACACCAAGTGTTGGGTGCCGTGATCACTCAGGTGTCGGATCAAGATAACGAAGACATGGGCAATTTGAAGCTCACGGATCTTCCGGCGCTTCATGTTCGTGGCGTCGTTGCGTCCCGTGATGGCGGAAAGTTTTTGGATCTGATGGGCTGCGAAGAGAAGTGTACGGAAACTTCGCCGCAGAAAGTCTTGTTCTCTCTTCCGATCACAGGCGAAGAGCCGGGTGGCCAAGCCATTGTCGTTGATCTGGCTTCGGTCGGAAAAGACTTCAACCTGATTTCGCTCCTCGATCCGAAAGGCGAAGACTTGCAGCTTAAGACGAAGCTCGCTCGCACGGTGCGCGTTGACTACGATCTTTCAACGTTGGTCTTTGATGTCGAGTCCCACTTGATTCCACTCGACGCCGCTATCGACGACCCGTCGGTTCATGTGACTGTCATCACGAGTCGCTGGTATTTGAAACTCGCCTCGGCCTTCAATCCGGCTTTCGTCGCTCGTGAAGCGACTCCTGGGGTTGGCTTTTTCATGACTGGCCGTGGAACCACGGACCATATCACCCGTTTTAGCCTCGAGGAGACGGGCTCAGGCGCACCCGTGAAGTACTATGTTAAAAACGTTCCGACTCGTTACCGCGCTTCTTTTGCTGGTGCCTTTGATGAGTGGAATGCGAAGCTCTCGCCGGTTTTTGGTCACGCACTGATAGACTATGAGTTCGTCGAGTCGACCGATCCTCGCTATCCGCTGCTCGTTCCAGGCGACGTTCGTTACAATATCGTTGAATGGGATCTCGACAATAAAGCCAGCTACGGCGGGCTCGGACCTTCGATCGCGAACCAGATGACGGGTGAAACCTTTTCGGCCAACGTCTTGATTCAGGGACCGACGGTCGAAGTTCTCTACAAGGCTTGGTTTGGAGCAAACGATCAGGCGCAGCAGCTTCGTGCCATCGGTCAAGTCGCGGCGGCGGAGCGTGTCTTGAAAGACGCGCAGTTTGAGCTGCAAAACAAACTCGATGCTCTTAAGTCTCCACGCCTCTCGCTGAAGACGGGACGTGGAACGGAGTTCCGCGTGGTTTCGCAGCTTCAAGGTTTGGAAGATCCGGCGATGTCGCCTTCGAAAGATTTCGAAGAGATTCCTGCTGGGTTTGATTACGACCATTACATGGCGGGCTACTTCCACGACATGCTCGCGCACGAGCTTGGACACAATCTCGGACTTCGTCACAATTTCCGCGGAAACCTGGGGGCCCTTCAAGGTCCTGGAGAAATGCCGAAAACCGGCGAAGTTTCGCGCTCCGTGATGGAGTACCTCGGACGTGGCTTCCGCTATCAAGATCATATCGGTGAGTACGACGTGATGGCGTTGACCTACGGATACCTGGGGACGACACCTGGCCACACGAACTGGTTCTGTACGGATGACGACGCGCTTTCTGCTGATTCCAAGAATTCAGCTGAGTGTTCTCCCGACGACGCGACTTCGGATCCGTTTGGGTTCTTCGAGCTTCGCTTGAAGCGTGCTGTAAACCTCGTGACTGGATCTGATCAGCCGGGTGCTCCGGTTTGGACGGTGAAAGAACTCAGAGGCAAGCTCGATGTCGCCGTGAACGGACTCAGTGCCTATGCCGCAACAGCGACTGAAACTTCCGCTGAATGGACGAACTTCTTCGGCAAGCCGGGGCGTCCGGACCAGTCAGATGGGGTTCGCGCTTATGTCGTTGGGCGAATGAATCAGCTTCTTTGTCAGACGGATCTGGATGCGGCGATTGCTCAAAAGCCCGTTGCGCAAGACCGCGAGAAAGCTCAGTCGAGCTTAGAAGAGCTTCGCGCCGCGGTGGTTGAGACCTCGGCGACTTGGAATGTGTTTAAGCCAGGCGAAGTGGGTTGCGCTCCGGTAGTTACCGGCCAACCTTCTCGTTAAGGCATCAGTCTTCGGTAGGGGAAGAAGCAAACCCGTCTGGGTCGCATTGAAGCGACTTGGGCGGGTTTTTTTAATGCTGTGCAGGCTTTTTGACGAAACGTGAACAGGACGTCCACGTGAATAGATTTCTAGTCTCCCTCATTCTGATCGCATTCTCGGCGCTGGCACTGGGCTCGGCTCCCGATGATTGCAATTCCGTACTCAAGCGATCACTCGACTCTGTCACCGAGATTGTTCTTTCTGATCTGCGTGTTGATTTCGAAAAGTATGAGCTCAAAATCCTTTCGCAGAAGCTCGACAAGGGCCG
>FSTL01000374.1_pt1 | contig 12789 bp, 15 predicted proteins | sample 1637241 | NCBI WGS metagenome assembly FSTL01 (sample SAMEA3914819, study PRJEB12502) | metagenome | biome: forest; material: soil | place: Canada | collected 2010-06-26 | depth 0.3 m | reverse complement strand
TCGATTAGAGGAAGAACTCGACTGCGCCGTAAAGGACCGCAGTGAGAACGAAGCCCCAGGTGATCACGCCTTTGACGGTGGTGATGACGCCGGTTTTTCCTTTGATCGCGTTGAACTCGATACCCAGAATCACAATGGCTGCGAAAATCGTCAGTCCCATGTAGTTCGAGTCCGAAGCGGTTGCCACTGGAAGGTGACGTGCTGCAGCCATGAAAAACAACATCGGGATAGAGAACAGGACGTTGTGACGAGAAGCGAGGCCCGCTTTAGCGCCAGCAGCGGCTGCGTCTTTGCCAGGAATCGGGGTGCCCATTGCGTTGGCGATGACGATCTTCTGGTTAGGCCAGATGATGCCCCAGACGTTCAGGAACATGATGAGGCCCATCGACATGCCGAGGGTGATGTTCACGCCCCAAGCCGATGCGAAAGAGCCCATGCCGCCCTGGTGAGCGCGGATCATGATGATCGCGAGGCCGAAGAGCAGGGTGTAGAGCGCGCCGAAGCGGAACCACCAGAGAGCGCGTGGAACGAGCTTCTGAATGGCAGCTTTTTTCGTGTTGGCGTCGGTTTCACCGAAGAAGGCGCCCTGGACGAAGTTGAAGTAGTAGAGGTGGCCGATCCAAATCACGCCGAAGAAAATGTGCATCCAACGAAGCGCGAAGAGCAGTCCATCCAATGAAAATAGAGCGATCCCGGTGCCGGTCATGGCAATACCCCTTTCAAAATTTTGAGTGATGCCCCATTTTTACCATTATGGTCGGGTTCGCGCCAATTCTTAAATTCGTGAAATCAGGGAAGCTTTGGTGCCTCACCAGTTTCCTGAGCTTCCTAAGTTTCCTGGCTATTCAGTCGGCGCAAGCCGATTCTCTCGATTCATCGACTTGGTATATTCCTGGAACCTTCATTCAATCTCTCTCGGTTACGAGACATGTCATGGACGAAGCCGTGACTTACGGAACGCTTCAGGAAAAGAAGCGAGCCCAGGTGAATGAGTTCGATGTGGAACCCGAGGTGGACGTACGCCCAACGAGCCTCGCATGGACTCTGGGCTATACGTTTTCCAACTTCGACACGCCTGCAGGACTGGTAACCGCGCTACCGAACGAAACCGACCATGCCTTCCATGTCGGTTTGATCTGGGAAATACTTCGTGACCTCAATGCGTCGATTATTGCGCGGATGGGGACGATACCGTCAGAAGACTATCGAGAGGGCGAAATCGAGCTCAACGTCGGAAATCTCGAGTTTCTTCGCGAGAAACCAAAGTCGGTGAAGGAGTCCGCCGACGAAGAAGACGAATTTCTTTCGAACTATGCGAGGCTCACTCGTCGCCAACAGCGGCGTGATGAAGAAGAGCGGCGTCGCAAGAATGAAAAAGTTTTCGAACGGCCCGCGCCGCGCGTGTTCGAGGAGCGTTCTCTCTTTGCTCGCGGATATATTTCCTGGAGTCGCCATCTTCTTTTGACTCAAGGTAAGGAGCTGATGGGCTTTCATTTTGGCCCACAGTTTTTCTATCTTCCACACCCGACGACGACCTTTCGGTTCACGACAATCGTTTCTCTCTACGACACGCCATCTGCTTTATTCATGGCACGGTTGAAACGCCCAGGGCCGCGCTCGCCCTTCGCTGAAACGATGACTGGGTATGCCGATTTCACCTGGTTGATGAAGGGTCTTCCGGGTTTCACATTTGCCGGTGGCGTCGTCTACGACGTAGCAGGACCCTGGCTTTTTGATGTGGCGGGCAGTCTGAATCTGTACGGCAATGACACGGTTTCGGTCGCAGGTGCGGCGAGTGCTTACCGAACGATTCTACCCAGGTTGACTGCAGGGGTAGCCTTGGATCTTGTGGTTACGACATTCACCCTGACCACGTTTTCTCTCAAGCTGTCTTATGATCTTTAAGACCCAGGCTGACACGGAAGCAGGCGCCATTGAGGGGCGATTTTAAGATTTCAATTTTTCCGTTCATGCTCTGAACCGCCGCAAGCACGGACGGCAGCCCAAGACCGGTTCCGGTTTTTTTGGTGGTGTAGAAGGGCTCAAAAAGGCGGGCGCGTTCGGAAGCTGGAATGCCAGGACCATCGTCGTGAACTTCCAGAATGGCAGAGTCGCTTGTGTGAAACGCGCGCACTTCGATCTGGCCGGCGCGGTCGGGACCGATCGCTTCTGCGGCGTTAATCAAGAGATTGGAAATGATCTGATGAAAACTCGTGGGCGAGACCCAGCCTTTTAAAGGCGAGTCGCTATCATCGAGTCGAAGTTTGACGTCATGGGGGCGAACGGAAGGATGACGGGTGACGAGATCGAGACTTTGTTCAATCAATGGTTTGAGTGCGCGAAGTTCGGCGCCAGAACTGTTTCCGTAGCTCAATGAGCGAAGTCTTTTACTCATCTCCGAGAGGCGCGAGACGGACTCTTGAACTCGAGCCAGGTCACCAGCGACAGCTTTGTCGGTGGATGCTTTTTCTTGGAGGAGTTCAAGGCGGATGCCGATTGCACTCAGGGTGTTGTTGCAGTCGTGGGCGACCGCTGCGGCCATGACTCCAGCCAATGCTCTTCCTTCCGAAAGCAGCAGCGCTTCGCGGATCTGCATTTTCTTTTCGGTTTCGCGCTTCAGTCGGCGCGCAAGCAAGTAGGTGACGACGAAAAGGAGAAGCCCGGAGACAGCGATGAAAACCGTGCCTTTGATTTTTTCGATTCGTTCCAGATCATCGAGTGAAGTGGCGACCGCTCGGGCCAAGCGGCCAGAGAAAGTGATGTAGGCACTCGTTAAAACGATGTACCCACCCCCAAGGGTCGCCGCGAACCGAAAAGGTGAGGCGACGACTCCGCGTTTCAAACCAGCACTTCGTTCAAATCGCGTCCGGAGATTCCCATGAGATACAGAATGGAACGCAGATTTTTCTGATTGATCGAAAAGTCTGCGTGCTCGCGAACCAGGGGTTTTGCGTTGAAGGCGATTCCAAGTCCTGCGCGCTCGAGCATCGGAATGTCATTCGCACCGTCGCCAATCGCGATGACTTGGTCTGCGTGAATGTTTTCCTGCTGGGCGATCAGTTCGAGGAGATCGGCCTTGCGTTGAGCATTGACGATCGGCGGAATCACTTTTCCGGTCGCTTTGCCCTGATGCATTTCAAGTACGTTGGCGTAGGCGTAGTCGATGCCAAGTTTCTCCTTGAAGCGATCCGCAATGCAGGCGAAACCACCGCTGATCAGTGCGGTTTTATAGCCCAATTTCTTCAAAACACGAATCAGATCGGCAGCGCCGTGAGTGAGCTCGATGCGAGAAAAAACGGCGTCGATCTGCGCGTTGGTCAAGCCCTTGAGCTTCTCGACGCGAAGCCTGAGGCTCTCATCGAAATCCATTTTCCCCTTCATCGCAGCATGGGTCACTTCCGAAACTTCGTCATAGCGTCCGCACTCGCGCGCGAACTCGTCGATGACTTCGTTTTGAATGAGGGTCGAATCCATGTCGAAAACCACCAGGCGTTTCGAACGGCGATAGAGTCCTTCGGCCTGAAGAGCGATGTCGACGCGCTGTTGATTCGCGATTTCGAGGAGTTCTTTTTTAAGTAGGCGACGGTCGATCTCTTCGCTCGATGAAACGAGGAGTTCCACGCAGCCGAATTCGCCTTCGCTCAGGCGTTCAATTTCATCGATATTCACGCGGTACTTGGCCATGACGGCAGTTACTTCATGAAGAGCCCGGGCACTGATCTGCGGGGCAATCAGAGTGACGGCGTAACGATACGCTTTGCCGCGCCACTGAGTTTTTTCGAGAAGCTGGGAAGTCATGACTCGAAACTCGAGCTTCATTCCGAGTTCGTGCGCCTTAAAGAGCAGGTCTTTAATGATGGTCTTGTCTTCTTTGTCAGAGCCCATCTCGAAGAGAATCGAAAGCGAGAGAAGTCCGTGAATCACAGCCTGCCCGATATCGAGAATCGTAAGCTTTCCCTGGCTGAGAATACCGGTCAGCTCGGAGGTAATCCCCGGGGCATCTTGGCCAGAAACCGTTATGAGAACGACCGAATTACTCGAGGCGGTAGGGTTCGAAATGGGCGTAGCGGACATAGGTCGTTAGGGTAACAGAATTGCGGGGTCTTGCAACATGGCGAACCTATTCGGGAATTTTCTGAAGCAATACCTGACTGATGTGCTACACTAATTATAGGGCAAGTCTCTTAGGGGGGATTATCCATGGTTTCAAAGACTTTTAGTGTTCTGGGGGTTCTGTTGTTGGCCGCTTTCCTGTCGATGCCGGCTCAGGCTGCGCAAAAGACGATGGGCAAGGGGCGCTCCATCGCGTCCATTTCGCCGGGAAGTTCGGTTGCGGTTCCTGACCCGCTCGACCTGTCTCATATGAAGCCAGCATGGTTCACTAGCGCGAAGATGCCTGCTGCGCATTCCGTGCTCGGCAACCCAGCGATGTCGCCCGTGGTTCTGGGTGGCAAATATAGTTTTTACGACGACTCGGGAGCTTCAGTTCTATCGCCACGAAGAAATCCGCTCGCGAACGGCTACTTCTTCTTTCACTAATCGCAGTTATCAAAATCACAAAGTCTCGAACCTGGTCTGGATCATTTATGCGTGTTGAGAGCAGTGATAAGCGCGGTCTGATGGGAGCGATGGTTTGCATCGTTTCCGCGGTAGTTTTTTCAGCAGGATATTGGGTCCATCTCGTGCAGATGCAGCCGAGTGTCGGAGCGTCTGAAACTGGACCGCGACAGGCCGCGGGCAGTATTTCCAAAGGACATCGAGCCGCCGTCGCAGGCGGTCCGCACGGAGCGCTTTGGGTGAGACTCAACGACGCTCAAGCGCTTAAGGTCGCAGGCAAATTCGACGAGGCCGGCCAAGCACTTAGGGGCCTCTTGGCGATGGGAACCAAGGCTTTGAATAGCGAAGATTACGACGGCCCAATGAGCTTCTCGGCTAAAGTTCACGACGAGCTCACGGAAGTGGAATGCCTCCAAGCTCGAGGCGAAGGAAAAAACTTTCGTTCACGTGAAGAAGCTTCCTCTGCAATCGTCGATGCCTTCAAGAAGGGTGACGTGCTCCGAGCATCCGGTTACGCCTCGTGCGGATTCGAGCTCGGACCGACTGCGGCCGACGCTCTTCCGATCATGCGTCCTGAGGTTCTCGTTCCAATTCTTATGTCACGGCTGACTAAGGCCTCTTGGGAAAGAGCCACTTGGAAGGCTGAGCTTTCGATGCTTCAGGTGATTGACGAGAGCAACGTACCGTTTGAATTTCACTTGGTGGCCACCGACTTTGGTTGGCAGTGGGTGGGTCTCACCGTGGGCGAACGCGCTCTTCGGGAGCTTGATTCGGCCTATGCGTTTGCATCCATGAAAAAATAGGGCGAAAAAATAACGCGATCGGTGAGCTAGGCCGCGACCGGCATGTCGTCGTCGGTGGTGGTCTCCGCCTGCGATGCTTTTGCTGCGGTCCATAGATCGCAGAACGCCTGATAGTTTCTGCAGATCTGATTCGCGGCTTCGTCGCGACTCCATTTGCCCTGCTTGACCCCGACGAGCGGTTCCCAAAAGATAGTGCGTCCCACCGCAAATCCGATCAGCCCTGGAACCTTGGCCGCTGTGCCGAGCCAGTGTCTGACTTTCTCTGCGTTTTCGCCTCGGCCAAGAACGATGACACCGACTTGGTCGCGTCCATTTTTCCGCGCCTGACCGGCCACACGTCTCGAATCTATTTCTGTTTCAATTCCTTCAAGCTTCCATACATCGGGCTCAATCCCGTTGGCTTGAAGTTCGCGCATGGCTTCGACCATCAGATTGGGGCGAAGGACTCGGTCGTAACTCGTAACATCACCACCCACGCGTTCCAGCTGTTTTCCGGTCGCCGGGACGAGAAGTTCAAACATGAACTGATGTCCGTTTGCATGACAGTAGTCCGAGAGCTGTTTGAGCTTTGCGGATTGGCGATGATTCATTTCCGAGTCGCCTTCGGGATTGAACCGAACCAGCACCTTCACAAAGGTCGGGTCGAATTTCTCAATGTGCGCTCCAAAGTCTGACCCGTACTCGAAATCAAACTCCTCTTGCCCGGATTTTTCGGCTGGAACCGCGGTGATGAGTCCAAGCTCTCTGGCTTCACGAAGAATCTGAGTGCCGAACTGCTCATCGACTAGGATGCCGGCTTTGTCCTTTGGAACGCCCGCTTTCAGGGCCTTCTTTACGCCTTCGAAGATGATCTGCTTGTACGAGGCGATTTCCCGGGTCTCGTCCGGGGTAGGGGAGCGGCCTTTGATACCGAAGAGCTTTTCCTGAAACGAGCCGCGGTGGTCGAAAGGAAGGATATAGAGGTCGTTATACGGGGGGTGGGCCATTTTTTAACTCCCATTGGGCATGGTGCAAACCTGCTTCCAACGGAATCTCAACAGAACCTTGTCATGAGTCGGACGGTGGTTTTGCCGTAAAGTAGAGTGAATGATTACTACAATGAAAGAAATCGGATCTCTGTACCTACTTCTCTTCACCGGCGCAGCCCTAGGCTACGCAGTGGTGACCGCGCTCAGCGGACAGCTGACCTAAAGTCTTCTGTTCTTAAGTGCCGGCAATTCGCGCCGTGGTTTCTCGAGTCCGTCTTGGGTCAGATCGGCCCAGACTACTCCAGGACCATCGGAGCGTTCGGCAAGGATTCGGCCCCACGGGTCGATGATGCGAGTATGGCCATGAGTTTCGCGGCCGTCGAAGGGCTTTCCGAATTGCGCAGGCGCAATGACGAAGGCCTGGTTTTCGACCGCGCGCGTGCGGGTCAGAATATCCCAGTGAGCTTTTCCAGTAAGGGCCGTAAACGCAGCTGGAATGAAAATCATGTGTACGTCTTCATCCGCCATCTTGCGATAAAGTTCGGGAAACCGAACATCGTAGCAGATGGAAAGACCCATGTTTCCCCAGGCCGTTTCTGCAACGACGACTTTTTTTCCGGGCACGACATGATCCGATTCGCGATATTTGCGATCGGGAAGATCGACATCAAAGAGATGAATTTTATCGTAGCGGGCGTGGATTTCGCCTTCCGGTGAAATGAGCAGGCTCGTGTTGGTGATATTCGGGCCGGCTGTTTTGCCCGCGGCTTTTTTTCCAAGAATCGGAATGCTTCCGCCGACGATCCAGATGTCCTGCTCAGCCGCCCACTCTTGAAGTGTTTCAACGGTCGGCCCTTTGAGGGTCTCGGCGCCGGCCTGGAATTCCTCGGCGTTGTCAGTGAAGAGCGAGAAGTTTTCTGGGAACGCGACGCAGTTCGGGTCCTGAACCAGGGCTTCCATGAGGAGGCGATGCGCCTCGTTCATGTTGGCGTTTTTATCGGGGGTAGAACACATCTGAATAGCGGCGGCTCTCATAAGACCTCTCCGCAAACTTTGGGGAGGGAGAGGGGCCCTCCGGCTCCGGTTTGCTACGTTAGCATCGGAACCTAGCGTAAATGCAGGCTTTCTGCTAGTCATAGCGACATGGCTCTCAGCACTCAGCCTTACAAAGGCACCCGCGATTTCTACCCCGAAGACATGCGCTTTCGCCGATGGATGTTCGGCAGCCTTCGTAACACCGTCGAAATGTTTGGTTATCAGGAATACGACGGCCCGATGCTCGAGCCTTTTGAACTTTACGCCGCGAAATCGGGCGAAGAGCTCGTGAACCAGCAGCTTTATTGGATGATGGACCGTGGCGACCGTAAGCTCGCAGTGCGCCCCGAAATGACGCCGACACTGGCGCGTATCGTCGCAGCCAAGATCAATGAACTTCCGCGCCCGATCCGCTTGTTCAGCATTCCGAACCTTTGGCGTTACGAGCGCCCACAGCGCGGCCGTCTGCGTGAACACTGGCAGTTGAACGTCGACTTGCTCGGCGGCGACCCGATCTTGGCCGATGCCGAGATCCTGAGTGTCGCACTTGAAGTGGTCGGCGCATTTGGTGGGGCCGACCGTGTTTCGATTCGCGTGAACAATCGCCGTCTGATGGATGCATTCTTTCGCGAGAAGCTTGGCCTTTCGGCAGAAGCAACCTTGGCGACGACCAAGGCCGTCGACGCTCGCGCGAAAATCGGCGAAGAAGCTTACGCAAAATGGCTCGGTGAAATCGGAGTCAGTGCCCAGCAAAAGGCTGATCTTGACGCGTTCTTCCAGTGCCCATTTGAAAAGGTGGCCGAGCTGGTGCCTGGTGCTGGTGTCGACGAGCTTGGTGCATTGTTTACGATGCTGAGAGAATCCGGCTTCCGCGTGGGCTCGGCCTGCGAAGAAAAAGAAGGCAAGCCCGTCGCGCAGGTCGTGTTTGATCCGACCGTGATGCGCGGCCTCGACTACTACACGGGCACCGTGTTTGAAGTTTTCGATACCTCGCCTGAAAACCGCCGCGCGATGTTCGGTGGCGGCCGCTACGATAACCTGATTGGGTTGTTTGGAAATCACAAGCTCAGCGGCGTGGGTTTCGGAATGGGCGACGTCACGCTTCAGCATTTCCTTGAAACGCACAAACTCGTTCCGCAGATTGAAACCGGAATCGATGCGTTCGTGACTCTTCCTAAAAAAGAGCTTCGCGAAAAATCAGAACAGATCGCCCGCGCACTTCGGGCTCAGGGCCTGAAAGTCATCACGCCGCTTTCTATTGATGGTTTTGGAAACCAGCTGAAAGCGGCCAATAAGCTTGGTTCGCGGTTTGCTGTTCTCTTGGGAGATACCGAACTCGCGGCCGGCAATGTCGCCGTGAAGGATCTGAAATCAGGCGAGCAGCACACGGTCGCGATTTCCGAACTCGCGGCGTCGATCAAAAAGCTTCTATAACGCGCATCTCAACAAAAAGTAGCCGGATACCTTGAATCGCCTCGTACTATTCGACATCGACGGAACTTTGCTTCGCGGCGGATCGCTCTGGGGTGATTCGTTCATCCGTTCGATCAAGGCCGAGTTTCCAGATCTTGCGTCGAGCCCGGGTACCGGCGAGAAAATCGCGCGGATTAAATTCGGCGGAAAAACGGACGGACAGATCTGTCGCGAAGTTTTGACCGCGGCAGGACTGAGTTTAGAAGAAGCGATTGCGGCGACGCCGAGAATCGTTGAAGGCTATTTGCGCCGCGCGCGCGAAGGGCTTGTCGTCCGCGCTCACGAAATGTGCGTGCTTCCCGGTGTCGTTGAAGTCTTGCGAGGGCTCGCGGCAGAGCCATCCGTTTGTCTTGGGCTTTTGACCGGAAATGTCGAAGCCGGCGCCCATTTGAAACTCGAGACAGCGGGACTGCTCGAATTCTTTCACGACGGAAGCGGCTTTAAGCTCGGAGCCTTTGCCGACGATCACCACGATCGTTACGAGCTACCGCTGATCGCAGTGAAAAAAGCCCAGCAACGGCTCGGCATTCGCTTCGAAGGAAAACAGGTCGTCGTGATCGGCGACACGATTCACGACGTGAACTGCGGAAAATCAATCGGCGTTCGCGCGATCGCAGTAGGCACCGGGCACGGCGTGACTCGCGAAGAGCTCGTCGCCGAAAACCCGGATTTCTACTTCGATGATTTGACTTCGACTGAAGCGGTACTAGACGCGATCAGGCGATAACGGCGAGTGGTCGATTAGAACCAGACGCAGTTCGCAGCGGCTTGTCCGTTAATGAAGTACGCGCCCCAAGCGAATGGGGTGACGAACACGAACTCGCAAGCGCCTGGAGCAAGAACGAAGTTCGCCCAGTTAGAAACTGGCTGACCGAACTGCGTGTAACCGACAACTTGAACTGCGCAATTCATTGGGCGGAAGAATCCGCCGACGTTACAAACCTGAGCTTCCACACGAGCAGGTGTAACGAAAGCAGGAATCGCGACTGGAAATGCATTTGCGCTCGAAGTGAGGCCCGCGAACACCAATGCGAAAGCCACCATCGAAAATCCGAAAAACGTTTTCATATAAATCCCCTGAAAAGTCCCACCACAGCCTGAAGGCAGTAGTTTTATCTCTGCAGCGGCTATAATTCGGCGCGCCGCCGCGGGCAAGAAAAAGGTAAAAACAACCCCGGGTACTTTTGGCTATGCAGTGCGCCAAGTAATGTCGCGCCGCATAGCCAAAAGTACCCGGGGTTGTTTTTACCTTTTCAGCCATTCGAAAAACTCGGCCATCGAATCGACGATGGCGACGGGGCGAAGATCCGGGCGATCGCGAACGGGCGCCTCGAGAATCTCGCGAGAAAAGTTCGTCGTGACGCCGACGCAGCGCATCCCGGCTAGAAGTCCGGATTCGAGCCCTGGAGGTGCGTCTTCCATCACTAGGCAATCCTCGGGCTTGATGTCGAGTTGAGCAGCAGCGACCAAATACGGCGCTGGGTTGGGCTTCGCGGCCGGAGCGTCGTCGCGCGAGACCTGAACTTCCAAATACGGCAGTAAACCCGTCACGGTCACCGCGCGCATCATCTCGCGCCGTTTTGCGTTCGAAACCACGCCGGTTCGAATTCCCTGGGCTCGCAACCACTTCAGGCATTCAACCGTCTGCGGGTAGGACTGAAGTCTTCCTTCGAGCCCTTCCAAGTAGATATCGTTCTTTCGAACCGCGAGCTGGCTCAGGTTGTAATCCCGCGGCTTCCATCCCGGGCGGTACTTGTCCAGGAGCCGACCTAAAATCACCGGGGCGGTTTGCCCGACCTGGGCCCTGATCAGTTCCGGATCGTAATCAATCCGAAGCTCCTTCATCAGCGCGCCCCAGGCATGCCAATGCAAAGGTTCGCTGGCAACTAGCGTCCCGTCATTGTCAAAAAGCACGGCTTTGGGCATTGAGAGAGTTCTAGAGGAGCTTGTACCCATGACCCCAATTTCTATTCCAGCCAGTCTCGAAGTTCTACGAGTATCTCCCGATGCCATCATTCCCACGCGCGCCCATCCGGGAGACGCCGGAATGGATCTCTACGGTCTCGAAGACGTCATCTTAGGTGCCCGCCAAGGCAAGATGGCCAGGACCGGAATCGCGATGGCGATTCCTCACGGATTTGTCGGAATGATCGCGGATCGCTCATCACTTGGAAAAAAAGGCGTGAAAACTGCGGGCGGAATCGTCGATGCCGGCTACCGCGGCGAAGTGCAGGTGATTCTCTGGAATCTAACCGACACCGAAATTCTTCTCGCGAAAGGCGAACGCATTGCCCAGATGTTGATCTATTCGATCGCGACCCCGGCAGTGGTAGAGGTGGGAAGTTTGGATGAGACGAAACGTGGGGCGGGTGGTTTTGGAAGTACAGGGAAGTGAGAAGAGAAGAAGTGTGGCCCGAAGGGCGAACCTGTTAAACCTCCGGGCCACGTGTGGAACCCTGTTCCACGGTCGGAAGTCACTGCAAGGAAGCGGCCAACTGTGGGCCCCACTGTCCTTCAGGGTAGTGACGCGCCGCGAGCTCGATGTGTTCAACCTCTTCGTCTGCAATTTTCCCAAAGATTTCCGCGCTAATCGGGTCGTGTGATTTCATCGCGTCGCGGAAACGAACGCCGGCCCGACGACCGCGCTCTTCTGCGTTCGCAATGTAAAATGCAAAGTCCCGTGCATTTTGACATGCCATCAACGAATGCCACAGGTGGTCAGAAACCGTCTTTTCGCGCACGTCGACGCCGAGGTCTTCCATGCGTTTGAGTAACCAACCCAGGTGACGGTCTTCGGCGCGCGCCAGTTCTGCCCATGCCTGACGAAGTAACTCCGGTGCATCGGTAAAAAACTGAGAGGCCCAGTTGAAGGCTTCGCGCGCCTGGATTTCGGCGAATGCCGCGGCTCGAAGTCGGTCCGAGACGCCTTCGGCAGTATTGATCGACCGAGGTGCCACCGGTTTTGGAGAAACCACAAACGGGGACCAGTCTGGAGTCGGCCGATTTGAAAGATCGGGGAGGTTCATTTCTTCAATCCACCGAGTTTACAAAGGATTTTGAAGTGAGCCGGGGTGATCGGCATCACCGAAAGACGCGATTGGCGAATGAGTGGCACTTCTTTCAGAGAAGCGGTGCTCTTGATCGTGGCTAGGGTCACGGGCTCGGCGAAGGCTTCGCCCACTTTTAGGTCGACCTGAACCCATTCGTTCTTGGCGTCTTCAGGGTCTGGGTCTTTATACGCCGTACGGCTCACGGTCGCGGTTCCGACCACGGCCTTGTCGTCGCCGCTATGATAAATCAGCGCGACATCGCCTTCTTCCATAGCCTTCAAGGAGTTACGTGCCTGAAAATTCCGAACGTCATTCCAGTTCGTCTTCTTCTGTTTAAGGAACGTATCAAAGCTGTAGGTGGAAGGTTCAGTCTTCAAGAGCCAGTACTGGGGCATATGTCGCCCTCATACCATATTTAATTGAAGTCTGAAGCAGGGAGGCGACCCGAATGGATCGGGTTTTCGGAGGTGCTGCCGTGGTCGACCGGTGAGGCCGAGATCAGCGGAGCATGGCTGGCGGAGTTCTTCGGAAAGGAGATTTGGAGCAGCGCGCAGATGGCGACGACAAAGCCGACGAAGAGAGTCCAAGCGAGCTGGCCTTGGTTTGGGTCGGTGGCTCGTTGGTATTGGATGCGGCGCTTCGCCAAAGGGACTCCTGTTACGGTAACTTTTCAGGGGAGGGTGAGTGGCGCTTCATTTTTATGAAAACGCCGGCTACCCGTTTCTATCGGCGCGTGTGCTCTGAAACTTCACGCGTCGCGGAACTTTCGTTTCGCAGTTTCAATTTTACGCAAACAACGAGGCATCTCACAACTGTGTCGCATTCGACTCAGGCAAGCGGTAGGCTCGATAGCCAGGAAAGTTTGAAGATGGCGGACGCGCACACTCACGATAGCCATAACGG